>SXGT01320490.1_pt1 | contig 10465 bp, 9 predicted proteins | sample 3176221 | NCBI WGS metagenome assembly SXGT01 (sample SAMN11356862, study PRJNA531348) | freshwater metagenome | isolation source: freshwater sample F1-120 | place: China: Fuxian Lake, Yuxi | collected 2017-12-25
GCACCATCACCGCGCCGCGGCGCGCCAGCGCAAAACGAAGGGCCGCAAAGCCGTGCGAATTGCGCGCGAGCACGGCCACCTTGTCGCCCTGGGCCACGCCGATGCCCGCCAGGCCCGCGGCCAGGCGGCTCACCAGGGCATCGAATTCGGCGTACGTCCACTCGGTGCCGCCGCAGACGATGGCGGTCCTGGCCGGCAGGCGCAGGGCGGTGCGGCGCAGGGCATCGGCAATGGTCTGGCGGCGCACCACGGGGTGGATGGAAAACGACATGCGGGGCTCCTGGATTCTGAGAGGGTGGCGATGCCAGATTGAAATCGAATCCGGCCGCGCTGGCATGCGCGTTTACACCAGCGCGCTGTCACGTTTGCTCACCAACGCGCCGACTATCATCCGCGCATGAACCCCGTGAACGCCACCCACAGCCTGATGGGCCACTGGGCCAGCAAGCTGCGCGCCACCTGGCGCGCCTGGTGGCATGTGATTCACATGGGGGCGCAGATCGTGGTGCTCGCGCTCTCGCCGACGATCTACACACGCACCGCCCACCGCAGCGCGGTGTTTGCGCACCTCTACACCGCCACGGTGCCGCTCCTGACGTGGTTTCTGGTGCTCTCCGCACTGGTGAGCCTGGTGCTGATCCGCATCGTGGTGGCCACCGCCTACAGCTACGGCCTGTCGCAGTACGCGCTCGAGGTCCTGGTGCGCACGCTGGTGCTCGAACTGATCCCCCTGTATGCCGCCATGTTCGTGGCGGCGCGCTACGCCATGCCGGCCGCACAGGCCCTGCGGGGGCGCTTTGCCCGGGCGCACCGCGAGGGCAAGCTCGCGCCGCAAGAATCCTTGCTGGCGTCGGTGCTGTTGCCGCGTGCGCTGGCCGCGATGTTCTCGGTGTTGCTGCTCGCCGCGCTGGCCTGCGTGGTGTGCCTGGTGCTCACCTACCTCACGGTCTACGGATTCTCGCCCTGGGGCCTGCCGGCCTACACGCGCAGCGTGGGCCAGGTGTTCTCTCCCACGGTCACGCTCATCTTCACGCTCAAGACGCTGTTCTTTGCCCTGGCGGTGGGCGTCGTGCCGCTGGCGGCCAGTGCGCAGAGCGACGATCGCGGTGGCTTCTCCCGCCGCAGCGACATGTCGGAATTCGCCCGGCTGTTCTCCGTCGTGCTCCTGATCGAGATCACGTCCTTGATCGGCAATTACTACTAGACGCATGAATCCCACGCCCCCCATTCCTCCGAACGACGAACCGCCCCCGGTGAAGAACCTGGAGTTCAAGGCCGCGCTGCTGCTGGTGGTGATGGTGTTGCTGGTGGTGGGTTCGGCGGCGTATGTGATGTTCGCGCGCGGGGTGTTCGAACCCACGCAGCGGCTGGTGCTGATTGCCGACGACTCCGAGGGCGTGGTGGTCGGCATGGACATGACGTTCGCGGGTTTCGCCATCGGGCGCGTGGCGCGCATCGAGCTGGCCGACGACGGCAACGTGCGCATCCTGGTGGACGTGCCCGAGAAGGACGCGAAATGGCTGCGCACCTCCAGCATCTTCACCATGGAGCGCGGCCTGGTGGGCGGCACGCGCCTGCGCGCCTACAGCGGCGTGCTCGAGGATCCCCCGCTGCCCGACGGCGCGGAACGCAACGTGCTGCGGGGCGACACGGCCGCCGAGATTCCGAAGCTCGCGGCCAGCATGCGCGAGGTGCTGGACAACCTGGCCGCGCTCACCGCTGCCGACGGCGCCGTGGCCGGCACGCTGGGTGGCGTGACGGTGGCGACCGAGCGACTCAAGGGCCCGCACGGCGGCCTGGGCGTGTTGATGGGCAACGACGAGGACGCGAAGAAACTGGTGCTCACCATCGAACGCACCAACGCGCTGCTGCTGCGCGCCGACGCGCTGGCGAAACGGCTGGACAGCCTGGCCGCCAACGCCGACCGACAGGTGTTCGGCCAGGGCGCGGCGCCGGGCCAGACGGGCTTGGTGGGCGACGCGCAGGCCACGGTGAAACAGCTCAATGCGCTGCTGGGCGATGCACGCAACAGCCTGCAGAAGGTGGACGCGGTGCTGGTGGAGGTGCAGGGCGTGGCCAGCAACACGCGCGACGCCACGGGCGACCTGGGCACGCTGCGCGCCGAGGTCGAGTCCAGCCTGCGCAAGGTGGATTCGCTGATCAACGAGATCAACCGCAAATGGCCGTTTGCGCGTGAAACCGAAATCAAACTGCCATGAAGAAGCTCACCCCCGTTTTTCTGGTTTTGCTGGCCGCACTGGCAGCCTGTTCCAGCACGCCGCCGGCCCCCGAATGGCAGATGAACGCGAAGTCCGGCGCGGAGCGAGCAGCCGAAGCCTGGCTGGTGGGTGATGCGCGCATCGAGGCGGTGGAGTTCGCGCGTGCGCGCCGCGAGATCGCCAACACCGGCCGCGCCGATCTCATGGCGCGTGCCGAACTGCTGCGCTGTGCCACGCGTGTGGCTGCGCTGGTGTTCGAGCCGTGTGCCGGATTCGATGCGCTGTCGCAGGACGCCGCGCCGGCCGAACAGGCCTATGCACGTTACCTGCAGGGCGCTGCCACGCCGGCCGATGCGGCGTTGCTGCCCCAGGCGCATCGCGCCCTGGTGGGCAACGCCGCGCCCGACGCCGTGGTGGCTGCGATCAAGGACCCGCTGTCGCAGCTGGTGGCCGCAGGCGTGCTGCTGAAGACCGGCCGGGCCACACCCGCGGTGCTTGCATCGGCGGTGGACACCGCGTCGGCGCGCGGATGGCGGCGTCCGCTGCTGGCCTGGCTCGGCGTGCAGCGGGAACGTGCGCAGGCGGCGGGCGCCACTGAAGAAGCCGCGCGCCTGCAGCGGCGCATGGAACTGGTTGCGCCCTAGTTCACCTTGCCGATCTTCTGCACCACCGTCTTCATGGCACTGGCGTCGTCTTTCACGAACTTGTCGAATTCGGTCGCGTCCTGAAACTGGAATGAGGTGCCGGCGGTGGTCATCACCTGCACGGTCTTCGGATCCTGCGCGGCCATGCGAGCGGCTTCGCGGAGTTTGTTCACCACCGCGGGCGGCGTGCCGGCGGGCACGAAGATGCCGGACCACTGCGAATAGCTGATCGGCACGCCGAGTTCCTTGAAGCTCGGCACATCGGGCAGCAGGGCCAGGCGGCCTTCGCCCCAGTGCGCCAGCGCGCGCAGCTTGCCCGCCTTGATCTGCCCCACCGCGCTGGCCGGGCCGGTGGCCACCGCGTCCACCTGTCCGCTGAGCATGCCCAGGATGGCGGGACCGGCGCCGGTGTAGGGCACATGCAGCATGTAGCTGGAGGTGGCCGCCTTGAGCTGCTCCATGGGCACGTGCATGGTGCCGTAGTTGCCCGACGAGCCGAAGGTCAGCTGGCCCGGGCTGGCCTTGGCGGCGGCGATGAATTCCGCGTAGGTCTTCCAGGGGCTGTCGGCCCGCACCACCAGCACGGTGGGGTCGGCCGTCATGCGGGCGATGGGGATCAGCTGGGAGAGTTCGAACATCGGCGGGCGTCCGAGGATCTTGTCGGCCTCGGGCAGCACCACGATGGACGAGAGCGCCATCAGCATGGTGTAGCCGTCGGGCGCGGCCTTGGCGACCTGCGCCATGCCGATGCCCCCGCCAGCGCCGGCCCGGTTGACCACCACCACCGACTGGTTGAGATGGCGTGCCATGGCCTCGGCGACCGGGCGGCCCACCACATCGGCCACGCCGCCGGGCGGGAAGGGCACCACCATGGTCACGGGCTTGCTGGGGTAGGCGTCCTGCGCGTGCGCCGTGCCGACGGTGGCGGCGAGTGCCAGCGCGAAGCTGCAGAGTTTGAGTGCGGTGCGGTTCATGAGCGTCTCCTGACGGTGTGTTTTTCGGTGAAGGTCGATCAGACGAAACGGTTCTGCAGCGTGCCGATGCCATCGATCTCGATGCGCACCACGTCGCCGGTCTTCAGGAACGTGGGGGGTGTGAGTCCCAGGCCCACGCCGGCGGGTGTGCCGGTGGCGATCACGTCGCCCGGGTAGAGCGTGATGCCGCGCGAGATCGTCTCGATCAGCGTGGGGATGTCGAAGATCAGGTCTTCGGTGCGGCCGTCCTGGCGCGGCGCGTCGTTGACCCAGCAGCGCACCCGTGTGTGCTGCCCGTCGAGCTCGTCGGCGGTGACGATCCACGGCCCCATGGGGCAGAAGGTGTCGAAGCTCTTGCCCATGTCCCATTGCTGGTGGCGGATCTGCACGTCGCGCGCGGTGACGTCGTTGACGATGGTGTAGCCGTACACGTGTGTCATGGCGTCGGCTTTGGCGATGTTCTTGCCGCCGGTGCCGATGACCACGGCGAGTTCGGCTTCGTAATCGATCTGCGGCGAGATGTCGTCGCCCGGGAGCACCACGTCGGCACCGTGGGCCACCACGCATTCGGGCACCTTGGTGAACACGATGGGCCAGGCGGCCGGGTTGGTGTTGTTGTTCTTGAACACCGAGCCTTGCAGTTCCCTGGCGTGCTCGTGGTAATTGCGGCCCACGCACCAGATGTTGCGGCGGGGCAGGGGGATCGGGGCTTCGAGCTGCACGTCGGCGAGCCGCAGGGCCGCGCCAGTGGATGGCAAGGCAGCGCCGCTGGCGCGTGCCTCCACGAGCGACAGCGCACCTCGCGCGGCGTCGGTGGTGCTCAGCTCGAACGGTGCGACCGTGAGGCCGTCGGCCGAGACGACACCGACCTGTCGCTGACCCTGATGAACGAAAGTGGCGATGCGCACGAAGACTCCTTGCAGATCCAGGTTCAATACCAAAAAGTACCAATTGGTACCAGATCCAGGATCATAGAGGCTGAGAGCACCATCCGGATTGGGGAAAGCACTGACAGCGCCGCATTCGCCGACATTGGTCTGATTTGGTACATTGCCTGCCATGAGCCTGGCCAAGCCTTTGCGCGAATCGATCCTGGACCACCTTCACACCGGTCGATGGCGCGCGGGCGATCGTCTGCCCACCGAACGCGACCTCGCCGATGACTTCGGCGTGAGCCGCACCACGGTGCGCAAGGCACTGGCGGAATTCAAGCAGCAGGGGCTCATCGAGCAGACCGTGGGCAGCGGCACCTTCGTGTCCGCGCAGGCGCAGACCCGCCTGGGGCAGCACATCCATCACGACTCGTCGCAGCACACCAGCCCGGCCGATCTCATGGAAGCGCGTCTGGCGTTGGAGCCGGCCATCATCGAGCTGGCGATCCGCAACGCCACGGCCGCCGACCTGCAGCGCATGGACGCGTGCTGCGATCACGCCGAGGCGGCCGACACGCTCGAGGCATTCGAACACTGGGACGCCGAGTTGCACCAGGCCATTGCCGATGCCGCGCACAACAGCTTCGTGGGCAACGTGTTCAGCCTCATGAAGACCGTGCGTGCCCAGGGAGACTGGGGCCAGCTCAAGAAGAAGAGCGTGACACCCGAACGCCGGCTGGCCTACCAGCTTCAGCACCGCCAGATCGTGGGCGCATTGAGGGATCGCGATGCCGTGCGTGCGCGCGAACTCACCCTCGAACACCTCTTGCAGGTGCGCCGGAATCTGCTCGGCTATTGATGCGTTACAACACCAGCCGCTGCGCGTAACCCGTCATCTCGAGATAACCGCGCCCCACGGTGCGGCCGTTGCTGTCGATCAGATCGGACAGCCCTTCCCAATACACCGTCCCGGTGCTGGCACGGCTGTCGAGCTCCTGCGGATCGATGACCGCCTTGACGGTGTAGAAATCCGCCGGTGTGCGCACCACCCATTCGACCGGATACCGTGCGCGCGTGCGCGGGCTGGTCCAGAAGCGCCGGGGCTGCCAGTCCACTTCGCCGGCCGCGAAGGCGTAGAGGTCGGTCGGGCTCTGTGCGCTGCCGGCGGCGCGGAACGATCCGCCCGCCCAGACCTTGCTGCCGTCCTTGCGCCTGAGCTGGAAGGCGGTGAGGCTGCTGCCGTCCAGCAGGTTCATGCCCATCCAGTCCCAGCCCACGGCCTCGGGGTGCAGCAGCGCCTCGCTCCATTCGTGGTCGAGCCAGCCGCTGCCCTGCACGGCAAAGCGCTGGCCGCGCACCCCCAGCGTGCCGTTCACGGCGAGCTGCGGATGGCTTACATAGAAACTCGCCTGCGACGCGTCGGGGCCCTTGCGAGAGAAGCCACCATCGCCCTGGAGCAGCCAGGCCTGGCGCGGTGTCGCGCGCAATTCGATCTGCATCGCCTCACCGGCCACGCGCATCGTGTAGTCGCCGCCGGGCTCACGCAGCAGGTGCCAGGCGCGCAGCTCGATGTGCGTGTCGTTCACGCTGGCGAACACCGCGTGGCCCGTGCGCTCGGGCGCCTCGCCGCTCCAGCGCGCGATGCGCTGGTCGTGCACGAGCTCGCCGTTCTTCACATCGGTAATGGCCGCATGCGCGAAGAGCAGGTGTTTCGCAGCGAGGCGGCTCGTCAGCGTGCGGGCGGCGTCGACCCGGCTGCGAAAGAACGTGATCTGGAAACCGAAGTCGCGCCCGGCGCCATCGCGCGCGTGGCCGGTGAGGTACCACCACTCGGTGCGGGTCTCGTTGTGGCTGCCATGGTCGCGCGGGAACACCAGCGGGCGAGGGCGCAGTGCGTCGCCCGGCTGGTGCGCGCCTTGCGCACCCAGGCGCGGCAGCAGGCATGCGCCGGCGGCGCCGAGCAGCCATTGGCGACGATCGAAACTCACCAGTCCTCCTTGACCGCGCGAACCGCGTCGCGGCTGGCGGCGGCCTGCCCCGCCAGCCAGGCGGTGAGCGTGCCGGCCACCACCACCGCCGCGCACAGCGCCAGCAGCCGCGCCCAGGGCAGCACCAGATCCATGGTCCAGTGGAAACTCTGCGGGTTGACCACGTGCACCAGCACCAGGCTCACGGCCAGGCCCAGCGCCAGCCCGGCGATCGCACCGAGCAGCGTCCAGGCCAGCCCTTCGAGGGCCACCACGCCGAGAATCTGGCGCCGCGTGAGGCCGAGGTGGGCGAGCAGGCCGAACTCGCGCTTGCGCGCCAGCACCTGCGCGCTGAAGCTGGCGGCCACGCCGAAGAGGCCGATGCCGATCGCGACCGCCTGCAACCACACCGTGACGGCGAAGCTGCGGTCGAAGATGCGCAACGAGCCCGCGCGGATCTGGCTGGCCGAGGCGAACTGGATCTGGTCGGCCACCCCCAGTCGCACGGCCTCGAGCCGGATGCGTTCGCGCACCTCGTCCTCGATGGCATCGGGCGTGAGCAGCAGCGCGAGGTCGTTCACACGTTCATCGCCGGTGAGCCGGATGAAATCCTCGCGGTCCATGACCACACTGCCGTGCTGGCGCGCGTAGTCACGCCACACGCCGGCCACGAAGAAGCGTGTGCCGCGCGTGGTTGGCTGGGCAAAGGCCGGCGCGAGTGCGTCGAGCCAGCCGCCGGGCTCTGCAGCGTAGAGGTCCACCATGGCCTCGCTCACGTAGACGCGCACCACGCGCTCGCCGTCGCCAGCGGCAGGCGCGGGCAGCGGGTTGCCCACCAGCGGCAGGCCCAGCATGGAACCACCCACCGGGATCAGGGGACGGGAAAGAAGCACCACGGCGGGGCGGGCCGGGTCGAGCTGCACCGGCGTGGCGCGCAACGGATCGGCGCGTTGCACGCCTGGCACGCGTCCCACCGCCGACACGAAATCCGCCGGCAGGTGGCTTGCATCGCCCACGCCGCCCACGCTGCGCACGTAAAGTGGCGCGGGCAGCACGGCATCGAGCCATTGCGTGACCGAATCGCGGAAGCTCGCCACCATCACCGTGAGCGCGACCGACAGCGCCAGGCTCGCCACCACCCCACTGGTGGCCACGGCGGCGGTCTCGCGCAGTCGGCGCGAGCGCTCGACCGCCAGCATCGGCAAGGCGCGGCGCGCCACGTGCGGGGCCATCCGGTCCAGCAGCCAGCCCACGCCGAGCGGCAGCGCGGCGATGCCGCCCACCAGCAGGAGGCCGACCGAGACATAGGCCGCCAACGGAACGCCCGCCACAGGTGGCGCCCACGCCAGCGCGGCCGCCAGCACCACCAGGCCGAGCGCCAGCGTGTGGCGTCGCCCGCCCCGCGGCACGGGCGCGCCCAGGCCCTTGAGCGCAAGTGCCGGCGCCATGCGGGCCGTGGCCCGGGCCGGCCACCAGCCTCCCACCACCGAGGCCGCCACGCCGAGCAGGCCATACACCACCGCGCCGAGCGGGCTCCACAGCAGCGGCGGCGAAACGCCGGGGAAATAGCCGCCGCCGAGGTCTCCGCCCAGCAAGCGCAGCGCCAGCGCGGCCAGTGCGGTGCCCAAGGCAATGCCGAGCGCGCTGCCCAGCACGCCGAGCAGCGCCGATTCCGCCAGCACCAGCTTGAGCCGTTCCGGCGCCGACAGGCCGAGCACGCCGAGCAGGGCGAACTGCGGCTGGCGACGCGCCACCGAAAGCGAGAGCACCGAGAACACCAGGAACGCGCCGGTGAACAGCGCGACCAGGGCAAGCACGGTGAGATTGACGCGGTAGGCGCGCGAAAGGTTGCTCACGCGCTCGCCCGATTGCTCGGGCCGCTGGGCAATCACGTGGTCGGGCAGGGCGAGGGCCGCCAGCACCTCGTCCAGGCGCGCGCCGGGCGCCAGGCGCAGGTCGATGCGACTGAGTTGACCTGGGCGGTTCAGGTGTTGCTGGGCGGCGGCCACGTCCATCACCAGCAGCGGTGTGCCCGGCGCGTTCACACGCCCCGCCACGCGCAGCTTGCCGTCGGTCAGCACCACTTCAGGCGCGCCGGCCACGGCCTGGCTCGCGGCAGGGTTGAGGAACACGGCATCGGGCGCGAAGAGGTCGAGTCGGCGACCGGTGTCCGCGCCGTCCGCCGAAGCCACCACCGGCATGAGCGCAGGCGAAAGACCGGCCACCACCAGCGCGTCGACGCCCATCAGCCTGGCCTCGACGCGCTGGCCTTGCGCGTCGGTCAGCGACGTGGCCACTTCCAGCACCGGGCTCGCCAGTGCCACGCCCGGCTGGCCGGCCACGGGCTCGAGCAGCCGGTCGTCCAGCATGCCCTGGCGTGCGCGCAGCGAGACGTCCGGCTGGCCGTTGACCGAACTCACCGCGCTCGAAAACTCGGCCAGCGCCGAGGCGTTGATGAGGTGCACCGCAAAGGCCAGCGCCACGCCCAGCATGACCGCCACCACCGCCGACGCGTTGCGCCACGGGTGGTGGCGCAATTCCTGCATGGAGAAGGTCAAGAGCAAGGCACGCATGTGCTGGAGCTTAAAGCCGGGGCGTGGGAGCAGAGTGCTTCATCGCACAGACGCGGGGTCTTTGTCCGCGTACCATGAACCACCGGTTTTCTGGAGTCCACCGCTTCATCCGCGCATTCCCGCGCGCTCGCCTGGCCCGCTGGCCAGTTCCAGTCTTTCTTCACGGTGACCCCATGGTTCGCATCCACCTCGCCATCGATCTCGAATACACCGTCAACTCGCCCGGTGCCGACTTCATCTTCAACGTCCAGGCCGCCCATGCCCCCCAACAGACCGTGGTGTGGGAAGAGTTGCACGTCAGCCAGGCCGTGCCGATGTCCTCGCACACCGATCCGGCGACCCGCACGCGTCTGCTGCGCCTGAGCGCATCGCCCGGACCCCTTCAGCTGCGCTACCGCGCCACGCTCGACATCGCGCAGCATGTGGACGATCCCGACAGCGTGTTCGAAACGCCGGTGGCCCAGCTGCCGTCCGAGGTGCTGACCTACATCTACCCCAGCCGTTACTGCCAGTCCGACTGCGTGACCGCCATGGCCACGCAGCTCTTCGGCAACATGCCCCAGGGCTACCGCCGTGTGCAGGCGATCCAGAAGTGGGTGCAGAGCGAGGTCAAGTTCGAATCGGGCACCAGCAATTCCATGACGTCAGCGCTGGACACGCTCAACGACCACCAGGGCGTGTGCCGCGATTTCGCGCACCTGATGATTGCCTTCTGCCGCGCGCTCAACATTCCGGCGCGTTTCACCACCGCCATCGACTACGGTGCCGACCCGGCTCTGGGCCCGACCGACTTCCATGCCTATGTGGAGGTTTACCTGGGCCACCGCTGGTACATGTTCGACCCGTCAGGCACCGCCATTCCCATGGGCTTCCTGCGGATCGGCACAGGACGCGACGCGGCCGACGCCTCGTTCGCCACCATCTTCGGTGGCGTGCAGGCGAATGCGCCGCGCATCGACATTTCCGCCCAGACCGATGCCGCGCGGGGCTGGGCACTGCCGGTTCACCGCGAGGAGGCTTTGTCCACAGATTCGAGTCCGGGCTGGAGCCGGGGCGCCACCGCCTGAGGGCCGTCGCCCGGGGCCTTGTGGCCTAATAGGGGTTTTTCCAACTCTCTCAGGATCCTGTCATGGGCAACAAAATCGTCACCGAAGCCGACCGCAAGCGCACCCCCCGCCCCACGCCCGTTGCCGGCGTGTCCCTGGCCTCGCCGGGC
>SXGT01446146.1_pt1 | contig 10465 bp, 9 predicted proteins | sample 3176221 | NCBI WGS metagenome assembly SXGT01 (sample SAMN11356862, study PRJNA531348) | freshwater metagenome | isolation source: freshwater sample F1-120 | place: China: Fuxian Lake, Yuxi | collected 2017-12-25
CGTAAAGATCGTCGCAGCCGCCGATGTGCCGGTCGTCGATGAAAATCTGCGGCACGGTCGAGCCGCCATTGGCGCGCTGGCTCATCCGGCGGCGCCCGAGCGGGTCCCACGCCACCGAGATTTCTTCGAAAGCGGCGCCCTTTTTCGTCAGCAGCCGCTTGGCGGCGACGCAATAGGGGCAGGTGGGCGTCGTGTAGATTTCGATGCGGGGGGCCATGGCGCGCTTATACGCCGGCCGCTACGCGCTTGTCACGGCCCGCGCGAAGACCAGGAGATCGACGCGCGCCGCGCCCGCCCTGAGCAAGGCGCGGGTGGCCGCGTTGGCCGTCGCCCCGGTGGTCAGCACATCGTCGACGAGCACGACATTGCGGCCGTCGATCGCGTCGTTCCGTTCAGGCGAGACGCGAAAGGCACCGGAGAGATTGGCGGCGCGCTGCGCCCGCGTCAGCCCGACCTGCGGCGCCGTCGGCTTGACGCGCAAAAGCGCCATCATCTCCGCCGGCACGGCGCTCTCGCGGGAAATTGCCTGCGCCAGCGCCGCCGACTGATTGAACCGGCGCGCCAGAAGCCGCAGCCGGTGCAAGGGGATGGGCACGATCACATCGGCGTCGGCGAGGAGTTCGGCGCCGGCCCGCGCCATCCAGCGGCCGATCGGTTCGGCGAGCTCCAGCCGGTCGTAATATTTCAGCCGGTGCGCCAGGGCGCGCGCCTTGTCGCTGTCGTAGCGCGCAACCGCTCTGGTGCGGCCGAAGGCCGGCGGATTGGCCGCCGCTTCGAGCGAGATCAGGCCCGGCTGCGCAAGGTCGCGTTCGAACGGCGTGCCGAGCCGCTCGCAATAGGGGCGCTCGATGAAGGCGATGTCGCGCCAGCAGTCGGCGCAGATCGCGCCATGGGCGGCGACGGCCCTTCGGCAGACCAGGCAGGACGGCGGATAGACGAGGTTGAGAAACGCGTGGCCGGCCCCCGCAAGGCGTCGATAGAGGCCGGTCTCGGCGCGCCGAGTCAGTGATTGAAACCGGCTCAATCAGTCAATCCAATTTAATGTTCGCCGCGTGCTGGCGAAATCAGGGGTTGAGCGCGGACGGAACTCTAACGCAATGTATGGACCCGGAAAAGAATCGCTAGAGCATTTTCCGTCGAAGTGGATGCCGGTTCGGCGTAGAAAATGCGTCAATTCAAGAAACTAGATCGCATTCATGAATCGAAGATTCGTGAATGCGATCTTGTCCGCGTTGCGCCATTGGCGATTCGCGGGCGCCATGCGAAGTCGAGCCCGACAGGAGTCAGACGCCGATGAGAGAGTTCCATGCGATCTTCATCATCGCCTGCATCGCCGTGCTCGCGCCGCTGCTCAATCGCATTCCGGTTTTTGCGCGCGCGCCGATTGTCGCCATCGAACTGCTCCTGGGCATGGCTGTCGGGCCGAGCGGCGCGGGACTGGTGAATGCGGACGGCGCTTTGGACTTTCTCAGGGAATTCGGGCTGGTCTATCTGTTTTTTCAGGCGGGGTTCGAGTTCAACCAGAAGGAAATAAGCGGAAAGCCGCTTCGACTAGGGTTTTATGCATGGCTCGTGTCGTTGAGCCTTTCGTTGGTTATTTCCGCAGCGCTTTACCTTCTCGGCCTCGTCGAGGCGCCGCTGCTCGTCGCGCTGATCCTGCCGACCACGGCGTTCGGCATATTGATTCTCATGTTGCGGCAGGCCGGAGAGCTCGATGACGAATTTGGACATTATGTCCTTGGCGTCGCGGCCGTCAGCGAACTCGGGCCGCTCATTCTCGCGTCGATCGTTCTCGCGCAGCACGATCATCATCTCCACCAGACGCTTTTAAGCGCGTTGTTCATCGCCATCGGACTCGCAGCGATTTTCCTTCTCAAGCGGGTCCGTTCCGATCGATTGGCGGAAAGCATCGTTCATTGGCTTGGCGACGGCGAACTGCTTCCCCTCCGAATTGCGCTCGTGGTTTTGCTCGGTTTCGTCTCCTTCGCCGATCGGCTGGGTATGGAGCTTGTGGTCGGCTCCTACATGGCCGGCATGGCCGTCGCGGTCCTTGTGCGCGGCACCAGGGCGGAAATTCTCAAGGAGCGTTTGACGGCGATCGGCTCCGGTTTCCTCGTCCCGCTGTTTTTCATCGAGAGCGGCGTGGATTTCGATCTCCCGGCGCTGGTCTCGAGTCCGGCGAGCGTCGTGCGCTTCATCTTCTTTTGTATGGCGTTCCTGCTCATTCGTCTGGCGCCGCTCAATCTTTTCCGAGGGACGCTGCCTGAGCGGGACATGCCGGCGTTGGCGCTATTGTCGTCGACCACGCTGCCGCTGGTCGTCGCGCTGACCTATCTCGGCGTGGCCAGAGGTCAGATGGCGCATGAGACGGCCTCGGCGCTTGTCGGCGCGGCGATGGTGACCGTCACGGCGTTCCCGACATTGGCCTTCTGGCTTCGCGGAACGCATCAAGAATCTCGTTTCGAGAGCGGCGTGTCGCTTGTCGCTCACGCGGTCGCCGATTGGTTCTCTGCGCAAGCATCAGGCGTGGTCGCGAAGCTTCCCTCTCACTGGCTCGAGGCCATAAAAGCTTTCGAGCAGCGCGTCTTCGCCCGCTTCAATCGCACGGAAAATTAGAATCAGCCGAGCAGGCCGCGCGCTTTCGGCGCGAGCGGATTGTCGGCGAGCGCCTTTGCGTCGGGGCGATCCGGCGCCGGGTGATTGACCAGCGCGCCATAGAGTCCCTGGACGAAGCTTTCGTCGAGATCCTTGACGATGAAGACGATGCGCGTGCGCGTGTCGGCGTCGGGCCAGGCGTCGAGTCGATGCGGCGGGTGGAAGACATGCTGCACGCCATGGATCGCCACGGGACGCGAGGGGTCGTCGGCGAGCGCCACGATTCCCTTCACGCGCAACATGCGCGGCCCATGCGTGTGGCGCAGAAGATCGATGAAAATGTCGAAGGAGGCTGGCGTCAGCGGCGCGTCGGCGGAAAAGCAGAAGGCGCGAATATGCGCGTCATGCCGGTTCGCGTCCTGGCCATGATGGCCGTGCGCTTCGTCGTGATGCTCATGGCCGTGATCATGGCCGTGATCATGACGGGCGTGTTCATGCGCTTGCGCCGCTTCGACCGCTTCGGCGTTGAGCCATTCCTTTACGCGCGGGGCCTTGGTCTCGGGGTCGTAAAGGCCGCAATTAATGAGCGCTTCGGGCGTCGCTTCGCCTATCGCGGCGTCGAGCTGCAAGGCGCCGGGATTAAGTCGCGCCAGCCGGGCCTTCAGCGCGCCGAACCGCTCGGCGCCTTGCGGCAGATCGGTCTTGGCGATGACGAGCCGGTCGGCGACCGCCGCCTGTTTGACGGCTTCCTCATGCGAATCTAGCGTCGCTTCGCCATTGACCGCGTCGATGAGCGTCACGACGCCGTCGAGCCGATAGCGCATCATCAGATAGGGATGATACATGATCGCATGAAGGATCGGCGCGGGATCGGCGAGGCCGGTCGTCTCCAGCACGACGCGCTTGAACGGCTTGATCCGGCCGTTGTCGAGGCGCTTCAGCAAGTCTTCGAGCATATTCACGAGATCGCCGCGAATCGTGCAGCACACGCAGCCCGAACTCATCAGCACCATGTCGCCGTCGATCTTCTCGATGAAAAGATGGTCGAGGCCGATCTCGCCGAATTCATTGATGAGGACGAGCGTATCGGCGAGCGCCGGGGAGGCGAGCAGTCGATTGAGCATCGAGGTCTTGCCGGCTCCGAGAAAGCCGGTGACGATGAAGAGCGGAATCGTCGGCGGCGCGGATCGCGTCGCGCGGCTGACGGCGGCATTGGCAAGATCGTTCATTCAGGCGGAACTCGCGCCGGAGCAGGAGAAATTTCCTGCTCGCGGAAGGCGCGCATTTTCGCTGAAAACGCGACGCGTTTCCAGAACGAACGGTGTTTCTCAGCTCTTGCCCGGCTCGGCGGGGGAGCGAAGCTTCGGCGCGACCGCGCGCTTCTGGACTTCGGCGGGAGGCGCGGCGGTTTTGGGCTTGGCCGCGCTTCTCGGCGCCGCCTTTGACTTCGGAGCGGGCGCGCTTTCGCTTGCTTGGGCCCCGCCGGCGTCGGATGTGGCGGCTTCGGCCCTGGCGGCCCTTGCCGCCGCCGCGCGCGCCGCTTTCACGGCCTTTGCATGCTTGGCGCGGCGCAGCGAGACCGCGTCCGGCGCCGGCTTGCTGATCGGCGAAGCGTTCGCGTCGCCGGGCTCCGGTTGCGCCGCATAGGCGGTGAGATCGGGCTGCTCGCCGACGGGCGCGCCCGGCGCCCGTGTCCGGGCCACAGGCCCGACATAGCCCGGCGCCCGTCCGACATAGACGGGAACGGGTTCAAATCGCGGACGCGGCAGATGCGCGATTTCCTTGGCGTTCATCTGCGGCTGCTGCTGCGCGCCGCTCAGCGTGTCGAGCAGCGGAACGCCGGAGCCGATAGGGACCGACGCGTCTTCGATTTCCGCCATGAATTGAGCCGCGCCGGGGCCGCGATGATGACACACCGCTTCGCGCAAATCGGGCGCCGCAGTGGGGCCCGATGACGGCAGCGAAGCGAGCGAGGCGACGGCCGCGCCGCTCTGGAAGCCGCGGTCGAGCAGGGCCGCCGTCTTCGCCGTGCGCAGAATCGGATTGGGCGCGCCGAGGACGACGGCGATCAAACGCCGGCCGCCGCGCGTGGCGGAGGCGACAAGATTAAATCCGGCCGAACACGTGAAACCCGTCTTCATGCCGTCGGCGCCGGCGTAGCGGCCAAGAAGATGGTTATGCGTGGGGATGATCTGCTTGCCAAGCTGCATCGCGCCGATGTTGAACAGGTTGGCGTGCTCGGGAAACTGCAGGTAGAGCGCGCGGCCGAGAATGGCGAGATCGCGCGCCGACGTAACCTGCCGTTCGTCAGGGAGGCCGTTGGGATTGTACCATACCGACTGCGTCATGCCGAGCGAAGCGGAGGCGCGGTTCATTTCGTCGGCGAAGGCTTCGACCGAGCCGGACACGCCTTCCGCGATGGCGACGGCGATGTCGTTCGCCGATTTCACCATCAACATGACGAGCGCATTGCGCAGGGTGACTTCCGAGCCGGCCCTGAAGCCCATCTTGGAAGGCGCCGCGCGGCAGGCGCGCGGGGACATCATCACCGGCGTGTCGAGCGAGATGCGTCCCTGGCGCGCCGCTTCGAGCGCGACATAAGCCGTCATCAGCTTCGTCACGGAGGCTGGATACCAGGCGGCGGTCGCCTGATCATGCGAGAGCACGGCCCCGGAAGAGACGTCGATGACGATCGACGGCGTCGCGCGGGCGGGCGCAGCGACGACAAATGAGACCAGCAATGCGGTAGCCGCCGCGATCAATGTGGACTTGGAGAAGGTCATCCGCTTAGCCCCATTGCCCGTCGCCGAAACGCGCGGGCTCGCATGAAAACGCCAACTATATAATAGCGCCAAAGGCGCAAAGCCGGGATAGGCCGAGATTTGGGCGATTCGGGGGCGGCGTTAGCGGACAGTTAACCGCAATTATTAAGAAAAGGCGCGACCGCGGCCATCACTGCTTTCGGCGTGCGAGCTCCGGCTCGACAAGCCGGTATCTGATGAGGAATTTCAGCGCGCGACTCCAGGATTGATCTGTTTCTCCGCGCAGATCGGTTTGCGAGGCATGCGCCAGTCGCCCCGTGCGCGCGTCGCGGATGCGGATGTCGAGATTTTGCTCCATCACACTGATTTTTCGAAAGAAGCAGACGAAGGACAGGTCTGCGCCAAGCGCGAGGGCGATATCGGCGTCGCAGCCGTTGCATTTGCGCAGCCAGTGGTCCTTGACCCTTTGGTCGGTCGAGACGCTACCGTCGACGATTTCAAAAAGCCCTGACTGGGCCAGGAGGTCCCGGGCGAGCGCGGTCATTCTTTGCAGGCGGGCGGTTTCCTCGGGGCTTTCTCCGGCGATCGGTCCGCCGGCGGAGAAATCGTCGAGTTCGATATCGAAGACGGCGAGTTTCAAGCGCGGAAAAGAGTGCGTCTCAGCGTTCGCGCCGCCGGTCATTGCCGTGATCAACGTTGTTATAATAAAGCGTGTCAGCCTTTTGCGCATCACGAAGCTCCGCTCTCCGTCCAAGGAAGACGATAGCTCCTTAAGGCGCGACCGGCTTCGGACGATCGCCCCAAGCGGATTGGGCAAATTACCTTTTTAAGCGCCGATCAGGTCGTGGGATCGTCCCCGACGACTCCCGCGCCGATCGCTAACCAGACAAGATGGGCGTCGGTGCGCGCGCCGATCTTGGCCTTGATTTGATAGTGGTAGTTTTGAATCGTTTTCGGACTGAGATTGAGGATCGCGGCGATGTCCTCGGTCGTGCGGCCCGATGCGACAAGCCGCAGGATTTCCGTCTCTCTCGGGCCAAGCTCATCGACCAGCGCGCGACCCGCGCCCAATCGCTCCGCGGCGATCTCGCGCGCGACGTCATCGCTGAGCGCCCGGCAGCCCTTGGCGACGATCGCGACGGCGCGAAGCAGCTCGGCGGCGTCGCTGCTTTTCGTGACATAGCCCGAGGCGCCGGCCTCAAAGGCTTTGAGCGCGAAGGCCGCGCCGCCATGCATGGTGAAAATCAGTATGCGGGCGCTTTTGTCCCACTGCCGGATATGGCGCACGGCTTCGACGCCGCTCGCGCCCGGAAGAGACAGGTCCATAATGACGATATCGGGCGATACCCGGCGATAGGCCTGATAGGCGTCTGCGGCGTTGTCGGCTTCGGCGACGATTCTGTAGCCCGGCTGACGCTCGAGCAGTCGCCGATATCCCTCTCGAACGATCGGGTGGTCGTCGACGAGAAGAATCGTGGTCATGCGAGCTCGAGACCTCTCATCGGCGCGGGTGTGACGGGGATCAGCGGAAGGCGCGCAACGACGCGGACGCCGCGCGCGGCGTCGCTGATCGAAAGGCTTCCGCCGAAGGCCGCGATGCGCTCGCGAATCCCGAGAATGCCGTGGCCGGAGGAGGCGGCGAGTCGCGATGCGTCGCCGCCGCCGTCATCCTCGACCGTCAGCGCGACGAGTCCATCCATTGAAGCGGCGCGCTCGATGCACAGGTAAACGTTCTTCGAGTCGCCGTGCCGCATCGCATTGGTCAGACATTCCTGCGCGATGCGATAAAGACTCGTCGAAATCGCTTGCGGAAGGCCGGCGAGGTCGCCGAGGAGTCTGAGATGGACGACGGCCTTTCGCTCGGCCTTCGCGTTCCAGCCGGCGGCGAGCTGAACCAGACAGGCTTCGAGTCCGAGTTCCTCAAGGTCTTGCGAGCGTAAACGGGCGAGCGCGTCGCGAAGCGTCGTCATCATGCGCTTGGCGACGCGCGCGATCGCGCGCGCGTCCTCGGTGACGCCGGGGTCGATCCCGGCCGCCGCCGTCTCGATGGAGCCGGCGAAGGCGAGGGTCGCCGTCAAGCACTGGCCGAATTCGTCGTGAAGGTCGCGGGCGAGCGCGCGTCGCTCCTCCTCCTGAACTTCGAAAAGCCGCTTCGTGAGCGCGGCGCGCTCCGCCGTCGTTTGCGCCAGCCTTTCGGCAAGATCATTGACGGCGCGCGCGATCAAGCCGAATTCGCCTTTCCGGATGGAGTTGAGCCGGCTGTCGTAATTCCCTTGCTCCAGCTGGCGAAGTCCCTCGACAATGGCGCGCGTCGGCGCCAGAGCATGGAGGATGGCGGCGGCGGCGAGCGCGCACATGCAAATCGCCATCGAGGCCGCGACGCTCACGATGATCGAGATTTGCCGCCAAGCCTGCCGGATCGCCGCGTCCGGGTCCGCCCTGACGACGATTGCGCCGGTTTCCGGTTGCCGTACGGTCAACGAGCGAACAATCGGGGCATGCGCGCCAAATACGCGCTGATAGGCGGTCGAAAACCATGCAGGCGCCGCCGCGCCGACGCCCTCCAGCTGGCTGCAAAGCGTGCGCGGCTCGTCGCCCGCCGGCGCGTAGGTGACGCAGACGCCGGGCGAGACAAGCTTTAAGGTTGAAAGCGACTCCCAATCCGCACGGGGCAGTATATTGTCGCGCCGCATGCTGCCGCGCCACAAAATCGCGTGCCAGTAGAGATTTTCGAGTTCATGCGCCACCCGCTCGGCAGACGTCGTCGCTTCGGTTTCGATCGCGCGATGCGCGTCGATCATTACCCAGCCCGCCGTCAGCGCGAGACAGACAAGGGTGATGCCGACAAGCTGCAAGACAAGCCTAACAATCAACCGCATCGCCGATTCCCCAATGCCAAGACTCGCCGCTCAGTAGAGCAGGAATTGGCAGGCGCTCCAATGCGCGCCACGCCTTTGCGCGACAGATCGGGTAAATTGCCCGAGCCGTCCAGCCGGTTGGAATCGGTTTAAAATATCGCCGCGCCTGCGGCGGATGTGCTAACGTGACGCTCGCGCGAGCTGCAGAAGCTCCAGCCACCCCTGGCTGGTCGGATAGAGGGCGCGGGTCGCCCGAATCCGCCGGGCGCGTCTTTGCGGGTCCCGCGCGCCTATGGACTCCGGCCCGTGATCGAAAAGCTTGAATTCCTGATCGCCGTCGCAAAAGAGAAGAGCTTCTCGCGCGCCGCGGAGATTTGCGGCGTCACGCAGCCCACGCTCTCGGCCGGCATCAAGCAGCTCGAAGATTCGCTCGGCGTGTTGCTCGTCAACCGTTCGTCGCGCTTTCACGGGCTGACGGCCGAAGGCGAGCGCGTGCTCGAATGGGCGAAGCGCATCGTCGGCGATGCGCGGGCGATGCGCCAGGAAGTCCGCACGCTCAAGGAAGGCCTTGTCGGCCAGTTGAAGATTGCGGTCATACCGACGGCGCTCGGCATCGTTTCGGCATTGACCACGCCCTATCGCGAGAAGCACCCAGGCGTTCGCTTTTCGGTGATTTCCGCCTCGTCGAGCGAAGTGCTGACGATGCTAGACAATCTTGAGATCGACGCGGGCATTACCTATCTCGACAATGAACCGCTCGGCCGGGTGCGCACGGTGCCGCTCTGTTCGGAGCGCTACCGTCTGTTGACCTTCGCGGACAAGCCGCTCGGCGACCGCGAACGCGTGACATGGGCCGAGATCGGCCGCATCGAGTTGTGCTTACTGACGCCCGATATGCAGAACCGTCGCATCATCGAGCAGCTCATTCGCAAGGGCGGCGCAGAGCCCGTGCCGGCGTTGGAGTCGAACAGCGTCATCCTGCTCTTCGATCATGTGAAATCCGGGCGCTGGGCGACCGTGCTGCCGGAAAAGCTCGCCAAGACGCTGAATGTCGCGCCGCCCCTTCGCTCGATTCCGATCGTCGAGCCGGAGGCGGTGCACGAAATTGGCCTTGTCGCGCCCCAGCGCGAGCCGGTGATCCCATTGGTCGCGGCGCTGGTCTCAGAGGCCAAGAAGCTCGCCGAGAGCCGAGCGCTTGGAGATTGATAGGTTTGGCCTATCGCGTAACGAAGGGTCGCTATTGATCGCGCCCTGGATTTCCGGCACTGTCCTCGGAACTAATCCAATAAGGAGCGGCCGTTAAGCGCAACGCTCTGGATTGAAAGGGAAGAAATGTCTGGCGCTGCTCAGTATAGCGACGAGCGCGCGCGGGAGATCATCGCCGCCCATATGGGTCTTGAAGGACCCGCGATGCCGATTCTGCACGCGCTCCAGGAAGAATTCGGATATGTGCCGGACGCGGCCGTCAAGCAAATGGCCGAGGCGCTCAATATTTCTCGCGCCGAAATGCATGGAGTCGTCACCTTTTATCATGACTTCCGGCGCGCCCCGCACGGCCGCCACACGCTCAAACTGTGCCGCGCCGAATCCTGCCAATCTATGGGAGCGGAACGGCAGGCGCGGGCGTTCCTCGACAAATTAAAGCTCGACTGGGGCGGAACGACGCCGGATGGCGCTCTGACGGTCGAGCCGATCTACTGCCTGGGCCTGTGCGCGCATAGTCCTTCAGCGCTTTACGACGGCGAGCCGATCGGCTGCGTCGACGCTGAAAGGCTCGACGAAATCGCCGCGGAGGCCCGGGACTGATGGCGAAGGTTTACATCCCGCTGGACATGGCCGCCGTCGCGATGGGCGCCGACAAACTGGCCGCCGCCGTCGCGCAAGAAGCCGCGGCCCGCGGCGAAAATGTCAAGATCGTCAGAAACGGCTCGCGTGGAATGCTCTGGCTCGAACCCCTGATCGAGGTGGAGACTCCAGCGGGCCGTGTCGGTTATGGACCGGCCAAGGTCAAGGATGTCGCCTCGCTGTTCGACGCCGGGTTCCTCGCCGGCGGCGCGCATCGGCTGAGCATTGGGATCGTCGACGAACATCCCTGGATGAAAAGGCAGAACCGCGTCACCTTCGTGCGCTGCGGCGTGATCGATCCGCTGTCGGTCGCCGAATATGAGGCGCATGGCGGGTTCAAGGGTCTCAAGCGCGCCTTCGAGGTCGGGCCCGCGGCGGTTGTCGAGGAAGTCACCAAGTCGGGCC
>SXGT01241583.1_pt1 | contig 10463 bp, 8 predicted proteins | sample 3176221 | NCBI WGS metagenome assembly SXGT01 (sample SAMN11356862, study PRJNA531348) | freshwater metagenome | isolation source: freshwater sample F1-120 | place: China: Fuxian Lake, Yuxi | collected 2017-12-25
CAGTGATGCATCATCAGCCAACGCGTCGACCGGCCGAGCGAGAGCGCGGCCATGCTGAGAGGGTTAGGGGCGACCCAGCAGGTAGCCAAGCCGAGCGCGGTGGCGGCGCGACCGATCCGCTCGATGAATCGCAAGTGCGCGATGTCAGCGGCCCCGAGATCGGCCGTCACCTCACGACGAATGGCGTCGATATCCGCCAGGAAAGCGCTCAGGTCGACGCTTCGCTCGTCGAATTCGGCATGGCTCATGAGGGCGCGGAGCCTACTCCATCAGCCGTGCTCCGGGCCTGCCGCAAACGCATTCCTCGCAGAGGGTCCCGACGGCGACACGCTCTTTCCGACGGTGGTCGAGGCCGAGCGCCCCGCGAAGGCGGCTGAGCGCGCCCGACGGCTCGAAGCCGAGACTGAGATCGCACGGCTGCGCGAGCTGCTCGCGAAATCCAAGTAGGGCCGCGCGTCCGAAGAATGGTTGGGCATGCGGACTCAGCGTGGCGTGGGCCGGGCACGCCTGGAGAGCGGTGGTCGGAGCTGAGGCGTTGAAGAGGTGATCCGTTCATCGTAGAACTCGCAGGATGCCCCCCTCGACTCCTCGCGGCGCGGTGTTCGACAACACATTCGAGACCGCAGCTGGCTCCATCGGGGCAGGGACCTCCTTCGGCCTCGCCCTCGACGGTGTGCGGGCCGCGCTAGTGACGTGCCAGCACCTCTTTGGTCCCGCAGGTGGCCTCTCGGAAGATGTGCCGAGCAAGCTCATGTCTCGCTTCGTGTCCTCGGTGTCGTTGCAGGACGCGCTCGGCCACGCCATTCACGGCCGCGCGGGCGCGGCCGTGCTCATCCCGGATGCCGATGCCAGTGAGCCGGGGCGCGACCTCGCGGCGTTCCCACTCGAGGCGAACTCCGCCCTTCGCCCGTTCACGGCAAGCACTGCCAACAAAGGAGAGCGAGTCTACCTCGCTGCGCGACTCAGAAAGGGCGCGCCGACCAGCACGTGGCTCTTCCCGGCCGAGCACTGGGGCGCGGACGACGACGGCACGGCGATGGTCAAGTTCGACGACCCGGAGATCTATCTGCCCGGCACAAGCGGGGCGCCGGTGCTGAACGAGCGGGGTGAGTTCGTGGGGATGGTCGTGCGATTCGGCAAGTCAAACGACATCACCGTAGGCACGCTGCTCACTGCGCAAACCGTGGAGGTGATGCTTCGCAAGGTCGATTGGCCTGCCCCGAAGAAGACCGGCTTCCTGAGCCGCCTGTTTAAGTAGACCAGCCCCGCCTGGCGACATGCGCGGGGTCCGCTGCCGCGGCACCACCCGCCTGCTCGAGACGGCCACCACCCCCGAACCGCCGCCCGCCAAAGCTCCTCGCCTAGCACGGCAACCGTCGCCGCCCTGAGGTGCCGTCGTCGCAGGCCTCGGATCTGACGCTGTGGTCCAGGAGCTTGGCGAGGCGCAAGGACAACGCTCACGACCAGCGCGCCGCCGAGGTCACCGGTCAGCGCCTGGAACGCTCAGCGTTCGTCGCACTCCGCAATCATGAATCGATCATCACCGATCGACTGCCGTCCTCAAAACGTCGAGGACGTGTCGAAGAGCCGCGCAGCACTCCACCCGAGCACTCCGGCCACCAAGCATCCAAGCACGGTCGCGAAGACGTTCGCGGCTGTCGATGCCCAAGCCCCTGCTTCGGCGAGCCTCAGCGTATCGTAGTTGAAGGTGGAGTACGTGGTGAATCCGCCGATGACACCAGTGGTCAGCGCGAGCTTCATCGTCGGTGAGATCGCGCCCGTCCGGACCGCGAGCTGCGCCACCAGCGCCAACAGGAACGAGCCCGCGATGTTGATGAACAGGATCCCGTACGGGAAGGACTCGCCGAAGCGCCGCTGAAACCAGGCGTCGAGCTGGTACCGAACCATGCTGCCAAGCGCTCCTCCGAGACCAACCCATAGCGTGCCAATCGCGCCATTCATGCGGGCGCATGGTGCATCAGCCAGCTTGCGAGGTCATCTGAGCTTCACATGTCATCTCGACCTCGAACGCGCACTCGTGCCGGATCCGTGCTCGCGGTCTGCCCACGACGGCTCTTCCATGACACGCTTACGTGTGTGGGCCGCCCCGCACGCAACGCCGTCCTGCTTCCTGCGCTGCTCTTCTGCATGGGCTGCGGCGACCTCTTCTCGGCCTGCGTCAAACACGACTACGAGGTCGACGAGGACGATGAGGAGATCGGCGACGAGGACCATGTGCTCGCCGTGAATCCCGAGCCAGTCGTCCTCGTGAACGGCCAGGAATCGTTCACCGCCGAGGACGGCTGCACCGCCGAGGAAGACGAGGGTTGCACGAGCGACACTGGCCTCGTCGCGAGCGGAGTGTCCGTGGCCGGAGCTCTCGAGAGCGCGTCCCTCATGCCTGCGAGGTTCACAGCGGGTGGGGAGCCGGGCGTGGGTGAGCTCTTCGTCTCGGTGAAGACGGACGCCGGCAAATCGATGGCCGGCTCCGCCGTCGTGCAGGTCGTCCTTCCCGACGGAGCGAACCTCAAGCCACACTGTGTGTCGGGCGCCGCCGCCTCCCCGCCGCTCCTGGTGCCGCGCGCGTCGAGGCTGCGGGTGAGCTGGGCCTTCACGCTCGACGGCGTCGAGCGTTCGGGTTGGACCGGGGAGATCCCTGTGGAGGCGCCTCAGCTGACCTTGCTCGAATCGATCACGCCGAACGTCGCCGACTATCTCACGGCGGACACCGTCGGGGCCGGCCAGATCGTTAGCTCCACGCTCGGTGGGTCGAGCTTCGAACTCGAGACGTACGATGTGAGCGGCGCAGGGCTCACGCTCGAGACGTATCCACCTTCGGGCGCGTACCTCGCCTACGGGATTCACATCGACTTGCCCGCGCTCGGAGGCCGCGCGACCTGTGTGAACCCGAGCATGACGCTGACGCTCTCGACCCCGGAGGTCTGCTCCTTCGGAAGCGACTGGATGGAACCTGCGTCAACGCTCGTGCCCGCGACCAGTGGGCTCTTCACGCTCCTCCCACACAGCGTCGGGACATGCAGCATCGTCGCCGAGATCGACGGGACGAGCGTCTCGGAGGCGTTCGATCTCGAGGTCGCACAGATTCCGCCGTGAGGCTACGCCGGCCTGGGCGGGAACCTGGTGTGCGCAATCGTGGGTGCCCTCGGATCGGCTGGTGGGTTCACATCTCGGTATGAAGAAGATCTGGCAGATCGCGTTCAGCGTCGTGTGTGTGCTGGCGGGCCTCGTGCTGGGCTTGCGCTACATCAGCCGTCTCCCGAACCACGACGGCTATTACCTGGTCGCGGTCGAAGACGAGATCGGCGTCGCAGCCCCGGAGCGGCCTCGCCACACAGTGCTCATCGTCGTTGATGGTCTTCGACTGGACGCGGCGGAGACGATGGCGTCGGCTCGACGTCTCGCCGACGCCGGTCAGTGCCGGGTCTCGGATCAGGGCACGTACACCGTCTCACGGCCCGAGTACGTGCTCCTCTCTGCGGGCCTCGAGGTCGACCGCTCTGGAGCGCGCAACAACGAGAATACGAAGCCGGTCGCCGTGGAGTCAGTCTGGGACGTCGCCCGGCGTCATGGGCTCACGGTGGGTGGGAGCAGCCATCTTCCGTGGTTCCGCGAGTTGTTTCCGAATGGCTTCGATCGCTTCACGGTCTTCGCGTCTCACGCCGACGACGTGTTTCAGGTCGACGACCTCCTCGACGTCAACGAGTTTCATCCGCTTTACGTGGATGAATCCGCGCATCACCACGGGGCGACTTCACCTGAACACGCTGCGGCCGTCGCGCGCGCGGCCCTCGAGATGGGGCAGCTCCTCGACCGGCTCGACCTGACGCGGGACCTCGTGGTCCTCACAGCTGATCATGGTCACCGCGACGCTGGGGGCCACGGCGGCGCTCAACCCGAAATCCGATACGTGCTCGCTTGTTTCGCAGGACGGGGCGTGGCCAAGGTACCAATGCGTCCCCCGTTTGACGGTCGCGTGACGGGACCAGCGATCGCCTTGATGCTTGGTATTCCGTTCCCGAGGAACATGAGAGCCGGTGAAGACGGGCTCGACGTGCTCTGGGAGATCATCGCGCCGACACCGCAGAACCAAGCCTATCTCGAGGATCGGCGCGCGGCGGTCGAGCGCTTCCGCGCAGCCAATAAGAGCGCGATCGAGGGATGGATGGGAGGTGGTCCCGGAACGTGGACGGCGCTCTACGCGCACGAAAAGCGCGCCCAAACGCTCCGTGCGCTTCCCGTCTCGCTCGCGCTCCTCGTGCCCGCAATCGTCCGAGTTCGCGCGGCCCGTCGAGAGGGATGCAAGCGCGCTCTGCTCACGATGGGATGGCTCCTGCTCACCGCCGCAATCTTCTGGGCAGTGCACCGTGCGGTGCTCGGAGAGTTCGACTACAGCGTTATCAATATCCGCACGCGGTTCATCCCGCGGGCGTTTGGGATCGCGTTTTGTTCGCTCGCGCTCGCGGTGGTCGCCCACCGGCTCTTGCTATCGTCGACTCATGGAGCACACGATGTGTCCCCGACTTGGAAGGAGCGCCTGCGAGCGGACGTCCTCGTGATCGCGGCGCTGCTACTGGTCATGAACGTGGGCCACGTTGCCGTTTACGGGTGGCCACTCGGGTTTCCTCTTCCGTCTGCGCCGGCGCGTTACTTCCCTTTCTTCGGCGCTATCGCTCTAGCCACGACGGGGCTGCTCGCGTTCATTCTTTCGGTGATCTCAGCGCGAGCCTCGTTGAGAGATAGCTCTATCAACCTCGACGAGGTGCGCTGAAGGCCACAACCGAATGCTTCCTCGAGGCTATCATTCGACCGATCTCTCGTGACCGGTCCCTCGTACGAGAAGGATATGCGTGACCAAGAAGCAATCGCCCAAAGACCTGCCCTTCGATCTCGTCGCAGGTGTGCCGCTCGACCTCGTCACCAGGCTCGACCGTGGTGCGCCGCCGGCTGAGCCCATACGGGATCTTCTAATCGTTCAGTACTCCGAGAGGGCTGGTGGCAAGGTCGTCGAGGTGGGGCGCGCCGACGGCTTTGCAGCCGCACTCCGCTTGATGATCGATTCACTTGGGCTCGAGGATGGCGATCCTGACAAGTACTTCTTCCTTCCTCCCGAGCTCGCCGCGCGTGTCGAGAAGCTCCACTCGGCCGCTGATCGGGAGTTCTTGCTGCTGTTCGCCACATCGTTCTCCGTCCGTCGCCCCGCCGATTTCGAGGACGACGAGTACCTCACGGATACGAACGTGTCCTTTCCCGACTACGCGCCCGTGATCGGGTGGAGCGCGAGCGGTCCGATGACCGATGTCGCATATGCCATCCTCGAACGACGCGGGCGCGCGACGTCGCTCGCCGCGATCGTGGACGAGCGCCTCACGAAGCGCGCAGCTGAGCTCAAGAGTCGCAAAAAGGACGCGCGACTCCACGCACTCCACTTCCTCTCTCGGATGGAGGGAGTCGCCGTGGTGCGTGTCGTGAGCGGCGCGCTGCGCGACCGTCAATACGACGTTCGGGTGGCGGCCGGCGAAGCGCTCGCCCGCATTGGCTCGGAGTCCGCGTTCGCGGCCCTGATCGCGGGGCTCAACGAGCAGCCCGACGATGGTGCCAAGGCCGGCATCGTGCGCGGCGGCATCGCCATCCTGCCGCACCTCGAGCCGCACCTCGACGACCACGGACCGGCGATCGCCTTCTGTATCGGACAGATCGCGGAGAAGATCGGGAGGCTCGACGAGCTGTCGCGCGCGATGGTGTTCGCCATCGCCGCTCAACCCGGTTGGCGATCACATATGGCCGTCATCCCAGTACTCGCCAGTCCGATGCTGCCGCACCTGGCGTCGGCACGGCCTCTCTTGGAGCGCTACCGCGCAAGCTTGAGCCCCAAGGTGCGCGAGCTCGCGACGAGCTGGATCAGGCTTTTCGACGAGCGTGATGGATGAGCTGATGCACGCATCATGGACAGAGTTTTCTCCGTTGGACCCCAGACGAGCGCCTGGGCCGCCCCAGGAACACCTCCGTGGGTCGCAACCCAAGCCTTCACTTGCGACAGCCTCTCGGGAGGCTTCGGCATCGACTCCATCGCTAGGATGCCGTTTAGCGGGCAATCGCAGGTGTCCCGCGCCCCCAAACACGCAATGTCCCGTCGCAACTTGTGGTGGCAAGGCGCTTACCGTCAGGGCTGATCGCCGCGGCGAGCCCACAATCGGTGCGATGTGCTTGCCATGTACGCACGGCAGCACGTGTTTCCAGATCAATCCATACGATTCGGCCCTCACCTGCCGATCCGACGAGTCCATCGGCAGATAAGGAGAGAATGGTGTCCACCCTCTCTTTGACAGTCCAGAGTCTCTCGCCCGTCTCGGCGCGATAGGCCACCACACCTGCGTCGCCTTGTGCGACCACGACCATCGAAACGTCGGGAGCGATGGCGCATCCGTGAAAGGCCCCTTCGAGGACCCAGGTGCTGACCGTCGGCTTTTGATTATATCGTACATGAAACGCCTTGGGCGGCTGCGGGTCACCCACCGCGCGTCCATCCTCGTCGGTCGTTTGTATTGCTGCTCCAAGTGACAGCCCCTTGTCGGGCATGACGGTGACGCACGGGCTTACGATGTAGCGTCCAACGTCAACACAGTTTGGATCCTCATAACGCTTGGGAAGTTCATTGCAGATGAAGTCCCATGCCGCCTTCGGCGTTGCATCACTCGCGGCTGGTACGGGGACGGTGTCAACCGCGCCGGTCTCTAGGTGCCAGCGCAATTGCCGAGAGGCCCATGCCACACCCACCGTCAGCTCGTTAGGGCGAGACCATAAGAGGTCGGGTCCAGTCTCCGGCATTCTGCCGACGCTCGGGACAATGGTGCCCCGCTCGATCGATCGCAGATCGCCGCTCACCTGTACCAATGACCCGCTCCAGACGCGAGCTAGCACCGAGCCTCCGGGCAGGACCTGAAGATCGCTGACCTCGCCGCGCTCATCGAGCATCGTCGTGTGCTTGAGATCGACCGGGCCAAGCCGATCGCCCGCGACGGTGAGCCCTTCGACCTTCAATCCATCAGACCAGTAAAGTCGTCCTTCAGCAAACCGGGCGACGTCAGCATGGCCAGCGATTGACTCAAGCCGCCTATCGGCGAAGCGATATCTAATGAGCGCGCCGTCCCTCTCCCCCTGACGAAGAACTGCAGACTCCTCGTCAACGTGAATCAACGCACCAAGTGGTGCCTCGGCGAGAACCTCACAACCCTGAACGCGGACCACCCGTACGAGCCCACCCGTCACGAAGGCAACGACAGCACCGTCGTCGCTCAGCGCGACAGCAGATCCTGAGCCTGCAATACCCGTCAGTGGCTGCTCGGGTGCGCCCTCGACGCTCAGCGTGCAGAGCGGATTGCCTTCGCCCCTACGCAAGTCCCACACAGAAACGCGCTTGTTGACTCGTGGCCACGGCTTCGGCTTTTCTCGATCGAACCCAGCGCATCGACCCGCCAGCACATGGCCCGATCGGCTCAGCGCGACGGCCTCACCAACGCCGCCTTCACAGAAGTTTCGAGCGTAGAACCGACTCGCTCGTGTGTTGAAGAGCCACAGGCCATTCGATGGCTGTGGATCCTCAATGTAGGTCTCCGTAGCGAACGCCACCAGTGGCGCATCCCTCGCTGCCGTGAGATCGGAGATGTATCGAAGGCCATCGAGATGACCGCGCAGGCCCCCATCGAAGTCCCAGAACGAAGCCACCGAAGAGAAGTGTTGATGCGCACGACTCGCGAAGTTCGGCGCCACGAGTCCAGTCGACGCCATCCCGCTCTTGAAGTCGTAGAGCGGTAGTCCATCCGCGCCAACTGTCCCCCAATAACGCCCATCACCGACCTCAGAAAGAAGGTGTTCGCGATCCAGATCGGGACCGCCGGCCGCGTGGAAGGTCGCGGGCGGCTTGTCTGCAAAAGGAAGTGTCGGCTCGAAGGGCGTGGCCAACGCGCTCTCTGGGGTGGGCCGCGGATGGTTGACCGCCTCGCGCGGCTCGCACCCGATGAGCGCCAGGAGCAGACCGGCCATCCCGTGCAAAGATCGAGGCTGGAACCGCATCACGCCGCGCGTATCACGTGACCGTGGCGTGAGCAATCACACTGCCGTCCCCGCCCATGGCGTCCACTCGTCGCCAATCGCAAGTGTTTTGGCGTAGTCTCCGTCGCGCGTCAAATAGAGAAGGACGTCAACGACGGCCGCATCGTGCTGGTCAAGTACGACTGCAAAGCTGAGCTCGAGGTGATCCGCGGCTGTGACGTCGAGCGTGGGGCACCCTACGAGTACGACGGCTTGACCTTCCAGCAGCAGGGGCTCGTGCTGGAGGACGCGGATGCGTTGGCGCTCAACCTCTCGGCCGACTCGGCGATCCCGGTAAAGTTCAAGACGGAGCTAGGCTCGCTCCGGGATGGCTGGCTACGATCGATAGGGCGTATGGACTGGCACGATCCGCAAAGCATCTACGATCGCGGTGAGGAGCTGGTGGGCTTTGTCCAGATGTTCCGCCGTCCCAAGAATGCCGGGCATCAAGATGAACAGGCCCCCATCGTCCAAGGTCAACTCGGCTGCGTGCGCATAGGCGTCGACAAGTGCCGCAGCCACGGGGCGCAGCCGCTCTCGCACGCTGGCTTCGTCGGCACCGCTTACGGCGAAGGCTTTGTCGAACGGCTCGTCTCCAAGCACGAACTCCAACCCGAAGGCCTCTGCAAGCCGGTTCAGCAGTCCTGCCTTCTCGACGCGCAGCTTGAGCTCAAGCGGCTGCGTGAACGCGGCTGATAGGTAGGTAGAGAACGGTGTGAAGCTGCCCTCCACCTGGAGGCCATCCACTCTCGTCTCGATTCCAATGCAGAACTGAGCAGATGACGTCTCACCTGCGATGAGCGGCCGGCTCGGGTCGAATGCAAAGTCCCGCGCGCGCGCGAAGGCAGCCCAAGCTTCACGCGTCTGCTGGGCTTCAAGGGTAACGCGAACCCGGCTCCGGCGCGTCGCGAGTTCGCGCGCGACCCAAGTCATCCGGTCAAGCTTCATGCAAAGCTCGTTCGCCGTCACGGGCGCGTAGACCCAGCCGACCACCGTCGTGTCCGTGACTGCGAAGCGCTCGCTAATGATCGCGCGGAGCAGCGTGACGTCTGCTGCGGATTGCGGGCGAAGCAGCTCAACCAGCTGCTCAGGCTCCGCCGCCTCCAGGCAGAGCTCGTCGTCGAGACCCGGGTCACCAAGACACACGTGTTTGGTTCTGCCGATCCCGCGGGTCCACGAGGGTGTCCCAATGAACGCGCACAGGCCGAGGGACGGCTCGAGCTCCACCGTCATGTGAACCGATATGGACTTGTCGCCCTTGCGCTGGAGCAGATACCGGGTTCCGTTCCGCGAGCCCATGAGGACGTCACCGACCGACGCAGGCCCCACCGCTGGGCCACGCCGTTCCCTGAGCCGCATCGCAAAGCTCTTGTGCCTGTCGTCTCCCCCGCTGAAGTACGTGAGCTCGAACGGTTGTGCGTTGAGCTCACGCGCCAGGGCCGCCCATTGTGCTTCTTCCTGCATTCGGGCGGAACGATATCACGGGTTCCTTCCTCTAGAGGGCTCGCCCCGATAGCCTGATCCCATGACAACCGTCTCCCATCTCACGATAGCCTTCGCGCTCTTCCTCGGCTGCGGAGACTCGAGCGGCACAGCTGGCGCCGGAGCAATCGGTGGCCAAGGTGGTGCTGGTGGTGGCGGTGCAGGAGGCACCGCTGGACAGAACACGGGCGGAGCACCTCAAGGCGGCGATGGGGGAGCTGGCAGTACGGGCGGCGCGGGCGGTGCTCCCACGCTCGGCGGGCGCGTCTTCGTGACCTCTGCGACCTACGATGGCGTTCTCGGCGGCATTGCAGGAGCCGATCAGCGTTGTCAGATGCACGCGGACGCTGCAGGGCTCGGCGGGACCTTCCGGGCGTGGCTCAGCGATACCCAGGGCAACGGTCCACTCACAACTTTCGCGCAATCAGCTGAGCCTTATGAGCTTGTTGGCGGAGATGAGATCGCCGCGAACTGGGCAGACCTTATCGACGGTTCCATCGCGACGCCCATCAATCGGGACGAAACCGGCACGCCAGTCGGCGACGTCACGCCCGTTGCGTGGACTGGAACGCAGGCCAGCGGCATGCCTGGGTCGCCTTGCTGTGACGATTGGTCATCTACCGCCTCAGGTGCTTGGCACGGAAGCACGATGGCAATCGATGCGATGTGGTCCTTTCAGAGCGGGCTTGGCTGCACGAGCGTCGCGAGGCTTTACTGTTTTGAGCAGTAGGCATGAAGATCGAAAACCTCCCGTTCCAAACAACCGACTGGACCACGATCCCGGCCACCGAACATCCGGGAGAAGCCGGTGTTGCGCGCTGGCGTACGGTTGAACAGGGAAACGTCCGCGTTCGCATGGTCGAGTACTTGCC
>SXGT01411793.1_pt1 | contig 10463 bp, 10 predicted proteins | sample 3176221 | NCBI WGS metagenome assembly SXGT01 (sample SAMN11356862, study PRJNA531348) | freshwater metagenome | isolation source: freshwater sample F1-120 | place: China: Fuxian Lake, Yuxi | collected 2017-12-25
CGCCTTCGTCGCCACGCTGAGGGTGTCGAGCCTCGCGACCGTTTCGTGGAGCTCGCTGCGCCTGCGGCGGCCGATCCGGTTCGAAGCGCTGGCGGTGGTGGTTTTGCTGGGGGCCGCTCTCGTCTCCGCGCCCGAGCCGCGGATGCTGTCGGGGCAGGTCTGGGACAAGTCGAACGTCGGCCCCGTCGAAAAGGCGATCCGCTCGGCCGGGCTCGGGCTGAACCCGATCAACGACGGCAACACGCTGCGCCTGCCGATCCCCGATCTGACCGAAGAGCGCCGCAAGGAGCTCGCCAAGCTCGCCGGGCAATATGCCGAAAAGGCGCGCATCGCGGTCCGCAACGTCCGCCGCGACGGCATGGACGCCCTGAAGACGGACGAGAAGAAGAACGTCTTCGGCGAGGACGAGCGCAAGCGCTACGAAACCGATCTCCAGAAGCTGACCGACGCGACGATCGCCGATCTCGATGCGGCCGCAGCGTCGAAAGAGAAAGAGATTTTAGGCAAGTGAGGCGCTTAGCCGTCTCGATTGATCCTCCGTCACCCCGGACTTGTTCCGGGGTCCAGAGTGCCGCACGCCGTGAACTCGACAACGAAGGGCTTTGCCTGCCGGGCGCTGGACCCCGAAACAAGTCCGGGGTGACGACGAAAGTGTGGCAAGCGATGCCCGCATGAGCAGCGCGCCCCTGATCTCCCCAGTGCCCACGCCCTCGGCCGTCCCCCGCCACGTCGCGATCATCCTGGACGGCAACGGCCGCTGGGCGAAGCAGCGCCATCTGCCGCGCTTCGCCGGGCACAAGGCGGGGGTAGAAGCGGTCCGCCGGGTCACGCGCGCGGCGCGCGGCATGGGGATCGAGGCGCTGACCCTCTACGCTTTCTCCAGCGAGAATTGGCGCCGCCCGGAAGAGGAGGTCAATGACCTGATGGGCCTGCTGCGGGTGTTCATCCGCAGCGACATCGACGAGCTCGTCCGCGAAAACGTCCGCCTCCGCGTCATCGGCGACTACCGCCGCTTCGCTCCCGATCTTGTGACGATGGTCGACGCCGCGGTCGCGCGCACCCGCGACAACACCGGTCCGATCCTGGCGATCGCGCTCAACTACGGCGCGCAGGCCGAGCTCGCCGCCGCCGCGCGCCGCCTCGCCGAGCGGCTCGCGCCCGACCAGATCGACGAGGCCGCGATCGAGGCGGAGCTCGAGACGCGCGATCTGCCGCCGCTCGATCTGCTCATCCGCACGAGCGGCGAGCACCGGCTGTCCAACTTCCTGCTCTGGCAGGCGGCCTATGCCGAGCTGCTGTTCGTCGACACGCTCTGGCCCGATTTCGACGGCGAGGCGCTGGCCCAGGCGGTGGCGGCGTTCGGGCGGCGGCAGCGCCGCTACGGCGGCCTGTGACCGAAGCTCCGGTCAAGCGCCCCTCCGATCTCCCCCTGCGCGCGGTCGCGGGAGCCGCGATGATCGCGGTGGCGCTGACCGCCTTGTACTTCGGCGGGATCGTCTTCTGGCTGCTCTGCGCGGTCGCGGCGGTGTTCATGATGGCCGAATGGTCGGATCTCCACCAGGCGACCGGCAAGAACAAGCGCCTCGGCCAATACGCGCTGTTCGTCCCGCTTGCGCTGATGTCGCCCTGGGGAGCGGGACCGCACTTTCTCGCGCTCGGCCTGCTCGCGGGGGCGGCGTTCTTCGTCGTCATCGTGACGGGGCGTCGCGCGCTTGCGGGCGGGGTGCTCTACGTCGGCCTTCCCGTCATGGCGCTGCTGCTGATCCGCGAGCAGCAGCCTGGCGGGCTCCTCTACACCGTCTGGGCGCTCGCATTGGTCTGGGCGTGCGACATCGGCGCGTATTTCTCCGGCCGCACCTTCGGCGGTCCCAAGCTGTCGCCGACGATCAGCCCCAATAAGACCTGGGCCGGGCTGATCGGCGGCGTGATCCTGGCGAGCGTCTTCGCCGCCGCGATGCACCAGGTCTATGGCCTGCCGCTCCGCCTCGCGCTCGCCACGCCCCTGCTGGCGGTGCTCGCGGTGCTAGGCGACCTGTACGAGAGCTGGCTCAAGCGGCGCGCGGGGGTGAAGGATTCGGGCACGGTCCTGCCGGGCCACGGCGGCGTCCTCGATCGGCTCGACGGCGTCGTCCCCGTCGCGCCGCTCGCGGCGGTGCTCGTCGTCCTGCCGCTCCTTCTGGCATGAAGACGGTCACCATTCTCGGCGCGACCGGGTCGGTCGGCACGTCGACGCTCGACCTGGTCGAGCGCGCGCCGGAGGCGTTCCGGGTCCTCGCGCTCACCGCGCACCGCGACGTCGAAGGACTCGCCGACGCCGCGATCCGCACCAACGCGCAGCTCGCCGTGGTCGCCGACGAACATTGCTTGCCCGCCTTGCGAGAGGCGCTCAGCGGCACGGGGGTCGCCACGGCGGGCGGTGCCCAGGCGGTCGATGAGGCGGCGGCGCTCGGCGCGGACTGGACGATGGGGGCGATCGTCGGCTGCGCCGGTCTCGCGCCGACCATGCGCGCGGTGGCGATGGGCGGGGTTGTCGTGCTCGCCAACAAGGAGCCGCTGGTTTCCGCGGGCGACCTGATCATCGCCGCGGCGCGGGCGAGCGGCGCGACGCTGCTTCCGGCCGACAGCGAGCACAATGCGATCTTCCAATGTCTCGATGCGGCCCGCCCCGAAGGCGTCCGGCGCATCATCCTCACCGCCAGCGGCGGGCCGTTCCGCGATTGGTCGCTGGAGGACATGCGCCGCGTCACCCCGGCGCAGGCGGTCGCGCACCCCAATTGGTCGATGGGGGCGAAGATCTCGGTCGACAGCGCGACGCTGATGAACAAGGGGCTCGAGCTGATCGAGGCCGCGCGGCTGTTCCCCGTCCCCCACGACCGGATCGAGATCGTCGTTCATCCGCAATCGGTAATCCACAGCCTGGTCGACCACGTCGACGGCTCGATGCTTGCGCAGCTCGGTCCATCCGACATGCGCGTGCCCATCGCGCACTGCCTCGCTTACCCTGCGCGCATGCCGACGCCGATGGAGCCGCTCGACCTGGTCGGCATCGGCAAGCTCGAGTTCGAAGCGCCCGATCCGATCCGCTTTCCGGCGCTCCGCCTTGCGCGCGAAGCGCTGGAGGCGGGGGGCGCGCGCCCTGCGATCCTCAACGCCGCCAACGAGGTCGCGGTCGCCGCTTTCCTGGCTAACCGCATCGGATTTCTTGAAATTGCCGCAATCGTCGCCGATACGCTGGCGCGCTACAATCCGCCCGCGCCCGGCACGCTCGACGAGGTTCTCGCCGTCGATCGGCAAGCCCGGCGTTACGCGGACGAGTGCGTGAAGGATGGTTCAGTGACAGTTGGTGGCGTTTGATTCAGACCCCCGGTCTTCTGCTGACCCTTGTCGCCTTCTTTCTGGTGATCGGCCCGCTCGTGTTCGTTCACGAGATGGGGCATTATCTCGCCGGCCGCTGGTTCGGCGTGAAGGCGGAGGCGTTTTCGATCGGCTTCGGGCGCGAGATCGCCGGATGGACCGACAGGCGCGGCACCCGGTGGAAGCTCGGCTGGCTCCCTCTGGGCGGCTATGTCCGCTTCGCCGGCGACATGAACCCGGCGAGCCAGCCGTCCGCCGATTGGCTGGCGCTTCCCGCCGCCGAGCGGCAGCGGACCTTTCAGGCGAAGCCCGTGTGGCAGCGCGCGATCATCGTCGCCGCGGGTCCGGCGGTGAACTTCCTGCTCGCCGTCCTGATCCTCGCAGGCTTCGCCGCTACGGTCGGCGTGGACCGCACGCCGCCGGTCGTCGGGACCGTTCAGGCCGGCAGCGCCGCCGCGGCGGCGGGGCTCCAGCCCGGCGACCGCATCACCGCGCTCGGCGGCCGCTCGGTCGAGACCTACCGCGACCTCCAGCTCTATGTGGTGATGCGGCCGGGCGAGCGCGTGGCGGTCGATTACATCCGCTCCGGGCGACCCGCCCGCGCCGACGCGATCTTCGGCCGGGTGACCATGCGCGATCGCTTCGGCAACGAGACGGCGATCGGGCGTCTCGGCGTCGGCTCGGGCCGGATCGTCTACGAGCCTGTGCCGCTGCTGCAAGCGCCCGGCGCGGGCGTCCGCATGGTGGGCAGCATCCTGCGCGGCACCCTTGACGGGCTCGGCCAGATCATCACCGGCCGCCGCTCGCTGGACGAATTGGGCGGGCCGATCCGCATCGCCAAAGTGTCGGGCGAGCAGTTCTCGCTCGGCTGGGCCGCGCTGGTTCTGCTGATCGCATTCGTGTCCATCAATCTGGGGTTCATCAATCTCCTGCCAGTCCCCATGCTCGATGGCGGTCATCTGTTCTTCTATGCGATCGAGGCGGTGCGGCGGCGTCCGGTGGCGGCGAGCACGCAGGAGTGGGCGTTCCGCGGCGGATTGGCGGCCTTGCTCGCGCTGATGCTGTTCGTGACGATCAACGATCTGGGGAATCTCGGCTTGTGGAAGAATTTGGCCGGGTTGATCGGTTGATCGAGGTAGGGCAGGGCGCGTCCGGGCGCGCGTTCTGCGGTTCACAGGGGTCGGCTGCGACTTTTCTGGGGTGGGTTTTTCGGTGACAGCAATGACGTTCAACACTTACGGGCGCGCGGGCGCGATTCTGCTCGCGGGCACGATGCTGTCGGGAGTGCCGCTGCACGCCCAAACCGCACCCGCGGCGCCCGCCTCGGGGACTGCGTCGGCGCCGGGCGCGCCGCAGGGGCAGCGCGCGATCACCTCGCTCCGCGTCGAAGGATCGCAGCGGATCGAGCCCGATACGGTCTTGTCCTACACCAAGCTGCGCATCGGCCAGGCGTACACCAACGAGACGCTCGATCAGGCGATCAAGGACCTTTATGCGTCCGATCTGTTCGCCGATGTTCAGGTGAGCGGCGCCGAGACCGGCGAGATCGTGCTGCGCATCCGTGAAAATCCGATCATCAACCGCGTCATCCTGGAGGGCAACAAGCGCCTGAAGGACGACAAGATCCGCAAGGAGATCAAGCTCGCTCCGCGGCAGATCTTCACCCGCACCGCGGTGCGTCAGGATGTCGCACGCATCGTCGAGCTGTACCGCCGCCAGGGCCGCTTCGCCGCGGTGATCGAGCCCAAGCAGGTCAGCCTCGACCAGAACCGCGTCGACGTGGTGTTCGAGATCAGCGAGGGGCCGAAGTCCAAGGTCCGCCAGATCAACATCATCGGCAACGAGAAGTTCTCCGACGGCCAGCTCCGCGGCGAGATGGCGACCAAGCAGGCGCGCCTCACCACCTTCCTCAGCTCGAACACGTCCTATGACCAGGATCGTCTGGCGTACGATCAGCAGAAGCTCCGCCAGTTCTACCTGACGCAGGGCTATGCCGACTTCCGCATAACCTCGGCGGTCGCCGAGCTGACGCCGGACAAGCGCGACTTCATCATCACCTATGTCGTCGAGGAGGGGCCGCGCTACAAGTTCGGCGACATCACCGTCGACAGCGAGATCCGCGACTTCGACAACAAGCGGCTGGCGGCGACGCTCGCGCCCAAGAAGGGCGAATGGTACAACGCCAAGCTGGTCGAGGACTCGGTCGACAGCCTCAGCCAGTCGGCGGGGCTGTTCGGCTACGCCTTCACCGAGGTGAACCCCGAGTTCAACCGCGATCGCGAAACGCTGACGATGGCGATCAACTTCAACATCGCGCAGCAGCAGCGCTCCTATGTCGAGCGGGTGGAGATCACCGGCAACACCCAGACGCAGGACAAGGTGATCCGTCGCGAGATCCGGCTGGCGGAGGGCGATGCGTTCAACAGCTTCCAGATGCGGCGCTCGCAGGACCGCATCAACAGCCTGGGCTATTTCCAGGACAAGTTCGAAATCAAGCCGGTCCAGGGATCGTCACCCGACCGCGTCGTCCTGGAGGCGGCGGTCGAGGAGAAGTCGACCGGCGAGCTCCAGTTGTCGGCGGGCTATTCGTCGCTCGAGCGCTTCATCATCCAGACCTCGATCGCCCAGCGCAACTTCCGGGGCAAGGGGCAGGAGCTCCGCGCCGGCGTCAATTACTCGACCTATTCCAAATCGGTGGAGCTGGGCTTCACCGAGCCGTACCTGTTCGACAAGAACGTCGCGATCGGCGGCGACATCTTCCGCCGCGACTTCAACTCGTTCAACTTCGCGCGCGGCGATCGCCAGACGACCTATTCGCAGGTTTCCACCGGGTTCCAGATCCGCGCAGGCGTGCCGCTAACCGAATTCTGGTCGCTGTCGGGACGATACGGGCTGTCCTACGACGAAGTGGGGCTCGATCGGAGCAGCTTCTTCACCGACCTGAACGGCGACAACGTGCGCGGCAACAGCCCCGCCGACACCTGCGACCCGTTGCAGGCCGGCCGCTACCTCTGCGAAGCGATCGGCAATCGCTGGACGTCGTCGATCGGCTATTCGCTGATCTACGACAGCCTCAACAGCCGGCTGCGCCCGACCGCGGGGCAGCGCTTCTCGTTCAGCCAGGATTTCGCCGGGCTTGGCGGCGACGTGAAGTATCTGCGCACCCGCGCGGAAGGCTCGAAGTTCTTCAACGTCGGCAGCGGCTTCATCTTCTCGCTTCTGGGGGAAGGCGGCTACATCCGCTCGCTGGAGAAGAGCCGCGGCGAGGGGATCGACAAGGTCCGGATCGTCGACCGCTTCTACCTCGGCGAACCGCAGTTCCGCGGCTTCCAGATCCGCGGCGTCGGGCCGCGCGTCCAGCGTATCCAGTTCCAGGCCGACGGTCGCACGCTGATCACCGACCGCGATCAGATCGCCGACGACGCGCTCGGCGGCCGGGCTTATTATCTGACGCGCGCGGAGCTGGAGATCCCGCTCGGCGCGGGCGCGCGCGAATTGGGGCTTCGGCCGTCGATCTACGTGCAGGCGGGCAGCCTGTTCGGGATCACCCGGCCGCGGCCGACCGCGGTGTTCCCGACCGTCACGGACGCGAATGGGGTCGTCACCACGCTTCCGATCACCACGCCCCTGTTCGACGCATCGGGCAACGCGCTCTATGTCGTGCCGGCGCCGGTCGCCCCTGCGACCGATCCCAACGCCGGGCAGATCACCACCTGCGCGATCGGCTTCTCGACGACGGCCGGGGGCGCCTGCGCGGGCACGTCGGCCAACGTCCGCTATTCGTCGTCCCAGGCGCCGTTCAAGGAAGTGTTCTACGGCAGCAGCGCCAAGCCGCGCATATCGGTCGGCATCGGGGTCAACTGGAACTCGCCGTTCGGCCCGTTGCGTATCGACGTCGCCAAGGCGCTGGTCACCCAGCCCGGCGACGATCCCAAGCTCATCACCTTCAACGTAGGAACCCAGTTCTGATGACCAGCATGATCAAGACCGCGGCGCTGATCGCCGCCCTCGCCACGCCCGCAGCCGCGCTCGCGCAGGCCCCCGCCGCGCAGCCCGCCCCTGCGCCCGTCGCCTCGGCCCCCGCCTATCCGGCGATCGCCGACTTCGCGGCGGCGGTGCGCAGCTCCAACGCCTATCAGGCCGCGGCGCGGCAGATCCAGACGCAGTACAAGGCGCAGATCGACGCGTACAACGCGCGCAGCCAGCCGCTGCAGGCCGAGCTCCAGCGTTCGGCGCAGGAGATCCGCACGCTGCAGCAGAACAACACCGCCGAAGCGACGGTCAACCAGCGCATCCAGGCGTTCCAGACCCGGCAGCAGGCGATCCAGACCGAGCTCGCCCCGCTCGCCGCGCCGTTCGAGCGTCCGCTCGCTTATGCCGAGGAGCAGATCACCGCGCGCCTCGATCAGGCGACCCGCAACGCGATGACCGCCAAGCGCGTCAATATCCTGATCCGTCCGGAGGCGGTCGCCTTCGCGATGCCGACGTCGAACATCACCGCCGACATCACGCAGCAGTTGAACGCGCTGGTGCCGACCGCCTCGATCGCGGTGCCCGCCAATTGGCAGCCCGGCGGTCAGCAGGCCCCCGCGGCGGCCGGGCGTCCCGCGACTCCCGCGACGACCCCCGCAACCCCGCCGCGCCGCAACCAGGGCCGCTGAGCGTGGCGGGAGCGCTCGACATCGGTCGCGTCATGGCGGCGCTCCCGCACCGCTACCCCATGCTGCTCGTCGATCGGGTCGAGGAACTCGTTCCCGACACGTCGATCGCCGCGATCAAGGCGGTGACGATCAACGAGGGCTTCTTCCAGGGCCATTTCCCCGGCCGCCCGATCATGCCAGGCGTCCTCATCGTCGAGGCGCTGGCCCAGGCGGCCGGGATTTTGGCGGTGGAAAGCCTCGGGCTCGCGGGCTCGGGCAAGCTCGTCTACTTCATGGCGATCGACGGGGCGAAGTTCAGGAAGCCGGTCGAACCCGGCGTCCTGCTCCGCCTGGAGGCCGAGTTCGTGCAGAAGCGTGCCACCGTCTGCAAGTTCGCCGGCCGCGCCAAGGTCGACGGCCAGGTCGTCGCGGAAGCGAACTTCACCGCAATGATCGCCGACCCGCCTTCTCCTTAGCCGTCACCCCAGCGAAAGCTGGGGTCTCTTGATGCGGAGATGCCAGCTTTCGCTGGCATGACCGGAGCGGTTCTGATAGGCGCGCCGCTTTCCAAAAGGCTGGTCGGAACCAGCCATATCCGGAGCATTATCCATGAAGGCCGATACCCATCCCGATTATCACATGATCAAGGTCCAGATGACCGACGGCACCGTGTTCGAGACCCGCTCCTCCTGGGGCTAGGAAGGCGACACGATGACGCTGGACATCGACCCGCTCGCGCACCCGGCATGGACCGGCGGCCGCGGCACCATGCTCGACACCGGCGGCCAGGTCGCCCGCTTCAACAAGCGTTTCGGCGGCGGGCTTACGCTGCGCAAGTAACGGCTGGGGGCGGGGCGCACGGCCCCGCCCGCCGGCTCAGGCGAGCTTGAACGCCTCCTTGTTCGCCTGCGCGGTGAGCTTCGCGTTGCCGTCCGCGCCCATGGCGGCATGAAGCGGCGGAAAGATCGTTTCCTCCTCCTCGCGCATATGCTCCTCGATCTCCGACCGGAACTCGGCCACCTTGGCGAGGAATTCGGGCGATCCGCGGTCCAGGTTCTCCAGGTCGTACAGATATTGCTTCACGTATCCGTGATCGTGATTGAGCTTGTCCGCGTCCGCCTTGTCGCCCTTTACCCGTAACGCGGGATAGAGCACGTTCTCCTCCATGAAGGCGTGCTTGCCCAACGCATGCTTCAGCTGGGTGAGCAGCGCCGTCCGTTTTCCCCGGTCGGCGTCCGACGTCTTGCTCAACGCGTCGAACAGCGTCAGCGCCATCTTGTGCTCGGTCTTGACCGCGTCGAACCAGTCGCCCGAAAGCGCGCTCGGCGCCTGAACCATCGCCTTGCGCCCGAGGTTGAGCGCGACCCCCGCGACCAGCCCTGCGGCGGCGATCCCCAGATTGGCGGCGGTGCGGCTCGTCGCGGCTCGGCCCGCGCGCTTGGCTCCCGCGCTCGCCGCCTTGCGCGCGCCCGACGGCGCCGCGGCCACGGTCCTGCGCGCGCTCGCCGCGGTGCGGGTGGAGGTGCGCACCGCCTTGCGCGCCGCGCCGGTCACCGCTGCCGCGACCGGCTCGACCGCCTGGGTCAGCTGCTCGACCGTGCCCTCCGGAGCCTTGGCGCGGGACTTCTTGGCCGCCGCGCGTGGCTTGCGCTTGGGCGCGGGCCGCGTCTCGGGATTGTCCTGCTCTTGCCGTTGGTCGTCGTCCGCCATCGCAGCCTCCTGTTCGTGTCGCCGTGTCAAGTGCTCGGCTCAACGGTTGTTCCATGGGAAGGCGTGCGATTGATCCGCGCCCAACCAGTCGGCGAGTGAGAGCTCGCTGGTCGCCGCGGTCTCCGCGCCCATGCTGTTGCGCATGATCTCCAGCGCCCAGGAGGTCCGCTGCACATGCTCGCCCGCCACCGCGTCGCCCGGCACCCACAGGCCGTAATCGCGCATATGGGCGTCGGCGGCGGTGAACAGCACGCAGATGTCGGCGGCGACGCCGGTCAGGATCAATCGGCTCACCTGCAGCTTGGGCAGGAGCACGGGCAGGTTGGTCGCGTAGAAGCCTGAGAATTGCGGCTTGATCACGAAGTAATCGTCACGCCTGGGCGCCAGCGCGCGGACGATATCCGGCACGTCACCGTTCTCGAGGCAGCGGTCGACCAGCCGCCCGCGTTCCGAATGCCATTCGCCGAAATTGTCGTTGACATAGACCACCGGCACGCCCGCGGCGTCCGCCTCTTCCCGCAGCCGCGCGATCGCCGCCGCAGCGTCGGCCGCCGGTCCCCTCAGCGCGTCTGCGCCCTCGAAGGACATTTCGTTGATCATGTCGATGATCAGGAGCGCGGTGTTCCCCGCGGCGGGTGCGTCGATCGTGGCGGCCATGCGCATGACCCTGCCGTCTTCGCCCGCCCGCCGCCATAACCCGCGTTGCATGTACGGATTGGCGGAGGGAGTGGGATTCGAACCCATGGTGGGCTTGCACCC
>SXGT01495472.1_pt1 | contig 10463 bp, 8 predicted proteins | sample 3176221 | NCBI WGS metagenome assembly SXGT01 (sample SAMN11356862, study PRJNA531348) | freshwater metagenome | isolation source: freshwater sample F1-120 | place: China: Fuxian Lake, Yuxi | collected 2017-12-25
ATAGTGGGGGATGGTGGGTGGTTTTTTCGGTTCGAGCGGCGTTGGGGTTAGATCAATTGCAGGGCGTGGGCGCGCGCAAGCGCCTGGGTGCGGCTGGTGACTTGCAATTTACCGAAAATACTATTGGTGTGGGTCTTAACGGTGCTGAGGGCGATCACCAGGATCTGCGCGACCTCGGCGTTGGATTTGCCAAGGGCAATCAGGCGGAGCACCTCTAACTCGCGCTGGCTGAGTGGCTCAACCAAAGGCGGAACGTGGCCTGCGGCAGGAAGCTTGGCCGACGCAACGTTGCGCGTTCCAGGGTCTGCCTGCAGCGTCGCTGGGAAGGTCGCCAGGAGGCGGGTGAGGTAGTCCGGCGCGATCCCGCATGCCGCGGCGGCGTACAGCATGGCCAGCATCGGTGCGCCCTCATCCACAAAGCGGCGGATATAGCCTTCCGGTGCGGCGAGCGCCAGGGCGTGGGTGAGCGTTGCCAGCGCGTCACTCGGCGTCTCCTGCCCCCACTGTCCCAGGGCGCGCACGATCAAGATTTCGAGCACACTCCCCAGCCGCCCCTTCGTCGTGGCATCTGCCAGCAGCCGCGCCAGCAGATCAAATGCTTGCTGGCGCAAGGCGTGTTCAGACCCGTTACCCGCCTGGGCAATCCAGACCCGAGCTAGGAGCAGATATTCCGCCTCGCGCGCGAAGTGGAGATCATCGGCAACCTTCAAGCCGCTGGCGTCTGCCCAGGCGACGGCGGCGGCAACATCACCCTGTGCCAACGCCAACTGCACCTGCAGCGCAGTCCCGCGTGCGATCAGGTGGGCCACAAAGCCGCGCTGGCGAGCCAAGTCGATATAGGTTGCCAGCGTCCGCTGGGCGGTGGCGTATTCCCCCCGTGCGTGCTGGAGGCGGGCCAGGGCCAGATACCCGAGCGCTACATCTTCAGCGTCCACTACCAGCCGACCGCCCAACTGCGCCATGACTTGGGCCAGGTGCTGCTCAGCCGCGGCGAAATCATTCCACTCGCGCAGCAGATCGCCCATACCGGCATAATAGGCCGGACCTTCGAGCTGATGATCACCCGTTCTCAGCAGTGGCTGGTCAGTGCCAGCTGCGATCTGAGTCATCTCGCGATAGGTGGCCGCCGCCGCGTGGAGCCGGCCTTGCAGCACCTGCAAGCGAGCCAGATTGGTGATCGCCGCGAGCGTGCCCAACAGGTTATCCGTAGCCACGAACGGTGCAATCACCGCGCTGGCGCGCCGTTCCGCCTCGTCCCGCACATCGCCGCTCACGCGAAAGGCGCGCGCCACATGCAGGTTGGCAATCGTCCGCGCAATTGTCTCGGTTTCCGGCAGCAGGCGCAACACCGCGTGTCCATAGGCCACACAGCCGGCGAGGTCGCCGGTGTAGCGGGCGGTATTGGCCCGGATCGCGGCGGCGCGGCCCTGGATGAGCTGGATTTGGTCAGCTGGTGTATCGGCTACAATCCCACGTTCCGCATTCTGAAGGCGTTCCTCGGCCGCGCCCAACTGATTCGTGAACAGCAGCGCGAGGGCGTGGACGGTGCAGAGCATGGGACGGGCGCGAATCAGCGCATCGGGGAGCGCGCTCAGCCAGCGCAGCACGGTGTGGATCTGCCCGCCGACGATGATGCGCAGGCCGTGCTGCTCAATCAGATCGGCCACCCGCTCGCTATCTGCGGCTGTCAGCCCGTGCTGTACCGCTTCGGCCACCAGCCCTTGCCGCGCGTACCACAGGCTGGCTCGGCTGTGCAAGCTGGCTACCGCATCAGCAGACGTACTATTCGTTAGCCGCTGCCGCAGCACCTCGGCAAATAGATGATGATAGCGATACCAGTGGCGCTCATCGTCCAGCGGCACGACAAACAAATTCGTGCGTTCTAAGTCTTCAAGTAGAAGCTGGCTGGCGGCCCAATGGCTTGCGCCTGAGTTGTCCGCAACTAGCCCCAACACGGCATCACACAGCGCGCCGCACATGCGGTCGAGGATGGCCGTATGGAGCAAGAAGGTCTGGATGTGGACTGGCTGGGACCCAAACACCTCGGCTGCCAGATAATCCACAATATAGCGGTTGCTGCCGCTAAAAGTGCGGATAAAGCCGCTACGGTCGCGATGATCGCGCATCGCCAGCGCGGCGAGTTGCAGCCCGGCGATCCAGCCTTCGGTACGTGCCTCCAATGCAGCCATGTCGGCGGCAGTGAGCGCCAAGCCCATCACTCGATTAAGAAAGCTGGCGGCTTCCTCGGGCGTGAAACGCAGATCGTTCGCATGGAGTTCGGTCATCGCCCCGCGGGCGCGTAGACGGGCCAGGGGCAGCGCCGGATCGGCGCGCGTCAAGATGATCAGGTGCAGATTAGGGGGCATATAGTCGAGCAACCACGCCAGCGTCTCATGAATCGCGGGCGTCGTGATCACGTGATAGTCATCCAGGGCGAGAGCCATGTCGCGCTGGGGTGCGCCGGCAGCGGACGCGCTGAACGCATTCAGCACGCTGATCAGGATACGTTCTATCGGCGGCGGCTGCGGGGATTGCAGCAGCCTAAGCGCCGAGGTGCCTACCCCAGGAGCGAGGGTGTCGAGAGCGGCAATCACATAACGCCAAAAGCGTAATGGGTCATTATCCGCACTATCAAGCGCCACCCAGGCAAACGGCCACGCGCCACCCGCCCCCGTAGCGTGCCACGCGCTCAGCAATGTCGTCTTGCCGAAACCGGCTGGCGCAGCAATCAGGGTCAATTTATCCCGCAGACCAGCCTGGACGCGCTCGAACAGGCGCGGCCGAGCTACTAGATTTGCGCGCGCGGGCGGGACAAACAATTTGGTGGCAAGTAGGTTGGCGTGCGGAAAGTCCGCTGGCTGGACGGTGGGGGGCGGTTGGTCTGGCGGTAGCGCAACCACCTGCGCAGGCAGGGGGGCTACGGATGTTGCAAGATTCGTCAGCGTCGCCGCCGCATGGGTGAGTTGATCGAGCGTAAGATCCGGTGATTTACCCAGATAGGCCCGGTGCAGGACGCCGTGATCGGTGCGATAGGCTTTCCAATACCAGGTGCCGCGAACCCGTCGCTCCTTGCGCGCGGTGAAACGCCCGGCCGGGCTGGTAAACACGAAGGCCGTTGCGGTCTCCAGCCAGGCAAACCAGGCACCGGTGCCCACCGTGATTGGGTTGGGGTCATTTGCCGCGATCACCAACGTGCTCCCATCCACCCGTGCCGTCGTGTGCGCCATGCTCGTAAGTCTCCACCTGTTGGTGATTGTTGGGGATCTGCTGCGGCTACTATAATGCGGGTTGGCGAAGTGTGCAAGGTTCAGTACAAAAATGTGTGCAAACGCGGTAAGCAGTCTGCGCCCCCCCATGCTGCCTCAAAACCAAAGATGCTTTAAGGGAGCGGGTTCTGAAATGTAGCGATGATGGAAATACGCCCATTTTAGTAAAGAAAACTCAATTACGCAAACCAAAACTAAGCAAGCCTTGTGCGTGGAGAATAATTGTGTAAGCATTACGATAGAGCCTTCGGAGACGCTTCCTTTTCCACAAATGCAACAGAACTTTGCCTAACCAGTAGCCTGACGAAACGCCACTTTTGTTCGCCTTTTGCCTAACCTGTGTTTACGCGTCACCTCGCTGTTACCCTCAAACTAGACCCGCTTGACAACTTCCATCCACGCTCTCTACAGTCAAAGAGTACCTTGACAAGTAGTGTGTTGCCTTCTTGGTCGTAAATCGAACGAAACGTCGTATGTGAGGACTGTGGCCATATCACAGTCCTTTTTTGATTGGGGAGAGACTGACTATGAACGAGAGCAAAGGTTTGTTTCCGCTGGGTTTGCTTGTGGCTACGCCTGGGGCGCTAGCCGCCTTGGCAGGTGCTGGTCAGAACCCGAGGGTATTCATTGTGCGCCATGTTACCGGGGATTGGGGCGACCTACCGCCGGAAGATGTGGCCGAGAACCAACGCGCGCTAGTCGTCGGCAGTCGGCTGTTCAGTGCCTACAACCTGGCCGATGGTACCCGCATGTGGATTATCACTGAGCATGATCGTTCGGCAACGACCCTGTTGTTGCCGGCAGAGTACTGAAAGGGGAATCGTATATGCACACAACACCCAAACTTCAGGAGCATCTCTTGTCCATCGCCAAAAAGCACAACCTGGATGTTTATCAAGTGGGGTCCTATCTGCGCTTGGAATTAGATGGCATCGAGCATTACCTGGTGATCGAAAACTTGGGAGCGTGTCGCCTCAGTGTTGCCCGTTATGTGCTGGGCAGCAAAGGGGTGGTCGATCCTGAGTTGATCCTGTACCTGGATTGTCGGGTCGAGCAAGGTGCCGGTGGCCACTCATGTCCACCATGGGTTCCGATTGAGCGAGTGCAGCGACTAGGCGGTTGGGCCATCTTTGCCCAGACTGATGCGAATGGTAACATTGTCAATCAGTTTGACCAACAAGGGCAGCGGGATCTAGCCGAGTTTGCCGAAACAGTGTTTCTTTCCGAATTGCTGAACCAACGCTGGCTAAGCGATGGACAGCGTTCATATCTACCTAAACCCTATCTCACCGCGGATGAGCAATGGGCTCGGGGTATCAGCTACCCTTACAACACCACGACCGTAGCTAATGTCAGTGGATTGATGCAGAAGGTTGCGTTACGTTTGGCAACAGACAGCGAGGTAGACTTGCTTGCACCTGCGGCCCAACTCACACTGACCCTGCAACGTAGTCCGATCCAGCTACAATTGCGTAAACTGGATCATGATCGAGTAGCGATTACCCGCTATGTGGTAGATGAAGTGGGTAATCTTGTCCCTGATCCCGACCTAGTGTTTAGAATCCAGACGAGAGGCGCATGGCAACCGGAAGAGCTGCTCTATTCGCCTGCTATTTGGGATGAATATGTACAGGCCATGCAGGCAGGAGGCCGGCTGATCGATTCGATGGAGGACGAGGTTGACCTGGTGCGCTTTACCGAATATTGGGCGCAGCGTCTGGTTGAGGAAGGCTGGCTCAAACAGGGGCAGCCTTTAGCTCCAGAACTCGGTGTCATGTCGCTACCTGGTAAAACATGGGGCGAGCAGGGCTCAATGTTGGGCCAGCGTCGCACTGTCACGCGCGTGATGGCAGCAGACCCTCACAGCCGTTTACCTGACTGCCAGTCTACTCATCATACGCACTGTAGTGGTAAGCTATGGACGTGCTCAGATTGTGGCATGACCTGCTGTGAAGCAGAACGTGCTAACGAACACCCCGATCTATGTGTTGGCTGTGGGCTGGAAGCAGCTGGTTGGGGTAGCAGTGGTGAATCCAGAACGCCAGTTGGCTTGGTAGGGAACTGTTTTATCGTCCCCTGTGACTGTCCTGAACGGGATGGTTCCTGTGGCACTTGGCTCGCATTGGCGATTGATGGCATCCTGAGCATTGAAGACAAAGATGGGCTGTGGATGTCCATCAGTCTGCCTGACTGGTTAGATACGGCCATGCGCCAGGCGCTGCAAGCACAGTACCAACCGCCGGACGACGAGGTTCCGTTCTAGGAGAGAACAGCCAAGAAAAAGGGAGGCACTTGTCGGGAAATCAGCAACAACCCCACATGCCCAGAGCTCACCACGAGTTTTAAGGGCGTAGACGGTTGGTAGCATAGATTTTCACCAAGGGCGCGGAGATGAGCAACACACGACAGTGAATAAAGAAGGTACGCAACCACCTGGAGAGTCTGCTCCCGAATCAGCATTAGGATGAACTCCAAGAGATTCTACAGGTGGTTTCCTTTCGTAGCTTAAGAGGCCAGCACTGCTGTTTCCCAAGAATCGTTCCGTGTACATTCGCGCACTAAGCTCTGGTTACAGCCACTGTGTCCAACATCAGAAGTTGTTGAGGTCCTTCTTTACTCGCCAACAGAGAGTGCATACACAACCTGCCCTTGTTTGCGTCGTGTTATCCACTTTTAAAACGGGGGTGCGCTGCGTATACTGCTCTTTAAGTCTGGGATGCATTGGCTTCTATGCAAAACGACCATCAATGCCGAAATGAGGAAACCATGCAAATTAAAGCGGTCATTTTTGATCGGGACGGTGTGCTTACATACTTTGCGGTTGCCGAAGCCGTTACTTTCTTTCAACCTTTATTACCTTTATCGTTAGAGAAAATTAGTCAGCAATGGAAACAATGGGGAAAAGCAGTTGGGTTTCCACAAAATTTAACGGAAGAAAAACGCTTCTTTGAAACTTTTTGGCATAAGATAAGTACCGAATACCGCCTGTCCGATGAAGCACGGAAGCAACTCCTTCAGGTGGACTACGCACTGTTTCTCCGGCCTTTTTCTGACGCACGCCCTGCCTTGCTCGAGGTGCGCCGGCGCAGGGTACGCACCGCTGTACTTTCCAATTTTACCTTGGCAAGTCTAGAAAGGTCGCTTGTTGCCGTAAATCTAGCTGACTTAGTAGAGAAAGCTTATGCGTCAATTGTCATTGGCGCAACCAAACCAAGCCTGGAGGCGTATGAAATTGCTAGTCACTCTTTAGAGGTATTGCCGGAAGAGTGCTTGTTCTTTGACGATGAGCCTGATTGTGTCGAAGGCGGACGGTTGGCAGGAATGCACGCCTATTTAGTAGATCGCCGGCGCACTACCCATGCTGTCAAAGATAAGATTGTCTGTGACTTGACTGCTATTCCTGAAATTCTCGCCAACATTGAGTGAGGGGTTGATCAGGATTCTGTTCCTTCTAATTTTATCCCGTTTCGCCTTGGTCAGTGCAACGCAGCACGGGCTAGTGACTGTGCTGCCGCCAGATAGCCTTGCGCAATCCTGCTTTGCAGATCATGGGAGATGTTGAAGAGCTATTCCAGTACGGCTAGTAGCTTCAGCGCAGCGCTGGTTCCATTGCTGGCGCTAACGATCGGTCTCGTGCTCTCCCGACATGAACAATTCCCCGCATGCAAATACAATCATCAACATAGTTCATTCCTCCTGCTTATAGTTTCATCGGTGTTAACAACGCTGCCAAGGCATGCATCCAGTCTAAGAAATTGCCAATTTGGTCAAATCAATCATGCTGACTATAATGCGGTGACTGCCTGAGCGATTGCAGTGTGACATATTGTCACCTTGGGGAATGCAATCGCTCAGGTGTTCTTTTTTGCCATCATATCCAACTGTCCTCCCGTCAGCTGGTAACTCCCCTTCGTGCTTTTTTAGTTCTCTAAGCCTGATCCCTCGACAGACCCTTGAGAGCAAGTTTGTTGGATACGCAGTGTGCAACCACGGCGCAAAGGAAAGGAGCCTTGATACTCAATTACCACTAATTTGGTTTGGCTTCTAGCCATAACCCATTGTCGAACTTGTGTAGTAAGCATTTCTTAGAGAGATTTCCATGAACACTACCATCGCTGCTCTCATGTCCGAATTGTGTACGCTTGTTGCTGAATTAGGTCAAGGGGGGGGACGGGTCAGTCCTTCTATCTACGATACAGCACAAGTTCTACGCTTCTATCCATGTCCTGAAGGTGTGGAGCCTGCTATCGACTGGCTTCTTGCCCAGCAACAGGCTGATGGGGGGTGGGGCGATCCCATCGCACCGTACGCACGGGCCGTTCCGACACTGGCCACACTCTTGGCCCTTCAGCACCATCGTAACCGCGTGCCTGACAAAGTGTATGCGGCCGGTTTTGCCTATCTGCAGGACCAAGCTCCGCTCTGGCAGGATCTTGTCATTGATGCCCTTCCGATTGCCACGGAGATGATTTTGCCATCCCTACTTGATGAGGCGATTGCCAGGGGATTGCCCATCGCACGCGCACCTTACCACTTCCTCTATCAGCTACGCCGGCAGAAATGTCAACAGATTAGCAAACACCCTTTGCGGGCTGGCACGCCTCCGGTTTATTCATGGGAAGCGTTGGGCCGAGAGGCACAACCGAATTTGATTGATGAGTCGGGGGGCATTGGCCACAGTCCCAGTGCAACAGCGGCTTGGCTGCATCAGGCTACCAAGCAACCAGCACTGGCAGACCTGTGCCACTCCGCAATTACCTATTTACAACGTGCCGCCGCTGCAACTGGCATCAATGTGCCTGGGGTTGTACCGAATGTGTGGCCGATCACCGGCTTTGAAATGTCCTACGGTCCGTATGCACTGCTGGCGACAAAACTGCTCTTCCATCCTCGTCTGCACGAAGCCTTACATAGACAACTGGGCCGCCTTGAGCACATTCTGGTGCGTGGCCAAGGGATCAGTTTTGGTGAGTACTTTATGCCAGATGTGGATGAGACAGCAGTGGGCCTTGCTGCCTTATATTCAGCTGGCTATCCAGTTGATACCCAAGTTCTTCAGCAGTTCAAGGTTGGTGAGCATTTTCACACCTTTCCTCATGAACTAAACCCATCCGTTCTCTCAAACGCTCATGCCCTCTATGCGCTGGCTGGTACCAAGCAGTGTAGTGCCGGCGTGGCGCAATTTTTGCGGGAACGACAGTGCGTGGATGGGCGTTGGTTACCGGACAAATGGCACAGTTCTTGGCTCTACACGACGCTAGAAGCAGTGTTAGCGTTTGCACAATTGGATTCACTGAGGGAGGTGAACCACGCCCTTGAGCTATTGCTCACCACCCAAAAGCCGGATGGCGGCTGGGGGAGTGGCCTGTACGCCACGCAAGTGGAAACCAGCTATGCGCTCATTGGCTTGAACGCAGTGAAGCAACGGAATCTAGCCAATGATGCCGTAACGCCAGCGATTCAGCGTGGACATCAATGGCTCCAAGAGCAAGACAAACGGCAGCGACCAGCGCAGGAGCACTTGTGGCTAGGCAAAGAGCTTTACAGCCCCTATCGCGTTGATCGCATCTATGTAGTAAGTAGCCTGTTGTCAGTGCTGCTCCAAAAGGAGGAAGCGTAAGATGGATAGCTATCCCACGCTGGAAGAATTTTTAATAGTCCCCCAAGAGGATGTGGCCAAAGTAGCACCGCTCTCCATGTCGTATGGGGCAGGCGGCACCCGGCGGGCGGCGGTCTTTGCCGGCATTGAACCATGGAGTAATGATTTTATGGTGTGGGCACATGAGCGAATGCTGGATTCGCAAGCTCTGATCTTTCAGTACGGTATTCAACACCTCTTCTCTCCCTTGATTGTGCCCAACAATCTGAAAGAAGTACATCATCAGCGCCATCAACTATTCCGCCAAATCGAACCAGTCCTCACCAGACCAGAAGCCATTGCCCGGTATCAGACCCTTGGCATTCGGGTGCGTCTTCTTGGTGGCGAACAGGTACCAGAAGTTAGAGAGACAGCCGAAAAGCTGCATCGACTGACCGCTGCCAATGGCAAACAAACCCTTTATTGGACCGTGGTGCTTGACCTGGAAGATCTGTGGAACCAGCTGTTTGCCGCAGTTCATCAAGCGAATGTCCGTACCCAAGCCCAAGCCATTCGTGCGCTCTATGGGGAAGATATCCCCCCGATTACGCTGTACCTCAATCACGGCAAGCCCGAATTCTCTTTCAATACGTTACCCCCCTTATTGCTGGGGCAAGCGCAGTGCTACTGGAATCAGCAGCCGGGTTCAATGCTCGATGATAAGTTGTTACGCAAAATTTTCTACGACTATGCTTACCTTCGCCGGACATTCCAGACCGATAAGTTGGAACGGGCCCAGGCCGCACTGACGGATCAGCAGATGTGGATGTCGGCACCACTCCTGGGATTGGGGACGCGTCTGGGCCCATTCTGGTATCCTGCGCCAACGGCGAGTTGACCCTATTGCCAACTAAGTCGACAGAGAGCAAGAAATAGGATAGAAGGCTTGCTCTCTGTCTAAGTAACTGGCACCAGATATTGTCCATTATACTGCCGGTTTGGTTCCCGTGGTATAAAGATGAATCAACTGCAACAGATCTTGAATCTGAAACGGTTTCGTAAGGTAGGCATTGGCACCAAGCCATAGCCCTTTTTCGGTGTCTTCCTTAGCCGCACGCGCCGATAAAAAGATGAAAGGAATCGTTGCCGTAACGGTATGAGCGCGCACTTGCCGCAGGACCTCATAACCGTCTACCTTGGGCATGGCAATATCAGACAAAATGACATCCGGCTGGCTACCCAAAGCCGCTTCTAGCCCGGCTGCGCCATCGCCAGCGCCAATTGCGACATAGCCTTCAAGGGTGAGCAGCTCCACCAGCTGCTCGCGTATATTGGTGTCATCTTCAATTACGAGAATGTTTAGCATATGAATCACACATGTTTTCTGGCACTGGAAGTCTGACTGTAATCGTAGTTCCTACGCCCATTTGGCTTTCAACTGTTATCGCACCGCCATGCAGTTCGACGGCTTCCTTGATAATGACCATGCCTAATCCTGTACCGGAAATCAAGCCCACATTTTCTCCTCGGTGAAAGGGTTCAAAGAGATGGGGCAAATCAGCAGGAGGGATGGCAATCCCTTCATCGCTAACTTCGAGAAGCACTTCGGTATCTTCCTG
>SXGT01537024.1_pt1 | contig 10463 bp, 9 predicted proteins | sample 3176221 | NCBI WGS metagenome assembly SXGT01 (sample SAMN11356862, study PRJNA531348) | freshwater metagenome | isolation source: freshwater sample F1-120 | place: China: Fuxian Lake, Yuxi | collected 2017-12-25
ATACAACGAAAATATCCTAAATCAAAATAAAATTATTTTATGAGTTAGTATTATAATACAATCTCAAATGAATCGGCTTATTCCAATCCTTTTAGCGGCGATATTACTTCCCGAAATGGCACCCGTGCCGAATACATTATTTCTTGCAGACGCATATCCGATTACACACAGGACAGTAGACGTCATCCCTAAACAAGAAAATTACGCCGCCACCGCCGCCACCGCCACCACCCCCGATAATGGCGCTATCGACTGTAAGATGTGCACATACGTCGCAACACGATTAAATACTACAATATTTCACAATCCGACAGTTCTATCCATTGTAACTACCGACATTGAGAAGATATGCGATTTTCTTCCATCGAGTGTTCGAAATGACTGCATCAATGCAGCGGTTAATGCTGCACCGATTATATTACAGCAAATCGGAGTGTTTATTGCCGATGAGGGCTGTATAGAGTTGGGTATTTGCCCGGGTGAAGCACACGATGCCGCCGTCATCGAAAAACGTCACGCGTAAGCGTAATTAAATCATCTAAAATTTCTCATTTCATACTAATTCAACCGATCATTTGTGTTACATTAGTGTATTTAGGCTTTCGGATATTTAGTAAATAATGAATGTACATAACGCAGACGATTCATTTCAGTTTGATAAGCTCGCACTAACCCCACCAAATGGTGTAGTCGGCGGGTTATATTTAACAAAGTACGCCTATAATGGAAGTAAATCACCATTATATATCCAAACACCGAAAACTACATCAAAACAAGGTATCGTTGTAGCAGGTAAAAAGGCGCATATTGATATTTTAGTAACAAATTCCGATACGGATTTCATAGAATGGATCGCTAATTTAGAAAAACAATCGGTTGATTTGTTGTTTGAAAAGCGGCATTTATGGTTTACAGAGGAGCTAGATAAAAGTGACATTGAAAATTCATTTACGCCAGTTATACGACCATTTAAAAGTGGACAAAGCTTTTTGGTACGAGTGAATTTGGAGCTGAATCGTCTATCGACACATAATCAGCCGTTTCTGTGCAAAGTGTTCGACGAAAACCGGAAAATCGTAGATGTTGAGTATGTGAAACCGGAACATCAGATTATGTCGATTATCGAATTTCAGGGGATTAAATTTACGAAACGAAATTTTCAACTAGAAATATTTATGCGACAAGTATTGGTGATTCCGGATGTACCATTATTTGATACGTGTGTTATATCATCATCATCATCCCAGATATCAAGGCCAGTAGAGATTAATGTGGAAACACGTGATATAATACAGTCCGCGCCAGAACCAGAACCAGCGCCAGAACCAGCGCCAGCGGTTCTAAGTGAAGTAATAAATACGACCACGACCGAACATTTAGGAGAAGATGCATCATTTCGTGATGCATCATTACAATTACACGAATCATTGTACGATTCACCTGAAAATACAACAAATAATACTATGATGAATGACCCGGAGTCCGGGTCCTTAAAACATTTTGAATTCACAGAAGTTGATATTGATTTTAATAATATTTCGGATACGATAGATGTAGAACCAGCGTCATTTGATATTGATAGATCCGCCGCCGCCGCTCCTTCTGCATCGCAAAAAAAACAAAATATATGGAAAAACGGCGGCCACGTTACTTTAAAAAAGCATAAAGAGGTGCTATACGAAATGTATAAAGTTGCAAAGCGAAAGGCACAAGAAGCAAAAAAAGCAGCAATTCGAGCATATTTAGAAGCAAAAGAGATTAAGGCAACATATATGTTAGATGATTTAGAAGATTCTGATTCGGGTTCTGATTCGGGGTCTGATTCGGGTTCTGATTCGGGTTCCGATTCGATTCCGGTTTCGAATTCTATTCCAAATCGAAATTTACATCCAAAACAGATTATTTAACATCAACAGATTATTTAACATCAACAGATTATTTTATCATTTATTTTATATACAATTAATTTATAATATGAGTATTTTATCTGATTTAGAGAAAAACCTTCGTACGAATCACGTTCTCGTGTTTTTAGGCGCATTGTTTCTTATGTTTGCAGTTTATAGCTATTCTGAGCAAAAATACAATCCTATGGAGACATTGCAAAGTGATTCCGCCAACCGTGGAAAGGTTACTTTCAGTGAGCAGGCTGCACCCGTTGCTTCTGGCGCGTCTAGCGGATATGCTGTTGTCGATGGCACTACCGGTCAGGGTGGTGTTCCCGCCGGTGGCGTGAATTTGCCTGTTGCTAACCCGTCTGATCTGCTCCCGCGCGACACCAACAACCAGTGGGGCAGCTTGAACCCCGCCGGCAGCGGTGACCTTACCAGCCAGAACCTGCTTTCTGCTACTTTCTTGACTGGCATCGACACCATCGGCAACACGATGAAGAATGCCAACCTTCAGATCCGTTCTGAGCCTCCTAACCCTCAGTTAAATGTCGGCCCTTGGAACCAGAGCACATTTGCGCCCGATCTTATGCGCACTCCCCTCGAGATTGGCTGCGGTGGCCAGTAAATGTATGCACACACGCACGCCCACGCACGCCCGCGTGCATCCACACATACACACGCCCGCCCCCGCCCTCGCGACTATTATAAACGTATTATATAATATACTCGAATCGTATCGTATTTTATATATTTTTAACCAAAAAAAATGACAACAGAACCATTGACTGCCATTCTCGACACAGAAACGTCGCCACCTTCCCAAGAAGAACCAAATCCGTTGTTAGAATTAAAAAAGGACAGTGATGGTTTAAAACGCGAACTTTCATTGACAGATTTAACCTTAATGGGTTTAGGTAATGTCGTTGGCGCAGGAGTATTCGTGATTCTAGGAAAGTCGATACTTTTTGGCGGGAATCACACGATTTCGGCGTTTATGGTGGTCGCGGCTGTTTCTATCATAATTGGATTTGTCTATCTAGAAATTTACAGCAGACACAAAAGCAATATTATGGAATACTCGGCAATAAAAGAGACAATGGGTGATAAAGTCGGTGAAATATCGCTATACGTCATTTATTTGTTTGCAGTATTGTCGGCGGTAACCATCGTGATATCAATGTCAAAATATATAAGCAAAAGTCAATATTTTTCGTATCATCTGGGTGAAAACACGTCGTTCGAAATGATATTCGGCGCGGTAATTATTTCGCTGATGTGTGCGATCAATTATTTAGGTATTCATTTTTCAAAACTAGTGGCGATTAGCATCACCGGGCTGATGTTGCTAGTATTGGGTGGCGCTATTTTATTAGGAACGCCGCATATATGCATTGATGAGGTGGTAAAGATGCCTGAATTGCCGTGGGATTCGATTGTACTTTCGGGAATCTTGTCGCTTTTCCTCTTCAATGGTTATGATTTTATCGTGAAGGTGAGTGATGAATCCATCGACCCAAATGATAATAAAAACGCGTTGATTTACACGCTTGGTATGACGACGTTTATTTATTTGTGTATTATTGTTACCGGAATTTGCGTGTTAAAATTCAAGACGGCATCCACGACATACAATTTAATATCGAAAATATATGAAAAAGTCGCCGGTAAAAATGCCGGAATGATCACATACGCTGCGGGATTGCTTATTATGTTCAATACGGCATTTCTCTCGTTATTATCGGCGACGCGGTTTATTTACTCTACGGGAAAAGAAAACCATATCAGTAATGCCGATTTCTGGAAAAAGCTGAGTGATTATAATACACCGACAAATGCGATTATTGTTACATTTGTACTTGCGTTGATATTCTCGCTTGTAAATAGTGAGGTTATATTAACGATATTTACGAACTTTTCGGCGCTATTTATTCTGATTTTATTGTGCATTGCACTATTGGTTATACGGTGGAATGAACGCGATAAGCCGGCAGAACAGGCGGAGCATAATTATATTATGGGTAATGTTGGTAATATACCCATTCCTGTAATCATTGCGCTGATACTAATCATATATGCAAAATACAAGATAATTAAACATCGGTTTTGGTTGGATACAATATGAACGACGCCGCGCCACGCGCACACACACGCACATCACACGGAACAGAGGAACACGTCACACGGACGCCACGCGCACGCACGGACGCGAATTCTAATATCGTAATTATATATAATAACGTGATTGATATAATATATAATTCATTCGATTCTAATGCTTGAATCTCTCGGTTTATGCAAATATAAGGATATATTTGGCCGCATAAACGAAGGCGTACACTCTTATCGCATCTTTAACATTGCAATTATTGATGTAATATTTACAATTATAGGCGGTGTTTTAATTGCAAAATGGCTCGATGTTGCAATATGGAAACCGGTGTTGATACTCTTCATTCTTGGGATATTTTTACATAGATTGTTTTGTGTTCGTACAACAGTGGATAAATTGTTGTTTCCAAATGTGTAAACAATTACATATTATGCACCCGCTCCAGGTCCTGGACCCTGCCCCCGCCCGTGCCGTCTGCTAGAACCTTCCGGAATTATTGATAAAATTAGTTTTGTAGGCGATTGGAACTTACTCAAATTATCGGCATATTTAACTTCAACATCATTAACAGTGACTAGTTTTCGTTGGCCGATTTTTTCAGCAGGTGTAAGCATATCCGGATGATGGTCTAACCAGGCAGTCACACGTTCGTATAAATCCTTGCCCGTTTGATTAGGCTCAAGCTCTACTGCTAACAATGGATCATCACTATTGCCTTTAACGATATTAAAAGTTATCATCGGAGCAGTTGCACCGCCACGCTTGCTCTTCTTGTACGACCGTTTGCTCTTCTTGTACGACCGTTTGCTCTTCTTGTACGACCGTTTTTTTGTTTTATTTGTTATTTTTTTACCACCAAGCCTAGAACGAGAGTAATTAGAGCCACGTTTCGTTTTATCATCTTCTGCAAAAGATCTTGCCTTCGCCAAGGCAAGATCTTCTATCAAGTTCTCAACCGCCGGTTCATAATAGTGGGACATATATTCTGCGTGTTCTTTCAGTGCGTCGTGTTCTTTCAGTGCGTCGTGTTTTTTCTGTTCTTTGTCTGTTGCATTAGGCGGTAAGGTGGTAATACTACTTTCTCCTGGTATTGGACGATAATTTAAGGTTGGGCTGGATGCCAAAGGTTGCAAAGACGGGCTCAGCAAGTGCATTTGGGGGGTAGATACTAGTTGCGGAGACTTCATAGTAGATGTAGATTGCGCAAGTGTCGCAGCTGTAGCATCCAGTTTCTCAGCTGCTTTATCAAGTCTATTAGCTGCTTCAAAAAGCTTTCCAGCTAATTTATCATATTTACGATATGCAGTCATCGTATTATATATTAATTATATATAATAAATAAATATATCACACAATTATAAAATCTCGCCATATATAAATGTTTAAAACCAGTGTATTTGGATATATTATTATTGCATTCATCGTAATAATTTGTCTGAAAATCTACCAAGAATCCGATGCGTTTCAGTTAAAATGTATTGTATCGAAAGTCGACGGAAATAAATATTGCGTTCGCGAACGTGCTAAACTAGAATTGGCCGCCGATCTACTTGCAACCGTCACTCAGAAAATGAAACAGGTCGTGAAGCATATGGGCGAAACATTCCCTGAACGCGAAAATGTAAAACGTTTAGTAACCAATTTCAATCCTGATAAAGTCAGTGAAACATTACCAACAAGTGAATTTACTGCATATAGCGAGAATAAGGGTGAAAAGCTCGCATTTTGCGTGAATACGACAAAGAAGGGAAATAAACTCATCGACGAAAACACGCTCACGTTTGTCGCTCTTCACGAATTAAGTCATATTATGACGGAAAGTATCGGCCACAAGGACGAATTTTGGAACAACTTTAGATTTCTCATCGACGAGGCACAAAAGATCAAAGTATACACGCCCGAAGATTACAAAATAAAGCCGAAAGAATATTGCGGAATGACGATTAATGATAATCCATTTTATGATAATTAAAGGTGCGGCGCAATAATTCACATAACCAACATCCTTTTCAAATGTAAAAACCGTAAATTGGGAATCCTGCGCTCCTTCGTAGCAGTAAGATCAGACTGACGCGTAAGCTGTGATATAAAATCACGGTCCACATCTTCGACAGAATAATACGCGCCTGTATCAAATGATACAAATTTCGGAACATCTTCAGCATCGGTCCAGGTCCATAGTCGGCGATTCAACGGATTAGTGCGTAAATGCAAAATTTCATCAACTGAGTCGTATTGGTACATAAGTGGGAATGCTACATCAAATTCATAATGTTCATCAACAAATGTAATATATATTTCGTCAATATAAATCTCGTTACTATATATTACTTGATCGTAAATAGATGCGCCGCCAATAATCCACGCGACCTCGTAATCTGCGGTGGTTTCTTTGATTTGGTGAATATGTGGAACGTAATGAATGCACGGATTACGCGCGGCCACACCTCCGGTAGCACCAGCCACAATGGGGCCGACGTTGACGTCGACATTGTCATCGCCTGATGATGTAAATTTGCGATTTGAAACGATAATGTTGTCGCGATACTTGAGGGGTTTGGCCGTGTCGGGCAGACTATCCCAGGTTTTGCGACCCATAATTACTGCGCTATTATAGGGTACATCTGTGGAACTCGTCATTTCCGCGAAAAAACGCATATCCCGTGCGAGTTTAGGCCACGGAAGCACGCCTTGAAATCCGATTCCACCGCCTCGGCATAATGCCGCGATCATTTTGTATTGTGGCATATTGTAGTCGTATACAATATCAATGCAATAGCAATGCAATAGCAATGACAATGACGATATTATAATGATATAATATAATACGTTTATATTACATCGTCACCGATACGATATTTACGAATTAAATAAATATATAATATATTAGATAAGATAAGATAATCTTATGCAAAAGCACGAGATTCCGATATATAAAGTTTGTCATCTTATAACACCGAATGATTTCAAAGAAACTGAATCGGAACAATTATATTCACCGGAACTGACAGGCCCATTGCCAGGCGCTGGCGAAGGCGAAGGCGAGGCTGCCGGCGGAGCAGTGCCTCTAGAACAGCAACAACCATTACCCCGACCAGGATTTGTCTCTCAAAACACATTATACGTATTCTACGGCGACATTGAATTTGAAATCATCGAAGAGGATCAACGATCCATTATCAATATAAACGAATTATTCAATAGTGACCCGAGACACAAGATTTTTAGAAACATATTTAGTGAATATGAATTATCGGCAATTCAGGAAACAAGGATTCGCGTCGTATTTTTGCCGGAAAGGATATACCCAGATGACTCCATTGAAACAATCAAGAAGAAGTTTTTGACATATACACGAACAACCCTTCGATTGACCTATGGCGAATTGTATATGTTTTGCAAACAAGCGAAACATCTTAAAAACACCCACGTAAACGAGCAGCTTACTTCAAACGGCAAAATGGAAATTACGCCGATTCGTATTCAGAATTTTTTATTGAATATCGACAATCACCCCGTCGAGGTAGTTAATTATGGCGGCGCGGATTTAACAGAAGATGAAGTCCGCCAATTCACGGATTTCACAAAATTAGGAGAGCCATCGCCAGAGTCCGGAAATTATAATTATTCAAATATTTTGAATTTGAAGTTGGAAGATGAGCCGCGGTTTTTAAATGTGGTAATTGGGCAAGAATTAAGCGCGGTTTCACGCGATTACCCCTACGCGGTCAATCCGTTTGATGCATTATATATGGATCCTTTTCTGGAAACACATATCGGCGAAATTATAAATACAACAAATAAAATAGTATTGCTCGATATTGGCGCATTTCTGCATAATACGATATATCTCACGACTGCGTCGGATGTATTGAAATATACTATTTCATTATCGGATCCGGCAGTTCGAGATGAATTGGGTATTGCGAGTTTCGATAATGCGCGCGTAATGACCGAAAAATATGTCATCCAGCTGTATTTCCCATATTTGGCGGTTTTCCGCGACGAAACGAGGCATTCGCGCACAGAATTGAGTGCGTCTGAAGGAGATGCCGACGTAACTACGATTCATTCTCTCGAAACATTGAATTTGCACCGTGAAAAATTATACGAAGCCGACGATAAGATAATGAACGACAAATTTATGCGACAGACTTCAAATGTGAAATTGTTGTATGATATTTATGAAAGGCGAGACCGGACAAAAGAGCATCAATACATTGATGACGGATTGCGTGGTATAGAATTTATTATTCACCCGGAAACAAAGTATAATATATCTCTCGATGCGTTATTTAAAAAGATTCATTGCAACAAAGATATTCCATTTATCAAGTTGAATCCAGGGAAGCGGCTGGACAATATATATAAATTGTTTACACCAGGAACGTCAAAAAGCGGGCGTAAAATCCCGAAAATGCAGAAGAGCGATATTTTCAGGTTGATGCGAACGTGTGCGCTTAAAAAGGGGCTTGCGATATACATCAATTATGTATATTTAAATAAATTAGACCCAGAAGATAAGGCGAACCATTTATCGATACCGGTAATATGCGAAATACACGCGGATGGCTGCATTTTAGTAAAAACGTTCTTCAAGTATTCATTTCGTGTGGACCAGGTGAAGGATATTATAATTGCCACAATAAATCCGGTTCTTGAAGTGATGAAAGAGTACATCGAGCAAAGCGGTTATGAAATGAAATTATTCAAGAACTTCAATGAAGAAAACATCGACATTGTAAATATTGAATACCTTTCACAGATTGCAATCACAAAGAACATCGAGATAAAAACGATGATAAAATGTATTTCGAGTGTTTTCAATGAAATCGAGGGAAGTTTGAAGAAGGGGATCATTTTGCGTTATAAGCGGGTTAGTAATTACAATGAGATGACGAGTCAGGATGCATATATTGTAGAAATGTTGAATAAAAGACACACTGACCGGGAGATTATTGACGGATTACAGGCGAATTATATGATCGAAGAACAAGATGCCCGGATGAAAATTGCGCGTTTATTGCAATCGATTGAACTTCAACAACTCTCGCGATACCGAGGTGGTACGATTCGTATTAAGAATAATCCTGGGTTTTTGACAAAAATAACGAAGGGTCAGTTCAATAATATTATATCGATTGAAATATCGAATATTAATAATATTAAATTTTTACAATTGTTGCAAATGTATATGGACTCGATTATTCGTATTTACCAGAATCCGAGTTCGACTGCGGTTCCATATTACGAAATTGAAAAATTATGTCGGGGGGTGGTTACCAAACCCGTGGCTGCGGCGGCGGCGGCGGCGGCGGCACATCCTCGCCAAAGCGAGAACCTGCTCGAGTCAGGATTTAGTAGTAGCGCGGCCTCGGCTTCGGACATACAATCATCCGAAGAGGGCGGTGAATTGGGTGTTTTTGTAAATGTATCTCAAAATAAAGCGGTGACGAAGGAGATAAATCGTGAAGATAAAGAAGCGGATGTAGGTGGCGTCGCGGATATAACTGCGTCGTCTCGTAAACCATTCCCCGAAAGTGTTTCTGCGGCGATTATCGGTGAAAAGTTGGTATTTGGGTTCGAAGCAGAGCAGCAACAAGCTGCAGTCGGTGAAGCAGCTGATGATTATGAAGCATTTTTTGGTTTGATTGGCGACGAGGAAGGCGAGGGTGCGAGCGAGGGCGAGAGCGAGGGCGAGGGCGAGGGCGGCGTAACAGAATTTTCAAAAGGAGGCGCAAAGGCGCGAGGTCGCCCTAAGAGTAAGAAACAAGGTAGCGAACGCGAACGCGAGAGCGACAGCGGCAGTGAAAGTGAAACAGAAGATATGTCCGATATAACCGGTATGGAATTATCAAATCCAAACCCATTTTCAAAGAGAATTCAAGAAAGAGATCCGGATATTCATTTAAACGAAGATTCGGGCAAATTCAATGCATATTCGCGAAGTTGCCCAGGGCATTACGGGCGACAACCCGTTATTTTGACCGACGAAGAGAAGGCGCAAATTGATAAAGAGCATCCGGGCTCATATTCGCAAAGTATTCGATATGGTTCTGATCCGAAAAATCAGTATAATTATATATGTCCACGATATTGGAGTTTAAAACACAATACGAGTCTTACGGAAGAAGAGGTTAAATCCGGTAAATATGGGAAGATAATACCGCATAAATCGAAAAAGATTCCGTCTGGAACAAATATATTTGAATTCACGGATGACAAATATCATATCGATGAACAAGGCAATTATAAACAGCACTATCCTGGGTTTTTAAAGAAGGATGTGCATCCAAAGGGGCTATGTGTTCCTTGTTGTTTTAGTCAATGGGATAAACCATCCCAAACACAGCGTCGGCAAGAGTGTGAAATAAAACAGCACGAAGAAGTAACGGTAAAGCAGACACAAAAACGCAAAAAGGCGGCGGCGGCGGCGGCGGCGGAGGTGGCGGAGGTGGCGG
>SXGT01619639.1_pt1 | contig 10463 bp, 3 predicted proteins | sample 3176221 | NCBI WGS metagenome assembly SXGT01 (sample SAMN11356862, study PRJNA531348) | freshwater metagenome | isolation source: freshwater sample F1-120 | place: China: Fuxian Lake, Yuxi | collected 2017-12-25
CCTCAAAACAGCACTTTTACGCTAAACCACTGTATAGACGAGAACGTGTGCGCGCTGCGGGCGGTCAGCTCGACCGACGGCATGACGGCCGACTGGTACCCTATCCCTCACGCCGTGCTGGGACGGATCTCCAACCGCATCATCAACGAGGTGCGTGGCTTCAATCGCGTGGTCTACGACATCTCGTCGAAGCCGCCCGCCACCATCGAGTGGGAGTAGGCGCTCTCTGGCCTGCGTGGCACTACTCTGTGGGCTTGCGAAACGCCCGCCACATCCCCACACGATTGCCGGCCGCGTCCGTGATGTCCCCCGCAATGACGTCGTGGCCGAGCGTGCCCTTGAAGGTGAGCGGCCGCGCGAGCGAGGCGCACGTGGCGTTCGGCGCGGCCTGCGGGTCGAGCTGGAAGCTCAAGGCGCCGTCGGCCAGCGTGAGCTTGCAGGTCGTGAGCGGCCGTCCCGTCGAACCGGGGGCCCGGTCGGTGAACGTGAGCGTGCCGGCCTCGTCGCTCTGGAACGTGAGGTCCATGCCAAACAGGCGGCGCTGCTCGACCTCGCCCGAGGCATCCCACCGACCCGTGAGGCCCGGTGCACAGCCGAGCCACAACGCACCCCCGGCAACCACACCCAACAACCAACCGGAATTTCTCATCGTCCCCTCCTTCGCTGGTGACGCCGTCCCCCTCCTACGAGCGCGAGCGCGTCTTGAAGCTCGTCGGACTCGGCGTAGCCATCGCTTCCGTACTTCTTGGCGGCGCGTTCTGCAAGAGCCCGCTGCTCGTCGCTCTTGCGAACTTGTCCGACATCGACGTACAGCTCTGCCAGCAGCCCGTGCGCAGCCGCGAGCACGCCACCCCGAAACGAGTGCTTGCGTGGATCGGCACAGGTCGGGCGGCTGAGCGCGCGCCGGATCGCGCCCCGAGCCTCGGTCGTGCGGCCCGTGCGCAGGGCAAACAGCGCGTGCTGCCAGTCGTTGACGGCCCGTGGCGGCCACGCGGCGCTGGCCTCGCGGTGCGCAAAGAGCGCGTCCTCGGGGGTGCCGCGCTCACGAAACCACAAGGCGCGGTCGAGCCGCGGCACTGACGCGTCGGGCTCGACGGACAGGTGGACCTCGATATCGCCCGGCATGGCCTGCTCCGCACCGGCGCGCAGCGGCTTGGGTCGGCCCCGTGAGTCGAAGCGCAGGCCCACCGTCCGCAGCGCGGCGACGAGCCAGCCGTCGAGCTCGCGAAACAAGGTCGTAATCTCGGCCGTCTCGCGCCGCCACTCGACGATCTCCGGGCCCGGGGAGGACAGGTCCAGACAGCGCAGGTTGCCCTCGTCGTCGGTCGCGATGGGCAGCAGATCGCGCGGCGGCTCCTTGGCGCCCCAGTCCGGATCCTCGGCGTAAGTGCCCGCGACCAGGTCGGGCCACGTGAGCCACTGCTCGGCGATCTCGGCGGTCGAGAACAGTCGGTCGGGCCCCAGTTCCCCGCCATCGGCGATGGAGAGCCACGCCCGCAGTGCATTGGGGACCGGACGATCGAGCACGGCCTCGAGGTCCGCCAGATCGGCGTGACCGACTGGCCCCTCGAGCTCCAGGACACCACGCTGCCAGCGCGCGAGCTCGTCGAGGGTCCGGGGGAGGTGTACGGCGGTGCTCACGGCCCCGACGATAGCACCAAGCGGCGCCTTGTTCCCACCGCGCGCTCCGAGTACGGTCGCGCCGACCTGGAGGTGCTCATGACCCCGCGCGTTCATCTGGCCACGGCCCTTGTGCTCGTCACGCTCACCGCCGGCTGCGAGCCGTCCAAGAAGGAGAGCAAGAAGGCACCCGCCGGTGCCGAGAAGCCCAAGCAGGAAGAGAAGGCCCCCACAGTCACGTCCGGCCCGACGGCGCCCACCGGGGTGACACGGCCGCCCGAGCCGGAGAAGAAGGCCGAGCCCACGCCCGCAGACACGCTGGCGGCGCTGCTCGGGCCGCTCGATGCCGTGTTCGCGACGTGCTCGGCGGACTGGATCGCCAAGCTCAAGCCCAAGAACCTCGAGGTCGGTCGGTCGCCCATTCCCGTCACCGACGGCGTGCTGACCGCGATGGACAAGGCCTGCGGGCCCGCGGGTGAGGCGCTCGACAAGGCGCAGCCGCTACTCGAGGGCAAGGGACCGGCGGCCGAGGCGCTGCTGCGGCACTGGACGTTGTTTGATGATCTGTACAGCCGCATCTCGACGGCCTCGATGAACGTCGGCGCCGGGGAGAAGAGCCGCAAGCGCAACGCCGAGGACATCGAGGAGTCCCAGCCCCGGCTCACCGAGACGCTCATCCCTGCGCTCCGCGAGGCGCTCAAGGGCGCAGAGGCGTGGGCCAAGTCCGGCGCCAAGGAGCTGCCACTGGCCGATGCGGCGCCCGCGGACCTCAAGGCTTGGAAGGCGCGCGCGGTCGCGGTCGCCGACGAGCTTGGCGAGGTCGTGCGCATCTGGACCTCGGAGGCGCACGATCCGCTGATGAAGGACCGCTACGCCAGAAAGCGGCACCTGAAGTGGCTCGAAGGCTACTGGAAGCGGCGGGTCCAGGCCGAGCGCGCGCTGGCGAGTGGGGCCCCGGCGGAGGTCAAGGCCGCCGTTGAGGGTGCGTATGCAGCGATCGACGCGTTCTTGAAGGATACCTGGGAGCCGGCGCTGCGTCCGGCGCTCAACGCCGATCTGGTGGACCAGCAGAAGCTCAAGGAGGCCAAGAAGGCGCTGGAGAAGGCGCACGCGGCGCTCGAGAAGGCGGTCGGCAAGCTTGCCTGGCCAAAGTAGCGCGCGGTGCGCGTGACGCCGGCCTCGGAGTCCGCTTGGACTGGCGAGGCGGGCCGGCAGGGAATGCGACGGGAGGGGCGCCCAGGACAGCAATCGCGACCGACGACGTACCAGTTGACAGAATCGGTGACGCCGCAGTACGGTCATCGTGCTCGGCCGCACGCCCGTCTGGAGGTTCACGATCTCGACCTATCCCTGCTCGAACGATCCGCAATTCAGGCGCGTCGGCCCGGTGATTGCTGCGTCTCTGGTCGCGGCATGCCTCGGCCGAGGTGCCTCGGCCCAGACCACACCGATCATCATCCAGGACCAGTGGACCCTGCCTGGCGTGGACTGGCACGCACCACCCACTGGCAATGGATCCGGCGTGACGATGTTCGGATCGGCTATGGGTACGCCGCGTTGGTGGGAGAAGGATCGCGTTGGAGTGCTCGTGGCTGGGAAGATCTATTCGGACGCCGTGTATCAAGAGCGCTTGACTCCGGTCATGGGTTTTGATCCGCTGCAGGAGATCCCGGCGCTGTTCAGCCCCACTCTAGGCGTTGACCAGGCAGCTACGCCACCGTTGGACGCCGCACTTCTTGGCACGCAGGCCGTGGGCCACCTCGCCGGCAGCGACACGGCCCAGTTGACGATCGACGACCTTGGCGCCTATGAGCCGAGCGCAGCGACGACGACGCCTTGGCTCACCTTCGCCGAGGCGGTGGAGGCCACGGCCGGTCTCCGGCACGGGGACGTGCCGTCCTGGTGGGATCGGCTGTCGGGCGTCTCGTCGGACTCAGCGTCGGACGGAATGTCGGCAATGGCTGGGGCGTCGCGGATCACGGACCCTGTCGATCCTTCTACGGGCGAGTTCGTGCTCGACGCGACAGATCTCCTGGTCAAGGGCGTTGGCCTCGACCTGCGGCTCCATCGCTCCTACCGAAGCCGTTCCATGATTCGAACGCCACTCGGCGTCGGGTGGGGCCACCTTTACGATCAGCGACTCGTGTTGCTGCCCTCCAACGCCTGCCCGGGTTCGGCGTTTGCGTGGGTCATTGGCTCGACTGTCGTCGCGACCTTCGTGGGTGACCCTCAGCAATCGAGACCATCGACGTTCTTGTCGACCGACGGGATCCCTCTTGCCCTCCACGTGTTCGATGCGTCCTCGGCCCTTGGCTTTCGGCTTCGCCACCCGGGGGGAATGGTCATTGAGTTCGACGCTCAGGGTCTCGCGGTGGCCATACGCGACCGTCACGCGAATGCACTGCTCCTCGCATGGCGCGACGCCCCTGCGCCCCGTTTGCGCGAGCTTGAGTCGGTGACCCACACCGGCGGGCCGTCGCTCGTCTTCGAGTACGACGCCACGGGCTCGCGCCTCGAGCGTGTGGTGGCGCACCCTTCCGGCGAATCGGCAACGTTTCACGTCAACGACAGCCATGACCTGGCATGGGCCCGTGCTCATGGGGTGACCCAGAGCTATGGATATTCGACGCCAATCGACCCGCTGTCCCCTGACCCTGGGTTCCTGCCAAAGCGCACGGCCCAAGGCCTGTGTGCCGCAGCGTGCGGGCTGGGCACGTCGACCTGCGGGAGCGCGCCGTGTGGAGTTGCCAAGCTTCGCGATCGTTGCATGCAGATTTGTGATTCCGAGCAGGTGCGCTCGAATTGCCTGGAGGGCTGCCCCAGCGCATGTGTCAACGCGTGTGCGGCGTCGGAAGGCGTCGTCGCCTGCCAGGCGCAATGCGCGGTCGGCTATGGCCAGGTCGACTGCAATGACGTCGCAAATGAAGCCGTCGAAACATGTCGGGAACGCGTCGCTGAGCGGTGCGCCAGCGGGTGCGACTCCCTCTGCTCGGGGACTTGCGGTGGTGGATGTGACAGCCTATGGCGGGCGTTTCGAGAGATCTGCATCGGAGGAGACCTCGACGGAAACGTCACAGCCGGAGCGCAGGTGTGCCAGAGCGTCTTTGGTTCCTGGTCCAAGTTCAGCAAGTGGCTCAAGGATGCCACCGTAACCAGCTGGCAGCTCCTGAAGACGGTCGCCGTAGCGATCGTAGAGACGGTTGTTTGCGTGTCAGCGGCCATTCTCGAGGGGCTCGCCTGCGCTTTCTCGTTCGGGTTCTACTGCGACTTCGAATGGACTCAGGAGATGTGCAGCTACCAAGGGACCAAGGATTCGTGGCTCCAAACGTGTGGCAACGATTGCAAAATGTGTTGCCTGACCGAGAGCAGCAGTTGGTGTGACCAGGGCACGTGTCAGGTCACCAACAACGACTTGTTCAATCCGAACACAGACAACTGCCAGAACACGTGCATCGACGTGCTTCGTGAAGGTCACGACTCGCCCTTCGCCCAGTCGCACCCCGAGGCCTGCCTCCCGATTCAATTCCAGGGGCTCCTGGGCACGCAATTCACGGGCATCTGCGCCAGTCACGACTGGGCTTTCCAGCAGTGCAATGACGTCAAGGAGGGGTGTCCGGGACTGTGCCAGTCGGAGTGCTTGCCGCAGTGTGGCTCCGCGTGTGCGTCCAAGTGCCGGAGTCCGTCGACGTGCATCGACCACTGCGAGGCCGTCGCCAGGATCGAGGCCGAGTCCTGCCCGGATGACTGTGTCAGCCAGTGTGTCGAGGAGCTGGCCCTGGTTGACGAGGTGACCTACGGTTCGGTCTTTGCGGTCGATCACAACCTCATCGAGATCCGCGACGCCCTCGGCCAGGTCGTCCTCACCAACACCTACGGCACAGACGTCTTGTCCCCGTCGTTCGACCGCGTCGTGTTCCAGGACGTCGGCGGCACGCCGGTCAGTCTGGACTATGTCGATTACGCCAACGCACACGACCCCACTGGGCTAATCGAGCGCGAGCTGGTCGAGGCGGCGCCGAGGGAGACCCGTGTCTGTCCAAAGCAATGCGACTTCGTTACGGTACCCACCGTGATTGTCGAGGGGTGGGTCATGTTCGATCCGCTGACCATCGGCGTCTTCACGAGCGCGCCCGATGACGCACCGGTGGCCTTCTCGGCCAACCTTGGCGACCAGCCTCCTGGGATCCAAGCAGTCCACGTTCGGGCTGTGCCCGCAGGGGCGGGGTCGCAGGGCGTGGCTTCCCTGCACCCAAGCGTGACCTTCGACCCGCCGCTCGTGATGTCTGCCGACCAGGTGCTCACCATTCGCCTACCCGAAGGTCCGGTGACGATTCGCCTCGACCCGGTGACCCTCATCCCGCGGATCGACACGAGCTCGGTCGCCGGACGTGAGCGACTCCAGGCGTCGGGCGTGACGATCCTGAGGACCATCACGGGATGGCGAGGCATGACGGGCACCCTGGCCGGTCTCTATCGAGTCGGCGGCACGGGTGGCTGTACCACCGACGTCGTGGTCCGGTCCGAGTCCCACGGTCTCTCAATCGAGCCCGGAGGCGGCTGTCACGGGGAGTTCGTGCTCGAGGGACTTGCCTTTCTCCCCCCCGTTGGTCCCCCGGCCGCGCCGACGTGGCTAAGGCCATGGGACCCGGCGGTCGAGATGCGCGCAGTCACGCGATCCCAGCTCGCCATCGTCGATCAGGTCGCCCGCTTCCGCACGCCGGGGGTCGATGCGCAGCGCTGCTTCGACGCAATTCCACCGGGTCGAGGCGGGGACACCATCGGCACCGTGCTGGTAAAGGCTTGCCAGCAAGCCCACTGGGCGGCGGGTGTCTTTGGGGGAGACGATCCGGAGGGGGCTCTCGTCATCGACGGACTCGATGCGGCGACGTGTGAGCTCACCGACGGGGCGGCCACGGGCGGACACCCGCCGCCCGAGTGTCTCTTCTATGTCGAGACTCTGCGAAGCATGGGCCCCGCTCCCGGAGGTCACCCCCTGTTCTCTGGTCCGTGTCCAGGTTCCGGCTACGGCCTGGACGGACATTGCCCCTCCGGCGACGGCGAGCCGGACCCCGGTGAACCGTCACCTCAAGGACCAGGACCGATGTCTTTCGCCATTTGCGCGGAAGGCGACTACGGGCCGGCCATGAGTGCGCCCGACGCCGGCGGCATCACCGAGGCGACGGTCGTCACGGACGGCGAAGGGGTCATGTGGGCCTTCTATCGGACGGCACGCGGGCAGATCGTTCGGCGGCACAACGTCAGCACGGGTGCCGTCTTCGATCGCACGTTCAACTACGCCGGCGCGGTGAGCGGACTTCAGACCGAGTTTGGTGACCGCGTGTGCGTGAGCCGCGACTTCAATCAGCGACCGCGCGTGTCTGTCCACCTCCCGGCCCCGAATCGATCGGTTTCGGAGACCAAGCACGTCCGTCGCACCTACTTCGACGACTGGGGCCAGCTCGTCCGCGTCGATCGCGTCGGTCAGGGTGTGCCGGAGCTTGACATCCAGCGCGACCCAGGGACAGGCCATGCGCTCACGATTCGAACATTCGAGTCCACGAGTGAAGCCCACGAGCGATCGCTGTCGTACGATTCCATGGGTCGGCTGATATCAGCAACCGATTCCGTGGGACTCACAACGACGCTATCCTACACGTCCGCGCACGACGGACCGGTGCAGTGGACGACGAGCGGTGGAGGCGTCGAGCCCTGGACCGCGTCCGCCGCCTACGACCTGATGGGTCGGCAGATTGGCGCACAGACCGCGACCGGGACGACACACGCTTGGCTCTTCGACGCCGAGGGTCGATTGGGCTCGTGGACGACGCTGCTGTCGCCTGAGCTTCAGTCAGTGACGACCGGGTACGACTACGACTCCAGCGGCGAGATGGCGGGAGTGCTCAATCCGTTGCGACAGGTCCGCTGGACGCGGGATCTTCGCGGGCTCATCGCACGACTCACCGTGACGGAGGGATTGGGCGGCTCCGGAACCGAGGAGAGAAGCACGTGTCTCGACTACGACGGTCGCGGGGAAGCTCGGCAGACGATTCGTCCAGACGGGTCCGCGCTGACCATCGAGCGAGACGACAATGGCGACTTGTCCTCGGTCTCAATTGGGCCGTGGACGGCGTCGGCTGATACGGCGGGCTGCCCTGCCTGGTCCGGAACCGCCGCGGCCCCTGCCGCCCCGCTCCCCGAGATCACCGCGAGTGTCGTCTCGGACCTGGTGCATCGCGTCCCGACGCGCCGCATTGCGGGCGGGATCTTCTCGTCAGTGCTCGAGTTTGACGGATACGGCAGGCCCGTCGCCTGGACCGTCGATGAGCCATCGAGTCCAGCCATCGCTGCCGGTGCCGGGACGACGCGACGCATCGGCTTTGACGCTGACGGCCGGCTGGCATGGTCGGCGGTATTGCGGTCACCTGCGCCCATTCCGACCTCGCCGGTTGGTCTCTCCATTGCCCCGGACCTCACCCATGTGGACCTCGTGGCGCTCGAGACACGCCAGTACGATGGACTCGGACGATTGATCGCCCTGCGCGTCGCCGCCTTCAGGGACGACCTTCCCGGACAGCCGCGACAGTTCTTTGGCGACGCAGGCTGGTGGGTGACGCGCGTCGTCCATGACGACCTGGCCAGGACAGTCACCTTGGAGCTGCCGACGGGGGAGGTGCGGACAACGTACTTCGACGCGCGGGGGAGACCGGTGCTGGAGACGGGAGGCTCTCCGCCGGCTGGACAGGCGATGCTGTGGGCTCGCAGCTATGCCAACGCGGGCACGACGGTACAGGAGGTTCACTTTGCCCCTGTGCCGGGCGGGGCCCAGACGATCACCGCGCAACTGGCTACCTTTGGGGCGTTGCGCACGCTGACTGTCGGCGGCGTGGTCGGCATCGACAACCACTACGACGACTTTGGGCGCCTCGTCTCATCGACCGGCCCCGGGGGAGGGTTCGCCTGGACCTACGGCCCGTTTGGCGACGTCACGCGGAGCCTCGTGGCAAGCGACGGAACACTCGCGCCCGAGCTGTCCATCGACGTTGGCCCGAGCGGTGCCGTGGAGGCATTGGCGACCGCCGGCACGGGGAGCGTCACAATCGCGCGCGATCCGCTCGGCCGCGCAGCGGTGGTCACGACGGGCACCTCGGGCGCCGTGCTCGGTCAGGAGACGGTCAGCTATGTTCCTGGCACAAATCTCCTACGGGCCACGACCGACCGCAATGGCACCACGCTCCAGCGCGTCTATGACGCCGCCGCGCGCTTGTCCCGCATCGACTCCGACGAGGTCGGCACCAGCACCGGTTGGTCTGGCGGCAGCGTCCTGACGCTGTCCCATGGGCCGTTGGGACTCAAGTCCATTGAGCGCCAGGGCGACCCTGGAGACCCGACGGACGATGTCATTCTGACCTTCGACAGGAACTCACTCGGCCAGGTTGTCCGCGAGTGGTCGAGCCTGTTTCCGACGGAGCCCGTCGAGACGGACTTCGACGGCCTGGGGCGGACCGTGTCGGTGGGCCTGGCGTCGACCAGCCTCGCGTTTCGCTATGGCGACCAAGGCCGCCTGGATCAAGTCGCGGTCAACGGTCAGACCTTCGTCGAGCTCGACTACGCCACGGCCACGGGTCCCTGGACGAGCGCACAGTACCCGACCGCAGGCGCCGCGGAGCACCGGGAGTTCAACCCGTGGCTGGGGCTCGCGTCCGTAGCCGTCGGACCACCGGGGGCCCTCGAGCCCTGGCTCTCCCAGTGGACGTACGTCGATAGCGTCGGTCGGCCCACGCGAATCGACGAAAGGCGCTCGGGCGGCGAGGTCCTGAGCTCGATCATCGCACACGACGCCTTCGGGCGGCTAGCGGCTGAGGCACACGGTCTGTCAAACGTGCCCCTTCCGACCGAAGGGACCTGGCCCGAGGCCGCGAGCGGTGGCGCAATGGCGCCAGGCACGGCGGCTCGCGCCTACGGCTATGACGTCGCGAGCGCCATCACGTCGGTCCAGGACGCCGGCGGTCCCCCATCCGGCGTGGCCTACGGCCCCGACTATCGCCAGACGTGGTTTTCGGGTGCGGTCGAGTCAGATCCGGCGGGGCAGGAGCGCGTCATCTCCGGCGTGCAGTCGGTTGCCTACGACGGCTTTGGGCGAGCCACCCGCTCCAACGGAGGGCAGGCCCGGCTCCGTTTGTTGTACGACGGCTTTGGCCGCGTGACCGGATGGGACGCTCTCCCCGCGTTCGAGGCCGGGGCGTCGGGCCTCGGCGCGCAGGACGACGCCATCCCGGTCGGCGGGCAGCGCCTCCTCGTCGTGTCGCCGAGCGGGCCGGACTCGTCGGTCCTGATGCTCGTCGCCGAAGGCGGCGCGGTCCTCTCGGCAACGATGACCGCCGACCTGCACATCGCCGGGCACGTGGGAGACGACGTCGCGCTGCATGGCCAGATTGATGGCCGAGATCACGTCGCCGTCGCGCGCGTTCTCGACCCGCCGGGCGTGTCGCTCTCGACGTGGCCCTTGGTCGCCGAAGGCTCCACCGACGTGCTGCTCGACGGCGACTTCGCGGGCGGCGACCTCGTCGTTCTTGCCGAGGTCACGCTTCCCGACGCGTCCGTGTCGCGACGCGTGCGGCTCTATCACTACCAAGGCGGCTCGCTCGGCGCCGTGGCCGCGACGGGGGAGCTTGTGCCAGTGCGGGAGGACGCGCTCGATGGCGTGGCCTCCGACGCGCGGCAGGTGGCGCTGGCGCACGATCCGTTCGATCGGCCGCTTGTGGCCACCTTGGCGCCCTCGGGCACGTCCCGTGTGTTCGCGATGGCCGCCCAGGGCGGCTTGGAGGACCAGGGCACCGTCGTCG
>SXGT01700704.1_pt1 | contig 10463 bp, 7 predicted proteins | sample 3176221 | NCBI WGS metagenome assembly SXGT01 (sample SAMN11356862, study PRJNA531348) | freshwater metagenome | isolation source: freshwater sample F1-120 | place: China: Fuxian Lake, Yuxi | collected 2017-12-25
GCAATCCGATAACAAAATCAAATCGAGGTCCTGGTTGAAATTTTTCAAATTTATTTCAACGCTTGAAGCAGCTTTTAATGAAAAACAGTATATTTTTTCAGGACCTGTTTTAGAAATATACTCTCTGAGATTTTGATCAAATCTTTCAGGATTATAAATACTAGAATTGTTCTGCAGACCTATAGTAGTTCCCTTTTTTTCAGAATTACATGACAAATATTCACAATTATTACAATCAAAATTTCCACAAGTAATATCAAGTACATATTTTTGAATAGAATAATTAGGATCTCTAGAATCAACAGCAACCCAATACCTACCAGGTTGTAAATATTGACTGATTGCCGGAGCTATAACACCGTTAACATCCGAGGAATTTTTAATACACTCAATATTGGCATCCTGTAAAAGCAAATTCCCAGTAGGATTTTTACTAAAATAAGTTTCATTTGTTTTAAAAAGAAAAAAAGCAGGTCTTGAGTTTATTTTTAGCAAGGCAATTTGAATAGTACAAGGCTTTTCAATGTCAAAATAATAGAATTTTTCCCCTGTTACATATTTAACGGTAACATCTTTACATTTATAATCATCTATGATACTTCCATTAGAACTAATGGAATCAGAAATTTGACATGCCGATTTTAAATCATTTAAATCGAGTTTAGTTGCCTTTGAATATAAATCACCAATTGTTACTTGACAATAAATGGTATTTCTTGTCGAGAAATTTAAAATAGCAACTAAAATAAAATATTTAAATATTAATCTAACTTTAAACTTCATTGTATTCATTTTTAAATTCTCAATATAATCCTACACAACTAAATTACCCACAAAAACTTATTAACCGTACCCATTTATTTATTAACCGTAATCCAATTTTAAATTTATCTTCTTTTATGCCCTTACCCCAAAAAAAAAGGGCAACCCGAAAGTTGCCCTCTATCTGTCATTTTAGCTTTATTTTTTTAAATACTTGACGGGAACATTCATGTTGTAAAAGGTGAATGCCCATTTGTCCGCTTGCTCATCGATGATTTTTGCCGTAGGCTTTCCTGCACCATGTCCCGCATTGGTCTCAATACGAATCAAAACGGGCGATTCCCCACGATGTGACTTCTGTAACTGTGCCGCAAATTTGAAGGAGTGTGCCGGTACTACCCGATCGTCATGGTCCGCTGTCGTTACTAAAGTGGCCGGGTACGATACTCCTTCCTTGAGGTTGTGGTACGGAGAATATCCCTTTAAATATTGAAACATCTCTGGGCTGTCCTGCGCCGTCCCATAATCGAATGCCCAGCCCGCTCCTGCCGTAAACTGGTGATAACGCAACATGTCTAATACGCCAACTGCCGGTAATGCCACCTTAAAGAGGTCGGGACGCTGCGTCATGGCGGCTCCAACCAATAATCCGCCATTCGAGCCCCCACTGATGGCCAGGTATTCCTTCGCCGTATATTTCTGTTTGATCAGATATTCTGCCGCCGAAATAAAATCGTCAAATACGTTCTGCTTGCGCATTTTTGTTCCCTGCAAATGCCATTCTTCCCCATATTCTCCGCCTCCCCGTAAGTTGGCAACGGCATAAATACCCCCATTTTCCATCCAAACTATGTTCGATGTGCTGAAGCCTGGCGTTAAACTGATGTTGAATCCTCCGTAACCATAAAGTAAGGTCGGATTCTTGCCATTCAAAGTCAATCCTTTTTTATAAGTGATGATGAGCGGTACTTTCGTACCATCTTTCGACGAATAAAAAATTTGCTTCGATTCAAAATCGGCAGGATTGAAATCGACCTTGCTCTCTTTATAAATCGTTGACTTTCCACTTTTAACGTCTAATGCATAAATGGTCGAAGGCTGGATATAGGAAGTGAAGGTGAAATACAGGATGGGCTCTTTCCATTTACCCGAAAAACCTGAAGCTGTCCCTTTTCCCGGCAAGGAAATGGTGCGTACTACTTTGCCAGTTACATCTACCTGCTCTACCAGCGATAGGGCGTCTTTCAGATAAGAAGCAAAAAAATATCCTCCCCCTGTCGATATACTCAAGGGTTCCTTTCTCTCGGCAATGACATCTATCCAATTTTCTGGCGCCGGACTCGCCGCTTTTACTTTGACCAAACGACCGTTAGGTGCCTTTAAAGTAGTATAGATATATAACCATTCACCTTCTGACAGTACAACCTGATGTTCTTTTTCGAAATTATCCACTACCTGTACAATAGGGGCATTCTTTTCTTTTAAACTTTTGATATACAATTCATTCCCCGAAGTGGAAACAGCAGCCGTAATGACCAGATATTGCTGATCTTCAGTAACAAATCCACCAATATATCTTCTCGGCGTTTTTTCTCCACCAAATACAAGCTGATCGGCCGACTGAGGCGTACCCAGTTTATGATAGAATAATTTGTGGTATTGCGTTTTTCCTGAAAGAGCACTGCCCTCTTTTGGTTTTTCGTAAGAAATATAGTAAAATCCCTCTGAACCTTTCCATGAAAGGCCTGAAAATTTAACGTCTGTAAGGGTATCCTCCATGATTTTCTTAGACATTGCATCTAAAACAATCACTTTACGCCAGTCGGAACCTCCTTCTGAAACCTGATAAGCCGATTTTGAACCGTCTAAAGAAAAATCGATTCCTGCTAAAGAGGTGGTACCGTCGGCTGAAAAATCATTGGGATTCAAAAAAACTACCGGGGTACCCTCTCCTTTTTGCCTGTAAAGCACGTATTGATTTTGCAACCCATCATTTTTATAAAAATAGGTATAATCGCCTTCTTTGAAGGGCGCTGAATACTTTTCATAATCCCATAATTTGGCCAGTCTTTCACGGATGGCACTGCGAAATGGAATTTTATTCAGATAATCGAAAGAAACCTCATTCTGGCTTTTCACCCACTCCCCTGTTTCAGCAGAGCGGTCGTCTTCCAGCCAGCGATAAGGGTCGGCGACGATACTATCAAAATATGTGTCGGTATGATCTACTGTTTTGGAAACAGGATAGGTAACTTTCATCAAGGGTAAAGACTTATTTTCAGTTTTGTTACAGGAAATGGCAACGAAACCAAGGATAACAAATAACAATAAATGCTTCATTCTGAGGTTTTTTAAATTTTACATTTTAACCCACTGGCCGTTGGAGGAAACTACTTTTTCCACAAAATTCATTCCCCTCAATCCGTCTTCCACAGAAGGGAAATCGGTGTATAACGGATCTACATCTTCCCCGGTAAGTCTGGCCTGAATGCAAAAAGCTACATTTCTGTAAATATTGGCAAAGGCTTCGAGATACCCTTCCGGATGTCCGGCGGGAATACGGGTATGGGCAATGGCTTCTCTTTCAAGCCCCGCCCAGCCTGTCCGGTAGATGGTGGAAGGTTTATCCTGATAAATGACCGTTAAGGTATTAGGTTCCATTTGCCGCCAGGCGAGACCTCCCTTTTCGCCATAAACGCGAATATTTAGGTTATTTTCCTCTCCATTGCTTATCTGACTGGCATGTAAGACCCCTTTTGCCCCATTATCAAAACGAAGGAGCACATTTCCATCATCGTCTAATTTTCTGCCTGGAACGAAGATGCTTAAATCGGCACACATTTCTTTAATTTTCAATCCAGTGACATATTCAGCCAGATTTTCGGCATGAGTCCCAATGTCGCCCATAGAACCTGCCGCCCCAGACTGATTCGGATCGGTACGCCAAATTGCCTGTTTAGCACTTGCGTCGGCTTCTAAAAGGGTAGATAACCAACCCTGAGGGTATTCTACCACTACTTTTCGAATGGTGCCTAATTCTCCTTTGCGAATCATGGCTTTTGCCTGTTTCACCATCGGATAACCCGTATAATTATGGGTAAGAGCAAAAATGAGTCCTGTTTGTTGAACCAAAGCGACTAATTCCTCCGCTTCCTTTCTGGTAAGACATAGAGGTTTGTCACAAACGACATGAAATCCATTTTCCAAAGCCATTTTAGCTGGTCCAAAATGCATGTGATTGGGGGTCACAATAGATACGAAATCCATGCGAACTTCCGCAGGAAGTGATTTTTCCGCCAAAATCATCTCGGAATAAGAATCATAGACTCTGTCTTCAGGCAGATAAAAATCTTGCCCTGAAAGACGGGATCGCTCCGAGTCACTGCTAAAAGCACCACATACCAGGTCTATATGGCCGTCTAAAGCAGCAGCCATACGGTGAACACCCCCAATAAAGGCACCGCGGCCACCGCCGACCATGCCCATTCTTATTTTTCTACGCATACGTCAATATTTTAACTAACTATTAAATTACAAACTGCGAATTTTAATGTTGCGGAACCAAACAGGATCGCCATGATCCTGAAGACCAATTTTGCCTATTTCCGCTTTACCCCATGCTGGTTGATTTTTCCACTTACTTTTAGCTACTATGGCATTAATTTCCTCTGAACCCAGGGTCAGTTTAATTTGTCTGACGCCATTTTGCCATTGTTCAAGTTTGAAATCTTTCATGACAATGCGCACGGTATTCCACTCGCCGGCAGGCTTTACATTTTCTGTTTTACTGGCCATCACATCATAGAAATCGCCTGATCTGTGGGTAATAATTTTAGCATCGGGATGGCATTTATTATCAAGCACCTGCATTTCAGGTCCTGTCAAATAAGGTTGTTTGTATTTAGGATCTTCTACAATGCGATACATAATGCCGCTATTACCACAATCTGAAATTTTCCACTCCAGGGAAAGTTCGAAATCATCATAATCTTCCAGGGTAACTAAATCACCTTTAGCTATTTCACTTCTTCCTTTTTTTGCGTCTAAATAAATGGCTCCATCTTTCACGCTCCAGCTGGTTGCCATATCGGTGCGGTTATATGTTTTCCAGCCCGTCAGGGTAGAACCGTCAAATAATAATTTCCAGCCTTTTTTAATTTCAGCTTTCGACAATTTATTTAACATAGGGTCATTTCCAGTATTCATTTGCGCTACTGAAGTATTTAAGGCAAAAAAAGATAGAAAAACGATAGTTGATACAATGGTTTTTCCTGTTAAAAGATAATTCATAAATAGTAAGGTTTTAAGATTCAAAAATGTCCGTTATTTTGGTTTGGTTAACTCAATGAAGGGTTTGATTAAATCGTTGGGGACGGTTACAGAAAGTTGATAATGGCTGATTTTCCATCCATCTGGCGTGTCTGTCAGTATGCCAGTTGCCCGACATGGACCCATCCAGGTAACTAAAAGTTCGTCCCACCAGGCGGTATTTCCATCTTTTGAGAGGTTCACGTTTCGTTGACTTGCCGTAAAATCCCAGGCTACGGAACGATCAAAGGCAAAGGCCGACCAGGATTTAAAGGTATCCCGGAGCCATCGTTCCGTGGTATCAGTGCCTATATATATGGCATCGGGCGTCATCATACCAAAGAAGGTATCTTCATCGGCGGTCGCTGCGGCTCTATGCCATTTTGAAATCATTTCATCTAAATATTTTGGCAAAGCTTCAGGCTTGACGGGCATTCCTGTGCGGCAATGGTCTTTTTGGCGGGTGTCTGTTATTTGCAAAATTTTCCAGCCATCCTGCATTTTCACCAATTGAAAAGTATTGGTACCACAGTGGCTAAACTGGCTACCGACATAAAACGAATAAGGGGTCCAGGCTGAGGCAAGGCGACCGTCAACCTGTATTTTATAAGACCAGATACGCTCATCGAGAGGGCCTTCTTTCCGGGGCGTACCTAAACTGTTTAAAAATTTCTGAATATCCGTAGCCTGAACCATCGGAACGCCCGATTTATCGGCAGCTACTGTCATTAATCGCATTTCCGGATGAAAAACACGATGCGCGCGGGCACTATCTGCCTGATACATTCCTTCAAATAACTCATAAATGGCTTGCCTGACCGCCTGTTCTTCTGATGCCTGTTGACAGAAGATCGGCAAACTAAAAAAGGATATACAACAGGTCCAAAAAAATTTAGGAATCATTTCAGGAAATTTGTGTGAACGTAAAAATGAAAAAATCTAAAGTAAGGGTTTGTTGCCAAAAATAATAGCTTCTTAACTATTAAATTTTGTGTAACATTGTGGCTGCTTTGAACGTTATGATGAACAAATATTAATTTTCTACCCCTTTGTTCCAATAAAACAAGAGGGTTGAAGGTTATCTTTAAAATGGGTATCATGAATAAGTGGCTTTCTTTTTTAATTTTTACAGGATTATGGACTTCCTGTAGTTCTTCCCGTCCTTTAATAGACACACCGACAGGAGGTTCACCCGATTATAGTCTGGAATCGTCCTGGGGTGCTTTACCCGGCAAAGTCGATTTTACCGACAAAATACCCAAAGGTATGGCGTCGGAAAGTTCCGTGCCCGATGTAGATATATTTTTCCTTCACCCAACTACCTATACCGAAAAGAAAAAGATTACTTATTGGAATGGTAATCTGGCCGATGAAAAACTTCGAGAAAAAACAGAGACCTCAACCCTTCAGTTTCAAGCGTCTATCTTCAATAAAGCGGGAAATGTGTATGCTCCTTTTTACAGACAAGCGCATTTAAGCGCTTACTTTACCAGTGAAAAAGAAAAAGCGAAAGCTGCCTTTGAATTAGCTTACCAGGATGTACGCGAAGCTTTTAAGTACTATCTGGCGCATTACCATAAAGATATGCCTATCATTATTGCTTCTCATAGTCAAGGGACGAATCATGCGGAGCGTTTAATGAAAGAATTTTTTGATGGCAAACCCTTAGCTGAAAAACTGGTTGCCGCTTATTTAATAGGTATGCCTATTAAAAAAAGTGCTTTTCAGCAAATAGTGCCTTGCGAAAATGCGACCCAGACTGGTTGTTTTGTAACATGGCGTACCTGGAAAGAAAATCATTCACCTGTGGCAAAACCGGGTGAAGAAGAGATTGTGGTAGTCAATCCTTTGACATGGAACCGTTCAGTGACAACGGCACCCAAAGAGCTAAATAAAGGAGCTGTACTGCTCAATTTTGATAAAGTATTGCCATCCATTTGTGATGCAAAAATTAAAGGCGCTTATCTGGAGGTTAGTCATCCTAAATTTCCGGGAAGTTTTCTTTACAGGTCTAATAATTACCATATCGCCGATTTCAATCTTTTCTACAGCAATGTGCGGGAAAATGCCCTCTCCAGGGTGGCCTCCTACCAGTTAAATCATACTCCCCGAAACCCTTAATCATTTAATGGATATTTACAAGCGAAAATCTCACTGGAAAAAATATCTGGCTGCCGTCGGGGTGGTTCTCATCCTTATTTCCCAATTTTACGCTCAGTATCTAAGTCAACGACTGGCGGAGGAGGAAAAACAAAAGGCCGATTTGTGGGCAAAAGCTTATGCTGAACTCAATAATCCGGTGAATGAGGAATGTAGCTCTTGTCAGGACCTAACGATTCCTTTTGATATTATTAAAAATAATAAGACGATTCCGGTCATATTGGTAGATCCCTCTGGTATCATTCTCGATTCCAGAAATTTCAATACCTCCAATCCTAAAAATATTGAAAAGGAATTGGCACGGCTAAAAAGGCAAGGTATTAAACCCATAGAAAGTTACGGCAACAAGCTTTATTATAAAGAATCGGTTACGCTACGGCAACTTAGGTTTTTTCCCTTAATGCAGTTGGGACTTATCGCGGCTTTTATCTTTTTCGGTTATATTGGCTTTAGTTCTGCGCGCAGAGAAGAACAAAACAGGGTTTGGGTGGGAATGGCCAAAGAAACAGCCCATCAACTGGGAACGCCCATTTCAGGTCTTGTTGCCTGGATTGATTTACTGAAAACAAAAGATTTTAATGACGCAGAGGTTGCAGATATTATTACAGAACTGGAAAAAGATGTAAACAGACTGGAGTTGGTCGCAGACCGTTTCTCGAAAATAGGTTCCGCCCCTCAATTATTGCCTGTAAATATTTACGAACAACTCGATGCCTGCCGACATTATATGCAGCGAAGGGCCCCTAGAAAAGTGTCTTTTGAGTTTCCATCTGTTAACGAATTCAAACCTATTTATGTGGGTTTAAATGCCCATCTCTTCGATTGGGTCATAGAAAATTTATTGCGAAATGCCTTAGATGCCATGGATGGTAAAGGAATCATTTCTGCTCACATAAGCTTAGATACCAACCAGGTACATATTGATATTTCTGATAATGGAAAAGGGATTCCACCATCAAAACATAAAACAGTTTTTCAACCCGGATTTACCACCAAGAATAGAGGATGGGGTTTGGGGCTTTCCCTTGCCAAGCGTATTATTGAAGATTATCACGAAGGGAAAATATTTGTAAAATATGGGGAAGAAAATAAAGGATCTACCTTCTCTATCATTCTTCCCCTTTATGTTGAAAAAAATATTAACGCATAAATACCCACTTAACCAGTTCTTTTATGCCCGCTTTCTTGCCATAAAGTAAGATTCCAACCCGATAAATACGTCCTGAAATCCAGACAAAAAACATGGCAGTTCCTATTAATAAGGTCAGGGAGAGCGCTACTTCCCACCACGGCGGATTGAAAGCCAGTCTTGCCGGCATGACAATGGGGGAAAATAATGGAAACATGGAGGACCAGCGCGCCAGGCTGGAATCGGGTGACTCCACACTTTGCATCATAATATAAAGGGCCAATATAACAGGAATCGTAATGGGCAGCGTTAAAGAACTGCTTTCTCCCATGTCGTCCCCGATAGCTGAACCCACAGCTGCAAAAAGCGATGAGTATAGAAAATATCCGCCTAAAAAGAATAACATAAACAAGGGTACAATAAGCCACCAATTAATCTGATTGAATTCCTTCATGGCCAATGCTACCATTGCCTGCATGTCATCGGGATTAAATTCTGGGGCAGCACCCTGAGCCATAGACATATTGGTCGTTAGATCAATACCCATAATCAGACGGGTAATAAATAATAATACAGGAACCAATATAACCCAGACCAAAACCTGGGTCAGACCAACTCCACCAACACCGATTATTTTCCCAAGCATCAGCTGAAAAGGCTTTACCGAAGATATCATCACCTCGACAATTCTGTTCATTTTTTCTTCCATGACTGATCTCATCACCATCATACCATAAATAAATACGGTCATATACATAATAAATCCCATTGACATACCGATAATGGCGGCAATGGCGCTGGTTAAACGGGAAGAATCGGCATCGTCTTTAGAAAGAGGTTCAGGTTCTAAAATAACCTTGGTATCGAGCGCCGAAATTTGCACTTTATCCAGATTCAATTTTATTATTTTAAAATCCCGCAGCGCATCTTCAACCCTTTCCTTGATTTTAAACTGGATAGATAATCCCGGTTGTTTGGAGGCATAATAGTAAACGGTATATTTTTTATCCATCACCTCCCTAATTTCTGGCACGTATAACACACCCGAATAGGAACTTTTTTCCATTCCAGCGAGAACCTCTTTTAAAGGTTGCTTCTCAAAATGGAAAAATAAATTTTCTTCATCCCTGATACTTCCGTCCAGTATTTTTGCCTCATCAACCACGGCAATATTTTGAATCTCATCGGTTTCATAAGAAAAAATGAGGGTCACAACGGCTGTAAAAAGAACAATCGCCAGGGGCGTTAGTAAAGTAGTGAGGATAAAACTTTTACTGGTGACACGAGAAATATATTCGCGCTGAATGATTAACAGAAGCTTATTCATATATGGTTATTCTTTGTTTTTTTGCTGTTGAAGATATTCTGGATTGTATTTCCCCTGCGTATTAAATCCAGGAAAAGGTTTCATTTTGCCAAACCGGGGATAGGTTTCAAAAATATCGCCCGTTCCCACCATCCTGGGATCTTGCTGATCCCGCAAGGTATTTTCCAATTGCTTCCTTAATTTGCTTTTGATTACTGCATACTTTTTATGCGCCGATAAATCGACTAAACAAGCTGGATCCTTATTAATATCGTATAACTCTTCTTCCGTCTTTTTTCCAAATCCAGCCTGAAATAGATCAGGCCACTGATCTGCCCTTTTCATCATTTGCCTCTTTGTCGGAGAATCGTCAATATCTTCATAACCCAATATTCCTTTTGGATCGGGTGTAGGGGCAGGATCCCCTGCAGGCCAGCGGTCTGGTTTAAAGTTTTTTACATACAAGAATTGCGTTGTTCGGATAGCTCTGGACGGATAACCCACGTTGTCTGGGCGGGCATGGGTATGTCTTTCTCTTCCTGAAAATACGGGAGCATCGAAGGAACTTTTACTTGATTTTAAGATAGAAATCAGATTTTTACCAACGGCCTCTGCGAGATTTTTTGCATTGGCTAAAGTCAAAATCGTGTTTGGAAGATCAATTAAGCTCACTAAAGAAGCATTGGCGCGGCCTGGGCGATCTATATCGGGGCCAGCAATGAGCAAAGGCACATGAATGCCATATTCGTGCATGGAGGCTTTAGCATTTGGAAATGCCATCCCATTATCGGCAGTGAC
>SXGT01862194.1_pt1 | contig 10463 bp, 8 predicted proteins | sample 3176221 | NCBI WGS metagenome assembly SXGT01 (sample SAMN11356862, study PRJNA531348) | freshwater metagenome | isolation source: freshwater sample F1-120 | place: China: Fuxian Lake, Yuxi | collected 2017-12-25
CGAGGACTTCGGGCACCATCTGGAGAACCTCGTCTACCTGGAGCTGCGTCGCCGCGGCGAAGTCGCCGGCTATCACCTGACGGCCAGCGGGCGGGAAGTGGACTTCGTCACCGGACCACTCGGCGAGCCCCACCTGATCCAGGCGTGCGCGAACCTGGGCGACCCGGGGACCCGCGAACGGGAGCTGGGCGCACTCGCCGAGGCCATGGACGAGATCGACTGCGACCGCGGCACGGTGGTGACCCTCGACGAATCGGCGACCGTGGAACACGGTGGCCGCAAGATCGAGGTCGTTCCGGCATGGCAGTGGCTCCTGACGTGATCGCGGGAACACCGGACGGAACCCGCCCGAGCCGCCGCTAGCCTGCGCGGGCCATGCTCGCGGTTCCGGCCCACTCGTTCGTCCAACAAGCGCGCCTCGCGGTGTCGCTGTCGTGGATCGGCGGCTTCACCAATGCGGTGACGATCGTCGCCTGTGCGCAGGTGACGTCGCACATGACCGGCGCGGTGTCGCAGTTCGGCGTGGCGCTGGTCGACGCGAAGTACGAACTCGCCGTCTACCTGTTCGCGCTGGTGACGACGTTCACGTTCGGCGCGCTGCTCGCGGGGCTCCTGCTCGAGGTCGCGCGCGCGCGGCGCTGGCTGGCGACGTTCGCGCTGCCGATCGCGGTCGAGGCGGTGCTGCTGGTGGTGTTCAGCGTTTGGCTCTGGCTGGTGCCCGAGGAGGCGCGCAAGCAAGCGCTCGGGCCGACGCTGCTGGCGGCGGCGACGATGGGCCTGCAGAACGCGACGATCACGCGCATCAGCGGCGGCGTCGTGCGCACCACGCACGTCACCGGCGTCGTCACCGACCTCGGCCTCGACCTCGCGCGCTTCGTCGCCCGCTGGTTCGGCCTCGCGCGCCCGCTGTCGCCGCGCCGCAGCTCGCAAGCGCGAAGGCGGCTGTGGCTGCTCGCCAGCATCCCGGCGAGCTTCGCGTTCGGCGCCGCACTCGGCACCTGGTCGTTCCACGCCTGGCCGCTCGCGTCGATCGCGCTGCCGGTCGGGTTCCTGCTGGTCGTGCTGCTGCTGCAGCTGAACCACGGCCGCGCCGTCGTCGCGCTCGAAGCGCAGCCGAGCCAGGATGCGAAGGTCGCGTGGTTCCGCGCCGTGCCGCCGGCCGCCGCCGAGTATCGCCTGCCGGACCTGGCCGCGTGGGCGAGCCACGTCGATCCGCGCCATCGCGTGCTGGTGCTCGACGTCGCTGCGTTGCCCGGCCTCGACGACCTCGCCGCGCTCGAGCTCCGGGCCCTGCTGCGCGCGCTGCGCGAAGAACGGCGCCAGCTGGTGCTGGCCGGGGTCGACGAGGACCAGCTGCAGGCGCTGGACGACGCCGGCGTGCTGCTCGACTTCGACGCCGACGACGTCTGCCACGACCAACATGCGGCGGAACTGCGCGCGCACGAGCTGGTGCTGGCGATGGCGGCGTAGCCGGTCGAGGCGCAGAACCCTCCCGACACCAGCCACAGCCGCCGCCGCCTCCGGATGACCCGGCACCCATGCTGCTGAAGGTCCTGTTCTGGCTGTTCGTCGCACTCGACGTCGGCGCCCTCGGCCTGATGTTCCTGCTCGGTCTCGCCGCGGCCGGGCCGAGCAAGACGTCGCCGCTGGCGGTGGTGTTCGTGATGCTGGTGGTGCCGGGCGCCCTGCTGGCCGGGGCGATCTTCCTGCACCTGCGCGCGCAGTCGGGCCTGCTGCAGCTGCTGGCGTTCGGCATCGTCAGTGCACCGGTCGGCGTGTTGGTGGTCGGCCGCATCGTCGGCGAGTTCACCGCGCGCTCGAACCCGGGCGGCATCTGGGGCGAGACGAAGCTGACGCGTGCGCTGCGCGACCTCGAGAAGGATCCGCAGCAGCTGGCGACCGTGCGCCAGCTGCTGGCCGAGGGCGCCGACCCGAACGAGACGGGCGAGGAGATGCCGCTGGTGCTGGCGATCTCCGCCGCGCGGCACGCCGGCCCGGAGCCGACGCAGCTGCTGCTCGCACGGGGCGCCGATCCGAACCGGCAGGACCAGTTCGGCCGGCCGTGCTGGTTCGCCGCCACCGCCAGGTCGGTCGAACTCGACCTGCTGAAGCTGCTGCTCGATCGCGGCGCCGATGCGAAGGCTCTGAGCCGCGACGGCAAGAGCGGCGTCTGGGGTGCGGTGGCATGCGAGAACTGGCCGGCGGCGCTGCTGCTGGTGGAGCGCGGCAGCCCGACCGACGGCCTCTCGGCGATGAGCCTGCCGATGCAGGAGATGCTCGAGGGCTACGTGCGCCAGCAAGGACCGCGCAGCGCCGGCGCCGCCGCGGTGCTCGCCGCGATCCGGAAGCGCAAGTAGCCGCACCGCCGCCAACGGCGCATGGTCGCCGCGGGCGCAGTCGCTAGGATCCGCGCCCCTCTCGTCGCCGGCCCGCCGGCGCGCTCCTGGCCGATCCCCGCGTGAAGAAGCCCACTGCCGTCCTGCTCTGTCCCGGTCGCGGTTCCTACACCAAGGACGAACTCGGCTTCCTCGGCCGCACCGTGCGCCCGGGCCCCGTCGCGAGCGCACTCGACGCGTGCGACGAGTGGCGCCGTTCGCAGGGGCGGCCGACGCTGCGCGAGATCGACGGCGCCGAGAAGTTCCGGCCGGGGCTGCACCTCGACGGCGAGAACGCGGCGGAGCTGATCTACTTCGGCACCATGGCGCACGCCGAGCAGCTGCGTGAGCGCTACGACATCGTCGCCGTCGCCGGCAACTCGCTCGGCTGGTACACGGCGCTGCCGGCCAGCGGCGCGCTCGATCCGACCAACGGCTGGCGCCTCGTGGCGACGATGGCGGCGCTGCAGAAGCAGGTCGCCGGCGGCCAGGTGCTGATGACCAACGTCGGCGAGGACTGGCGGCTCGAGCTCGAGCTGCGCGTCGCCACCGAAGCGGTCGTGCAGGCGCTGCGCGATCGCGGCGACGAGACGTTCTGCGACTTCAGCATCCACCTCGGCGGGCACGAAGTGCTGGCCGGCACCGAGGCGGCGGTGACGGCGCTGCTGACGCACCTGCCCAAGGTGAAGGTCGGCGAACGCGAGTTCCCGTTCCGTCTCGCCGGCCACGGCCCGTTCCACACGAGGCTGTGCGCGTCGACGTCGCAGCAGGCGGCGGCGATGCTGGCGGACCTGCCGGTGCAGATGCCGAAGTGCCACCTGATCGACGGCTTCGGCAACGTGCACTCGCCGTGGTCGGCCGATCCGGCGGAGTTGCTGCACTACACGACGCACGCGCAGGTGCTGGAGACGTTCGACTTCACCGCCTGCGTGCGCACGGCGATGCGCGAGTTCCAGCCGGACGTGCTGCTGTGTGCTGGCCCCGGCACGTCGCTGCGCGCGCCGGTCGGCCACACGGTCCTCGCCGAAGGTTGGCGGGGCCTTGGCGACAAGCAGGCCTTGTTCGCCTCCGGTCGCATCGCCACCGACTGAGCCGTCGCGAAGCGCGATGGCATGGCGGCGATCTCACCGGGGGACCGGCGCCAATTCGCGCGTCCACGAACGGCGGGCGCCGACTAGGCTGTTCGCCCTCGTCTCACCATGACCGACCTCCAGAACCAGCGCGTGTCGCGCGGCGTGTTCCTCGGCATCGCCGTGCTGTCGGCGTCGCTGCTCGCCTTCCAGGTGCTGTTGACGCGCATCTGCGCGCTGCGCCTCGCCTTCCACTTCAGCTTCCTGATCATCAGCAACAGCCTGCTCGGCATCGGTGCCTCGGGCACGGTGCTGACGCTGCTGGAGGCGCGCTGGCGCAAGGACCCGGCGAAGTGGATCTGGGGCTTCACCATCGCCTACGTCGTCAGCCTGCTGGCGACGTGGTGGTTCGCGCGCGCGATGCCGGTGCCGGAGCAGATCACGTTCGGCCTCGGCGACGGCGAGCTCGGCCAGTTCCTGCTGTTCGCGGTGTTCAACCTCGGCCTCGCCGTGCCGTTCTTCTTCGGCGGCGGCGCCGTGGGCCTGATCCTGTCCGCCTACTCGCACAGGGTGAACGCGCTCTACGCCAGCGACCTGCTCGGCGCCGGCGTCGGTTGCCTCTTGTGCCCGTTCCTGCTGTGGGAAGTCGGCGCCGGCGGTTGCCTGTGCGCGGTCGGCATCCTCGGGGCCCTGACCATCGCCATGGTCGCGCCGGAAGGCCGCAAGACGCTGTCGCTCGGCCTCGCGGCGGTGCTCGCGGTCGGCCTCGGCGCCTGGCTGCCGACGTTCGACGCGCAGTTCCCGGTGCCGGGCAAGAAGTTCCTGCAGATCACGCAGAAGCAGGGCCTCGACCTCGACGGTCCGCACGAATACTCGCGCTGGAGCGCCAACAGCCGCATCGACGTCATCAAGAGCCCGTTGCCGCACTGGCTGGCCTACGGCATCGGCGCCAAGGACATGCCGTTCGCGCTCGATCCGGCGAACGCGCAGAAGCTCGGCGCGCAGAAGTGGATCATGCAGGACGGCGACGCCGGTACGTTCGTCACCGACTACACGCACAGCGAACTCGGCCGCGACTACCTGCAGCGCACGCTCTACGCGCTGTCGGCGCTGGTGAAGAAGGACAGCTCGCCGAAGGTGTTCGTGATCGGCGTCGGCGGCGCACCCGACGTGTGGGCGCACCTGCTCACCGGCGCGTCGAAGGTGAAGGGCATCGAGCTGAACCGCGGCGTGCTCGAGGCGCACCACACGATCGCGCGCGAGTTCTCGAAGGGCCTGCTCGACGACCCGCGCGTCGAGCTGGTCGTCGACGAGGGTCGCTCGGCGTTGATGCGCGATCCGGAGCGCTACGACATCGTGCAGATGACCGGCATCGACACCTGGACGTCGCTGGCGTCCGGTGCCTACGTGCTGGCCGAGAACTACCTGTACACGGTCGAAGCCGTGACGCAGATGTACGAGCACCTGGCCGAGGGCGGCCTGCTGCAGATCACGCGCATGGGCGCCAACATGGAGAAGCTGCGCCTGCTGGCGAACGTCGACCAGGCGTTCGCCAACATGGGCGTGAAGGGCTTCGAGAACGCGGTGGCGGTGATCTCGGCGCCGGTCGACGGCCTGACCACCGTGCTGGTGAAGCGCGGCGCGTTCGCCGAGGACGAGGTGAAGCGCCTCGAGGACTTCCTCGCGCGCACCGGCCACGAAGCGTCCTACCTGCCGCTGCGCCAGCGCGACGGCAACATCGTCGAACGCTTCGTGCGCGAGCAGGACAAGGCGAAGTTCATCCGCGACTTCCCTCGCCGCATCACGCCGACGACCGACGATCAGCCCTACTTCTTCAACTTCACGCGCTGGGACACGCCGACCGAGGAGGCGAAGAAGCTGCTGGCCGAGGCGACCGAGGTGTCGCAGGGCAACCCGCTGTTCCTGTGGGGCCAGCTCGGCTTCTCGACGATCGTCGCACTGCTGCTGATCGTGGTGCCGCTGTTCGGTCGTCGCCGCAGCGGCGACGCCGGCCGCCGCCATCCGTTCCGCTTCTTCGTGTTCTTCAGCGGCATCGGCACCGGCTTCATCTTCATCGAGATCGCGATGATCCAGAAGCTGACGCTGCTGCTGGGACAGCCGCTCTACTCGATCGTGGTGACGCTGCTGGCGATCCTGGTGTTCACCGGCATCGGCAGCCTCGTCTCCGAGCGCTGGCTCGCCGGCGGCGGCAACCGCGCGCGCCTGATCCCGCTCGGCATCGGCATCGCCGTGGTGGCCAGCATGCTGCTGGCGCCGACGCTGGTCGACGCGGCGATCGGCAGCGGCTTCGCGGTGCGGGCGGCGGTGGCGACGTTGCTGATCGCGCCGACGGCGCTGCTGCTGGGCATGCCGTTCGCCCACGGCATCGGCGTGCTGCGCAAGGTCGACCCGTCGTTCGTGCCGTGGGCGTGGGCGGTGAACGGTTCGTCGACCGTCGTCGGCTCGGTCGTCACGGTGATCGTGTCGATGAACTTCGGCTTCAACGCCGTGCTGCTGGTCGCGGTCGGCATCTACGTCGCCGCCTTCGCCGCGATCGACCGCCTGTCGCGCTGATCACCGTCCGCACGGACCGCCTGTCGCGCGGATCGTGCCGGCAGCCGGCCGCGCGGCAGCTACGGCAGCACCAAGCTGCTGACGGCGGAGCCGAGCCAGAGCGGCTGCGTCGACGTGGTGCCGAACGACTGCACGACGAGCTCGACGCCGACGAGCTGCGGGTCGAACGGCACGACCACGTTGAAGTCGAGGCGACGTTCGGCACCGACGACGCCGATCGCGCCCACGAACGCCGTCAGCGGGTCGACGCGGAGGTCGCCGAAGGGCGTCGGCACGGGGGGGATCGCACCACCTGCGAGCACCGCCACGCCGAGACCGGGCTCGACACCGATGGAGTAGCGGGTGGTGGCGCCGATCTGCAGCGCGCGCGACGCCCAGGCCTCGGCGAGGCCGAACTGTTGGGTCAGCGAGACCAGCTGCGGGTCCAACAGCGCCGAGGGGCCGACGCACTGTTCGAGGGCGTCGTTGCGGGTGCCGAGGGCGTAGCCGAGGAAGCCGGAGCTCACCTGCAGCACGCCGAGGAACGCCAGGTTGCCCGATGCCACCTGCAGGCCGGCGACCTCGAGATGGCCGCAGCTCGTGTCGAAACGGTAGAAGAACTTGAGGCCCTGAGGCACGCCGAGGGTCGTGAACAACGGCACCGCGTGCAACGCAGGAGGCGTGATCACATCGCCGTCACCCGCCACGATGCCGAACGGCGTCACCACCGAAGCGGCGACCGGACCGACGATCTGCGTCGGATCGAACGGCGCCAGCGCCAGGCCGGCGCGGTAGCCGGGATTGTTCGCGAGGACCAAAGCCGTGACCCCGCCGCCCATCGAGTGGCCGGCGAGCATCATCCGGCCGACGTCGAACAGCCCCTCGGTCAGCGTGCCGGTCGCCGTGTTGGCGATCTGGATCGCCTGGCGGACCGCGATGGCGTCGTCGCGCAGCAGGGCGAAGTCGAACCGCGCCGTGTCGAGCGCGACGACCGCGTAGCCCTGTTCGGACCACGCCGCCGCCAGCTGGTTGTAGTCACTGCCGAGCTGCCCGTAGCCGTGCAGGAACACCACGGTCGGCCAACCCGCAGGCGACGGCAGCGGCGGCGTGTCGAAGCCGGCGACCGTGGCTGGGTAGTGGATGCGCGCGAACAAGGTCGCGGAGCCGATGGCGGTCGGGTTCGGCCATGCCAGGTCGTGCCTGCCGACCGGGAGCAGGGCCTGGGCGGCTGCATTCGCCGCGACGAAGGCGGCTGCGGCGAGCAGAGACGAGAACCGGGCCATGCGCGAGGCAAGGAGCATAGCGAGCATTGTCCGAATGCAAGTGAGGCCCCCTGACGGCGCCCGGTGAAGAGCCCACGATCCCCGCGAAATGCGGCGCGCCGCGCGAGGTCGTCCGCGCACTCACCGACCGGAGGCGCCGGCGGCATCGGGTGCTCCGCCCCGACCCCGCAGCAACTCCTCCAGTCGTTGGCGCTGCATCGTCGCTTCGCCAGTGCGCCCGGCCGCCTCGGAACGGGACAGGGCCTCCCGCAACAGCGCCACCGCGGTGTCGAGCTCGCCGAGTTCGCGGGCCATCCACGCGAGGTTGGTCATGCTGACCGAGACGACGAAGTGCTCGCATGGCAAGAGCCGTGTCGCGCGATCGACCGCCGACTGCTGCGTCGCACGCGCGGCCACCCGATCGCCAGGGCGCCACTGCAGCTGGGCGAGATTGCCGAGCACGCCGATGTGCCCGTCGACCGGATGCCCGGGCAGGCTGGCGAAGCGTTCGGCCGCCGCGGTCAGCAGCTGCTCGGCCTCGTCGAGGTCGCCGAGCAACGTCGACACCGTGCCGAGGCGCTGCATCGTCTCCGACACGTAGAGATGGAACTCGCCGAGATGGCGGCGCAGCATCGGCAGCGCGTCGCGCAGCAGCGGCGCCGCCTCGGCGTCACGGCCACGTTCGTGCACCAGCCACGCCAGATCCGACATCGCCCACGCCACCTGCGCGTGGTCGTCGCCGTAGATCATCCGCCGCCGCCGCAGGCCTTCGCGGAAGCTCGCTTCGGCCGCGGCGCGATCCCCGCGCCGCTGCTGCAGCAGCGCCAGGTGCTGCAGTGCCGCGACCGCGTCCGGATGCGCGTCGCCGAACGGCGCCAGCAGTTCGAGCGCCTTCTGCACGTGTGCCATCGCCGGATCGACGTGGCCGATGCTGCCGCGCAGCCGCGCCATCTGCATGTGGCTGCGCACGACGTCCCCCGTCGGCTGTGCGCGCTCGCGCAGCTGCAGGGCCGCCTCGGCTTCGGCCAGCGCTTCGTCGAGGCGATTGGTTCGCGCCAGACAGTCGGCGTGCGATTCGAGCGCGGCGGCGCGCGCCAAGGGCGTCACCCCACGTTCGGGCGCTGCCAGCGCGATCGCAGCGGCGGCGTCGCTCTCGGCTGCCACCAGGTCGCCGCGATCGAAGCGCGCGCGCGCCCGCAGCAGCAGTGCTTCGACTTCGCTGGCGACGCTGCCGAGCGCGCGGGCGAGCTCGATCGCCCGCGTGGCGTGCACCTCGGCGCGCTCGCCGTTGCCGGCGGAGTTCTGCAGCCGTGCCAACGAACGCCGCAAGCGCAACTCGACCTCCGGCTCGCCGTCGGTGCGCCGCGGCAACGCCAGCTCGAAGTCGCGCAGCAGCTCGTGCACCGGATAGTCCGAGCGGGACAGCCGCGCCTTGTCGACGTCACCCCACAGCTCGTCGAGCAGGTCGAGGGCGCGCATGGCCTTCTGCGTCTCGCGCGGCGCCCATGCCGACCAGCTTCAGCCAGGTCTCGTGCAACAGCGCCGTCGCCTGCAGCGTGTGGTCCTTGCGCTCGCCGGCCATGCGCGCCTGCGCGATCCGCCGCAGTTCGCGGTAGACCAGCGGCAGCGCCGTCTCGGCCGCCGCCGCCTCGCCGTTCGCGGCGCGACGCAGCAGCTCGGTGAGCGGCGTGTCGACGGCCGGCGCTGGCTGCTCGGGCTCCATGGCGCGCGGCACTATACGCAGCCGCGGCGCCGGCACCCGGGGCGCCGTTCTCGCCACACCGCCAGGAAGGCACTGCATGGGCGTTCCCATGGCCATCGCGCCGCGGCTCAGAAGAACGTGCCTTCGAGACGGAAGGCGGCGTGGCCGAAGCGCGGCGAGCCGAAGCCGAAGTCGAAGTCGACGATCGAACCATTGGTCGCCGCCGGGTCGTCGGCGTCGATCTGGCGCACGAGGCTCGGTTCGAGCTGGTCGCCGATTCGCACCTCGACGGCGTTGCTGAACACGAGACCGAGCTGGTTCGACGTCGGCTCGAAGATCGCCGACTGGCCGTAGAGCAGGGCGCCGACCAGCGTCGGATCGTTCGGCACCGCCAACGTCACCGTCGCGAACCAACCGATGAAGCTCTGCGTCCACGACAGCGGCACGATCACCTCCGGGAACAGGTAGAGCTCGTTGTTCGGCGCGCCCAGCGGCGTCAGGTCGAGCGGCGTCGGCAGCGCGGTGGTGCCGATCGCGAACACTCCCGGCGGGGAGGCGAACGACATCGTCGTCACGAACTCGACGAAGTTGCCGCCGGTGATCTGCCGGGGAATGAGGTCCCAACCGGTGGCGACCAGCAGGTTCAGGTTGTCGAACGTCGCGATGTCGCCGGAGCGCCCGAAGGACGTGGCCGAACCACCCGGCTCCGCCGCGTCGAGCCAGTAGCTCGGGATCGCGCCGCCCGCGTTGTTGCCGACGATGTCGATCAGCAGCTGCCCCTGCGCCGCCGAGTAGAGGAACGGCGTCGCGAACTGCACGTCGATGTCCCACGGCATCGCGCCGGCGTTGCCGCCGGTGTAGCCCGGCAGGTTGACGGTGCCCTGGAACACCACCGTCGGCGCCTGGGTGACGTTGTTGGCGAAGATGCCGAAGACGCCCGGCAGCGTCTGCGTGCTGTGGCTCAGCGACACGGTGACGTTCGGCACGCTGGTCGCGGCGAGTGGCAGCGACAGGCGATCGACGCGGAAGCGGATGCCGGTCAGCAGGGCACCGCTCGGCGCGATCGCCGCCGGATCGACCAGCAGCTGCGTGCGGAAGCCCGGAGCGCCGAACGGCAGGCCGAGCGACTGGTGGCTCTCGGTGATCTCGGCGTGCGCTGGCACCGCGACCGCGGTCTGGGCGGTGAGGCCGCTGGCGAGCGCGGCGACGGCGAGCAGGAGGAAACGGTTCGACATCGATTTCATGACGGGGCGTGGCGAAGAACGCGTGGCCGGGCGGGAGCATGCCCGCCCACGTTCAGGCTGTGGCGCTGGCTGGCCGCGCACGGTGCCACGACGGGGTGAAGTTCCCGATCGCGCGCGAACTCAGCCGACGCCGTAGCGCTCGCGCAGCACGGCGAGGTGGTGCAGTTCGTGGCCGGCGGTGATCCACGGCAGCGACCGCACGGCGAGCGGCTTGCCGTTGGCGGTGCCGCGGCGCGTCCACGCCACCGCGTCGAGGC
>SXGT01144472.1_pt1 | contig 10462 bp, 11 predicted proteins | sample 3176221 | NCBI WGS metagenome assembly SXGT01 (sample SAMN11356862, study PRJNA531348) | freshwater metagenome | isolation source: freshwater sample F1-120 | place: China: Fuxian Lake, Yuxi | collected 2017-12-25
CCGGCGGCGAGGACATTGTCAACCTCTTCACCCAGACGAGCGAAGTTGGCGGAAAGGATGGAAGGGGCGATTTGAAAGTCCATGGGAGGCTCCGTTTAAACAGGTCAGCCATTCTACCGCAAGGATTCGCCCTCCAGCATGTCCGTATACCCCTGTTCCTTGAATGAACAGCGTTATCCGTGTTCGCGCCAGTACAACAACCCTTGGGCGTTGAGTTCCAGATCGTTGTCCAACAAGGACAACGCGTCAGACTGCGTCCCCGCCCAACCGTGCGCCTGCAAACGCGCCCATAACAGATCGCCCAGCGCCGCTTTGAGCCAAACCTGTGCATTTTCTCCATCACCCGGCGCGGATCGAGTGAGATCCACGAAGCGATCCAGGCATTCGTGCAGGTCGGCCGTCAGACGCGGCAGTTCAGTCACCCGTCCCCAATGCGTCAGAAAGAAGGCTGATGGAGACAGGGCCAGCAAACGGTCCAGCGTGGCATGCGCAGCGGCCGGATCGAACTGGACGGGAGTCGTCGTCGGAAAGATGAAGGCCCGGCCATCCGTGTCAAAATCCCGATAGGAGATCCCGAAACAGTCGCCGGTAAAAACGGCATTTGCCTGCTGTTCATGGACGCAATAATGGTGCCGGGCATGACCGGGCGTATCCAGAAAGGTCAGCGTCGTACCAGCCCAATCAAGGCTGAAGCCCTCACCGGCCTCAATGACGCGTTCAGCCGCTACGGGGACAATCTCGCCGTACAGGTTATGAAAGGTCGCCTCGCCATACACCGCAATCGTCCCTGCAACCAGACGGCCGGGGTCGATCATGTGCCGGGCACCCCGTGGATGAACGACCAGTCGCGCATTCGGACAACATTGCATCAATCGACCGGCGCCCCCGGCATGATCCAGATGAACATGGGTGACCAAAATGTAATCCACGACCTCAGGCCCCAGCCCCTGCTCCGCCAGAAAGCCCAACACCCCAGGCACCGAGAGGGCAGTCCCGGTATCGACAATCGCCACCCGCCCAGAGCGAACCAACACATGAATGGCGGCAAGACCCTGTCGTACATAACCGGCATCCAAGGCATGGATCCCATCGGGATAAGAAACACGGCTCACGGCTGACATGGATGACTCCTGGAAAGAAATAAAGACAACACCGCGCAACGGGTTGCAATTCCGGCCCGCAGTTGGGAACATACCTCCCCATGGCCGAATCCCGCAAATATCATATTACCGTGTCGACGCAGGTCGATTACCTGCCCGAACAATCCGACGAGGCGAAAGATCGCTATGTCTTTGCCTACACCATCACGATCAAGAATACCGGCATGATCTCCGCGCAACTCATCTCGCGCCACTGGATCATCACCGATGCCTTGCAACAAGTGCAGGAAGTGCGTGGCCTGGGCGTGATCGGCGAGCAACCTGTCCTAAAACCCGGCGAGGCCTTCCAGTACCAAAGTGGCACCGGCCTGGCCACCCCGATGGGCAATATGCGCGGCTACTATCAAATGACCGCCGAAGATGGCCATTCATTTGAGGTCGAGATCCCCGAATTCCTCCTCAGCATCCCGCGCGTCCTGCATTAACCAGCCGGACATCGTCTGCCCCTATAATGGGGCCCATGTCTCGACTCATCCTTTTTCTCCCCCTTCTTCTGGTTGGCTGCGGCCTCTTCAGCTCCCGCCCCCCCGCCCCCATCCAGGGCAGCCTTCCGACGCCCGCCACAGTCACCCCCAGCCCTGAAGCCCCTGCTCCTGCACCGACCGATCCGACCATCAAGACCACCCCGGCGGCCATGCCCTGGCTCAAGCGCGCCGACTGGAACGACCTCCCCGGCTGGCGCAACGATGACCTGACCCGCGCCTGGCCAGCCCTGCAACAATCCTGCAAGACCCTGCGCAATCAAACCGTCTGGCAAGCCCCCTGCCGTGCCAGCGAGGGCCTGAGCAACCCGGATACCGAGACGCTGCAGGCCTTTTTTGAGACCTGGTTCACCCCCCATCAGATCCAGCAGGCCGAAGGCGGCGTCGAAGGCCTGGTCACCGGCTACTACGAACCCCTGCTGCGCGGTAGCCGCACCCGTAGCTGGAAATATCGATTCCCACTCTACGGGCCTCCGGACGATCTGCTCATCATTGATCTCGCTGCGCTCTACCCCGAACTCAAGAACCAGCGCGTCCGCGGTCGTCTCGAAGGCAACAAGGTGGTCCCCTATTACAGCCGCGCCGAACTCTCCAGCGGCAAGGCCCCGCGCGTAACCGGCAAGGAAATCGCCTGGGCGGATGACCCCGTCGAACTGTTTTTCCTTGAAATACAGGGCTCCGGGCGGTTGCAACTTGAAAATGGCGACCTCATGCGGGTCGGCTATGCCAACCAGAACGGTCACCCCTACAAATCCATCGGCAAATGGCTGATCGAAAAAGGCGAACTCACCGCCGCGCAAGCCTCCATGCAAGGCATCAAGGACTGGGTCCGGCGCAATCCGGAGCGCCTGAGCGAACTCCTCAACACCAACCCCAGCCAGGTCTTCTTCCGCGAATTGCCCAATAACGGCAACGGCCCGCTCGGCGCCCTCGGCGTTCCGCTGACCGGGGAGCGCAGCATTGCCATTGACCCGCGCGGCATGCCGCTGGTTGCGCCGGTCTGGCTGGCCACGACCCAGCCCAATTCCAGCGAACCCCTCAATCGCCTGATGTTGGCGCAAGATACCGGCGGGGCCATCAGGGGCAATGTGCGTGCCGACTTCTTCTGGGGTTTTGGCGACGAAGCCGGGAAAAAGGCCGGTGCCATGAAACAAAAGGGCCGCATGTGGGTCCTTTTGCCCAAGGACTATCCGCTCCTGCGTAATGGAAACTGACAAGCCTCTCAGAAACCACGCCCCAAAGAAGGCTACATCGCGAGCCTGCATGTTTCACTGCACATGAATGCAGTCCAATTTACATTAGCCGTCAAAGGAGGAACATGAGCGCTATGCAAGTCAAGACCATTTTTGGAATTGCGGCAACCATTTTCATACTGGCTGGTTGCGCCAGCACCGGCGTCATCCCGGTAGACAGTGACTCGTACATGATCGGCAAAAAAGATGGGGCTCCGGGGCTTGGTGTGTCATTGAGCAATAAGGCGGATGTTTATCGTGAGGCGAACGATTTCTGCAGGGCAAAGGGGCTGGAGGTCAAAACCCTTCAAGTAACAACCATTCCAGCGCGACCGGCACAACTCGGCTCGACAGAACTCCAGTTCAAATGTGTTGCATCAGGCAGTCTAGCTCACCCCCTTCCCCGAGAGCCTGATCAAGTCATCGAGAAGCGCATCCGCTAAATAATTAGGGGGTAACCCGGCTGTCAACGCGGACGCTGCGCGGTAAAGCCGCGCAGCGCCGGTTATGTCAGACGTTAGATTTCTTACACCCAGCACTGAAACACCTGCCGTTGATCAGAATCGATCAGAACTCGTCCTTCAGGGTAAACATGATGCGTTCTTCGATCACCGTGCGCACCGGGCGACCCTCGCGTTGCGGGGGTTGATAACGCGCCGCCAGGAAGAATTTCTGCACGCTCTCGTTAAACACCCCCTCGGGCTGGGCAGAAATAATCTCCACCGCTTCAACCTCGCCCAAGGTATTGACCCTTAGCCGCACCTTGACGCTCCCGGTCACTCCACGGCGCTGGGCAGATTCAGGGTACATCGGTTGCTTCCCGCCCAGGCGGCGCGGAATGGCATCGAGCTTGCGCGCCGGATACCACTCGGGATCCGTCACATGGGTGGGCTTGGCCACGAGATCAGGCAACGCTGTTATCGTGGGCGCCAAGGACACCGACGGGGGCGTTGACTGGCTTGGCGCTTGGGTTGGCGGCGTGACCGCCGCAAGCCTGGGTGAAACGGGGGCAACCTGTACCGCTGGCGCGGGCAACGGAGGGGGCAAGGGTGTCTGCACAGGCGTCGGCATGGACACCGGTACCGGTATGGGCATGGGCGCGGGTTTAAGTTCGGGCGTGGGTGCAGGCGTGGCCCTTGACGGCGGTGACGGCGGCGCCGTCGTTTGAGCCAAAGGCTCCAGCCGCGCCTCAATGACCAGGGGTGGAGAGGGCCTGTCCCATACCGGCGTCTGAACCCAGGCCAGAGTGGCCAGATGCACGGCCAGCGAAAACAGCATGGCCTGACGAAACAGGGGATCACTCAACAACCTGACGCCCGACATGGTTAGTCTGCCGATCGCTCCAGATGAAAACCTGCCGTCCCCTGCGCCAATCGGTCCTTCAAGACCGGCAGACAGGCCCGCAGCTCCGCCTCCAGGGTCCACGGCGGATTGATCACCACAAGACCACTGCCATACATCCCGTACTCACCTGTCACCGGCTTGTACACCTCCAGACGGACATCCAGCCAGCTTGTTGCCAGGCCGCGCAGGCGTTCCGGGAGGCGTTGCGCATCGGCCCGCCCCAGAAGCGGATACCAGATGGCATAAATCCCGGTTGCAAAACGCTTCAGGCTGTCCTTCACGGCCTCGACCACCTGCGTGTAATCGCCCCGGTCCTCATACGACGGGTCGATCAAGGTCAGCGCGCGACGCTGCGGGGGCGGCAACAAGGATTTCAGGCCCGCAAACCCGTTACCCAGCGTCACCTGCACACGGCGTTTATCCATAAAGGTGCGCCCCAGCAACTCGATGTCGGTCGGATGCAACTCAAAAAGGCGCATCCGGTCCTCCGGCCGCAACAATTGCCGGGCGAGATAGGGCGAACCGGGGTACAGCTTGAGCTCTCCGGACGGATTCAGGCCACGAATCAGGTCAACATAGTCCGCCAGCGGCTCAGGGAGATCAGTCTGATTCCAGAGCCGGGCAATCCCCTGCTCATGTTCTGCATTCTTCGTTGCATAGCCCGCATCCAGGCCATAGACCCCGGCCCCTGCGTGCGTGTCGATATACCAATAAGGCTTCGCCTTCTGGTTCAGGTAGCGCAGCAGGCGCACCAGCACGAGGTGCTTGAGCACATCGGCGTGGTTTCCCGCATGAAAGGCGTGGCGATAACTCAGCATCGAAATGCGCTCAGCGCATCGCCTCCTGTAACAGGGATTCGAGACGATCGGCCGGGGCAAAACCCGGGATACGGCGACCATTGGTGAAGATCAGGGTCGGCGTGCCGTTAACCCGCATCTTTTGCCCCAGTGCCATGACCGCATCCAAGGGTTGGGCGCAGTCGCCCTTGTTGCTCGGCAGGGCCCCGTTCAACATGTAATCTGTCCACGCCTTGCCGCGATCCGCCGCACACCAGATCTGTTTCGACTTGGGGATCGCAGCCGGATGGGCGATGGGGTAAAGGAAGGTGTAGACCGTCACATCGTCCACTTTAGCCAACTCCTTTTCGAGGCGACGGCAATAAGGACAATCGGGGTCCGAAAAAACGACCAGACGACGCTTGCCATTCCCCTTGACGACCTTGATCGCCTTGTCGAGCGGCAGACTGTCAAACTTCACCCGGGTCAATTCTTCAACCCGTTCCTCGGTCAGATTGCGTTCCTTCAGGACATCAATCAGCTCCCCGGCAAAGGCATGGGTCCCCTTGTCATTGATATAGACCAGCATCGGTCCCTGTTGGCCATTCAGCACCACCTCATTCATCCCCGCCACCGGCGTCGGGCGTATCGAGGTCACCTTCACATCCGGTGCCAGGCTGTTGGCGGCCGCACGCACGGCCGCCTCGTCTGCATAAGCCAGCGTACCGATCATCATCAGGGCTGTAGCCATCCCTATTCTTGTCATGTCTTTATTACCTTTCATTGAACAGCATGTCGCATCAGTGCCTGTTTCAGGGGCCCGAGCGCATTCACGACCGTCATGCCCGTGTTGCGCCAGACCCCAAACGGGGCGCCTAGCTCGTAAAAACCGCGTTTCAGATTACCCGTAACCGCTTGCATACCCAACACATCCTCGCGTCGCCGCAAGGCATAGGATTGTAGCCGACCCACCTCCCCTGCATCCCCTCCCGAGGCCAGCATTTCAGCGAGCAGACGCGAATCCCGGAAACCCAGATTGACACCCTGCCCGGCCAGAGGATGTACGGTATGCGCCGCAGCACCCAGCAGGACCAGGCCCGGTCGCACCCATTCATGGGCCAGACGGCGTTTGAGCGGGAAGGCCTGCGCCGGTGTGATCAGGCGCAAATCCCCCAAGGCCTGCCCCCCCGCCTCGGCCACCTCACGGGCCAGCGACTCAGGCGACTGGCCAAGGCGTGCCGCCACGGCCTCGGTTGGCGTGGACCAGACGATGGACAAACGCCGACCGGGCAAGGGCAGATAGGCCAGGATGCCGTCCGGGCGAAACCACTGCCAGGCGATACCGCGATGCGGCCGTTCGCATTCAAAGTTGGCCACAACACCGGACTGGTGATAGTCCTCGACATCCAGACCGATACCGGCCTGCTGCCGCAACCAGGAGTTGGCCCCGTCAGCGCCCACCAGCAATCGGGCCTCAAGATCGGTCCCTGCGTCACAACGGACGCGGTGCGCCACCCCGCCCTCGCCCCATTCCACCGCGACCGGTCGTTCGCTCAGGATTTGAACGCCACGCGCCCGCAAGGCCTGCCAGATCTGCCATTGCAATCCACTGTTCTCGGCCATGAAGGCCAATGCCGGAAGCCCCGTCTCCAGAGCATCAAAGGTCAACTGCCCCTCGGCATCACCGTGAACGCGCATGGCGTGGATCGGTTGCTGACGCAGGACATCAGTCCAGCCACCCAGTCCACGCAACCAGTCCACATTGCCCGGCGAATAGGCGTAGACACGCGCATCCCAATCCTCACCCGGCTGGGCCGGCGGATGGGGTTCCACCAGCGTCACTTCGTGCGGGCCATAACTCAAGGCCAAGGCCAAGGCCGCGCCATTAAGGCCACCGCCCAGGATGACGATATCGCGTTTGAGCAATGTCCCTACCATGTCCGCGCCCCGTGCATCATCTTGCGCGCAAAACCCTTCTTGAGCGGCGTCAGCAGGTCCAGTGCGGTCAGGGCCGCCCCACGCAAAGAGGCGATAACAGGCGGATCCTGGGCAAACACATCCACCAGAAAATCGGTCATGCGGGCACCTGCCGACACATCGGCACCCCGGCCCCGAACATAACTGCTCAGGAGATTGGCCCCGTCCAAAGGACCGGGCGGTGCGTCCAATACACACTCGGCCAATTGCCAGGCATCGCGCAGGCCCAGGTTGAATCCCTGTCCAGCCACCGGGTGCAGGAGTTGCGCCGCATTACCAATCCGAATCAGGCCCGCCTGATCACCCGGGCCACGCAAGGCCATGCGCAGAGGGAAGGCCGTCCGCGCGCCGGCCGCGACAAATCGCCCCTGTCGCTCGCCGAAAGCGGCATAAAGCGCCACCAAGAAATCGGCCTCCGGGAGGGCCAACCGATCGGCCACCTGTTCGGTCGGGGTCGTCCACACCAAGGCATAGTGCGACCCCATGGGCAGCAAGGCCATCGGGCCATCGGGGGTAAATCGCTCATACGCACGGCCGGCGTGGGGGCGTTCAGTCTGCGCCCAACACACCACCGCACTCTGGCCATAATCCTTTTCGACGACCTCCGGCAGGGGCAGGCCGCGCCCGCCCTCCGCAAGGACCACGAGATCAGCGGGTAAATCCGCCGTGGCATTGCCTTGCCGGTAGATCACGCGACCCGGTTTGGCCTCTGTCACCGGGGCCTCGTAACGAACCTCCACCCCGGCCTCAATAGCCTGCCCGGCCAGGGCCGCATGCAGATCTTCATACGAGACCGTGTAGCCCATGGCCGGCACATCCAGATCAGCCGCGTTCAACAGGGTGCGACCCAGATGCCCCCGCTGAGAGACATGGATGGTCGTGATTGGTGTTGTCTGTGCGGCCAGCGAGGCCCAAACCCCAAGTCGCTCCAGGATCAGGCGCGAGCCGTGCGCAAGGACTATGGCGCGGGCATCGGTCACCGGGGCCTTGGCACGCGCCTCGAGCACCGTCACCTTGCGACCGGAATCGCGCAAGGCGAGGGCAAGGGACAGGCCCACCGGGCCGCCACCGACGATGACGATATCAGTCACTGCCTCAGTCATGGCACATCACCGCTTCTATCTCGTCCACCGTCTTGGGGGCCGCCGCCGTCAGATTCTCCAGGCCCGCTGCCGTCACCAGAACATCGTCCTCGATGCGGATGCCGATCCCGTGCAGGTGCGCCGGGACATCGGCCGCCGGGGGGATGTAAAGGCCCGGCTCGACCGTCAGCGTCATGCCCGGAACCAAACGAACCCAGTCGTCCCCGTCCTTGTATTCACCCGCATCGTGCACATCAAGGCCCAGCCAATGACCCGTGCGATGCATATAAAAACGCTGGTAGGCCCCGGACTCGATCAACCCATCCAGGCTGCCCTGCAACAGACCGAGATCGATCATGCCCTGAGTCAGGACCCTGACCGCCGCATCGTGATATTCGCTAAAGGCCGCGCCCGGCCGGATGGCCGCAAAGGCCGCTGCCTGGGCCGCCAGAACGACCTCGTAGGCCTCGCGTTGCGGGCCGGAAAAACGGCCGCTGACCGGAAAAGTCCGGGTAATGTCGGCCGCATAGCCCTGCAACTCGCAACCCGCATCGATCAGGACCAGGCTGTGTTCACCCAGAAGGCGGTTGTTTTCCGTGTAATGCAGGATGCAGGCGGACACGCCACTGGCCACAATGGGCGGATAGGCATGGGCATCGGCCCCGCGACGACGAAATTCATAGCTGAGTTCGGCCTCAAGCTCGTACTCGGCCATCGCACGCCCGGCGGCGCTCCTGACAGACCGCATGGCTCGCACATGGCCTGCACAGGCAATCGCGCAGGACTGGCGTAGCAGATCGATTTCAGAATCATCCTTGACCCGGCGCATGGCATCGATCGCGGCGTGCAAATCGTGTACCACACGCGGCGGCCGCCATCCACGGCGCGCCTGACCACGCAAGGCATGGAGCATGGTGCCCAGGCGCTCATCCCACGCTGCATCCACACCCAGGCTGTGCCATAAGCCCTCCCGGTTGGCGAGCAATTCCGGCAAGCGGGCATCCAGTTCGCTGATCGGATAGGCCGCGTCAAAACCGAAGGCCGCCTGCGCGGCCTCCGGGCCATAGCGAAAACCGTCCCAGACCTCGCGCATCTCATCCTTTTCGCGGCAAAACAGCAGCGATTGCGGCGGGTTGTCGCCCTGCCCACCGACCAGGACCAGCACCGCATCAGGTTCCGGAAAACCGGTCAGATACCAAAAATAACTGTCAAAACGATACGGGTGGTGGGTATCGCGGTTACGGACCCGCTCCGGCGCGGTCGACAGGATCGCCACCCCATGACCGATCTGTTTGAGGAGACGCTGACGGCGGGCCATACAAGGCAAGTGGTTCATGACAACTCCCGATCCAGGGCCGCCAGTCGCTCCGGACTGCCGACATCCTCCCAACGCCCGGTGAAGCGCTCTCCCGTCACCTGCTGCCGCTGCATCGCCGCCTTCAGCAAGGGAGCCAACGGTGCCTTTTGCCCCGGCACGAGGCCATCAAACAGGCCCGGCTGATAGCAACCCATACCCGAAAAGGTCAGGGCATCGGGTGTATCCACGGAAGGCTGGCCCACACGACCCTCGTTCAGGACAAAATCCCCCTGCGGATGGTGCGGCGGATTGTCCACCAGCACCAGATGCGCCAACCGCCCGGCGTCGGATTCCATGGCCGTCAGCACAGGTCGGAGTCGGGCGTAATCGAAGTCTGCATAGACATCGCCGTTGGTCACCAGAAACGGGGCATCGCCCAGCAACGGCAACGCAGTGGCAATACCACCCGCGGTCTCCAACGGCTCGGGTTCACGCGACCACTGGATGTGAACCCCCAGCGCCGCGCCATCGCCCAGTGCGTCTTCCAGTTGCTGCCCCAGATGGGCATGGTTGATGACCAGCTCCGTAAACCCTGCCGCACGCAGACGCTCGATCTGCCAGACGATGAGGGGTTTTCCACCGGCGCGCAACAGCGGCTTGGGGGTGTGATCGGTCAGCGGCAGCATGCGATTGCCCAGGCCGGCGGCGAGGATCATGGCACGAAAATCCGCCATCAGAAGGTGTATCCCACATCCGTCGGCCGGTTCTCCAGCGCATCAAGCAGAGCCAGCAGCGGTTGCAGCTCACGATAGCGCTCACAGGCACGGCGCAGGTAACGCATGACCAGCGGCATGTCTTTCAGATAACCGTCCTTGCCATCACGGTGACAGAGGCGGGCGAAGATGCCCAGCACCTTGATGTGGCGTTGCGCGCCCATCCATTCAAAATCGCGATAGAAGGCACCAAAGTCCGGGTCGACCGGCAGGCCCGCCTTTTTCGCCGCCTCCCAATAACGCACCACCCAGTCCAAGAGGCGGTCTTCATCCCAGGCGATGTAGGCATCCTTGTAGATCGACACCAGATCGTAGGTGATCGGGCCATAGACCGCGTCC
>SXGT01444094.1_pt1 | contig 10462 bp, 9 predicted proteins | sample 3176221 | NCBI WGS metagenome assembly SXGT01 (sample SAMN11356862, study PRJNA531348) | freshwater metagenome | isolation source: freshwater sample F1-120 | place: China: Fuxian Lake, Yuxi | collected 2017-12-25
GGCGCGTTTCTGGCGCGCATCAGTTGCCCGTCAGCATCTCATCCGTGGCCTAGGCTGCTGTTGTACGGTCGATATCGGTAGCTGCCTCGAAAGAATGGGTGACTGCAAGGGTGAAGTCGTGAGCATAGCCCGCAGAGATGTAACCTTTCAAGAAGTCGCCGCGCCTCACCGGAGGAAATAGTTCCGCATAGGTTTTAACGTTATCACCGGAGATGCGTCGGAACACATGTGTGCGGCGAATCTGCGACGGATGGAGCAGTCCGGCGGCGCCCAAGAGTTCGCCGAAGGCATGCACGGTTTGATGTTGATAGTTATGGATGCGCCGGCGCTTATCGCCGGGATCAAGACCGTTCATCAGACCGACATGGCTAGTGGCGACACCCGTCGGGCACTTGTTGGAGTTGCATCGTCGGGCTTGAATGCATCCTAAGGCCAGCATCATACCGCGCGCCGAATTACAGATATCCGCTCCCATCGCCATACGCGAGAATAGATTGAAGGCGGTAATCACTTTGCCTGAAGCAATCACGCGAATGTGCTGTCGGAGATCGAAACCGGTAAGTACGTCATGCACAAAGGTTAAGCCTTCTTCAAGAGGTGCCCCGACACTGTTGGAGAACTCAAGCGGTGCTGCGCCAGTACCACCCTCACCACCATCGACGGTGATGAAGTCGGGCATAACGCCAGTTTCCAGCATTGCTTTACAGATCGCGATGAACTCAGAGCGACGTCCCACACAGAGCTTAAAGCCTACGGGTTTACCGCCAGAAAGTTCACGCAAGCGACCGACGAACTCGAGCAATCCTTTAGGTGTTGAAAATTCAGGCCGTTTGCTTTACCGAAACAATCTAAATAAAAATTGCCTGATTACTGCGCGCGGAAGTGTATCCGAAATCAAGCGTGCTGGCGTCGAGAACAAGGTTTTGTACAGATACATATCCGTCGCCAACACTGGCGAGAATACACAATGTACTGCAACAGATGCGCCGTGCTTCGATGACTTAGCGGATTGCCATAAAATCACACGAGTAATCAGAGATAATCTGCATATTGAATTTACGACGACTATTCCTGCAGACTTCAAAGATAGTAACGAATTAATGAAGCTGACACCTCTTCGTTACAATTGATCCGACCGGTTCAGTTTTTACATCCTATCGGGGACGGAGATACCGAGGAGGCCGAGAGCGAACTCCAAATGGTCGTGCGCAAGTGTCGCCAACGCTAACCACGAAGCTTGCCGATCTGGATCGGTTTCGCGCAGGATGTGGCAATCAGTATAGAAAGTATTAAACGCTTGCGAGACGTTGAATCCGTATTCGCAAAGATGATGGGGTTCACGCTCATTGTACGTCATCGTGAGTACATCGGCCAAGCGCTGCATTTCCAGCATCAGCCGTCGCTCGGATTCACGAGTGGGCGCGATGATTTTGCCAGCCGACAGTCCTTGTGAAAGAGCTTTGCGCAAGATGGATTTGATACGAACAGTAGCATAAAGCAGATAGGGCCCCGTGTGACCTTCGAACTTGGCGAATTTTTCCAAATCAAAGACGTAATCGGCAGAGCGATTGTGTTTCAAATCAGCATACTTAAGTGTGGCGACGCCAACTTTGCTGGCAATTTCTTCCAGCTCTTCGGGTGAATAGGGGCGATCGACAGCGAGTTCACCAAGGCGTTTCTTAGCCTCGTCGTTGACCATTTGAATAAGGTCTTTGAGTTTCAAGACGCCGCCAGCACGTGTCTTAAATGGTTTACCATCGGTACCATTCATGGTGCCGAAAGGTAAATGCACGAACTCGCATTTGCCGGTGAGCCCTGTTAAACGTGCTGCTTTAAAAACCTGCTTGAAATGCATTGTCTGCCGAGCATCGACAACCGCGAGCGCGAGATCGGCCTTGAAGTGTTCAACCCGATATTCACAAGTTGCAAGGTCGCTGGTGTGGTATAGAAACCCGCCACCCGATTTCACTAAGATCAGCGGCGGCATCTCGGGGTCCTGTTCATTCGCCAGCGGAATGATCAAAGCTCCTTCACTCATTTCCGTGAGGCCCGAGGCCTTAAGGCGCTCGACCAGAGCTGGCATACGCTCTTCGTAAAAACTCTCACCGAGCCAGTAATCAAATTTAATACCAAGCTTCTCGTAGTCACGTGTGAGATCGCTCACGGTCACGTTGACAAAGTGTTGCCATAAGGCCTTATAGCCACGCCGCCCGGATTGAAGTTCGTCGGTTGCGCGTAGAACCTCAGCTTTAAATGTTTCATCAGTCTCATAACGTTTACTTGCCGCCGGATACATGACTTCAAGATCTGGCAGGGTGACCGGAGATTCAGAAGGATAGGTGCCGGAAAAACCGGGATCGAAGTAAGGGAGCTGAGGCTGCTTTTCACGGAGCTGGCAAATGAGCATTCCCATTTGCGTTCCCCAATCACCGACATGATTGTCACCGATGACTTTGTCGCCCATAAAGCGATAAATTCGCACAATGCTGTCACCGATGATGGACGAACGCAAATGGCCAACGTGCATTCCTTTGGCGACGTTGGGTCCGCCGTAATCAATGACCACCGTTCGAGGCGAAGCGGTAGGTTCGCAGCCGAGGCGAGCCTTATCTGCAGCCTGTCCACGAACAAACTGCACGAGGAGTTCATCATGAAGGACTATGTTAATGAACCCCGGTCCGGCGATCGAAAGAGTAAAGGGTTTTGCCGTTGCGTCTTTCAGTTGATCGTTCGGGCGGTCGTTAAGTGGAAAGCGTTGACTTGCCAAAGCTTCAACAGCGCCAATGATCTCGGTCGCTAATTCGCGGGGATTGCGCTTCAGTGATTTTGCTCCGGCGAGAGCGCCATTACATTGGAACTGAGCCAAGTCCGGACGGTCGGAGACTGAGACCGAGCCTAGCTTCGCATCGAAGCCCTTGGCTGTGAAAACATCGGAAAAAAGTCGTGTCAGTTGCCGCCGCGCTGGTTCCATTAGGTAATCCTAGAGTTAGTCCCTGAGCTTACTTTTTACTCAGTGACGCTTGAAAACAGTACCCTGAAGGACATGCCGAAGAAGCGGCCATTAAGTCAAATGTAAACGCGTCATCTGTAAAGTTCAGGCTCGGAACTCGTACCGCCATAACCCCGATTTTGCCGCCAAGTTGGCGAACGACAAACCCGGCGAATGTCGGTTCTACGACACTAAAGGCTCCGCGACCGATTTGCCCGAGGGTCTTCGTTCCGTCGCTAAGACTATTCTGTCTGATGAAATACGGCGGAAGAATCAGGGGACTGGAGAGCTCTCTATTTCCCAATCGGTATTTGAAGGTAAAAGTGATCGTCTCGGTCTGCAGCATGCTCACCTGACGGATATCAACCTCGGCCGTGCACTCGAGTTGGCTGCCTTCATCGGGAAATAGCTTACAGGGACCGGTCCATTTGCCGTCAAAGTCTGCTACTGGACCTTCAAAATCGGAAGGTTGGGGTTTTTCAATGCCGCCACGGGGGTCGATCCTTTCATTTTTGTCTTTAAATTTACCACTACAACCAGAAAGACTGGCAATCACAAAAAGTGGAACAAAAATGCAGACTAAAATTGCCGTGAACTTCCGTGTGCGCAGCATGCGAAACTCCTGTTAGTTGTTAGAAGCAACAGTACCTTAACAGGGTAGCGAGGTGGGCCGCTGGCCGGCAAGTGAGATCAAGTCTTTGCCTCGATCTGCCGGACTAAGTACTGACTTAAGACGTGCATGAGAATTTGATGGCAATCCTCAACGAGTCCGTAGTTATCAAAGGGCGCATGCAGGCTCACATCAGAAAGTAGCGCGAGTTTTCCACCGGAAAATCCACTGAGCCCGAGAACCTTCAAGCCCTTGGAGCGAGCGGCCTCTACGGCGCCGACGATATTCGGACTATTCCCCGACGACGAGATCGCTACCAAAACATCACCACTCTCACCATAGATCTCAACCTGGGTGGAGAAGGTCTTTTCATAGCCATAGTCGTTGCCGAGCGCAGTCATTAAGGCGTTGTTAGCAACGAGGGAATGTGTTTTCAGAGCCGGTTGGCCAGGAATGAAGGTTCCTTTGGTCCAGTCACAGCAAAGATGATCGGCAATGGCTGCCGAACCTCCGTTACCGCAAACATAAATACGCTTATTTCCGCGTAGGGCATCGTTTAAGAGCGCAAGCGCTTGATCAAGGCGCTCGGCAGGAATTTGTGCCAAGGATTTCTGGACAGTAGCAACGTACTCTCCCAGATAGGCGCTCGGACTGGTCATCGAAAACGTCTTATTTTTAGTGCGTGGATCTGCTTGCATATTGGGTAATTCGTATCATAGGAGCCTATGAACTCCAAGGCGGTAAGCAACCTAAATGGACTTGAAGGTGGCTATAAAGCCAGCTAAAGGGCTAGGATGTTAGTCTTCGATCCCAAAGATCCCTTTCCTCTGCTTTCTGCAACCGAACAAGATTATCGGTTGGAGAAAGCGCATTCTGCCCAAGTCGATGCTTGGCTTGGGTTCAACACAGCTGAGATCGAGAGTTCCGTCGGCAAGCTGCATGAACAGGAAAATTGGTCAGGTCTGCCGATTCAGGCACTGATGACTCCCTATACCGAGATTCGCTTCATCTTGAATGAACTTGCGCCACGGGCCGGAGAGTCGTTGATCGATCTGGGTGCTGCGTATGGTCGAATGGGATTTGTGATCGCTCGTCACTATCGGGAGCTTTCGTTCCAGGGGTTCGAACTTGAGCCCGCCAGAGTTGAAGAAGGGCGAAGATCTTTAAATCTGTTCTTAACGTCCCAGCCGAAGGTACAGGTCGAGCTACAAGTCGCAGATCTAGAGAGTGCGAGCTTTCGCATGCCCACGGCTGAGTACTATTTCATTTATGATTTTGGAACGCGAAGGGCGATAGAAAAAACTCTTGAGGATTTGCGCCTGGTGGCAATACAACGCTCTCTCACAGTCGTTGGTCGAGGAAGGCGTGTTCGAGACTTGATCGAGCGCGGGCAGCCTTGGTTATCCCAGGTGGCTGTCCCGCGCCATTTTGAACGATTTTCGATCTATCGATCGAGGTGAGCGTTCCTACCGTTCTCTATTACTGATTGTCTTCGTCGCCAAGAGCTACCACGAGAACAAGTGCGCCAAACTGTTTTGCGCGTGTTTCGAGAGTCTTCACCATCGTTTGATAGCTGGTGCGGCGATTCGGCCAGTTCAGGAATGCATCGGCGGTAATCTGCGCATTGATCGCGTTGAGCGAGAAATACGAAGGTAAACCGTTGGCGATGATGTCGAGGTTTTTCGTGCCGCCTTTGAACTCAAAAAACGGAACCGTGTAATAAGAGTAGCTGTTGCAACCGGCCCAGTAAATCACCTGATAGTTGTTGGTGATTGAGAAGTAACTGGGTTGATTACGAACCATTTGCCCGAAGCGTTCAGCATCAAAGCCAGAGCCGACGCGTGAATGGCCAAACCAGCCGAAGAAGCTGTCATGGTCATGAGCGAAGCTCTTAGCAAAGAGATCCATCTGATCGATTCCCGCTGACATCACGATATTCACGGTAACTTTATTTCCGTTCATCGTGCCAGTGAAGCGATGGCCGATCACGAGCTCGGGCTGATAAGCGCCCTGATACTCTTTTTGTAGGATGGGTGTTTCTGCGAGAAGGTTTCCGTACGAGCTGCGGAACGAAGCCACAAAAGTTTGATACTGGCGCGCGCCCTCGTCAAAATCGGTGTCAGGCGAGAAGACCGACGGATCAGTGACATAACCGAAAGCAAACGTCATTTTCTGTTCGCCATTGATGACCATACGCTGATACTCAGGGAAGGTCTTTGCGGTCTGAGCAGTCATAGCGCCCATTTGAATTTCAACGGTCTTGTACTCAACACCGTCGGTCTGGTCGCAGCCCCAACGAGTCGGATCCCAGAAGTACCAATAGAAACCAGGTGTCTGGTGATCGCGTGCGCTATCCGTGCACGACTTCCATTTTGGCGAGAAGACGATTTGTTTGTTTAAAGGTACCGGCAGTGAAAGTTTGCCAAGGATGGATACTTTTTCAGCAACAATCCACAAGCCTTTATAAGAGTAGGGAAGTTCGACTTTGCCGTTCACAAGTTGAGCGTTTTCCCAGTCCACAAGAACTTCGGTGGCGCGCTGTGGGCTACCGAGTTCACGATGGACCAACGGACCAAATAAGAAGTCCATTAGCGGCAGAAGTTCATAACGAACCAGGGACTTCTTGCTCTCGGGAGTCAAAGTCTTGAGGTCGTTAAGGGTAAGAGTTTCGCTGCGATAGACGCTCTGAAAGCTCACGACATGTTCGCGGCCAGCAGCGGAAAAAAAGTAGTTATTGTTGTCAGCAGACGCCGGCTTTGCCGACATTGCAAGAGCAACAAAAGTGCTCAACATCATCAATTTGGAAGCGAAGGCGTACATTGAAAATCCCCTTTCAGGGTTCGTTAAAAAATGTTTAAGCCGAACGGTGGCGTGGAAACATTCGACTGGGTTCGGCTCAGGCCCTAGCAATCTCTGCGCCAGCCAGCAACTGGTGTCATCTTTGACTTGCTGTGACATTCAGATCAAACAGGCTCACTTTAAAGAACATGAAGCTGGGAAATTTAGACCCGTTCTGGAGCCTTCCCCCAGTCGATAAGACCCAGTTCGGAACTCAGTCTGTAATTAAATCAAGTTGGTGACGGCACGGGGTTTGATCTGTAAGTGTTGAATCCTCGAAGGAGAAGAGTATGAAAAACGACCCCAAGCATGTTGATCTCAGAAAATTTACGACTCGCAATTTGGTCGTGGCCCATTGGATGGAAAAACTCTCAAGTGCTTTCGAGCTTTTACGTCGCAATGAGATTCGTCACCTTCCTGTGGTCGACGACAGCGGCGCGATCATTGGAATTATTTCAGACCGGGATTTCCAGCGGGCGATGCAGGTGGATCAACCCGACTTCGTTTCCGGTAAGGTCGCGCAACCTGAGTTCGATCCTAATGTTCGAGTGCGCGATTTCATGAGTTGGCCGGTAGAAGCCATCGACGAAAAACGCACCATAGCCGAAGCCGCGCGGACGATGATCGATAAACGTATTTCTTCGCTCATTGTCACCCGTAAAGAAGAAGTGGTGGGGATTGTTACCACTGAAGACATGCTCCGTTCGCTTCTCGAGGGTTCTGAGGGTATGTTTGCCAGTTTGAAGGCTGACGTCCAATCGGTGTTTTACAACTCAACCGTTGGCCAGATCACCAACGCGCTGGCCAACGCCGGGATCTAATACGTTTGTAACGGCTCTGGCGTTACGGCGGTCGCAGCGAGTGCTCCCTTATACGTTTGTAACGCCGCTGGCGTTACGGCGGTCGCAGCAGGTGCTCCCTTATACGTTTGTAACGCCTCTGGCGTTACGGCGGTCGCAGCGAGTGCTTGCGCTTTTACGTTTGTAACGCGTTCCCTGTGCCGTTACTCGTTGACGGTGTTTGAGTCTCGCTCACTTCTTTATTGGTGGTAGATTGAGCGGTATCGGTGTGTTTGCCGAGTTTGAGAAGTAGCAGCAGGCCAGGTACTGCGCAGAGTGTGCAAAAGATAAAGAACCCATTCCAACCCATCGTTTCAGCGAGCCAGCCACTGGGTGCAGCGATGATCACTCGGGGTACACCCATCAAACTAGCGAGCAAGGCGTATTGAGTGGCGGTGAACCGGGTATTCGTTAAGCTTGCCATGAACGTGGTGTACGCGGCGGTACCCATTCCCGAGGCAAGATTTTCGCAACCGATCACAATTGCCAGAGCGACGGTGCTAAAGGAGTCTTCAGCACCGGGAGGAACCACTAAATTCAGCCAAGCGAAACCGAGTGTCGTCGCTGCCTGAAAAATGCCGAAAATCCATAACGAGCTTCGCATTCCCAGAAACGCCATGGCGGTGCCGCCAATCAAACCACCGGCGATCGTCGCCCAAATTCCGAAGACCTTGGAAATCGCGCCGATGGCGGTATTACTAAATCCGAGTTGTTTATAAAAGGGAATGGTGATCGCCGAGGCCATGTTGTCGCCGACTTTGTAGAGCAATATGAAAGCCAAAACCCAAAGCACGCCGCTCTTTTGGAAAAAGTCTGCGAAGGGATCTATGAGGGTTTCACGTAGAGTTCTTGGTGGTGGATGATCAATGGTCGGCTCGGGACACAGAAAAGTGACCACCAGGCCCAGTGACATTACGACCGCCATGATCTGGTAAACCTGTGACCAAGGCATTTGATCGGCTAGGATCAGGGCGCCGGCGCCTGCGGCGAGCATGCCGATACGATATCCCGTGATATAGAGAGAGTTGCCGAAGCCAAAGCTCTCCATCGACATAATTTCTCGTCGATAGGCGTCGATCGCAATGTCCTGGGTTGCTGAGAGTGTCGCGATAAGAAATGAGAAAATCCAAATCCCGGTCAGGCTAACAGTAGGATCACAAAGAGAAATTCCCACAAGGCTCAAAATTAAACCAATTTGAGTTATCGCCATCCAGCCGCGGCGCCGTCCAAGAAAGGGTGGAATCAGACGATCAAGAGCTGGCGCCCAGAGAAACTTCACCGTGTAGGGAAGGCCGATCAACGTCATCAAACCAATTTGCGTAAGGTTTACCTTCGCCTCGGACAGCCATGCTTGCAAAGTAGTGAGTGTCAGCAGCAGGGGTAAGCCTGAGGCAAAACCCATCGCGAAGACGATCGCCATTTTTTTGTCGGTGAAGAGTCGGATGAGCTTCAATTTGAACGATATTGATTGCGCCATAGATTAAGCATACTGACCTCGGACGATCCCGAGAATAGAAAAGTCAAAGTGCTCGACGAATTCGCCAAAGTGGTGCTATTTCAGCCTGCCGATCAACGAAGCTAGTGCCGTTTCGACCTTGAGAATGCGCTCAAAGGTATGTACCGCTTGGAACCCAATCTCCTTTAATTTCTGGACCTCGTAATCAATGAAGCCTCCTTCGGGGCCGATGGCCAACGAGGTCTCACCCTGAAGACTGAACGGGCAAGGAGTGGGTGCCGACGGATGAGCGAGTACAGCAGTGGTGCCGGCGATCAGAGCTGGCAGCTCGTCTTCGACAAATGGCTTGAAGAGTCGTTTCATATGAACCGTGGGTAGAACGGTGTCGCGTGCCTGTTCGAGCCCGAGAAGACATGCTCTATTTATCTCCGCAGGTGCCAGCTGGGCACAGCTCCAGTACATTTTCTCCACACGGTAGGAGTTCATGAGATAGATCTGTTTCACGCCGAGCGAGGTCGCCGTTTGCAGGCAACGTGCGAGGTATTTCGGTCGGGGCAGAGCCAGAAATAGTTTTAAGTCGAGGGGCTTGGGGGGCTCTCGCTCAAGTGTCACCGCTAAACTCACCGAGGTTTCATTGATTTCTTCAACCGTGCCGTAACCGATCTTTCCGCCGATGAGGCCCACAAGCAGGACCTCGCCCGCATCGGCACGATGGACTGTACGGATGTGCTCTGCCCGTCGGTCGTTCAGGCGAACCTGCGAAGCTGAAATGAAGTCGTTATCCGTCAGTAAAATAAGGTTCATGCGCGCAAATCGAGTCAGTTATTCGAAAATCAACGGTAAGGTAACATAAGAGTTCGCGCGTGCCCGTGGAAGCTTTGCGCGTTTGAGAAAGTCACTGACGTGTTTAACCAAAGCGTGTTCGATACGCACGTCGCCACCGGGGTGTCTCAGCGCATTTGAGAGCACCGTGCTCTTCCCGACTGCGCCGGAGGCGCTGACCGGAAAACGAAGCGACATCATGCCATTGATTTCTAGGCCCTCGTTAATAAGCTCGTTAAGTGAACCACTGAGGTCTTCGATGAGGTTTTGCACCGCACGCGTGGCAAGTGGACCTTCGACAAAAGGGCGAGGCTGGACGAACCAACCGTGAATCACTAGGCGCGCATCCATGACGTCGTGAACGCCGCGTACCTCTTTTACTCCGTGTGGAATACGTGGGTCAAAAACGGTCAAGCGATTAAACAGTGCCGGTAACTCTTGAACAATATCTTCGCGATCGAGGCCGAGCCCAGTGCCGCTGCGTTGATTTTGCCAATAGGTGAGTATTTCGTCGCGTAAAAGAAAGGTCTCGCCCCCGGTGAATTTCCGATTCTTCCACGGAGTCAGCGAATACACGAAAGCCCATGGGCCATGTGGTAAATCGCCGTGTAAGTCCTGGTGACAACCTTCGACATAACAGCTCATCCACGGCGGCGAAATATCATGGCAGCCGAGGTGCCGCCGCCCCCACCAAACCAGATGGTTATGGAAATCTTCGTAGATTTTCTTCGAAAAAAAATGGTAGGCCGGAGTTCGAAGTACCGTGTACTTTTCGGGCACATGCCAGTAGTCCCAAATAAAGCGTTCATGATTGGCGCCGCGCGGATCATCAAAACGTTTTTCGAAAAGTGAACGGAGCTTTTTCGCATCACGATAGAAGTTATCAGTGGTGATGACCGTCTTACGCA
>SXGT01677415.1_pt1 | contig 10461 bp, 8 predicted proteins | sample 3176221 | NCBI WGS metagenome assembly SXGT01 (sample SAMN11356862, study PRJNA531348) | freshwater metagenome | isolation source: freshwater sample F1-120 | place: China: Fuxian Lake, Yuxi | collected 2017-12-25
CATTAGGCTGATTTCAGGCTCTGAAATCACATAGGGCGGCATGAAATAAATCACATTCCCCAGAGGATGCAATAGCACGCCCTGTTCAAGTGCATACCGGTACACTTTTAAACCTCGCCGTTGCTGCCAGTGATACGCTTCACGTGTTTGTTTGTTTTTCACCAGTTCGATAACGATAGGGCGCCACGCCCCGAATCTTCACATTCTGCGTCCCACATCATCCATTTGTTGGGGTTGGAGTCACCGTGGTGACTATATTGGGCGATGACATGGTCTGAAATGGTAACGGTCTGACCAAACAAGGCCTGGGCGACATCCATGGTGATGTTGGGATGATGGCGGAAGCCTTCCTGGAATTGAGCCGCAGCTGACCAAAAATCACAGGTTCCCTCATTGCCGTAAGCATAAAATTGGACATGCGCTAAATGCATCGGTAAACCTTGGGCTGCTACCATCGTCGCCAGCGCGGTTTTGACATTGCCCGGTATGCCTAAATGATTGCAATGCTGATGTACCGGGTGCGGAATACCCAACTCACAATTCGCGCGTTGCAGGATTTGCAGTATCTGTCTTGAGCTAACCCCATATTCAGGCTCTAAATCATCCAGATCAAACTGACCAGCATTGCATTTAAAGGCGTTGGCGCCACCGGCATTGATGACTTTTAGTCCGAATGCGCGGGCGGTATGCAGTGTCCAGGGTACATAATCGTTGATTTGGTCCTGACTGGCTTTGTCGCACATCAATCGCAACAATAAGTCATCGTTGCCCAATATGGCCAGCGCAGCGGTGTCGATGATGGGAATGTCGGCCATTTGCAAGTGCACGTCCAGCGCATTGACCGGTAGCATGGCAGGTTCAACCACAGTGGCTATCCCATCCTGGCGTAACGATAGTCAGCGTCTGTAGTTGACCACTTTGCGTTTCTAAACGGCTGAATCATGCGCCGCGCCATGTGATTGCGATGTTGTTCCGGCAGCAGCAGGCGGGCAGTGTTGACGTTGCCGCCGGCGATATAGCTATGAATGTCCACGACGCCTGCCATGACAACTTTACCCGATACATCCTGGATTTCGTCGAAGCGGGTGTCAGCGCCGGGTTCCGGGACAATGAAGCCATCACGAATAAAAATATCGCGAATCTCTCCATCAAGTTGTTGCGCAGGATCGTAAAGTGTTCCACCGGTCAGTTTGCTCAGCATCAACGTTACCCAAAATCGGTTGTTTTAATAAAATTTTCCTGCTGAATAGAGGAATGCTCCGATCGGCAAGTTTTTCAAAAGAGCCGGCTATTTCTGGTATTGGGCAGCATCATGAAATTCATGACGCTGATGGATTGTAAAAACTGCAATTACCGGCCGATGCCAAACGTTGTTCGCCATTGTCCAGTTTTTGTAAACCGCAACGTACGCAACGATGTATATCGGCTTTGGCGTCTTCAGTGGGTTGGTCGCAATTCTCACAGGACAGGCCGTGAATGACTTCTGTTTTTGCAAACCCTGGTGCACCGCAGGCTGGACAAAGTGATTGCAGTTTTTGCATTAACTTCTCAGCGGCAAGACAAATGTTTTGCATGCGGGTCGGATTAGCGAAAGCGCGCATATCGGTTTCTATAAACGCTTGACGTTCAGGGGACGATGCTAGCGCCCAATCTACAGCATCCCGCAGACTGTCCCAATTCGACAGGCCTTTACGAAACTCGGGATGATGTTCATTACTGGGGCGAACGATCAGATAATGCTCGGGGAAACCCGCCGACTCGGCAAATTGCTCGGCGTCGTCCCAATGCTTGACGGTTTTGTGAGAAAAATTAGTCTTACCCGACGCCGTGGCGACAACTTCTATGCCCAGGCGATCGTCAATCCAAATCAGCTGTTCCTGGTTATGCGGTAACATGAATGCGAAATGGTCGGGGTCAAAAGATCCTTCGCTGGCCAGACCAATCGGCAACCCGGATAGCAACATGCCGATTCGTGCTTTGGCCCGTGCGGCTTCGAGCTGACCCCCTGACCGGGCGATATCGCGAATGAACGTGCCAAGTTGGTCGGTATCGTATTCGCTGACATGTTCAAGTTGACAGCCTAGGCATTGTTTCAAAATATCAATTAATGGCGCCTGTTTGCCATGCTTTGTGAATAACGCAACACGCTGCCCGACATAACAGCTTTCGGATGAGGTCAAATGGTGCATAATTTGATCCCGGTAGGCAGCTGCTGCATAAGATCATTGGCCATTTACCACAGCTCCTTGCTAATTATTAACTGGTAAAACGCTGTCATAAACATGAAAAATAATGACAAGCAGGTAGCTTTCCGGGATTTAAATTTATTTTTTTCTTCCAAAATGGGTTCCTTTTAGCTATAAAGGCAGGGATAGCAAATGCATCTTAATAAGATAGTAATACTATCTTATTAAGATGCAATACTCTTCAATAATTTTTTTGACCTAACTCACTCGTACTCTTGTGAAAGCGAGCTGATTGATACCTTAAGATGTTAGAAAAATACGCCCAATAAGTGCCTATGGACATACAGTTACAAATCAAAATGAATGAAAAATTATTCCTCAGAGAACCGGAACAATCCGATCTGGGCAAAAAAATCATTCAGGACAGCATTCACTTAATCCATAAACTTGGCTTTGAGGCTTTTACATTTAAAAAACTGGCTATTGATATTGGGTCGACTGAAGCCGGTATTTTGAAAACAAGCACCGGTTGCTGATTTATCTTACTGCCTGGTATTGGAACTGGCTTGAATACCAGGTTTCTTTCCATACCAACAATATTCAAGATCCAGTGGTTAAGCTGAAATAGGTGATTAAATTGTTGGCTACCACCTTGGCTGTTGATATGAACACACCGCATGTGGATAAAAGTATCCTGCATCAAATCATCATTACCGAAAGTTCAAATGCCTATTTAACCAAACGAGTATCTGAAGATAACAATGACCGGCTTTTTAAACCCTACAAAGACCTGTGCGCCAGGATTGGAAATATGATTATGGATTGCTGCCCCAACTCTCAATACCCAAAATCGTCAGCATCCACCATTATTGAAATGGCGCATTTTCAGAATTTTTTCATGAATCATCTCCCGTCACTGACTGACTTTGCTGAAAATAAAGATGAGGCAGAAATTGTAAGATTTCTGGAAGACTTGGTTTTTTCCAGTCTGAAAAAGACCTAGCTATTTACAATCAAAATCGCACCGCTATGCCAACAACATTTTTTTGGGAGATAACACCTCTATGCTACGAAAAATCCTAATTGCCAATCGAGGTGAGATCGCTGTTCGAATCATCAGAGCCTGCGCCGAAATGGGCATACGCTCTGTAGCTATTTATTCAGATGCTGACCGGTTTGGTTTACATGTTAAAAAAGCCGATGAATCCTATTGCATTGGTAATGAACCTGTCGCAAGTTATTTGAATATCCATACATTGGTCGATTTGGCGGCCGCAACCGGTTGCGATGGCATTCACCCAGGTTATGGTTTTCTCTCTGAAAATGCACAATTTGCCCAAGTTTGTAAAGAACGGGGCATTACTTTTATTGGCCCTGACGCCGATGTCATTCAACGCATGGGCGATAAGACTGAAGCTAGAAAAGCCATGATTACGGCAGGCATTCCAGTAACCCCCGGCTCGGACGGTAACTTGGATAATATTGAACAAGCCCTTGCTGTAGCGGAAAAAATCGGTTATCCGATTATGCTCAAAGCCACCTCGGGTGGTGGTGGCCGCGGCATACGTCGTTGCGATAACGCCGAAGAGTTGCAGAAAAACTATCAACGGGTTATTTCCGAAGCCACCAAAGCCTTTGGTAGCGCCGATGTGTTTTTGGAAAAATGCGTTGTTAACCCCAGACATATTGAAGTTCAAGTGTTGGCCGATCATCATGGTAATACCATTCATCTTTATGAACGGGATTGTTCGATTCAACGACGTAACCAAAAACTGATCGAAATAGCCCCATCACCACAACTGGATGAGGCGCAACGCCAATACATCGGCGGTCTTGCGGTATTGGCCGCCAAAGCGGTTGGTTACAAGAATGCGGGGACTGTCGAGTTTCTGCTGGACGATAAAGATCGTTTTTATTTCATGGAGATGAATACTCGTGTCCAGGTCGAACATACCATTACCGAAACAGTAACCGGCGTTGACATCGTCGAAGAGCAAATCCGCGTAGCGGCTGGTTTAACTTTGCGTTTTAAACAACATGAAATTGTCCGACGTGGTTACGCCATCCAGTTTAGGATTAATGCTGAAGATCCTCAAAACAGCTTTTTGCCCAGCTTTGGCCGCATATCCCGTTACTATGCCCCCGGCGGGCCTGGTGTCCGAACGGATACCGCAATTTATACCGGGTATGAAATACCGCCCTTTTATGATTCCATGTTGGCCAAAGTGATTGTCAGTGCCTTGACTTGGGAAGATGTCATCAAACGCGGCGAACGGGCCTTGAAAGATATGGGCTTGTTTGGCATTAAAACCACCATCCCTTATTACCTGGAAATTCTCAGACATCCAGATTTTCAGGCTGCAATCTTTAATACTGGCTTCGTCGAAAAATATCCAGAATTGGTTAACTATTCCAATAAACCCCGACCTGAAGTGCTGGCAAGCGTTGTTGCCGCAGTGATGGCAGCCCATACCGGCTTGTGACCTAAGGAAACACCCATGCAAAAAGTTTATATCACTGACGTAATTCTACGCGATGCCCATCAATCCTTAATCGCGACCCGACTGCGAACCGAAGACATGTTGCCAGGTTGCGCCATGCTTGATGACATTGGCTATTGGTCCCTGGAATGCTGGGGCGGAGCCACTTTTGATGCCTGCTTACGCTTTTTAAAAGAAGACCCCTGGGAACGTCTGACAAAACTGAAAGCTGCACTACCTAAAACTCGCTTACAAATGTTGCTACGCGGGCAAAATCTCCTGGGGTATCGGCATTATTCCGATGATGTGGTGCAGGCATTTATTACCAGAGCCGCCGACAACGGCATGGATGTATTTCGAATTTTTGATGCGCTAAACGACATCCGCAACCTTAAAACTGCTATTGAAGCAACCAAAGCCACTGGTAAACATGCCCAGGGCACTATTTGCTACACCACTAGTCCGGTGCATGATTTGGCTAGCTTTGTTGCGCTCGGCAAAGGCTTGGCTGAAATGGGTTGTGATTCCATTGCCATCAAAGATATGGCTGGATTGTTGACACCTTATGCAACCAGTGAACTGGTCAAAGCACTTAAAGACGCCGTCGATCTGCCGTTGCATTTGCATAGCCATGCCACATCCGGCCTGGCGGAGATGTGTCAACTCAAAGCCATAGAAGCTGGCTGTCAACATATCGATACCGCCTTGTCATCATGGGCAGGTGGCACCAGTCACCCACCAACGGAAAGCTTGGTGACGGCGCTGCGCGGCACGGTCTACGAGACGGGACTGGATTTGGATAAGCTTCAGGCCGTCAATAGTTATTTTGCCGAGGTTAGAAAAAAATATCGTCGATATGAGAGTGAGTTCACCGGCATCGATACTCAGGTGCATGTATTTCAAGTGCCCGGCGGCATGATTTCTAATTTAGCCAATCAACTGAAAGAACGTAACGCCCTCGATCGGATTACTGAAGTCTATAAAGAAATTCCTTTGGTGCGTAAGGATCTTGGCTATCCGCCACTGGTGACACCGACATCGCAAATTGTCGGCACACAAGCTGTGATGAATGTGTTAACCGGTAAACGTTATGACACCATTACCAATGAGGTAAAACGTTATCTGCAAGGCGGTTACGGAAAGGCCCCGGCAGATGTTGACAGCGATTTACAAAATCGCGCCATTGGCAAAGAAGAGGTCATCGACTGTCGTCCTGCCGATTTGCTCAAACCGGAATTTGAAAATCTTCGTCATGAAATCGGTGGTCTTGCACTCAATGATGAAGATGTGCTGAGTTATGCCATGTTCCCTGAAGTGGGCAAGTTATTTTTAGAACAGCGGTCTAATCATGCCTTGGTGCCTGAACCATTAGAACTAGAGGCAACACCGACTGACGCTGTTAAAAAAGCCCCGACCGAATTTAATGTGGCGCTACATGGTGAGTCTTACCATGTAAAAGTCACCGGCGCTGGACCGAAAAATCAGACCTTACGGCATTTTTATTTCATGGTGGACGGCGTGCCTGAAGATATTGTCGTCGAAACCCTAGATGAAATCGTTCTGGATGGCGGCACCCAAGGCGCTGTTAAAAGCACCATTTCCAGTAAACGCGCCAAACCGTCAGCAGAAGGTGATGTGGTGGTAAACATGCCGTGTAATATTCTTGATGTGCTGGTTAAAGTCGGTCAAACAGTCGTTGCCGGACAAGCGGTATTGATCACAGAAGCGATGAAAATGGAAACCGAAGTCACTGCACCGATAGCCGGTATTGTGAAAGCCGTGCATATCATCAAAGGCGAACCGGCCAATCCGGGTGAAGTCTTGATCGAGATCGTACCTACTGCTTGATTGAAAACCAAATGAAATCAGTTCCAGTTCTAGCCGATGCTAAGACCATTGGCTATGAAGGCGATAGAAAGTCTCAACACAGGGTTCTGTCTGTACAAGCAGGTTTAAATTAGTCTTGCAAAGCGATACGTTTGTGATTTCGGATGAAATCTAATCTGTCGTGTCTGCAAGAACTTCCGGAATTCAGTTCACAAGGACGTGATGCTCTGTCGCCCACTAAAATGCGCGAAGCCAAATACTAACTGAAACATACCCCTGCGAAGGACTTGCGAACAGTTCGGCTGCGATCTGAAACTTTCCATTGTTTAATAAATTATTCGAATGATTTCATCGAAAATTGCGATGAATGAGGACTTATGGAGCGCCTAAATTATCAACATTTATTTTATTTCTGGAATGTGGCGCGTGAAGAAAGCATAACTCGCGCGTGTGAGAAACTGCATTTGGCTCAACCTACAATCAGTGCTCAATTAGCGGTTTTTGAACAAGCGATTGGCAATAAACTGTTTCAGAAAAGTGGACGTAAACTGCTTCTGACGGATACCGGGAGAGTGGTATACCACTATGCTGAAGAGATATTCGCATTAGGCCGCGAACTTAACAACACCTTGAAAGGCAGACCAACCGGAGCAGGATTAAGATTGGTTGTAGGTATTTCTGATGCATTGCCGAAACTCGTTGTTTACGGGTTGATAGAGCCGGCATTCAAGATTCCAGAACCAGTCCAAGTTATCTGTTATGAAGACAAAGCCGATCGTCTGTTGTCGGAGATGTCACTGCATAGTGTCGACTTGGTATTATCTGATGCTCCGCTGACGCCATCCAGTGGAACCAGAGCATTTACCCATTTGCTCGGAGAGAGCAGCATTACTGTATTCGGCACCCCAAGATTGGCGACGATTTACCGCCAAGATTTTCCGCGTTCGCTGACGGGAGCGCCATTTTTATTGCCCACAGCCAATACTGCACTGCGTCGTTCTCTGGATCAATGGTTTGACAGCGAGGGCATTAGTCCGAACATTCGAGCAGAAATTGAAGATAGCGCTTTGATCAAAACCTTTGGTAGCGGTGGTATTGGCTTGTTTGTAGCGCCGACTTCGGTGGGCGCGGAAGTTCAACGACAATATGCTGTAGAAGCCATCGGTCGAATAGATGTTGTACATGAACGATTTTATGCCATCACCATGCGCAGAAAACTAAAGCATCCTGCGGTAACCGCGATTTTAGATAATGCTCGGGAGAATTTGTTTTTCTGATCTTGGTGAATATTGACTGATCGATATGAGCTACCCGTGCTTTTGCTGATTCACCAGATTGTTTCCAAATAAAGTCGCAGCAATGTAGTGCAATAGGTGAACCTGCATTGCTTTTCATGTCAGGCTCTTTACGCCTTTTTTACACCCTAAAAAATAAAATGCTTTTGCCTTAACAAATCCGTCAGGAATTAACGGGTTTGCCGGCGCCTCCCATCACCCGATCGAATGGAGAAAGCATGTTTTCCTTTGTCGTTAGCCTGCTGGGTTTGGCTTTATTGGCATTTCCTGGAATTGGATTTGCGGAGTCAACACCTGAAGCAGCGCAGCCCTTTCATCTTGATCTGACGCACCATTGGGTCGGATATTTTTCTCTGGTTGTGATCGTGGTCGCTTATATTGCCGCCATGTTTGAAGAAGCAACAGGCCTGCGCAAATCCAAACCCATGATTTTGGCCGCCGCTTTGATTTGGTTGGTGATCGCCCTGGTGTATCAGCAACAGGGCAATAGCTTGTCTGCCGTGACTGCCTTTAGAAGCAATTTGCAGACCTATATCGAGCTGTTGTTGTTCATCATGGTATCGATGACCTATCTGAATGCCATGGAGGATATGGGGGTTTTCAAACTGCTGAAAATAAGGTTGGTCAGTAAAGGTCTCAGTTACAGACAATTATTTTGGGTTACCGGCTTTTTAGTGTTTTCGATGTCCTGCATCATCAATGGCTTAACCGCCGGCTTACTCATGGGATCAGTTGTCGTTGCGGTCGGGCAGGGCAATCCGCGTTTTGTATCGCTGGCCTGCCTGAATATTGTCATCGCCACCAATGCTGGTGGTTCTTTCAGCCCGTTAGGCGGGATTTCTACCTTGTTTGTCTGGCAACATGGCATGCTGGGGTTTACCGAGTTTTTTAAATTATTTGTTCCTTGTCTGGTCAATTTTTTATTGCCTGCGGCCGCCATGCATTTTGCCCTACCCAAAGGCCAGCCGCCGGTTGATAACCAAAAGTTACAATTACCGCATGGGGCTATCTCGGTGATGGTGCTATTTGCCGTTACCATAGGCTTAGCGGTTATTTTTGACATGACTTTAAAATTGCCCGCAGCGGCAGGGATGATGGCGGGCTTGTCGTTGCTGCAATTTTTTTATTTTTACTTGCGAAAGCACTCTGAAGCCAATCAAATTCCGGTGTCTGAATACGCGTTGTTTTTTGGCGGTGCTCAACCCGATACCGAAGATACTAAAGTCTCGAGTTTAGATATTTTCGATAAAGTGGGTCGGTTGGAATGGGACACCTTGTTGTTTTTTTATGGAGCCATGATGGGCAGCGGCGGTTTGGGATTCATTGGTTATCTGGATGCCATTTCTCAACTGTTGTATGGTCAATTTAATCCCAGCTTAGCCAATATTCTGATTGGTCTATCGTCGGCTTTTGTCGACAACGGGACGTTGATGTTTTCAGTGTTGACCATGCATCCGGATATTCCACAAGGCCAATGGTTATTGTTAACCTTGACACTGGGAGTAGGGGGGAGTTTGCTGGCGATAGGTTCTGCGCCCGGTATCGGCCTGTTGGGGCAAGCCAAAGGGCAATATACTTTTAGCAGCCATTTAAAATGGTGTCCGGTGATTATATTGAGTTATTTCGCCAGTATAGGCGTGCATTTTCTGGTCAATGCAGGCTCATTTTAATTTCTAACAGTTCAGATCAATAGCAGCGCCGATGCCATCAAGACCACATCAATACCTCTGTTCATGCCTCTAGCGCTAGCCGTTAATCATCGTTTGATAGGCTATATCTGGGGAGTCGCTGCGCCGTTTATCTGCACCTTGATCGATTGGCCTTTGCGGCATCTGTTAGGGCCGCCCAGTATCCTGATGATTTATTTGCTCGGGGTATTCCTGGTAGCCAGTCGCTATGGTCGGGGTGCTTCTATTGTCGCCTCTTTGCTGAGTGCACCGACGTTTGCTTTTTATTTTGCGCGTCCGATTTTCTCTTTTGCCATCAGTGATCTGGAAAATATCGTCGGCTTGGGCGTCATGATGGTGGTGGCAAATGTTACTGGCAGATTGCTTGAAAAATCCCGATTACAAGCCGAGTTAGCCAAACAACGGGAATTAAACACCTTGGCGCTGTATCGGTTGAGTTGCGGGTTGTCTGCGGCTCATGACCCAGAGGCCGTCGCCTGTATTGCTGTGGAACATATACATACCGAATTAAATGCTGATGCAATGTTACTGATGCCTAGTACCGATAATGTTTTGCAATTGCGGCCAAATCAGGATTTGCCCACAGCATTGCAACATGTCAATCTGAGCATCGCGCAACAGGCTTTTGATACAGGACAGAGCAGTGTGAAAAGTTCGTTGGCTTATTATCCACTTAAGGGCTCGGGTGCCACACAAGCCGTGCTGGTCATTTCACAAGGGGATACGCTGGATCGGCAAACTCCGGAACTGAACACCTTTTGTCACTTGATCGCGCAAACTTTAGAACGATTTCAGCTGGCTGCCCAAGCTAAGGAAGCCACGCTACAAGCAGAAACTGAAGCTTTGCGCAATGCGCTGTTAAGTTCCATTTCGCACGATTTGCGTACCCCGCTGACACGTATTATTGGTGCTGCAGGCACCTTGATTGAAACCGATGCAACGTTGTCAGCAGTGGAGCGACAGGATTTGCATCATACTGTGCTGG
>SXGT01467637.1_pt1 | contig 10460 bp, 4 predicted proteins | sample 3176221 | NCBI WGS metagenome assembly SXGT01 (sample SAMN11356862, study PRJNA531348) | freshwater metagenome | isolation source: freshwater sample F1-120 | place: China: Fuxian Lake, Yuxi | collected 2017-12-25
CGCGGGCCGTAGTGTCGAGCGCCGCGGCCCGCGCTTCGAGCGCGCGAACCTCGGTCGCGGTCTGCGTCACAGCGATCAGGCGCGCGCGGAGCGCGAGCGCGGAACCCGCGGTCAAGCGCTCGCGCTCTGCGGCCACGCCGTCGAGCGCGGCGAGGTTCGCGCCGGGGGCCGTGACCGCGGCGCGGTCGAACTCCGGCACCTTTACCGCGAGGTCGCGCGCCTCGTCCGTCGCGCGCTGGAGATCGACGGCGCGCTGCGCCGCGGCGCGCGGGTCGCTCGTGAACCAGTAGGACGGGAAGAACGGCAGCGCGAGCAGCGACCGCGCGTCGGCAACCGCCGCGTCCCACGCCGGCACCGAGGGAGCGTCGGCCGCAACGCCAGCCGCGTTCAGCGCCGCGACCGCGCTCACCGCGGCGGGAACCGCCTTCGCCAAGCGGTCGAGGTGGAAGCGCGCGTCGTCTTTCGTTTCGTGGGCGAAGGTGTCGAGCTTGCAGCCGCGCCACGGGTGGCCGGTGGGGTTGTCGAGAACCGGCTTGCAGTCCGCGAGGCCCGCGAGCGCGTCGCACCGTTGTTGTAGCGCGGTCATCGGGGCGGTCGCCGCGTCCGGCACGGCGACGCGCGAGCGCGCGGGCGCGGCGTCGAGCTTCGCGACCTCGCCGTGCGCGCGGTACGCCGACCAGCCGAGCGGCGCGCGGACTTCGTGCAGCGCCGCAACGAACTCGTTCAGCTTCCGCCGGCTCTCGGTCAGCACGGCCAGTTGCGCGGAATCGTCCGGCGCGCCGACGCGCCCGAGGTCGAGGCACCGGCCCAGTTCCGCGACCGCCTCGCGCTTGTTGGCCTTGTGGCTGTGCAGTTCCAGGCAAAAGTCGCCGATCCCACAAGCGTCGAGCCGGTGCTTCACGACTTCGAGCGCCGCGGTCTTCTCGCTCACGAACAGCACCGTCTTGCCGGCGTTCAGCGCCTCGGCGATCATGTTCGCGATGGTCTGACTCTTCCCCGTTCCGGGCGGACCGTCCATGACGACGTGCGCGCCGCGCTTCCCCGCTTCGATGGCCTCGTGCTGGCTGCTGTCGGCGTCGAGAATGTGAACCGCCTGCGTCGGAGGCACGAGTTCGTCGAGCCGCACCGCGGGGGGCAGGTCGGCCGGCGGCGCGAGTGACACCGCGCTGTCACCGGCAATCGCGCGACAGAGCGCGTGCGCCTTCACGCGGTCCTCGTTGCGGCCCAGGTCTTCCCACATCGCCAGTTTCTGGAAGTTGAACACCCCGAGCGCCGCGTCCGCGACCGCGTCCCAGCGCGGGTAGTCCTTCTGCACCGCCGCCCGCACCGCGTCGAGGTACTTGGGCAAGCACTCCGGGTCTTCCGGGTCGAGCCACGTCGCGTCCGGCAGCACGAGCCGGAACTGCGCGCGCAGTAGTTCCGCGAGGCAGTGGTTCGGCAGGATGTCGTCTTCTTCGGCGACGAGCGTGAACGGCGCTTCGAACGACTCGCGCGCCAGCTTCACCGGCACGAGTAGTAGCGGCGCGCGAATCTCGTCCTGCGATTCGTTGCTCTCGTACCAGCGGAGGAACCCGAACGCGGCGTACAGCGTGGTGACGCCGTGGTCGCTCTGGGCCTCGTCGGACGTGCGCTTCAGGCGCAACAACCGGGCCGCGAGGTGCCGGTCGGTCATGTCGGTGAGCAGGTGTTCTGCTTTGAGGCGCTGCGACTTCAGTGACAGTTCGAGCAGGTCGCGGCACACGGCGTCTTCGTTCAACGCCGACTGGCCGTTCGCCGGGTCGAAGTCGGCGGAGAGCGTGTCCGCGTTCAGCACCTCTTGCGGCAGGCCGAGCAGGTCGCGCTTCCAGACGAAAGTGAGTTGTTCGCCGTCGCGCACGAGCCGCAACCACAGGTCGGTGGCGGTGGGGCGCACGAGCGCGACGCCGCCGACGCGCCCGGCCTCGAACTTCACGAGCCGGTTGCGCTTGGTGGTGTCGAGCAGCGCTTTGCGCCACTCGGCGAGGCGGGCGTCGAGGTCGAACGGCATGGGGGTCTCGCGCGCGGGTGCGGGTCGCGTAGTCAGCGTAGGGGCCGGGGCGAACCGGAGCGGAGAAAATGTCGCGCGCGGCTGCAAGGAGATTCGTCCCACGGTGGCACCTCTTTTTCCGTTTCGTGTTCCCAATCCCGCGCCGCGGTGGGCTACTATGATGGAGTACTCGCCTCCCCACCCCGCGGCCCTCCATGCGATCATTCCTCTCTGTCATCACGTTCACCATCTGCGTTGCGCCGGTTTCCGCGCAGCCGAAAGACAAACAGACCGATTTCGCGCACGAAGTCGTACCGCTGCTCAAGACGAAGTGCACGAAGTGCCACACCAACGGCACCTACAAGGGCGGCGTCTCGTTCGACACGCGCGAAGCCCTGGTGAAGTCGAAAGCGGTCGTGCCGGGCAAGAGCGCGATGAGCGAGTTGCACAAGCGCGTCGTCACGAGGGACGCGGACCTGCGGATGCCGCCGGGGAAGGCCGAGCCGCTGACCGCGAAGGAAGCGGCCACGCTCGCCAAGTGGATCGACGACGGGCTGCCCTGGGAACCGGGGTTCACGTTCAAGCCCGCGACCTACGTCGCGCCGCTGAAGCCGCGCAAGGTGAACGTGCCGGCCGCGAAGCCGGGCCTCGAACACCCCATCGACCGCATCCTCGATGCCTACTACACCGCGAACAAGGTGACGCCGCCCGCGCAACTCGATGACTTTTCGTTCATGCGGCGCGCGTACCTCGACCTCATCGGCCTACCCCCAAGCGCGGATGAATACTACGAGCAAGAGGGTTCGTTGGCTGATCTCCGCCGGCCGGCACTCGTACGCAAACTGCTGAACGAAAACCGCGCCTACGCCGACCACTGGCTGGCGTTCTGGAACGACGCCCTGCGAAACGAGTACCGCGGTACCGGCTACATCGACGGCGGGCGCAAGCAGATCACCGCGTGGCTCTATCAATCGCTGATCGAGAACAAGCCCTACGACAAGTTCGCGCGCGAACTCATCAGCCCGACGCCGAACTCCGAGGGCTTCGCGAAGGGCATCAAGTGGCGCGGCGAGGTGAACGCGAGCCAGATCGTCGAGCTTCAGTTCGCGCAGAACGTCGGGCAGGTGTTCTTCGGCGCGAACCTGAAGTGCGCGTCGTGCCACGACAGCTTCATAGACAACTGGAAGCTGGCCGACGCCTACGGGATGGCGGCGATCATCGCGGACAAGCCGCTCGCGGTTCACCGGTGCGACAAGCCGACCGGCGCGACCGCGAGCGCGAAGTTCCTGTTCCCCGAACTCGGCACCATCGACACAAACGCGCCCAAAACGAAGCGACTCGAACAGCTCGCGGCGCTCATCACGCACCCGGACAACGGCCGGTTCTCGCGCACGATGGTGAACCGCGTGTGGCACCGGCTCATGGGCCGCGGGATCGTTCACCCGGTCGACGTGATGGGCAACAAGCCGTGGAGCGAAGACCTGCTCGACTACCTCGCCGTGTACTTCTCCGACAACGGCTACGACATCAAGAAGCTGATCGAGCACATCGCGACCTCGCAAGCGTACCAGTCAAAAGCGGTGCCGCTGGCGAAGGAGATCGCCGGCGACGGCTACGTCTTCCGCGGCCCCGAACTGAAGCGCCTCAGCGCCGAGCAGTTCCTCGATGCGATCTGGATGCTGACAAGCACCGCGCCCGTGGCGAAGTCCGGGGCGTTCCCCGGCACTCTGCCGCCCTTCCCCGCAACAACACCGAAGGAGCGCCAGTTCATTCGCGTCACGCTGGTCGATTGCGACCCCCTGATGCGGTCGCTCGGCCGCCCGAACCGCGAGCAAGTCGTAACCACGCGCCCGGAACAACTGAGCACGCTACAGGCCCTCGACCTCGCCAACGGCCAGATTCTGACGACAACGCTCGAACGCGGCGCGGCGAACATCCTGAAAGCGAATCCGAAGGCAACGCCCGACGAACTGGCGGAGTGGGTGTTCGTCCGCGCGCTGGCACGCAAACCCACCGAAGGCGAGCGCACCGCCGCGAAGTCGCTGCTAGGCGACAAGCCCACCACCGAGAGCGTGGCAGACCTGCTGTGGGCTGTGGTGATGCTGCCCGAGTTCCAGTTGGTGAGGTAGCACCCATGAACGAGGCAATCGAACTGCACGATTCGACCGTTGCTGGCATTACCGAATTGTGCGGCATCGCAACCCTGCACTTGCGTCCTGCGTACCTCCACCGCTCACAAGGCGCGCCCGGATGGAATGCGGGCACGGGTTGGGTGCAAGACTTCGACTTGGTGTTTACCGACGCAGACGTTGCACAGTCCTTCGCCGAATTCCCTCAGCAACTCGATACTGGCTCGTTGGAGGTCGGAGAGGAACGATTCGAGGATATTGTTTCGTTGCCGTTTGCTCGGGATGGGGAAGTTACGTTTTCGGCCGCTAGTGTGGTCGGAAGACCATTACTCATCCGGGCAAATGGCGTCAGACTCATGGCGCTCGGTGAGGCCAGATACGTTGAAGAGTTTCCCGGCTCCTGAGAAGTCACGCCATTTGTGATGGGATTTGGAGAACACTGCCATGACCAATCGCGAACTCTCGCGCCGCGAATACCTACAAGCGATGACCGCGGCCGGCCTCGCCACACTTGCCGGGGGCGCGCCCAAACTCCGTGCGGAGCCGGTCGCGCACCCGAAGGCCAGCGCGGATACCGTCATTCTGCTGTGGATGGCCGGCGGGATGGGCGCGCCGGACACCTTCGACCCGAAGCGCTACACCAAGTTCGAGGTCGGCGTGCCGGTGGACAAGATCCTGTCCACGTTCCCGTCAATTGACACGGTCGTGGATAACATCAAGCTCACCGAGGGGCTTGAGCACGTCGCGAAGGTGATGGATCGCGGTACGCTCATCCGGTCGCACGTCGTCGCGGACTTGGGCAACATCCTCCACTCGCGGCACCAGTACCACTGGCACACTGGTTACGTTCCGCCGCAGACGGTCGCGTGCCCGCACATCGGGGCGTGGATGGCGCGCGTGCTCGGGCCGCGGAACCCGGCGATCCCGGCGTTCATCAACATCGGCCAGAAGCTCGAGGGGCACGGCGAGAGCGAAGAGCTGAAGGCGTTCACGACGGGCGGGTTCTTCGGCACCGAGTTCGGGCCGTTCAACCTGCCGTTCCCCAGCGACGCGGTCGAGGCGGTGAAGCCGCCGAAGGGCATGACGCCGGAGCGATTCGCGGCCCGACACGCCAAGTTCAAGGAGTTACTGAAGGCCAGTCCCGTGGGCGAGATGGCGACTGACCACCACCACGAGTCGATGCTGAAGTCCATCGAGAACGCGCACCGGCTGCTCACCAGCAAAGAGCGCGACGCCTTCGACATCACGAAGGAGCCGAAGGCGAGCTACGACAAGTACAACACCGGGCGGTTCGGCCTCGGCTGCCTACTCGCGCGCCGGCTCGCGGAGAGTGGCGCGCGGTTCATCGAGGTCACGACCGAGTACGTCCCGTTCCTGCATTGGGACACGCACGAGAACGGACACACCACTTACGCGCGCATGAAGAAGGAAATCGACCGCCCCATCGCGCAGCTCGTGCTCGACCTCGAACAGCGCGGGATGCTCGACCGCACGCTCGTCGTGCTGGCGAGCGAGTTCAGCCGCGACATGATGATCGAGGGCATTCCGGGCAGCACGGCGCGCGACCAGTCGCGCGCGAAGACCGACAAGCTCGGCGAACTGAAGCACTACGGCCTGCACCGGCACTTCACCGGCAGCGGTTCCGTGCTGATGTTCGGCGGCGGCATCAAGAAAGGGAACCTGTACGGCGAGACCGCGGCCGAGCGCCCGCTGGTCACGACGAAGAACCCGGTCAGCATCCGCGACCTGCACGCGACCATCTTCCACGCGATGGGCGTGTCGCCGAAGACCGCGTTCGATGTGGAGAAGCGGCCGTTCTACGCGACCGAGGACGGCAAGGGCGTCCCGGTACTCGACCTGTTCGCGAAGGGAAAGTAACGCATGACACCTCTCCTGCTCCTCGCGCTGGCCGCGCCGCCCGCGGAACCGAAGATCGATTTCAACCGCGGCGTGCGGCCGATCCTCGCCGACCACTGTTTCCAGTGCCACGGCCCGGACGAGGCCAAACGGAAGGGGAAACTGCGCCTCGACCTCGACCCCAGCGCGCTCAAGCGCGATCCGGTCGTCGTGCCGGGCAAGCCGCACGAGAGCGAACTGGTGCGGCGGGTGGCGTCTGGCGATATGGACAAAATGCCACCACCGAAGTTTGGGCGACAGTTGACCGAAAAGCAAATCGAAATCTTGAAATTGTGGGTAGCTCAGGGCGGAAAGTGGGAGAAACACTGGGCACTCGTGCCGCCCGTGCGCCCGGCGTTCCCGAAGCACGAACTGAGCTACGTGAACCCCATCGATTCGTTCATCGCTCCGCGACTGCACAAAGAAGGCTTGAAGCCGGCGCTGCTCGCCGACCGCGCGACCATCATCCGGCGTATGACCTTCGACCTGACCGGGCTGCCGCCCACACCGGCGGAGGTCGATGCGTTCGTGAAGGACCGCGGCACCGACGCCGTCGAGCGGCTGGCGGATCGGCTACTGGCGTCGCCGCGCTACGGCGAGCGAATGGCGTGGAAGTGGCTCGAAGCCGCGCGCTACGCCGACACCAACGGCTACCAAACCGACGCCGAGCGCGACATGTGGCGCTGGCGCGACTGGGTGATCGAAGCGTACAACCGCAACCTGCCGTTCGATCAGTTCACCATCGAACAGCTCGCGGGCGACATGCTCCCGAACGCGACGCTCGACCAGCGCATCGCCACCGGGTTCAACCGCAACCACCGCGGCAACTCCGAGGGCGGGATCGTGCCCGAAGAGTATGCCGTCGAGTACGTCGTGGACCGCGTGGACACCACCGCGACCGTGTGGATGGGCCTCACGGTCGGCTGCGCGCGTTGCCACGACCACAAATTCGATCCGATCTCGCAGCGCGAGTTCTACCAGCTCTACGCCTACTTCAACAACGTACCGGAGAAGGGCCGGGCGGTGAAGTTCGGCAACTCGCCGCCATATATCAAAGCACCGACGCTCGCCCAGCAGAAGCAGCTCGCGGACCTCGACGCGAAGCTGAAGGACGCAGAAGCCGCGTGGGTGAAACTGCAACCGAAGGTCGATGAGGCGCAGGCCACTTGGGAGCGCACCGCGAAGCTCGCGGAGGTGATCGACATGCTCGCGGTACGGAACCACCACTTCCGTCGCGACCTCGACCCGCGCAGCACGCCGCCGGTGTATCCCGGCAAGCCGCAGTACCGGGCGGGCCGCGGCGAGTTTCAGGCGCTCGTTCTCGACGGCCGGCAGTACGTTGAAGCCAACGGCACCGCGAACTTCGGCTACGACTCGCGGTTCTCGTTCGCGCTCTGGATCAAGCCGGAGAAGCTGAGCGGCGCGAGTCTCTCGAAGGGGCCGGACGAACCGCAGGCCGAGGGGTACTCGGTCGAACTGATCGACGGCAAGGTGCGGGTCGCGCTCACCAAGCGCTGGCTCGACGACGCGCTCCGCGTCGAGACGCCGGTCGCAGTTAAGCGCAACGAGTGGCAGCACCTCGTCATCACCTACGACGGCTCGCGCGCCGCGGCCGGGGTGAAGGTGTACGTCAACGGCGAAGCCCAGAAGACCGCGATCTTGCTCGACGAACTCAACCAAGACTTCGCCACCAAGGAACCGCTGCGGCTCGGCACCGCGACCGGCAAGGACGCGCGCTTTGAAGGGCAAATGTCCGAGTTCCTGACGTACACCCGCGCGCTGAGCGCGGACGAGGCCGCGCTCGCGGCGGTGCCCGCGGGCGTGCCGGACATCTTCAAGCGCCGCGACACGCGCTCGCCCGCCGAAGCCGCGAAGCTGCGCGCGTACTTCCACGACGTGACCGCCCCCGCGGACATCCGCGTTCAGTTGAACGCGCTACGCAAACTGCGCGACGACCGCGCGAAGCTGTGGGACAGCGTGCCAACCGTGATGGTGATGGAGGAGCTGCCGAAGCCGCGCGAGGCCTTTGTTTTGCTCCGCGGCGAGTACGACAAGAAGGGCACGAAGGTTTTACCCGCAGTGCCGACCGCGCTCGGTGGCGGCGCGCCGAGTAACCGCCTGGAGCTCGCGAAGTGGCTCGTGAGCAAAGAGAACCCGCTCACGGCCCGCGTCGCGGTGAACCGCATGTGGCAACTTCACTTCGGCAAGGGGCTGGTGCCGACGAGCGAAGACTTCGGCACACAGGGCGAGTACCCGACGCACCCGGAGTTGCTCGATTGGCTCGCGGTGGAGTTCATGAAGGACTGGGACGTGAAGCGGATGCACAAGCTCATCGTCACCAGCTCCACGTACCTGCGCTCGTCGCAGGTCACGAAGGAGCCGCTGGAACGCGACCCGGACAACAAGCTGTTCGCGCGCGGCCCGAGGTTGCGGCTGTCCGCGGAGATGATTCGCGATCAGGCGCTGTTCGCCTCCGGTCTCTTGGTCGAGAAGCAGGGCGGGCCGAGTGTGAAGCCGTACCAGCCCGCGGGCCTGTGGAGTGAACTGACGGGGGCCGGCGACTACGTGCAGGACCGCGGCGCGAACCTGTACCGGCGCAGCCTCTACACCTACTGGAAGCGCACCGTGCCGCCGCCGACGCTGGGCGTGTTCGACACATCTACGCGCGAAACGTGCTGGGTCCGCGAGACCCGCACGAACACGCCCCTGCACGCCCTGACGCTGCTCAACGACGTGACCTTCGTGGAAGCGGCGCGAGTCCTTGCACAGCGCGTGATGGCGGACGAGAAGACGCCCGCGAAACGCCTCGCGCTGGCGTTCAAATCGCTCACCGCACGCGAGCCGACCGCGGCCGAGGCGAAGGTGCTTCTGGCCGCGTTCGAGCGCCAGCTCGCGGCGTACCAGAAGAACCCCGACGCCGCGGCGAAACTGCTCCGCGTCGGCGAATCGCGGTTGCCGCTGTTCCCGAAGCTCGACCCCGCCGAACTCGCCGCTTACGCGCAGGTGTGCGCGCTGGTGATGAACCTCGACGAAGCGGTGACGAAGGAGTAACGGTGCGACGTCCCTTCGGGACGAACGCTAAACGACACAAGCAAGAGACGACCATGCACCCCGTCCTCGAAACTCTGCAACTCCAGTCGCGCCGCGCGTTTCTCTCTAGCGCGGTTGGCAGCGCGGCGCTCGCGACCTTGCTTGGCGAGAGCGCGCACGCGGCCGAGGCGAAGCCGGCGGCGAAGGCCAAGCGGATCATCTACCTGTTTCAATCGGGCGGGCCGTCGCACCTCGACCTGTTCGACCACAAGCCGGAACTCGCGAAGCGGTTCGCGGAGAACTTGCCGGATTCCGTGCGCAAGGGCCAGCGGCTCACTGGCATGACCGCGACCCAGGACACGTTCCCCGTCGCGCCGAGCAAGTACAAGTTCGCGCAGCACGGTAAGAACGGGGCGTGGGTCAGCGAGTTGCTGCCGCACACCGCGGGCGTCGCGGACCACCTGTGCTTCATCAAGTCGCTTCACACCGAAGCCATCAACCACGACCCGGCGATCACCTTCTGCCAGACCGGGGCGCAGCTCGCGGGACGACCGAGCTTCGGCTCGTGGGTCAGCTACGGCCTGAGCAGCGAGAACACAGACCTGCCGGCGTTCGTCGTGCTCGTCTCGCAGGGCAGCGGCAACCCCACCGACCAGCCGCTCTATGATCGGCTCTGGGGCAGCGGGTTCCTGCCGTCGCGGTTCCAGGGCGTGAAGTTCCGGTCGCAGGGCGACCCGGTGTTGTTCCTCTCCAACCCCGATGGCGTGAGCGCCGACGACCGGCGCAAGCTACTCAACGATCTCGCGAAACTGAACGCGATGAAGCAGGCCGCGACCGGCGACCCGGAGATCGCCACGCGCACGGCACAATACGAGATGGCCTTTCGGATGCAGAAGAGCGTGCCCGAACTGACGGACCTAAATGACGAGCCGAAATCGACGTTCAAGCTGTACGGCGACGACGCGAAGAAGCCCGGCACGTTCGCCGCGAACTGCCTGCTCGCGCGGCGCATGATCGAGCGCGACGTACGCTTCGTGCAGCTTTACCACCGCGGCTGGGACCAGCACGTTAACCTGCCGAAGCAGATCGAGGCCCAGTGCAAGGACACCGACCGCGCCTCCGCGGCGCTGGTCACGGACCTGCGCCAGCGGGGGCTGCTCGACGACACACTCGTGGTGTGGGGCGGCGAGTTCGGCCGCACGGTGTACAGTCAGGGGAAGCTGACGAAGGACAACTACGGCCGCGACCACCACCCGCGCTGCTTCACGGTCTGGCTGGCCGGCGGCGGGATCAAGCCGGGCACGAGTTTCGGCGAGACCGACGACTACGGCTACAACGTCGCGAAGAACCCCGTGGACGTCCACGACCTGAATGCCACGCTGCTGCACTGCCTCGGCATC
>SXGT01124084.1_pt1 | contig 10458 bp, 5 predicted proteins | sample 3176221 | NCBI WGS metagenome assembly SXGT01 (sample SAMN11356862, study PRJNA531348) | freshwater metagenome | isolation source: freshwater sample F1-120 | place: China: Fuxian Lake, Yuxi | collected 2017-12-25
ACAAGGCAGCCAATATGCGATTGAACATATTGATCCGGCCATGCAGAAAATTTATGCTCGGGGCATGGGGCAAATCAATGGCTTAAGTCTGGAATTCAACTTGGATCCGATTTATACCGATCGCTTCAAGTATCAGGGGATTCTGAAAAAATCCTGGGATGGCGCATCGCTGCAGGGTGAACTGCTGGAAGTCATGTCCGCTCAACGCAGCGAGTTGATTTTGAAAAAACCGACTGACCAATAACCGCTGTGCATAAAATAAGGGAATTTATGTCTGGTTTAATGTACAACTTTTAAAGAGTATTTTTTAGTTTTTCCCTGACTGCGGACTCTATAAAAAGTCCGCGTTTGGGGATATTTTTTAGTTTTTCGATTAAATCAGGCGGCAATCTGATTGTGATCGATTGCCGGTTGTTTTCTTTGGTCGTGCCTGTTGGGCGTCCTGGTTTGTTCATTTTTTAACTAAAATTAAGCGTAAGCGTATTTTTCCCCTTTATTTGTCGGAAGGGCAAAATTATTTTGCCGCTTCGGCAAATTTATTAAAAGCTTCAACGCGTTGTTTGCCGACGTTGACCAGATCGATACCATTTTCGATGATCATTGGCACCAAGCCTGGTGTGTTGTAAACAATTTTACCCAGATAAGCCACTACTGGTACGGCAATAATGGCACCAAACAAGGTGCCCAAACCCAGTGAACCCAACAATTTGCTGATCAGAACCACAATATCCAATGGCAATAGCACCATTGCGCCGAAATAAACCAACACAAAGAATGTGAACAAGGCAAAAACGACGAATTGCAACAGTCTGATCAAAATAAGGTTTAGTTTTTTCATGATTTATTATTTTCTCGAAGCAAATTAGATAACTTGGGTAACGGCAACAACAGCCATTTTTAGCTTTGGGTTCCGACCGTGACGACGCATCATTATAAAATAAAAGCCTTGGAACGGCTGATTTTTTTGGTTTTTATTCCTTACAACGGCTATTTGCAAAATGAGGTTGGAATGAAAACCGCGGTACTTTTTCATTGCGTTGAACCACAGGGTTGGACTTTAGTTCTCGGAGAATTCATGGCTTGGTTGGGTGAGGCATGGTCGTATTGTTACGACCCAAACCGGCCAATCAGCGAGAACTCAGGTTCTGCAAATTGGAGAACTACAAAGTAGCCATTGGCTGATTCGCACAATCGACATAGCTACCGTAAGTGGTTTGTAAATACTTTTTGTGCGTCAAACTTTTGTTTTCCATGTCATTAATCGTTATTTTGATGTACAAACAGTGAAACAGACAACATCTGGTTCAATTATCCAAACGGAGAACAAACTTATGAGCAAACAAGGCTTTCTGCAGAATAAATTTACTTCGTTAGTGATATTTTTTGTGCTGCTGTTCTCTGCGCCTTGGCCTGCTTTTGCAGTCGATATGAAAGGGATCTGGATTACTAAAGTCCAGCTTGTTGTGGATCAATACGGTCACACGGCGCCCGAGGGTACCAGCTTCTCATATTTCGTGAACCCTTGGTGGATTAAAACTCAACCGAATTTAGATGGCGCGTTATCAGGGATAATCAGCTCCGGAGATACGGTTGGCATTGGAACTGTTTTGGGGAATATATCTCAGCGTTCCTTTACCTTGGTCAGTACCCAAGTAAATTTGCCACTCTCCCCGCTTAATTTTATTGGCACCGTCAGTGAAGATGGCAGCACGGCAACAGGAACTTGGAAATGGGCTGGGCAGTGGGACGGTATGGGATCTGGTACTTTTATCGCAACAAGATCCATAACATCTCTATCGGTTAAAGGACAAGTGCTGACTCCTGATCAAAAAAGGGTCGCGGGGATCACGCTAAATCTGACGGGTGAGACTACAACGGGCTCTGCTGTCAGCAAGACAGCCACGACTGATCAAGATGGCTATTATTCCTTCCAAGTTGAGAAGGGCAACTACTCGGTGGAAGCTACTGGGGAGGGCGACTATGATGACTCAGGAGTGACGAAAAAGGAAAACGGCGGCGTACTGTCAGCCGAATCTGACGTGGGCGCCGTTTGTATCGGCCAAGCACAGGGAAATATCTGCAAATTAACACCGGTTGAAACTGAAAGTGGCCGAGCCGATTTTGTCTATACCCTTTGTGCGGCTGAAGAAAGAATGCCCAACGGCAAACCGTTGACGCACTGTCCCATTGTTTTCGTGCCCGGTTTTCTTGGAACTCGCATAGCGTGTGACGATGGTATTAAAGAGCTTTGGCCCGGACTGCCTTTTCCGGGTTGGGGCAAAATGTATCTGCAGTCAGATGGGGAAACCAACGAGACGCAGAACGGAGATTGCAATGTGTCGGCGCTAGCACTTCCGGGTCTGGATGGCTTGATTGGCACCGTTGCTGGAGCGGACATTTACCAAGGCGTGATTGATTTTTTTAACAAGGAAGCAGTTGGACGCTGGTGGGCCGCTACCTATGATTGGCGCAAATCGCCGGTATTGGGGGCTGCTAAGCTCGATACCGTGGTAGATGACGCCCTTAAAACCACTGGTGCCAAGCATGTAGTACTCTATGGGCACTCGATGGGGGGCTTGGTGATTCGGGAGTTTCTTAATGATGTTAGTAAAGCCGATAAGGTCACCAGAGTTTTGACGGCCGGTACTCCGTACTGGGGAGCCCCAAAAGCCCACTTCTCCTTGCTGGGTGGCTATACGGATACGCCTGTAGGATCATCCCTGGATCATATTACCTGGGCCAATGAATTGCAGCATTTATCACGCAATCTTCAGGGGGCTTTCTTTTTATATCCTTCCAGCAAATTGGGTTCCTGGCTTGCCGTTGCCAAAGGGATATCAACCCCCTTCTATCCACAAAATATAAATGGGGAAAATAATTGGGTAAAATCTCTGGGGGCCAATCCCGCTTTACTTAAGGCGGCGCGTTCCTGGCATGCGCGTAACGACGGATTCCCAAAAACCGAGATTGATTATCGTGCTGTGGTAGGTTCTGGAAGCGCGACAGTACATAAGTTGGATATTCTTGCCCTATCCCAGCAAAAATGGGCCGGAAACATGCTTTTCGGCGATGGTGACGGCACTGTTCCGATTCGCTCCGCTACTCAAGGTGCTTCAGAAGGGGCAATCTTAGGCAAGGCTGTGCCTATTCATTATGCCTGTGGCGTGGATCATGTTTCGCTGCCAGGTCATGGCAAAGTTCTGCCGAATGTTTGGAGTTTTCTCTCTAGTGGTGAGGATATTACTGGTTTGGATGATAAATGTCCTTATGCTGGATCTGTCCTCTACTTGTCTGAATTGAACGTTGCTGGTGGAGATACGGATATTTCCAGTGGAAATAGCGACATTACCGTTTCGGTGCCCGTGGAGACACCTTTAATCAATTCACTGTCTGCGTCCGCCCAACCTGAGCCTATTGAGGCAACCTCAATGACTCTGGATGAGGCGGCCGATCTCGGACTCCTTCAGTATTTCCGCGCTGGCAGTACTAGTGTAATCGTTACAGATGACGCTCATCCGGTGACTATTACTGTCGCTGGAAAGGAAAATGCCCTGCAGATGCAAAAGATTAGTTCGGCAAAAACTGGACCACTAGAAAGTTACAGATCTATTGACGATTCAATTATTTTCAATCCAATCGATCAGGCAATAACATCCAATGGAGCCCCCCTTGAGAAAATTAAATTATCCAAGAAACCCCCAAAAACCACTGCAAAACTTGTCAAGCAAGGTACGACTTGGACGGTAACGTTAAATGCCACAAGCCCGAATGGGGTGTTTGCCACCTATTATCGATTGGGTAAGAAAGGCGTAATCATGCCCTACAGTAGTCCGTTAATACTGAATCGTTCTGCACTTAAAACGCTTAGTTTTTATAGTGTCGATCCCTTTGGAAAATCAGAGATTTGGCGGCTTGCCCGTAAATAAAAACTTCATCAGGCCAGAGGGTACTAATCTCGGGCGCTATATCCGGATGATGACTCAAACTAAATTGTTGAGAGGATATACCTCTATTCTGAGGTGATTTTGCTCGCCAAATGCCTGACAATCAATTGGGTCAAAGGTAACCCAATCTGTTGAAATTGGATAGCAACCCCGGCGGGTCGGTAACGAGTATTGATAATCCATCCAACTTTTCATGCAATGGCTCATTGTGCTCATCAATGATTCAACCTTGTTTTACTCAAAACGGCATCGTTTATAAACAGGAACCGTTCAGTCCCCCCCAGAATGCAAATAGCCACAAAAGCTTGGAAACAAGCTGCAAAAATCCCTCTAAACCCAAACAAGCCTTAGTCAAATTTTGCTAAAAATTGGACTTAAGTCCTAAATCAAGGCTTGATTTAGCTGAGTATTCGGAGTAATTCAGGTTCTATCATCACAGCCCCCAAAACCACAAAACGTTATGATGACTAAAGCTGCTCCTATTGCTAATGCCTATACCCCCAAGCTAAGGTTATTAAGCGTGCTGCCCGGTATCATCCTGGTTTTTTCAGTACTTTTTGTGCGGGCCTATTGGCATGATTTGCAAGATCAAGCCACCCAAAAACAACAAATCGAATTCAACTTGCAGTTTGAACGACTATTGCAAAGCATAGCCAACCAGCTCAAAGCCAACGAGCAGGTTCTGCACGGGGTTGTCGGGCTATTTGATGCCAGCAAAGAAGTCGAACTGGCAGAATTTAGAGCCTATATTGCTGCGCTCAATCTTCAGGAACTGCATCCCGGCATATTGGGGGTAGGTTTTTCCAAAATGATAGAACCTCAAGATCTGGATGATCACCTTAAATTCATGCGCACGAGCGGATTTCCTGATTATTCGGTATTTCCTGCAGGTCAACGCGATATATACACGTCCATCATCTATCTGGAACCCTTTAATTGGCGAAATCAGCGCGCTTTCGGCTATGACATGTATTCAGAATCTCTCCGTCAAAAAGCTATGTTGCGTGCCAGAGAAACCCGCTCAACGGCGCTATCCGGAAAAGTCATCCTGGTTCAGGAAACGGATCAAGACATACAGGCTGGCGTTTTACTCTACGCGCCGGTTTTCAAACACACAGCCAATCAGGACAATAAGCTACTGGGCTGGGCCTATTCACCTTTAAGGATGAAGGATTTGATGATGAATCTGTTGGCTCGCGATCATCCCAACTTTACCGGGCGTATCGCGGTTGATGTGCATGATGGTTCGGTGCTAGGCAGTGAATCTGTACTTTTCGAAACCGCTCGTTCCAACACACCAGGGTTCAAGGGTTTCCACTTAACGCAGCCCATCAATTTTGCCGGACAAACTTGGACTGTGAGCGCACATTCTCTGCCCGGATTTATCGAAAACGGCCCTAGCCGGGAAAATATTTTTTTAGTAGTCGGCCTGATTTTCAGCGTATTACTGACTACCCTGGCGCGTGTGCTTATACAAGGACACAAGCGCACGCTGGCCACTACCTCTGCTCTCAGTCAATTCAAAGCCATCGTTGATTCCACAAGTGACGCCATTATCAGTAATACCCTGGATGGCACTATCAGCAGTTGGAACCACGGCGCCGAGCTGATGTTTGGCTATCAGGCCGCAGAAGTGATGGGTCGATCCATTCAACTTTTAATCCCCCCAGGTTCGGAGCATGAAGAATCAAAAGTTCTGGCCCGTATTTCAAAAGGTGAAAAAGTCAGTCATATCGAAGCCACCAGACGCTGCAAAAATGGTCAACTGATTAAAATTTCCGCCACCATAGCGCCTATTTTGGACAATAACGGCAAAGTGATAGGTTCTTCCAAAATTGCCCGCGACATTACAGAACAGAAACGTCAGGAAACACGACTCAAAGAAAGCGAAGAACGTCTGGCTTTGGCTACCATTCATAATGGTGTAGGAATTTGGGATTTGAACTTACAAAACCAGACGCTGATCTGGGACGATTCGATGTTTGCACTTTACCATTTGCGCCGCGAAGATTTTTCCGGTGCTGTTGATGCCTGGGAAAAAGCCCTGCATCCGGAGGACAGAGAACACGGTAATCAAGCCTTACAATCAGCCATCCGAGGTGAAAAACCTTTTGACATTGAATTTCGAGTGGTTTGGCCTAATGGTGAAATTCACTACATCAAAGCCATGGCCAAGGTTTTTCGCGATCAAACCGGCCAGCCTATCCGCATGTTGGGTACGAACATCGATATTTCCCAGCGTAAACAAGCTGAAGACAGCCTTAGAAATCGCAAAGAACAGCTGCGCATGGTGTTGCAAGGTGCAGAACTCGGCTATTGGGATTGGAATATGGTGACCGGCCAGGTTGAGCGCAACGAACAATGGGCCAACATGCTGGGTTATAGCTATGCAGAAATTCAACATACGACCCAACAGTGGGCCGATTTTGTGCACCCTGACGACAGAGAAATGGCTTGGCAGTCTATCTACGATGTGATTTGCGGTCGACATGAAACCCATAAACTTGAGTACCGCATGTTGCATAAAGATGGCGGCATCCGCTGGATTCTGGATCAAGCCAAAGTCATGCAACGCAACGCAGAGGGTAATCCTGTCCGCATGAGCGGCATTCATATCGATATTACCGAGCGAAAACAGGCCGAAATCCAGTTACAACTGGCCGCCAAGGTTTTTCAATACGCCCGCGAAGGCATTACCATTACGGATGCTGATGGCAATATTTTGGCAGTTAATGACACCTTCACCCAAATCACCGGTTATGACCGGGATGAAGCCCTGGGTCAAAATCCGCGCATTTTAAAATCAGATAGACATCCAGCGGAGTTTTATCTGGCGATGTGGGAATCGATCAGAAGCAATGGATTTTGGTCCGGTGAAATCTGGAACCGCCGCAAAAATGGCGAGGTCTACGCCGAGTTACTGACCATCAGCGCCATTCGCGACGTCAAAGAGCAAACGCAAAATTACCTTGCCCTGTTCACCGACATTACTTCGATGAAAGAATACCAGCAGGAGCTGGAACGGATCGCCCATTTCGACCCATTGACAGGCTTGCCCAATCGAGTACTGCTGGCAGATCGCCTGCATCAGGTGATGATCCAAGCCGATCGGCGTAACCAATCCTTAGCCGTGATTTTTCTGGATCTGGATGGGTTTAAAGCCATCAATGACTGCAAAGGCCATCAAACGGGCGATCAATTACTGGTTTTGATTGCACAACGCATGAAAGACGTTCTAAGAGAAGGCGATACCTTGGCCCGTATTGGCGGTGATGAGTTTGTCGGGGTACTGGTCGATCTCGATACGTTCAGCGATTGCCAGCCGATTTTAGAACGGTTGTTACAGGCGGCGGCAACCCCGGTCAACATAGATGAAACCGTATTACAGATATCGGTCAGTATCGGCCTGACGATTTATCCGCAGGATAACGTCGATGTGGATCTGTTAATGCGGCATGCCGATCAAGCCATGTATTTAGCCAAACAGGCCGGTAAAAATCGTTATCATTTGTTTGACGCCACGCACGATTGTGCGGGATAAACTATCGGCAGTTCATACAGCAGCGCTCCATCACGATCATCCCTGTAAAAAATCATCCAATTATCTACTGAACCGTCATGAATTTTGCCTCCGATAACTGGGCTGGTGCTCATCCGGCCATTTCACAAAGCTTGCTGGCAGCTTCTGCCGGGTTTTCTGCTCCGTATGGTGCTAGTGCGCTGGATCGCCACATCGAACAACGCTTTAATGAGCTATTCGAACGTGAAGTGGCGGTTTATTTTGTCAGCACCGGCACAGCGGCCAATTCTTTAGCCTTAGCTGCTGTGAACCGTCCGGGTGGTGTGTCGTTTTGCCACCGCGAAGCGCATATGCTGGAAGATGAATGCGGCGCACCGGAGTTTTTTACCCATGGCGCAAGGCTGGCACCGGTTGATGGTGACAACGGTAAAATCGATCCGCAGCAGCTCAAAGCGGAAATCCGCCGCTTTCCCCCGAATTTTGTCCACGCCGGACAACCCATGGCTATTTCCATCACCCAAGCCACAGAAATTGGCACCTTGTATCAGCCTGATGAAATTGCCGCAATAGCCCAAATCGCCCAAAATTACCACTTGCCTTTGCATATGGATGGGGCGCGTTTTGCCAATGCCTTGGTAGCGTTAAACCTGACGCCCGCCGAAATGACCTGGAAGCTGGGCGTGGACATCCTGTCGTTTGGCGCCACCAAAAACGGTTGCTGGTGCGCCGAAGCCCTGATCTTCATGAATCCGGCTTTAGGCAAGGATTTGCCGTTTATTCGTAAACGTGCCGCTCAGCTGATGTCTAAAAGTCGGTTTGTGGCGTGTCAATTTGAGGCGTATTTAAAAGCCGATCTGTGGCTGGAACTGGCCCGACATGCCAATGCCATGGCTCAACGTTTGCAAATAGGCATCACTAATTCTATGAAAGCTCGTTTAGCTTGGCCTGCAGAAGCCAATGAAGTATTTGCCATTTTGGATAAACACCTGGCAACACAACTACAAGAACAAGGCGCGGTTTTCTATACCTGGAATCCACCCCATGCCAAACCTGATCTGCTCAATGAAAACGAAATATTGATTCGCCTGGTCACCAGTTTTGCAACAGAACTAGATCAGGTGGATCGTTTGATAGCCGCTTTAGGCTGATCATAAATAGGCTTTGCTTGTGCTTATTCAGCGGACTCTAAATCACCCTGAAATGCCTGATTATTCGGAATAAAAAATCGATACAACACCGCCCCTGCCACAAAACCACCCAAATGCGCCCACCAAGCCGAATTGGTGCTCATGCCGGGAAACATGGCGGCAGTACTGAGTTCCTGCAATTGTAAAATCACCCATAACCCCAGGAAGGCGATAGCCGGTATTTCAAAAAATAACGGCACAAACAGAATCGGCACCACAAACAGCACTCTGGCATACGGAAACCTGAAAAAATACGCCCCCAACACCCCGGCAATAGCCCCCGAAGCGCCGACTACCGGCACCACCAGATTTTGCGAAAAGTACCATTGCGTGTAGCTCGCCAAAACCCCACATAACAAATAAAAGATAATGAAGCGTTTATGCCCCATCAAGTCTTCAATATTATCGGCAAAAATCCACAAAAAAATCAGATTGACCAGTAAATGCCCCCAGCCGCCATGCAGGAAAAGATTGGTGACAAAAGAAACATAATAATCCGGCGGCAAGCCAAAATGCCTGGCCCATTGCGGATTGGTGTAACGGATCGGCACCAGTCCGTATAGATGTAAAAAGTGTTGTGCCATGTGATTGGGCATCAGCAGCATGGCTAGAAATACCACTAGGCAAATACCCATGATGGTCCAAGTGACATAAGGCCTGATGTGACAAGGTATCGAATCTCTAATCGGTATCATGTTGGGCTTCCCAATGGTTTAGTTCATAGGGAGTAGGATGGACTGAGCATCTCGAAGCCCATCTTACTCATGATGAGCTTCCTAACATCAGCCCATCCTACACTCTCACGGCATTATCATTCATGGAGTGGGTCTAAGAGCTTGGCTAAAACATTTCGTTCCATTGCTTTTCCAATCTTTGCACCGAAACCGGATAGGCGGTTTTCAATTGCTGCGCAAACAACGAGACTCGCAACTCTTCCAGACTCCAGCGAAATAAATCAAGTTCCGGCATGGGCTGAACAGTTTTCAGCTGTTTTTGCACCTGCTGCCAATACTGTTGTTGCAAGCGTTGCAAGCCCTGCACATCAGCAGAGTCGAGCTTTTGTTTATCCAGCCGACATTCAATCGCTTTCAAATATCGGGGTATCGCCTGCAATTGCGCCAGCGGCGTATAGCGAAGAAAACCGCTGTACAACAATCGATTCAGCTGCTCTTCAATATCATTGCGTAATCCAGGCCCCACGGCGGCTTGTTTCAAGCGTTGTTTGATATTCTGCAAGTTTGCCATGATTTCGCTGACCTGCTTGCCAACTTGCGCACTCACGGTGATCAGACTGGATTTTTGACTGCTCAAGCGTGCTTCAAAGGCTGACTGGGTGCGGATTTGCAGCGATTCGACGAACACACTGTTAAAAACCGCAAACACAAAATCTTCTTTAAAATCGCCGCCAAGGCGTGCAGCCAGAATCGGATGTTTGGGTAATTGGTTGTAAGCCAGTTGCCCGGTGGCTGCAACACCGGTATTTTTGAGGATGTATTGCACATCCTTACGGCATTGCAACTGAAACAAGCGGTTCAAACCGGCAATATGCGCCAAATCGGCCTTGGGTTGGGTTTCCAGGATTTTCACACCCACGCTCTGCCCTTCATCGACGATGGCCGGATAGCCAATAAACGTCTGATTTTTTTGCACAAACTGCGAGGTTTCAGGTAAATCGTCAAATACCCAGGCGATACAGCCGGTATGACTGATTTCTTCCTGGGCCAGTTTTTCAAAACTGTCGCCCGCTTTGCTGGCATAGTCGGCTTGCAATTTGGCTAAATTGCGTCCATAGCCCAGCGCCCTGCCC
>SXGT01015641.1_pt1 | contig 10456 bp, 8 predicted proteins | sample 3176221 | NCBI WGS metagenome assembly SXGT01 (sample SAMN11356862, study PRJNA531348) | freshwater metagenome | isolation source: freshwater sample F1-120 | place: China: Fuxian Lake, Yuxi | collected 2017-12-25
CCTCGCGCAGCGCCGCCAGCTGGTTCTCCTGCACTGCCAGTCGCGCCTGCGCTTCCTTCAGCCGTGCGGCAAAAACCACGGCAACCAGACCGCCGCCGATCAGCAGCCCCACTACCAGTGCAATGCCGGTTTCCATGCCGTGCTCAACCCCAATCCGCTATCAGAAGCGAGAGTATCACTCCTGACTGGCTCAACAGGTGAGCCGGGAGCCTATTCATTGAAGCCGCGAATCAGCCGGCCCGCCTTTTTGGTCGGCCGGCCTTTCAGGTCGGCGCCGGGCATCGGGGCGAGGCGGCGGATTTCCTGCTGCTGTGCGCGACGGGCGGCGCTGTCGGCGGTTTCTTCATAGAGCAGGCGGGCTTCCGGCGCCGGACGACGTTGCCCGTTGAGGCCTTGCACGACGACCGTCCAGCGGACTTCGCCGGCGACAATTTCGAGTTGATCGCCCGGCTGCACTTCGCGCGCCGGCTTGACCTGCTGAGCATTCCATTTGACCTTGCCGCCGTCGACCGCCGCCGCTGCCAGGCTGCGCGTCTTGAAAAAACGTGCGGCCCAGAGCCATTTGTCGATGCGCTGCCGCTGAGCGTGAGCAGCGTCGCCCACGCGGATTACTTGCCAGCCGCTTCGCGCTTGCGGCGCGAGGTTGCCATCACCATTGCCTCGCCATCGATGACCACCTTGTCGCCGACCGTGCACACGGTGTCGAGCACCACCCGACACTTTTCCGCGATGACTTCCTTGACGGTCACTTTGGCGTGGACCGTGTCGCCGGGCCTCACCGGAGCACGAAAGCGCAATGACTGGCTCATGTAGATCACGCCCGGCCCCGGCAGGCGATTGCCGAGCACGGCGGAAAGCAGGCTGGCTGACAACATGCCATGGGCGATGCGGCCGCCGAATTGCGTGGTGCGTCCGAACTCCTCGTCCATGTGCACGGCATTGCTGTCCATCGACACGCCGGAAAACAGGACGATGTCCGCATCGGTGATGGTCTTGGCGATTTCCGCGCTCATGCCGACCGTGATGTCTTCAACGTCGTAACCATTCTGCGGATTCATGGGAGTCCTTTTTGGTGATCCGGGGGTTTCTATGGCCGGCGCCACTCAATCTTCTTGAGGTTGCCCGCGACCATCAGGTTGGCCCGCCGTTGTTCCGCCGACATTCTGAGATCGACGGCGAAGCGCCCGCGCACATTGCTCTCGGCGTAGACCTCGGCCGTGCCATTTGCGGTGATCGCGCCCTCGGTCAGGCGCACCTGTCTGAGCTGAGTTACGCCGCGATCATGCAGGAAGCTGCCGGCAAGCTCGGCAAACTTGGTTTCGCCGCTCATCGCCCCCCCTTGCACCATGCGGCCGAGGTCTACCCCCATGAGAGTTCCCCTCGCGACGACGAAGTTGCCTTCCAGGCGATTCGTCGCGAAGAGCTTGGCGGCTTCGGGGGCCTGCATGGCGTAGGCGCCCGTTCCCGCCAGCCTGCCCTCCATCAGTCCGGGAACGAGTCGCGCGGTATCGACCTGCCTGGCGTTCAACTCGCCGGCAAGATTCCACTGCCCGTCCCATTTCAGCAACGCGTTGCCGCTGAGGATCCCGCCGTGGACAAAGCCCTTGAATTCCGTCACGGCCAGTTGGGTCCTGTCCGCCGTGCCGGAGGCCACCAGTTCATCCAGGGTGAGGTCCGAACCGAATGGAATCTTGAACGACCTGGCCTTGAAGTCGATCTGCACCGACTCGCCCTTCGACGTCAGTTCCAGGTTCAGGTTCTTGTCCGCCGACTCAATGACAATGGCCTTCCAGGCGCCTTGGCCGTCCGACTGCAGCTTGGCTTCAAAAGCCGGCAGGTTGAGGCTTTTCGACTCCAGACGGGCGTTGGTCGCGGTGATCTGGCCAAATACCACGTCGCGCGCCGTTGGCTTGCCGAACAGGATCCAGCCCAAGCCTGCTTCCGTTACGACAGGCGAATCCAGCTCAACCGACTTGAACACCTTCTTGTCGCTGAACAGATTGCCCAGATCACCGCTTGCCCTGATCTGGGGAAGCTTGATCTGCCCCTCGGCGCCGATTGACACGTCCTCCAGCCGGAGCTGGACTTTCGGCAGCAGCGAGAGCCGCAGCGCCTTGATTTTCACCGGCTGCTGAAACTGCGCCGCGGCCGCTTTCTCGAATTGCGGAATCTGGCCGTCGTAGGAAATCAGATGCGCGGCCACCAGTCCCACCACCACCAGGGCAACCAGCCCCAGCGCAAGTACCAGCGCCCAATTGCGCGGCTTGGTCGACTCGGCCTTGGCGGCCTTGGCGCCCTTCGCCGCGGCCCGCTTGCGCGCCTCCTCGGCGGCCTCCTGCTCGTCGCGCCGATACTTCTCTTCCGCCTCGCGCCATGCCTGCTCTTCCGCTGCCACGCGGGCGCGTTCCTCGGCTTCGTGGCGTTCGCGTTCCGCCTCGCGCCGGGCTTCTTCCTCGGCCGCCCGCCGCGCTTGCACCTCGGCATCGCGTTGTGCCAGTTCCCTGGCCAGCAGTTGCGCCTGTGCTTCGGCTTCCAGCCGGGCACGTTCGGCGGCCTCACGGCGGATATGCTCCTCGGCCAATAGTCGGGCCTGCTCTTCGGCCTCCAGACGGACCCGATCCGCCTCCCTGTGCCGCACCTCCTCCTCGGCAGCACGCCGGGCCTGCTCTTCCGTCTCGCGCCGCGCCTTATCAACAGCTTCCCGCTTCGCCAGTTCCTCGATCGCACGCTTCGCCTGCTCTTCGGCGGCACGGCGGGCGTGATCTGCGGCAATCCGCTTGTTCTGTTCATCGAGTATCCGCCGCGCCATCTTGGCTTCCGCTAGCTTGGCCTCCTCTTCGCCGGAATGTCGCGCCGCTTCATCGGCCTCCCTGGCCGCCTGCGTTTCGGCTTCACGCCGCGCCTTGTACCAGGCATCGATCGCCGGCGACGACCGCGAAAGGTCACCGCCCTTGCGCCGGTCGCGAATCTTGTCACGCAGTTCCTGGGCCTTGCGCGCAGACTCCTCTGCCGACGTTAAGGTCGAATCGGGCTCCGCGCTCGGCACATCGCGAATCAGATCATCGGCGACAAGGGCGGCCAGCGCTTCGTCGAGGCTGCCGGCGGTAAGGAAGTCGAGCTTTCGTTGCAGCGCGTCGACGGCCGTGAACCCGTCGATGGCATCGAGTATGGCGCGCAGATCATCGGCAAGCGACGCCGAGACCGCCATACGCTCGCCTTTTTCAGTCCTGATGTAGATGGTAGCTCTGTTCATGATGTCTGGATGGGCAGGTTCGATGAGGGTCGATCGGTTGATGGTGGCTGCAGCCGGCGTCACCCGGCCTGCTGGATTTGCGACCTGAGTTGCAACAGCAATGCTTCAATCCTTGCCGACAATTTTCCAAATTCGACGATGGTCGGGTCCGTGAGGTGCAGGATTCCGCCCTTCTTGATGGCGTCCGCGATGGACGCCGACTGGCGATGGAATTCCTGGTGAGTCTCCAGCAGTTCCCTGGCGGCGCTGAATCCGGCCAGTTCGACGGCATTCGCCGCCAGCCATTGGCCCAGCATGCAGGCTTCCTCGTCGCCAAGCGGCTGTGTGTCGAAGTCCTTGCTGCTAATGGCGTCGAGCGCCAGGTGGAATTTCATTTTCCACGACCGGTGCAAGCTTATGGCGCTGTCGAAATCGAATTTCTGCATGGTTGATGCCTTGCCTCCCTTAACTTGCAGGCTGTAAGTTACCACTGTTGGCCGCAAAGGCTAAGCCCTGCCTTCAGCCCGACAGCATCTGCAAACCCCCAAGTGCCAGCCGCGCCACGCCGCTCAAGAGCAGGGCCGCCACGACCGACAGGACCACCGAGAACACCGCGTCGCGTCGCCCGATGGTCTTGAGCATCACGGCGAAGGTGGAGACGCAGGGAATGTAGAAGGTCAGGACCAACAGCAGCGTCACGATCTGCACCGAGTCGAGCAGGCTGCCGATTTCCTGGGTGCCCAGGGCCTGGTAGATCATCAGCAGCGAGAGTTCCTTGCGCAGCACGCCGAACAGCAGAGGCACGCCCAGCGCCAGCGGCAGGCCCAGCCACCAGACGGTGACCGGCGTCAGCAGGGTGTTGATGAGGCTGTCCGCGCCAACGTGGTTGAGCAGTGCCAGTGCCACGCTGCCCCCCACCAGCAAGGGCGTTACGATGGTCAGTATGTCGCTGGTGCGCTCCCAGGTCTCGGCCAGCAATGCGCGCCAGGTAGGCAGTGCATAGACGGGAATTTCCTGAACCTGGCCGGGGCCGAGTTCCCGGTTGCGCCGCGACAGCAGCCGGCCCATGCCGGCAATGATGATCAGGGTCAGCGCAAATATGCCGAACACCCCGCCGGCACCGAGGTACTTCCCGGCGATGGCGAGGATGATGGCGGAACGCGCCGAACACGGCACGAAAGTGATCAGCACCGAGGCAATCACCCGCTCGCGGCCGCTGGTGGCCTTGGCCGCGCCGGAAATGGCCGGCACGTTGCAACCCAGCCCGAGCAGGAAGGGCACGGCCACCCCGCCATGGAGGCCGATCTGGTGGAAACCGCGGTCGACCACGAAAGCGATGCGATGCATCAGGCCCGCTTCTTCCAGCGCGACCAGCAACATGACCAGCGGGATCATGTAGGGCACCACGATGCCGACCAGGCCGATGAGGCCATCGAGTACGGCGCGACCGACAACGCCCCCGGTGGACTGCGGCTGCCAGTCGGCAAATGCCGCTGTCAGGCGCGCCGTGGTCATCGAGTCGATCCAGCCGCTGATCTCGAACACCACGAACAGCACGGCGGCAAACACGGCCAGGCTGCCGATCAGGCCCCACTGCGGATGCAGGAACAGTTCGTCGAGCCAGTAGCGCCAGCCGCGAGCATCCGTCGGCGAGCCCATGCGCAGCGCCGCCTCGACCAGGGTCGCGGCACGGTGGTGGCGATCGGCATGCAGTTCGTCGGCCAGCGGCCGCGGCAGCCTCAAGCCGGCCGCTTCACGCAGAGCCTGGAACTCCGGCAGCAACCGCGGAAAATGCTGGCCCAGCTCTTCTTCGATGAAACCATCGGCCGCGGCAAACTGGCACAGCAGCAAGGGATGCGGCACCCGGAATGCGGCATGGATCTCCGGCCGGTTCATGGCCGCCGTGAGCGCCTGCAGGCTCTCGGCGATATGCCGGCTGGGCGGTTGCGGCAAGGGACAGGTGGCCGCGCGCGCCGCCTCCACGGCGGTGCTGAAGAGCTGAGCGAGGCCCTGCCCCATCAGGGCCACGGTCGGCACCACCGGCATGCCCAGGAGTTCCTGCAGGGCCTTGATGTTGATGTAGAGGCCCTTCTTCGCCGCCTCGTCCATGTGATTCAGCGCCAGCACGATCGGCCGGCCGAGCTGGCTCAGTTCCAGCGTCAATTCGAGATGGCTTTGCAGACTGCTGGCATCGACCACCTGGATGATCAGGTCCGGCGACGCAAAGGGCGCGGGAGGGGCGGCTGGCTCGTGCACCGACACCGACGGACGTTCGTCACCCCACAGCAGGTATTTCAGCGCGGAAAGATCGTCGCCTTCCAGATGGTGCAGGGAATGGATGCTCGGCAGATCGACCACGCTGGCTTCATCGAAGCCGATCTGAACCGTGCATTCGCGATAGATGCGGTGCGTGCCGGTCAGTTCGCCGCGTTGCGGCGCGGTACTGGACACGGCGTCGAACACGGTCGTCTTGCCGCTGCCGGGCAGCCCGACCAGCGCGATGCGCAGGCGCCGCTCGCCGCGGAACAGCGGCGTACGCAGGGGAACGGCGGTCTCGCTAACTCTGGATACGGGGTTCATCGGTCTACACAGGATCGTGAAAAGCGGAACGCAACCGGATCCGACCACATTTCACATTTCACGGCACCTTACAGCCGGTATTCAAGCTGCAAGCGCGATTGGAGTCGTTTCGCCTGCTTGAAAGCCTCGCGCAGCACCAGCCGATCCAGCTCGTTGAGGTCGTCCGGGTCCACGCGATTGGCGGCGTCCACGCCGACATCGCCCTGCTGGTTCTTAAGCCGCAACCGCTGGATGAAAAAGAAGCTCTCGATGACCGCATTGATATCGTCGCCCCCCATTTTTCCGCGCGCTGCCAGCTCGCGCAGACGTTGCACGGTCCCGGTGTCGGTCACCCCGTTGGCAAGCGCGAGGATGCGCGCGACATCGACGAACAGGCGCGCCCCGCCGGCCTTGAGGTCGAGGGTGTGCGGGAAGTCGGGGTTCTTGTCGAAGGTGAATTCGCGGATGAAGCCGATCGGCGGCTCGACCTGGACGGCGTTGCCGGCCATGAAGCGCAGGAACAGGGTTTCTCCGGGCACGCGTTTCAGCACCCATTCGCGTAACTGGTCGGCAAGTTCCTCCTCGCCGTAGATGGGGCGAAAATCGAAATAGATCGTGGCCTCGAGCAGTGCCTGCGGGCTGTTGGCGTGCATCCAGCCGCCGAACTTGGCCTGCCACTCGGACACCGACAGGCACAGTTCGGGGTTGCCGGCCATGACGTTACCCTTGCACAAGGGGAAGCCGCACTGCGCCAGCCGCTCGTTGACGGCGCGCGCAAAGGGCAGGAAGGCCTCGCGCACCGCAGCCGCAACATCCTCCGGCGCGGCAAACACCAGTCCGTTGTCCTGGTCGGTCGACAGGGTCTGCTCGAAGCGCCCCTCCGAGCCGAAGGCGAGCCAGCACCATTCCACCTTGGGAAGCTCGAAATCGTTGCGCGTCAGTTCGATGATGCGCACGGTCAGGTGGTCATTGAGGTTGGAAATCAGCTGCGTCAGCTGCTCGGCCGCGGCTCCCTCGGCCAGCATGCCGACCGCCAGCCGGCGTATGCCCTCGGCTGCGGCCACCAGGTCATTCATGTCGCGCGCGGTGCGAATGGCACCGGAAATCGCCTTGCCGCCGCCGCCTTGCAACTCGTAGATGTCCTCCTGCGACACGATTCCGGTCAGCTTGCCGGCGGCATCGACGATGATCACGTGATGCACGCCGTGGCGCGCCATGACCAGCGCCGCCTGGTAGATGGTAGACCGCCAGTTGAGCATGAGCAGGCCCGTGTCGCTCATTACCGACATCACCATCTGGTCAAGGTCGCAGGACTTGGCGGCGACGCGGTACAGCAGGTCGCGCAGGGTAAAGATGCCGAGCGGGCGGCCGCTTTCCGGCTCGACGACGATGATGGAGCCGACTCGATTCTCCGCCATTGCCAGCACGGCCTCGCGCAGCGGGGTCTCGGGCGTGGCGGTGATCGGCTTCTTGCGCGCGAGTGCGGCAAGCGGGCTGTGCAGGTTGGGGCGGTAGCTCGCGGCGGGAGCCTGTTGGGTTTCAGTCATTGCGGATTCATCCTGAATTGCGAAAACGGGGAACGGTGATGCGGCCGACGGCGTCGTCAGTACTTGATGCGGGCGAAGTAAGTCTGCTGCGCGGCATCGAGCGCCTGACGCAGTGTGACGATGCCCATGTCGGCCAGCAGCGGAATCATCTTGAGGAACACTTCGCCGGTGACGTAGGCGTCGCCCAGCGCCGTGTGACGGCCGATGACGTTGATGCCGAGGCGTTCGGCAATGCTCTCCAGGCGGTGATTTTCCTGGTTGGGATGGATCACCGCCGACAGCAGCAGCGTGTCGAGCACCGGCTGCGTGAAGCGCACCCCCAGGCTGTCCTCCTTCAACTGGAAGAAGCGCATGTCGAAGGCGGCGTTGTGTGCCACCAGCACGGTTTCGTGGCAGAACTCGTGGAACGCCGGCAACACCACATCCAGCGTCGGCTGGCCCTGGACCATGGCCTCGGTGATGCCGTGAATCGGAATGCCCGCGGGCTTCAGTCGTATCCGCGGATCGACCAGTTGATCGAAGATTTCCTGCCGCAGCAAGCGCTGGTTCACGACCCGTACCGCGCCGATCTGGATGATCTCGTCGCCATTCGATGGTTCCAGGCCGGTGGTTTCCGTGTCGAATACCGAGTAGGCAAGATCGGTCAGCCGGCGATCCGGATCGATGCCAGATCCTTCGGCATCGCGCGCGGCGAACAGGTCGAAGTCGTAGTATTCCGGGCGACTTGCGCTGTGCAGATGCTGGGGCTGGTCGATGGCCTGCAGCTCGGGCACAACCGCGGCCGGCACCACGATGCGGAAGAAGGCGTTGTGCGCCGCCTTGTCACGCTGGTACCAGATTTCGCCGCCATGCCGGTCGATCACATCGCGCAGCGTCAGCGGACTGGTCTCGATGCCGACATTCATCGGCTCCAGTTCCCACGTGTAGAGCGTCTCCGATGAAACCGGCGTACCCGACCAGATCAGGTCGAGGAACACCATCTTGCCTTCGTTCGAAAGGCGCAGCCGCAACTCGCGAATGGCATAGTGCTCCTGCAGGCGCGCAGCGAGGAAGGTGATGGCCTGGATGAGGGCGAAGCTGTCCACCCGCATCCACAACCCGGCATCCTGGTCCTCGTTCTTGATCGGCAGCTGCAAGCGGTCCTCGATGCGCCGCGCCGCGGCGGCAAGGATGTCAATCGCCAGGACGTCTTCCAGAGGCCAGCGCGTCTTCAGCGAATCGGCAAAGCGGCTCATGGTGATTTCGAGGCGCTCGCTCATGGCCGAGGCCTCGTCCGCGATCACGCGCGTGAAGCGCTCGCGGTAGTCGAGTTCCATGTCCGGCGTGTCGATCAGCGTTTCCACCGCCGCGCGCAGATTGGCCAGCGCCGCGCGATTGCCGTCGGTCAGCGACTGCAGTGCCTGGTCGCGTTCGGCCTCGCGCTCAAAATTGCGGGTGATGTTCTCGATGGTCAAAACGTAGCCCGTCACCTCCAGCTCGGCGCCGGGCATCGTTGCCGTCGAACCTTTCCGAGCAGGCGCAGCCTGCGAGCTGACATCGTCACCCCCCTCCCCGGGAGGGGGGCCGGGGGGGAGGTTGTTCACCATGGCAGTTGTTGCGCTGTCGGCGCCAGGGCGCAGCACTGGTGCCATCTGACAGCGCAACAACTGCCCGGATCGTGTCGAGGTAATGAAATTGGCCGTCGGCTCGGCGCTGCCCTTGCGCAAGCGCTGCTGGATGTTCTCCAGTGAATGGGTGATCTGCCCACGTTCGAGGATGGAAAAAATCGAGCGGCCGAGGCCGATCAGCGCGCCGCCGCTCATCGATGTCGGCCCCTGCGCCAGCGCCTTGAACTGCAGCCGTGCACGGCTGTTGTAGAGCAGGATGCGGCCATCGAGATTGCACACCACGACGCCCATTGCGAGTTCCGACATCAGGGCGGCGAGGCGGTTCTTCTCCTCTTCCACCGTGGCCTTGGCCAGCCTGATTTGCGCCTCGACGTCGGTCAGCAGTTCGTCACGCTGCTGCGCCAGATCGTTGGCGGCGCGCGCCAGTTCGCGCACTTCGGGGGGACCTTCGGGCGCGACGCGGAAATTCCGGTTGGCGCCCAGCATCAGGCGCAGTGTCTCGGCCATGCGCAACAGGCCATGCACGTACTGCCGGAACAGCCCGCGCAACACCACCAGGCCGACCATGAAGCCGAACAGGGTCATCAGGCCGCCAAGCGGCAACCGTGGCAGCACGAATTCCGCGAACGCGGCACGCTCGGCATCCTTGGCATCGGCAAACAGCAACAGGGCCGTCACCGCGAACGGTCCGGTCATCAGCAACCCCAGCACACAGCCGGCAAGGATGAAACGAATTTTTGCTTTCATGCCAGCAGCGACTTGATCTGGAGCACAAGGTCCTTGGTCGAGAACGGCTTGGTGATATAGGCATCCACACCCAGCGCCAAGCCCTTGGTAACTTCCGTCTCGCGGCCCCTGGCGGTGAGCATGATGATTTTCACCGCCGCCTGCGCCTGATCGGCGCGCAAGGCCTGGCACACCTCGAAACCGGATTTTTTCGGCATCATCACGTCGAGCAGAATCAGATCCGGCGCGAATGCCGCAGCTTGCTGCAACGCGGCGTCACCATCGGTCGCCACCGCTACCTCGAACCCTTCTTTCTTCATCAGGTACTCAAGCGAAATGACAATATTCGGCTCGTCATCGACAATCAGGATGCGATGGCTCATGAAGCTCCTCCCGGCAGTTCTTTATGTCCCCGGCCCCCGCCGGGGACGGTATCCCCATGCGGGATGCTGCCATTATCGCCCGACTGCCGCGGCAGCGTGAACACAAAACAGGCGCCCGCTCCGGGAGTGCTGTCCACCCACAAGCGACCATTGAAATACTCGATGATCTGGCGGCTGATGGGCAAGCCGAGGCCGGTACCCTGCGGCTTGTCGGTGAGAACATCAGTAGTGCCGGCGCCCTGCCTGAATTTATCGAAAATCACTTCCTGATCTTCGATCTGGATGCCGGGACCGTTGTCGGTAACGCTGACACGCACCTCATGCGCCGTCCCGCCAGCGCCGACTTTTACGCGGCCGCTTCCCGCCGGGACAAACTTGAGCGCAGTCGACAGCAAGTTGACC
>SXGT01097478.1_pt1 | contig 10456 bp, 15 predicted proteins | sample 3176221 | NCBI WGS metagenome assembly SXGT01 (sample SAMN11356862, study PRJNA531348) | freshwater metagenome | isolation source: freshwater sample F1-120 | place: China: Fuxian Lake, Yuxi | collected 2017-12-25
AGTGGCCGCCGGCGGAGTGGGACCAGTCCCGGGCGTCCAGCGCGATTTCGGTCGCGCAGTAGGAGGCCACGCCCAAGAGGGCGAACGCCGGTCGATCGAGGAGCGCGCGGATCAGGCCCCACCGGAGCGGACGTGCGCTATCCAGGCGAACTCGCCAATAACAAACGTGACGATTAGCGAGACGTTCCAGATCCACAGGATGACGAACACGAAGCTCGCTTCGCGCCACAGTCCGGGCAGCGCATGGCGGAGGAGGGCGACCAGCGGGAGGGCGAGCAACGCATACAGTATCGCTGGCCCGAAAATCAGCAGCGCCGCCGGGAACTCCCCGAGTCCGGAAGTCCACCAAGGGTACTTGACCTGGGGCAAGCCGATGAGCACCAGGAGCGGAGCAAGCACAGCCGCGGTTCGCAACGTCGGAGCGTCCGAAGCCGTGGGCATGCGTTGCTGTAGCTCGTGATCGCCGGAGGCGCTTCCAGGAGGTTGCCTCGCCCGTGGTGGTCCTCCTGGGGAGTTGCCAGGACGATGGGACGGTGCTATCGTTGATAGCGCGAGGTGGACATGGGCCAGTTGATCGTGCGCAACCTGGACGACGAGCTGGTCGTCGCGTTGAAGCGTCGCGCCGCGCGTCATGGGCGGTCGGCGGAGGCGGAGCACCGTGCGATCCTCCGGGAGGTTCTCGCGGGCGGCGCCGTCGCACCGAGCTTCAAGGAGTTCCTGGCCAGCATGCCGGACGTGGGCCTGGACGATGAACTCGCGCCGCCCCGGGACCTGCCGCGGGACGTGTCGTGGTGAGGTACCTGCTGGATACCAACGTGCTGTCGGAACTGCGGAAAGGGGCGCGCGCGGACAGCGGCGTTCGGAGCTGGTTCGAAGGGAGCGTCGAAGACGAGCTGTTCACGAGCGTGCTGGTGTTCGGGGAACTGCGGCGAGGCGTGGAAAGTTTGCGGCGCCGGGACCCGAAGGGGGCAGTGGCCCTGGAGCAGTGGCTCATGCGGATGGCGGAGACCTTTGGGGATCGGGTCGTGCGCATCGACGCGCGCGTGGCTGACCGATGGGGGTCCCTCAACGTCCCGGATCCGCTCCCGACCGTCGACGGCCTGTTGGCGGCGACGGCCCTGGTGCACGAGATGATTCTGGTGACGCGAAATGTTCGCGATGTGGCGAGAACGGGCGTCGAGGTGGTCAACCCCTTCGCTGGATAGCGCGGACCGAGCGCGAGAGCCAGCTTCTCAGGCTTCGTCGGCAGTAATTCATGGTTCGGCTCTCTGAGGTTGGCGACGAGCACCAGGGCAACGACTACCGCGCTGATACACGCTGACACAGCTACTGATGTGTCGATCGTGCACCTCGGGAGCCGGGCGGAGTGGTGGACGGGGCGTTGGAGGTGGAGCCCGGCGCATTCATCGCTGAGGATGGCCGGAGCGTTCTGCGACGAGGGTCGAGCGGCAGCAGCCGATAGCGAAACGGAGCAGAGCTGGCGGCATCCGGCCGCCCACGTCGGTCGAGCGGCGGCAATCGATCGCGGGACGCGGGACTGGCGGGCTCCGCCGGCGATCCGGGCGAGCTTTCGCTTGGAACCGAACTTAGCTGACGGTTCCCTCCCGCGGACGGGGCCGCTGCCGCGTGGTCGTCGCTGGTCCGGGGGGCGACTCCGCCGACTGCCTCGTCGGCGGAGGATCATGTCAATCGCAAGGCCAGGAGATCGGCCACGATTCGCCCCAACCGATCGCTGGCGCTTCTTCGCAGGACTCCCCCTCGAAGACCACCCCCTTGAAGACTACCGTCCCGGATCGCGTCGCACCTTCCCAAACGAGGCTGACCGCACCGCTCGTCGCGGTCCACTCGGCGACAAGCTCCGGATGTACCAACTCGCCCGCGTCCCCGGGGCAACCGACCCCGCAGGCATCGCAGTAGGAGTGCTCCCCCACGCCGAACCAAAGGCCAGCCTCCTCGGCGTCGCCGAGCGAAGCATCCATGGTGCTGTCGACGCCTGCCGCGCAGACAGTTTCAAAGTTCCAAGGGTGGGTCAGCACGGCCGTTCGGTCCGAAGCGGACCCGGACACGACCTCGCTCCAGTGGAGTGGCGCTGACGGCCCGCAAGACCCATAGGTTGTGAACACGTCGCTCAACGGCGACGGCGCCGATTCGCTGCACTCGGCAGCTCGTGGGTCGGCGCACCCGATGAGGGCAAACAGCATTCTTCCCCGCTATCTCTGGTTCGCAGACATAGGCAACGTCCTGCGGCGACCAACATGCGCCTCGGCGCGCCGAGGTCCACGATCACCGGCGCCTCGCCACGGCCACCTCTTCATCAACCCCTTCCCCGCCGAACGCCGGAATTCTGCCGCCAGCCGCCTTCGGCCGGTCGGCAGCAATTCCTTGTTCGGCTCGCTGAGGGTGGACAATGCGCTGGAGCAACCTGGTCTTGGGTACGACGGTGCCCGGTCACCGAGGCCGAGCCGGCTCGACTCGGGCGCCGGGCGCGGCGGGTGGCGGGGGCAGGGCGACGGGGCCCGGCGCCACGGGCACCTCGGACCGCCGGAGCGATTCTGCGACAACGGTGGAGCGGCGGCAGCCGATCAGCGGAGCTGTCGGCTTCCGTCCGCCCACGGGTGCGGCGCCGGCACCGGCGACCAAATTCGGTGCCGGCCATCGTGGCGGGGTGGCCTCTGGCCAGAATAGCGGGTAGGATGGTGGGAACTGGAGTCCCAATGCCCGCGCTGCGCCTCAGTCGAGACATTCGCCCCGTGACGGACCTGAAGTCCCACGGAGCCGACATCGTGAAGCAGGCGGAGGCCGGTCGAGCCGTCGTGCTGAGCCGCCATGGTCGGGCCGTGGCGGTGGTGCTGTCGGTTGCTGAGTACGAGGACCTCTCGGACGCGGCGGAGGGGGCTGCGCTCCAGCGGGCGGTGGACGAGGGCATGCGCGAGCTCGAAGCGGGCGCGGGCCGGTCGCACGCCGAGGTTCGCGAGCACTTCCTGGCGATGGCCCGTGCCTCGCGGTAGTGCGGGGCGGCGTACACGCTGGTCGCGATCGGCGGAGCGGGACCTGGGTCGCGCGCACGAGTACCTGCGGAGTCGCAGTCCTCGGCAGGCTGCGGCGATGGTGGAGCGAACTTCCCGAGGCGAACAACCTCCCCGAACCACCTCTGCATCGCGCCATCGCGCTCCCGTTCATGGTTAGCACGTCCTTCCCCGACCACCTCTTCTACCTTTCCGCGCCGAACACCGGAATTCTGCCGCCGGCCGTCTTCGGCCGGTCGGTCGGATGATACACGATGACACATGCGTCGATACATCGCGGCGGCTCGACTCGGGCGCCGGGCGCGGCGGGTGGCGGGGGTCGGGCGATGGCTCCCGGCGCAACGGGCACCGAGGACCGCCAGAGCGATTCTGCGACGACGGTTGAGCGGCGGAGCCGACACGGGCGTTGAGGGCGGGTTCTCCGCATGGGGAGAGCATGACGCGTGGCCGGTGAGCGCCGTTTCGGTCGCCGCCGGCCCTGTGCGGTTATGCGGCAGGGCGTAGATTTTCGAGGATGACCCGTGGGTGTCGGGCGGCGATGCGGAGAAGGGCGATGGCGGGGCCGTCGGGATGCCGCCGTCCCTGCTCCCAGTTTCGGAGGGTGTGGACGCTGATCCCCATGGCGATGGCGAGCTGGTCTTGGGTCAGGCCGAGAAAGGCACGGAGGGCGGCGACGTCGGAGCCGGCCTCGATCCGTCCGGCCATGATGCGTCGGCGGACACTGGTGGGGATGGCCCGCTGCAGCCTGTCTGCGGTCAGTTCGGGGATGTCGCTCATGGTTGGGCTCCGGGGAAAGCGAGGTAGAGAGCGCGCTCGGTGGCGGTTGCCCAGCGAGCACTGATGATGCGGATGACGTCCTCGTCGCGTTCGGTCCACACCACCAGCACCAGCCCGCGTGGGATGGGGCCGACGGCGATGAACCGGTCCTCCTCGACGGAGTGCTCGTCATCGTAGAGCTCGAGGTAGTCGACGCCCGAGCGGAAGCGCTCCTGGGCCTCATGAAAGGAGACTCCGTGCTTTCGCACGTTGGCTTCGTTCTTGAGCGGGTCCCAGGTGATCTGCACGGGATCAGCATAGCGCCACCCGCGCCTAAGTCAATGGCGGAGGCTGCGCGGTGCGTCGGGGGCAAGCCGCCCACGCCCACCCTTTCTACCTTTCCCCGCCGAACGCCGGAATTCTGCCGCCGGCCGTCTTCGGCCGGTCGGCAGCAATTCCCTGTTCGGCACTCCGACGTTGGCGACGAGCACCAGGGAAACGCCGACCGAGGTGATACACGGCGACACATTCGCCGAGGTATCAGTCGGGCACCTCGGGAGCCGGGCGGAGCGGGTGGACGGGGCGATGAGGATGGAGCCCGGCGCACCCATCGCCGAGGACCGCCGAAGCGTTCTGCGACGAGGGTGGAGCGGCGGCAGCCGATAGCGGAGCGGAGTGGAGCTGGCGGCTTCCGGCCGCCCACCCCCGCTCGCGCGAACGGGCCGGCTGGGGGAAGTTGACCCCGCGTGCCCGGCGCGTCATGTCCCTTTTCGGGGACGATTTGCGCCCTGACACCGGGCCCGATTCCAGGCTATACTCGAACGCGGAGTAGCCATGACCCGATTCAGCGAAGACCTTCGGCCGATGACGGACCTCAAGTCCGGAGGAGCGGACATCGTTCGCCAGGCGCAGACGACCGGGCGCCCGGTGGTGCTCACCCGCCACGGCCGCTGCGTCGCCGTCGTGCTTTCGGCGGAGGCGTACGACGAACTCGCGGCCGGCTCGCAACTAGGCGAGCTGCGGGCGGCCATCGCCGACGCGGACGCCGCTGTGAGCGCGGGCCAGGTGTCGCCCCACGAAGACGTGTCCCGCCGGATCCACGAGCGGATGACCCGGGACGGCGTTTGAAGCAGCCGCGACGCGCGAAGTTGAGCCGACTTCCGGCGGTCTGGGCACGGCCGGCTGAGCGCGACCTCGACGCGATCTACGAGCACCTCCGCGTGCGAACTCGAGCCGGCACCCGGGCGGTGATGGAGGGCATTCTCGGCACGGTGAGGCGGTTGGAGGAGTTCCCGCTCATCGGCGCCCGCGCGGAACTCGTCGAGCCGGTTGGCGATTTGCGCCAGTTCCCTTGGCGCCAGTACCTGATCTTCTACCGGGTGCGGGCAACCCAGCTCCTGATCCTGCGCATCTGGGACTCCCGGCGTGATCCTGCATCGCTCCGCGTTCCCGCGACACCGTCTGGATCGACGGCGCCGGCCGACACGTAGATCTCCACCGCCGAGGCCCCGCTTCGCCACCTCTTCCTCGACCTTTCCGCGCCGAACGCCGGAATTCTGCCGCGAGCGGGCTCTGCCCGCTCGTCGGCAGCAATTCCTTGTTCGGCTCGCCGACGGTGGACAATGCGCCGGAGCCACCTGGTCTGGGGCAGGACGGTGCCCGGCCACCGAGGTCTCGTCGGCTCGACTCGGGCGCCGCGCGCGGCGGGTGGCGAGGGCAGGGCGACGGGTGCCGGCGCCACGGGTACCGAGGACCGACGGAGCGATTCTGCGACGAGGGTGGAGCGGCGGCAGCCGATCAGCGGAGCTGTCGGCTTCCGTCCGCCCACGAGTGCGGCGCCCACACTGGCGGGCCGCGGTGGCCGGAGGCGGAAGGGGCGGCCGCGGAGTGGGAGCCGGCCGCAAGGTCGTTGTTGACGGTCGGAGGCTCGCGGTGGGCAAAGCGGTAGTAGGTCGCAGGGGGGTGGGCGCAGCCACGCGACGCGGCCACCGCCTACCTCTTGGCCGCGTCCGTCTTGGCAGTGACCGACGCGACGAGGTCTGCTGCGTGCCGACCCGCCTTCCCGATGCCGAACACGCCGGGAATTCCGTTCTGCTTGTACCAGTTGCACATTGCGCAGACGGCGATCGGCAAGAAGAAGCGAAGCTCCTTAGAACTGTGCGTCCCGACCCCGTGGCTGAAAAACGCCATCAGGCTCTCGACCACGACAGGTTCAATCTTGGTCGGCGTGAAAAATGGCACTTTGAGGTCGATCATCGAATAGCCATTGAGGGGGCGCATCTCCCCCGTGAACTCCATCGTGCGCCCCTGCCGGGGCGGCAGGGCCGCGAGGATCGCCTCCATCCCGGGAACGGGGTACTCGACCCAAGCGCGCCACTTCGTCGACCGTTCGATCTTTGCCAAGGCCTGCGGACCTGGTTCGCCTGTCTCCATCCACAGGGCGTCGGAGGCTACCGCGAAGATGCGCTCCACCAGAGGCTGCGCGTGTGCAGCGCGGATGTTGACGACCTGCTTGTCGAAGTACCAGATGAACCACCGGAGAAAGTCCTCATCCTCAACGGGCGCAGGACACCGGAGGTGGACCGAGTAGTTGCTCGGTTCGAAGTAGTGGGTCACCGTGAATTTCATCGAATGCTTGTAACGGCGCGATTTCGCGTTCGCCAGGTCTCCCTATCGCCCATCTTCGGTCGTCAACCGCCGTGCATCCCGAACGGGCGGGCACACCAACGCCCGCATCCGTGGGGAGCGTTTCACCACAGTAGGAGATGAAGCGCCTCGCGTCACGATGTGGTTGTTACGCGGCACTATGTTCCCCGTTCTCCTCTTCATCGGCCTTTCCCCGCCTAACGCCGGAATTCTGCCGCGAAGTCGGCGCTTCGCCGGCTTCGTCGGCAGCAATTCGTTGTTAGGCCCTCTGCCGGTGGCGAGGAGCATTGAAGCAAGCTGGTCATTGGCTCGATGGCGGCCCGACCACCGCCCGCTCGACGGGCGACGCGGGCGCCGGGCGGACACCGGTGGGGACGCCGCGGCGGTGGAGCCCGGCGCCACGGGCACGGAGGACCGCCGGAGCGTTCTGCGACGAGGATCGCGCGGCGGCAGCCGATAGTGGAGCGTAGCGGAACTGTCGGCTTCCGGCCGCCCACGACGGTGGCGCCGCCGAAGCTGGCCAACGAGCGCGACGGGCAGCGTGGCCGCGGTATTCGGCATCAGTCGTAGTACTCGCAGTCATCCTGCGCGAAGTCGTCATCGAACAGCTGTTGCCCGGCTGCTGCCAGTCGAACCTGCGCGTCGGCGGAAGCGTCGCAATAATCCCACTGGAGTTCAATGTCCTGGAGGCCCGGCAGGCGCGTCAACCACCATGCTCGGGTGAGCGTGGCCTCCCAGTCCGCGCCCTCGGTGCTGCCGAGCAGGGGCCGCACACGCCGCCACTCCACGTCCATCCAATCACCCACTCCTAGCGCGGGAGCGTAGAGAAGGAGCGCGATCACGGCAAACGCCGGGCGCCGCGGGGTGCCCTCCGCCCGTCTCCAGAGCACCCAAGCCCGTCGGCCGAATACGGCAGCCGTGAGCCACGGCGCCAGGGCGTACAACAACCAAATTACCGGGACCTGAGACCACAATTGCAGCGCGCCTTCCGTCGCCATCCACGCGAGGGCGAGCGCCATCCACGCGCCCACGATGTGTCCGCCCGCCGCCAACGCCGCAAACATGGGCCGAGCCGGCCCGAGCGGAGCGGCGGCGAGGAGGAGTCCGCTGGCTGTGAGCACGAGGAGTTGCGCTTGCTGGTCCACGAGGCCGAACACCGAGCCGAGCAGCCCGATGCCCCCGAGGAGTCCAACCGGCGCCGCTACACCGAAAATCAGGGCAGCGACCCAGAAGAGCCAGCCATGCGCTCGGGCTACCGGAGGCGTCACGGTACCGACCGTAGCCCGGCGAGCGCTCCGCCGTCGGCACGAACCCGGGCGCTTGGCACCTCTTCATCCCCCCCTTCCCCGCCGAACGCCGGAATTCTGCCGCCGGCCGTCTTCGGCCGGTCGGCAGCAATTCCCTGTTCGGCTCGCCGACGGTGGGACAATGCGCTGGAGCAACCGGGTCTTGGGCACGACGGTGCCCGGCCACCGAGGCCGGGTCGGCTCGACTCGGGTGCCGGGCGCGGCGGGTTGCGGGGGCACGGCACCACGGTCACCGCCGTGAACTCACTCGCAACGCCGGCGCCGCACCCTAACCGTCTGCACCCTAGCGGCCCGGGAGATCGTCTCGGCTGCCGATGCTGTCGTACGCGTCGACCACGCGGCGCGACGGCTGGTAGCGCACGTCAGCGACACCTACCTTCCCGTCGGCAACCGCCTGAATCAGCACGTACGCTTTCATCATCGGATTACGGAAACGGTATCGCCACTTGCGCTTGGCGCCGATCTTATCGAGGACCTCGCCCCGCGCGGCAGTTGAGAACTCGTCCAGGTGTTTCATGAAGGCGATAGATTTCGCGGCCGCCGGGTGCAGCCGCGCCATGTGCGGGAGCACATGGCGCGCGGCGAAGTACCCCTCAAGATCAACCTCTGCCATGGCCGCTGCCGCCAACACCTTGGTGTAAAGCGCATCCACGCGCGGCGAGCGCGTAGCGCGGCTGTAGGCTGACACGATCGTCTGATCGGCACCCTGAATGGCGCTACGAACGGCCATCCTCAAGTCCTCCCCCTCTAGCGAGAGTCGCCCTTGATCGAATGCACTTGTCACCGCTCCGAGGCCGAGAAGGTGCACGAAGTGCGGAAGGCCCTGCGATAGATGCGCGATGGTGGAGCCGAGATCGCCCGGGTCCTCGATGCCCAACCTTGCGAACCGCCTGGTGAGGATTTCCAGCGAGTCTTGAACGTCCAGCCGGGAGAGTCGGATCTGTGCGACTGCGCGCTCCACCGACTTGTGATCGCTGATCAGCCCGTCAACATTGTCAGCCACCCCGACGAGCACCAACGTCACATTGGCTACGCTGTCCGAGAAGACCTTGATCGCGTCGGCGAAGCGCGCCCGCTCGGCAGGTACCATGCGGTCGAATTCATCGACAACGAGCACGATCTCGACATCCACGGCGGCCACGTCCTGAGCAACGTCCGCCGGGCTCATGTCTTCACTCTCGACAAGTTGGTCGAGCCGGGCAAAGCGCAGTTGGGTCTCCGACTGGAACCCGACCTTCCTCGCGCGCTGGACGGGGATTCGAATCGAACGGAGGAGCTTTCGCATGACGGAGGTGTAGGTATCCCTGCTGTCGCACGAGACCTTGGCACTCAAAACATCTCCAAGCTCGCCAGCCTGCACCATGAGCAAGAATACAGACGCAAGCGAGGTCTTGCCTACGCCGCGTTCTCCGAAGAGGACCCCGTGGCGCCCAGGCGTGGTGCACGCATCTCGAAGCATATCTAGCTCTTCCCCACGACCGGTGAACAGGTCGATGACGGTCACCGGCGCCGAGGGGGTGAGGATCTTCTTCGCGAGAAGTCGTAGCTGCTGGATGTCGGCCATCTCGTTGGCCTAACCGATCCGGCGCCCGGCTGGGAGGTTGCCCGGCCTGAAACAAGCACCGGTCCCTGTTCGTCCGCGTCCATCACGATGACCGGCCCGCTCCCGTCGCGGCAACGTCGGCTCGAGCGTTGCCGCAAGTCCCCCTCCTGCGGTGGGTGGATGGGCGGAGGATCCTCGCACGCCTTCCGCGCGGCGCATCGCCACCTCCTCCTCGACCTTTCCGCGCCGAACGCTCGAATTCAGCCGCGAGGGCGGCGCTTCGCCGGCCTCGTCGGGTGCAATTCGTTGTTCGGCTCACTGCTGATCGCGACCTGCACGAACGCAACGGTGTCTTGGCCTGTGGGGCGGCTCGACCACCGAGCCTCGGAGCGCCGGGCGTAGGCGGTGGCGAGGGCACGGACGGAGGAGCCCGGCGCCACGAGCACCGAGCTTCGCCGAAGCGATTCTGCGATGAGCGTGGCGCGGCGGCAGCCGATAGGGGAGCGCAGCGAGACTGTGCGCTTCCGGCCGCCCGCCCACCGACCGCAGGCGCTGGCCGCACGGCGCCCACCGCCGCCGATGCCTTCAGTAGGTTCAATCAATGATTCGCCGCGACGGCGACCAAGGCCCGCGCGGCGGTTCCCGCCCACCGGTGCGGCGTTCCAAGCCACCCTGACGCTGCGCAACCGACGGCCGTGCGGTGCTTCGTGGCGCCTCCAGAATCCTCGCCAAGCGAATGGCGCGCGCTCACGGATATGGTAGGCTCCAGGCCTCGGAGGTTCCATGCTCATTGCGCTTACGATTGCCTGCGATGCGCGGCCGGACGCCAACGACTCGGCCGGAGGCGGCGATTCCACCCCAATCGGGGACTCCGAAGACGACAATGCAGGCCTTGTGATCCGTCCCGAACGGGTCGTGATGGAAGACTCCGACGGCGGGATCGAGGTGACGATTGAGGGTGGCACCGCCGGCGCATGGCGGTTCGGTGCCGTTTGGCCGGCCAACGGATGGACCGATGAGGCTTGCGGCGGCAGTGGGTATCCACTCGCCAGAGGGCATCTTCCGCCGGCCCCGGTCGCGCGTGACACTGGGGCATGGCCGACGCGCTCACCCCCACCGCCCGCCGCTGGGCGAACCTCCTCACCCAACTCGCCCGCTCGGGGCTGACGTTGCGCGAG
>SXGT01289122.1_pt1 | contig 10456 bp, 11 predicted proteins | sample 3176221 | NCBI WGS metagenome assembly SXGT01 (sample SAMN11356862, study PRJNA531348) | freshwater metagenome | isolation source: freshwater sample F1-120 | place: China: Fuxian Lake, Yuxi | collected 2017-12-25
AGGTTCACGCCCTCGCGGGCGAGCAGCTGCGCGGTCGCATGCGCCATGCCTCGGCTGGCGCCGGAGATCAGCGCCGTCCGGCCCCTGATGCCGAGATCCATCAGCGGGCTCCCGTCGCGGAGATCATCCGTTCGGGCCGGAGAACTTGCCGAAGGATCGGCGGGGCGTGCCGCGGAACAGCGACAGGTGGGTGTTGACGGCGACCCAGTCCTCGCCGACGGATTTGCGGGCGAAGGCTACCGTCGCCCGGCCCGGCCGGTCGAAGCGGCTGCCGTCCTGGTTGAAGCCGTCGGAATCGAAGATCGCCATGCCGACCGCGCTCAGGCGGTCGGGCGAGACGATCGCCTCGACCCCGTCCAGCCGCCAGCGGAAGTTACGGATGGTCGGCCAGACATTGCTCCACTGCTCCTTGACCACAGCCGGACGCTCGGAGACGAAGTCGCTGAAGGTGCCGAAGGCGATCAGGTCGTCGGCGAAGAGTGGAAAGGCGGCCTCGAAGTCGACGGCCTGCACACAGTCCGACAGTCGCTTGAACCAGCGGCGGATGCCGTCGACGTCCGTCGCATCCGGGGTCGTTCGCAGGCGCATCGGTCTCTTCCGTGTCAGCGTTTCAGGATCGCCGGCGGCACGATGGCGCCGGCCGCGAGCTGCACCACGCCTGGACGCAGCCGTCGGTGACGGTGGCGCCGGCAAGGCAGGCGCCGCGGCCGTCCTCGACGACCGCCTTGAGGGCCCCCCAGTGCGAGCTCGAATTCACCGCCCGTCGGCTCATGCGGGCTCATCATTTCATCGAAAGAGCGCGGCGTCACTCGGCATCAGCGAAGAGAGAATCCTCCGTCGGCGGTGATGGTCGAGCCGGTGACATAGCTCCCTGGCCTCATCGCCACCGAGCGTAACCGCTGGCGTCGCCAGGATGCCGCCGACTGGGCCCCCATCCAGCGCGACGCCAACCCGACGCACCGCGCCGGCACGCCCTAGCTTAGGGAGACCACCTGCATCTCCTCGAAGCTGCGATAGGCCGCCGTCAGCACCTGGAGCGCCGCTAGGCCCGCTTCGCCCGGCACCTCGATCGGCTCGCCGTCGAGGACGCTGCGCGCGGCAGACTCCATCTGCGCCGCGAAGTGGCCCGGCGCCGGCCTGCCTTCCAGCTCGATCTGGCGAGTTCCGTCGCGATCAGTCAGGAACAGCGCATGGGCGTAGTGGTGGATGCGGAGCGCGCCCTTGGTGCCATGCACATGGATGGTGCCCGGGGCCGACTGCCAGCGTCCCGGCGGCACATAGCCGTCGAGGCTCCAGGCCGAGCCCCAGCTGAAGATGCCTTCGCCGGGCAGGCTGGTCGGAAACGTCGAGTCCTCGTAGAGCAGATGCCCGAGGCTGCCGTTCTTGAAGTTCATCAACAGGTACTCGGTCGACGGTGCCGCGCCCGAGATGTTGCCGCGCCCGAACACGGAGGCGACGCTGCTGCCGGTCATCCAGCCGAAGGCATCGATCAGGTGGATGCCGTGGTCGACCAGCCCGAGCCCCGAGCCGCCCGGCCCGCCGGGAGGATAATGGGCGAAGCCCATAATCTGGCGGCCGTCGGGCCCGGTGCCCCCGATCTCCTGCTCGCGCAGCAGCAGCACCTCGCCGATGCCGCCGCTCCGGATCAGGTCCCGGGCATGACGGATCGCCGGCAGGAAGCGATACGAGGCGCCGTAGAACAGCTTGACACCGGCGGCGGCGCAAGCGGCGATCATGCGCCGTGCGGAGGCGACCTCGACCGCCAGCGGTTTCTCGCAGAGCACGTGCCTGCCCGCCTCGGCGCAGGCGATCGCCACGGCCTCGTGGGTGACGACCGGTGTCGCCACGCAGACGAGGTCCAGCGTCTCCTCGCGCAGCATCCGCCTGAAGTCGGCATAGGGCCGGAACCCGTAGCGGGCCTGCAGGCCCATCCGCTTGGCGTCGTCGATCTCGGCCGCCGCGACCAGCTCGATCGTCGGGCTGTCGCGGTAGGCTTCGAGATGAATGGAACCGACGCCGCCGAGCCCGACGAGGCCGACACGCAGCTTCCGCTTCGTCATTCCCGGCTTCGCCGCCCTAGCCCCGGATCCAGGTCTCCGAGAAGGCGAGCATGGCGGTCGAGATCGAATGGCCGGCGATCTCGCGCGGCACCGGCTTGCCCGGCAGCTTCCTGCCGTTGACCGTCACCGAGGCATCGGCGCAGCCGACGAAGAGGCTGGGCATGTAGTGCCTGCCGGTCGCCGACTTGTCCGGGGGCAGGGCGAAGCAGAAGGGCTTGCCGAGCCCGGTCCACTTGAGCTCGATGGTCTCCGCGCCGGCCTTGACGACCTCGCTGTAGGTGCTGCCCGGGTCGCCCGCGGCGGCGACCGAGTCGAGCTTCTTGTAGGTCAGGCCCTTCAGGCCCGGCAACCCCTTGTAGGCGCCGAAATTGCCGACGAAGTCGCTGACCAGGTAGCGTGCCAGCTTCTCGTTGTCGTGGTAGCAGACGTTGCCGGCGGAGGAGCCGTCCTGCGGCGCCTGCAGCAGACCCAGCGCATGGCCGCGGCCATGCGGCGACAGCACGACGCGGAAAAAGCTGGCGAGCGTGACGAATGGTCCGTCCGGCGTGTCCTTCAGCGAGAGGCCGGGATTCTCGCCCGACCACTCGACGGTGCCCGGGAAACTGATGGGATCGGCCATGATGTCCTCCATTTTTGGTCGGCAGATTATGCATGACTCGGCAGCTGTGTGATGCTCGTTCCGCTACCGAACCCGATCGATGGCGCGGCCAGGCGCGATCTGTCAACCTGCGTGCACCCCCCGCCCGAGACCAACGAGCCTTGATGGCGCTTCCTCCCTGGCTTCCGCCCCTGGCGGCGGTCGTCCTGATGCAGATCGTCGCCGCTTTCCAGTCCCAGTCGATCTGGGTCCTGGCGCCGATCCTGACGCATGCGGCCGGCGTGACGCCCGAGCGCGTCGGCGAGCTGGCCGGCCTGGTGTCGCTGGGATCCGCCTGGTTCTTTCTCAGCGGCCATCCGATCCTGCAGCGGCTGGGGTCGCTGCGCGCCCTCCAGCTCGGTGCGCTGATGGCCTCGGCCAGCCTGATGATCTTCTTCGCACCGTGGTGGCCGGCAATGATGCTGGCGGCCCTCCTCGTCGGTATCGGCTACGGTCCGACGACGCCGGCCGGAAGCGACGTGCTCGCCCGCTACACGCCGCCGCGGCACAAGAGTGCGATGTTCTCGATCAAGCAGGCGGGCGCGCCGCTGGGTGGCGCCGTCGCCGGCCTGAGCCTTCCGACTCTCGCCGCCCTCGTCGGTTGGCAATTCGCGCTCACGGCGACCGCGCTTCTCGGCCTCGCCGCCATCCTCATCGTCCAGCGCGTCCGGCGCGAGCTCGATGCCGACCGCGACGACAGCGTCGCGCTTTCGGTACGGATTTTGGTGTCGCCAGCCAATCTCCGCCAGCCGGTCGAGGCGCTGGCGCTCTCGCCCGGCTTGCCGCTCCTGACCGTGGCCTCGTTCTGTCTCGCCGCCATCCAGGGCAACCTCTTCTCCTTCGGCGTGACCTACCTCACCGACGAGATCGGGCTCACCCTGGTCCAGGCCGGCGCCGCTTCCTCGGCCATGCTGTTCACCGGGATGTTCGGGCGCGTGCTGATGGGATGGATCGCCGACCGCACGGGGTCGGCGATCGGCGTCCTGAAGACGCTCGCCGTCACCGCGACGCTTTCGACCCTGGCGCTGTCGACGATCCGCCCGGACTGGTCCTATGGCGCGATCGTCGCGGTCTTCGCCGTGACCGGGATCGCCGCGACCACCTGGAACGGCGTGTTCCTGGCCGAGGTCGCCCGCATCGCGCCCAAGGGCAAGGTCGGGATGGCGACCGCCGGCTCAGCCTTCTTCACCTTCCTGGCATACACCAGCGGGCCTTTCATCTTCGCCAAGGCGGTCTCGCTGGTCGGTGCCTATGGCCCGGTCTTCACCGGGGTCGCGGGCCTCGGCGTGCTCGCCGGCATCGCGCTGATCCTGGCAGGCCGGAGGCCGGCATCTAGCGCAGCATGAACGACATCGCCGAGAAGCAGTTGAGTGTACGGATCACCGAGCTCATCGATCCGGCGGTATAGGTCACCACTTCCGGCGCCGGTCGTTCGGTGCCCGGCATCAGCGACATCAAATCGGCCAGCGCCACATTGTTCAGCTCGACGCGCACGTTCATCGGCGGGGCGATTCGGAACGGGCTGATCTCCTTCGCCCGCCCGACCGCCCGCGCCGCCGCCTCCCGGATCAGCTCATGCGCCCTTTTCGGCGTCACCGAATCCGCCGCCGAGTTCATGATCACGCGCTTGACCTCGACGATCTCGGCGCCTTCGAACAACGGCGCCGTCTCCGCCTTCAGACAGTCATCGCCGGAGAGCAGGATCACCGGCACGCCGACCTCGCCGGCATAGGCGCCGTAGAGCCCCGACTCGCCGAGCTCGCGGCCGTTCACCGTGATCCGGCCGAAGGCGAAGCCGTTGATGGTGTGGGCGAGGATGCCGTGCGAACGCGCACGGGCGTGGTAGCCGAGAGCGAAGACGCCGGCATAGTCGGCGGTCAGGCCTTCCATCATCGAGACCGGCTTCGGCTTGCCGGAGATCAGGCGGGCGCGCTCGTCCAGATCCTCGATCAGGAGATTGCGCATCGGCCCATGAGAGTCGTTGACCAGGATCTCGGTGGCGCCGCCCTCGAAGGCGCCGGCGATGGCGGCGTTCACCTCCGCGGTCATCAGCCGGCGTGCGCGCTCGTACTCAGGATTGCCCGGCTGCCCCTGCTGCCCGTGCACGACGCCGGCGACGCCCTCGATGTCCGACGAGATGTAGATCCGCATTCAATTCCTCCCGGTGGCGGGCGGCACGGTAAGCCGAAACGAGGCAGGGCGACAGTCATCCAGGGGAACGCTAGTGTTTGCCACCCCATGACCGACCGCGCCCTCATCGAAACCTTCACGCGCGCCGTCCTCGCCGAAGAGCCGCCGGCGCTGATCCCGCATTTTCTCGCGCACGACATCGCGCCGCCGATCTTTCGTTGGAATCCCCAGATCGGCTCCCTGGTCGAGGCACCGCTCAAGGTGCTGTTCCGGTGGTGGCGGGCGCAGCGGGTTGCCGGTGGCATCCCGTCGGTCGACGCGGTCGACCCGCTGGCGCTCAAGGAGGCGCTGGGCTACCTGATGATCCTCGACGTGCTCGAGGACGGCTGGGACTTCCGCTATCGCCTCTACGGCAGTGAGATCGCCCAGCACGCCAAGCGCGACTACACCGGCCAGCGCACCTCGGAGCTCAAGGTGGTCTCGCCGATCCCGACCTTCTACATCGCCTGCTATCGGGCGGTTCTGGTGCGCCCCGAGCCGCTGATGACCCGCAACCAGCCGCCGACGGATGTCGCCACCACCACCTGGACCCGCCTGGTCCTGCCGCTCCGCGACGGCGAGGGCAGGATCGCGCGCTTCCTCGTCGGCAACGTTCCCGGCAGCTGGCGCCAGCCGCGTGAAAGTGAACCCAGGGTCTGAGCGAAGGGATGGCAGGCAACACCCGGGCGCGGCATGATGCGTGCCTCAGGCACCCTCTCCTCCCGGAGCTCCTTCCATGCCCGACACGATCCTGCCCGCAGCCGACTGGCTGACGGCGCCGGCCGACAGCCGATGGAACCCGGAGGTCCTGGCAGAGGCCTGGGCCTATGCCGCCAGCATCGACAGCTCGGCGGTGATGGTGGTCGAGGGCGGGCGCGTCGTCGCCACCTGGGGCGACATCGAGCGCCGCTACATGTGCCACTCGATGAGGAAGAGCTTCCTCTCGGCGCTCTACGGCATCCACATCGAGGAAGGCCGCATCAGCCGCGGCACGACGCTGGCCGAGCTCGGCATCGACGACAAGGAAGGGCTTTCGGGCCGCGAGAAGTCCGCGACCATCCTCGACCTGCTCTCGGCGCGCTCGGGCATCTATCACCCGACCGTCTACGAGAGCCAGTGGATGCGCTCGATCAAAGAGCTGCGTCACGACCACGCGCCCGGCACCTTCTGGTGCTACAACAACTGGGACTTCAACGTCCTCGGCACGATCTTCGAGAAGCTGGTCGGCCGTTCGCTGTTCGAGGAGTTCCGCGACCGCATCGCTCGCCCGATCGGCATGCAGGACTTCCGCTACGACGACGAGCAGAAGGACGGCGAGTATGTCCACGGTGCCGAGACCACGCATCCGGCCTATCCCTTCCGCATGTCGAGCCGCGACCTCGCGCGCTTCGGCCTGCTGTTCCTCAACGGCGGGCGCTGGGGCGACAGGCAGATTGTCCCGCGCCGCTGGGTGAAGGAGAGCACGGCGCCGATCTCGGAGGCCGGCAACGCCGGCGCCTACGGGTACATGTGGTGGGTGGCGCGCGCCGGCGTCCACATCCCGGGCGTCATCCTGCCGGACGGCACCTACTCCGCCCGCGGCGCCGGCGGCCACAAGATGTTCGTCATCCCGGAGCACAACATCGTGCTGGTGCACCGGGTCGACACCGACGTGAAGGGGCGCGAGGTGAAGACGCACCAGTTCGCCCCGCTGATCGATCTCGTGCTCGCCGCCCGGCTCGGGCGGGGCTGGTAGAAGGAGAAGAGAGATGGTGACGCTTCTGACCGAACGCGGCGGCTTCGAGGTCAAGGCCCGCCGGGACGGCGACGACCTCTGGGTCGACGCCGGAGCCCTCGCCGAGGCGACGGGCTGGGACCTGAAACCGGAGGGCTTCTGCCGGGACGAGATCTGCGTGCCTCTGCCGCCGGGACGCGAGGCCCAGTTCCGCGAGGGGGCGGAGATCAACGCGGCGAAGCTCTGGCGCCATGCCGGGCAGCCGATCATCGTCAGCCGCGACGGCGAGGCCTGGTCTCTCGGCACCTCGGCCTCGTTGCGCGCGAGCAAGCTGGAGAGCCTGCAGGCGCCGGACGTGGCGTTTCCCGACCTCGACGGCCGCATCCACCGGATTTCCGATCACCTCGGCAAGAAGATCTTCCTCTCGACCTGGGCGTCCTGGTGAGGCTGTCGTTTTGACTTGCCCGTGTGGCAGCAACTGTACGACGAGCTCAAGGACCACGGTTTCATGGTGTTCGCGGTCGCGATGGACAGTCGCGGTCCCGAGATCGCGCGGCCCTGGATCGAGGCGGCGAAGTCGACCTATGTCTCGGTGATCGACACCGAGCATCGCCTGGCCGATCTCTACAACATGGTCAACGTGCCGGAGGCGGCCTGGATCGACGAGAGCGGCAAGATCGTGCGCCCGACCGAAGTCGCCGGCAGCGGCGACTATTTCCGCAAGATGGACCGCCAGACCAAGGCGCTTCCCGAAGACGCCAAGATCATGCGGCAGGAGATGCGCTCGCTCTACATGAACGCGCTCCGCGACTGGGTGAAGAAAGGCAAGGGCAGCACCTACGTCTTCGATGCCAAGGCCGCGCGCGCCCATGTGCGGCCACCGACCGAGGACGTGGCGCTCGCTCATTGCTGGTTCCGGCTCGGCCGGCATCTCCATGCGGCCGGCAAGCTCGACGAAGCGGAGGCGGCCCTCGCCGAGGCGAGCCGCCTTCACCCGGACTCCTGGAACATCTGGCGCCAGATGGACGACATCAAGCACCAGGGCCAGCCCAATCCCGAGTTCTGGGCACGGGTCGAGACGCTCGGCGACCGCCGCTACTACGGCAAGATCGACATGCCGGGCATGCCGTGACGGCGCGGGCGTCATCGCCCGAGATCTCATGGACTGCGCTGGTGTCGGGTGCCACCGACGATCTCGACGGGCAAGCGGTCGAGATTGCCGGCTGGCTCCGGCCGGTCGAGGCGACCGGACGCCGGGACTACGCATTGCTGGTGCCGGAGTCGCTTTGCTGCGTCGGTTGTGCCCCCGGCGACCGACGGACGACCGTCGAGGTCTTCTTCGAACAGTCCGTCCCATGTCTCCCGGGAGAGGTGCGGGTCGCCGGCGCCTTCCGACGGCTGGACGATGACGATCCGGCCGGTTGGCGCTATCAGCTCCGCGACGCAGGGATCATCGCCTCCACCCCTTCTGCCAGCGTGTTCACGCGACGAGCGCTCCTCGGCGCCGGCCCGCTTCTCTGCCTTGCAGCGGCCGCCCCGCGAGCCGCATCGACGCAGGCGGACACCCGCATCGCCGCCGGCCAAGCTCTCGCCGGTGCCCTCACCATCGACATCCACTCCCATGCCGGACGCGTCATCGGCCGGACCAACGTGCCGTCGAATGCACCGTTCACCCCGGTCGCCGCATCGATGCGGGAAGGGGGGATGGCGGTCATCTGCCTCGCCATGGTCGCCGACACGCCGATCCTGGAGCTCACGCCCGACCGCCGCATCCGCGCCATGCGGGAGGCGGAACCGGGCGAGCTCTATGAATGGAGCCGCCTCTCCTTCGCCAGGCTCGCTGCCCTGGTGCAGCAGCAGGATCTCCATGCGGTCACCGACCTCGCCTCGCTGACGGCGGCGCCCGCCCGCGGCCCCTCGGTCCTCATCGCCGCCGAGGGCGCCGACTTCCTCGAGGGCCGGATCGAGCGGCTGGAGGAGGCCCATCGAGAGCACCGTCTCCGCCACCTGCAGCTGACCCACTACCGGGTCAACGAGCTGGGCGACATCCAGACGACGGCGGCGGTCCATGGCGGCCTCACCGGCTTCGGCGCCGAGGTGATCCGGCACTGCAACCGCATGGGCATCGTCGTCGACGTCGCCCACGGTACCCTCGATCTGGTCAAGCGGGCGGCCGCCGTCACCACCAAGCCGCTGGTTCTTTCTCACACCTCGCTCGCCAACCGGCCATTCCCATACAGCCGCCTGATCTCGCCCGACCATGCGCGCCTGGTTGCCGGCACCGGCGGCGTCATCGGCATCTGGCCGCCGTCGAGCATCTTCTCCGATCTGGCGGCGCTCGCCGCCGGCATCGCGCGCATGGTCGATGTGGCCGGCATCGACCATGTCGGCCTCGGCACCGACATGAACGGGCTCACCGCGCCGCCGACTTTCGCAAGCTACCAACAGCTGCCGGACCTTGCCGCCTCGCTGACGGCGCACGGCTTCCATGCCGACGAGATACGGAAGCTCCTCGGCGGCAACTACGCCCGGGTGTTCGCGGCGACCGTCGCGCATTCGTAGCAACCACGCTTACATTATGGTTGTCTCCGGTCATCGCGGCGGGAACAATCCCGGCGAGCCGGCATGCGCCGGAGATCCATCATGAGGACACGAACGACATGGCCGACATCCGCATTCTCGGCATCTCCGGCAGCCTGCGCAAAGGCTCGTACAATTCGGCGGCGCTGAAGATCGCCGGCGGCCTGATGCCGGCCGGCGCCAGCCTGGAGATCTTCGATATCTCCGGCATCCCGCTCTACAACGAAGACGTGAAGGCGCAGGCTTTCCCGGAACCGGTGCAGCGCCTTCGCGACAGGATCGCGGCAGCCGACGGCATCGTCTTCGCGACGCCGGAAGACAACTTCTCAACCTCGGGCGTGCTGAAGAACGCCATCGACTGGGCGTCCCGCCCGCCCGAGCAGCCCTTCAACGACAAGGCCGTCGCGCTCATGGGCGCCTCGGCTGGCCTGCTGGGAACGGCGCGGGCCCAGTATCACCTCCGCCAGATCGGCGTCTTTCTCAACATGCGCTTCGTCAACAAGCCGGAGGTGTTCATCGGCGGCGCCGGCGCCAAGTTCGACGCGTCCGGCAACCTCACCGACGAGACGGCGAAGGGCCTGATCCGGGACCTGATGGCCGAGCTGGTGACCTGGAGCAAGCGGCTGAAGAAAGCCTGAGCCACATCGGCACGGTTGCGGCGAGCCCGCCCGCGGGCGATCATTCTGGCGGCATCTGCCGCTTCCGACAGCAGCCTCCGCCCTTTGCGAGGGTACGGGACCGGCGCGGCAGGCTGCCGCGCCGCGTTTCGTTTCAGGGGCCGATGATGGCATGTCGCTTGCTGATCTCGCGCGCTGCCGGACGGCGTGTGAGGGAACTCTAGGTGACGATATCCGCCTTCGACGAGATGAGTGGCGACGGAGTGACCCGCCCGCCCTATGCCACCATCGCCGACTGGCTCGCAATGACCCCGGCCGAGGTGCTCGCGATCAAGCGGGACGAGGCAGAGCTGATCTTCCGGCGGACCGGCATCACCTTCGCCGTCTACACAGAGGGTGGCGATCCCGAGCGCCTGATCCCTTTCGACATCATCCCGCGCGTCCTCGATGCGCATGAGTGGACGGTGCTCGAGCGCGGTCTCTCGCAGCGGGTGCGCGCGCTGAACGCCTTCATCGCCGACGTCTACGACCGGCAGGAGTTCCTCCGCGCCGGGAAGATCCCGCCGGTGCTCGTCCTGCACAACCCGGGCTTCGCCGCGGAGATGGTCGGGCTCAAGGTTCCGGCCGGCATCTACACCCATGTCGCCGGCATCGACATGGTCAGGGTCGGGCCGGAGGA
>SXGT01778265.1_pt1 | contig 10455 bp, 12 predicted proteins | sample 3176221 | NCBI WGS metagenome assembly SXGT01 (sample SAMN11356862, study PRJNA531348) | freshwater metagenome | isolation source: freshwater sample F1-120 | place: China: Fuxian Lake, Yuxi | collected 2017-12-25
AGCTCGCCGAACGCGCGCAGGCGCTGGCGCAGGCCCTTGGTGTCGTCGAGCCGGTCGATGCCGAGCAGGATGTGCTTCTGGGTCCCGCGGCTCTCGCGGATCTCCTCGGCCCGGGCCGTCACCTGCGGGGAGCGGGCCAGCTCCTCGAAGCCCGCGGCGTCGATGGAGATCGGGTAGGCCCTCGCCGTCACGGTCCGGTTGTCCGGCAGGTAGACGGAGTCGCGATGCGTCTTGTGGCCGACGCGCTGACGCACGAGGCGGACGAAGTTCTGCGCCGCGCCCGGCAGCTGGAAGCCGACGAGGTCGGCACCGAGCAGCCCCTCGAGGATCTCGACGCGCCACGGGAGCTGCTGGAAGAGCTCGGTGGGAGGGAACGGGATGTGCAGGAAGAAGCCGATCCGCAGGTCGGGTCGCAGCGTGCGGAGCATCTGCGGGACGAGCTGGAGCTGGTAGTCCTGCACCCACACGATCGCGCCCTTGCGCGCGACCTTCGCGGCGCGCTGGGCGAAGCGTCGGTTGACCTCGACGTAGGAGTCCCACCACTCGCGGTGGAACTCCGGGGGAGCGACGACGTCGTGGTACAGCGGCCAGAGCGTGGCGTTGGAGAAGCCCTCGTAGTACTCCGCGACCTCCTGGCCGGTCAGGTGCACCGGCACGAGCTTGATGCCGTCGTGCTCGAAGGGGCGCAGCCGCTCGTCAGCGGCGCCGTGCCAGCCGATCCAGGCGCCGCCGTTGCGCCGCATGACCGGCTCGAGGGCGGTGACGAGACCGCCGGGGGACGTGCGCCACGTCGTGCTGCCGTCGGGCTCGACCTGACGGTCGACGGGCAGGCGGTTGGCGATCACCACGAACTCCGCGGTTGCCGGCGCCATGCCTGCACCCTATCCAGCGGATCCGCCGAGCGCGCCCCGGCGCTCCGTGGGCCCCGCTCAGGAGGCGGCGGCGATCCGGTCGAGCTGGGCGGCGACGGCGAGGGAGTCCTCGAGGTCGAGCAGGCTCGACCCGGTCCGCCCCTGGGCCAGGCAGCGCCCGACCTCCTCGATCTCGTGCGCGTATCCGCGTCCGGTCCGAGGGAGCTGCACCGTCTCGCGGCCCGCCGCGGTCGTGACGGTGAACCCGTCCGGATGGTGGAAGGGGCCGTCGATCTCGAGCAGCCCGGCGTCGCCGGCGATGCTCGCACGCCGGTCGGACCGTGCGACCTGGGTCCAGCTGAGGGTGGCCACCGCCCCGCCGGCGTGGACCTGCGTGGCGGCGCCCGCGACGTCCACGCCGTGCTCGTCGCGGTGCGCCACGGCGCGGGTGTGCTCGGCCGGTCCGAGCACGAGGTGGGCGAACGTCACGGGGTAGATCCCGAGGTCGAGGAGCGCACCGGCTCCGAGCTCGGGGCGCCACAGCCGTTCACGGTCCCGCGGGGCCACGAACCCGAGGTCGGCGCGGACCTGGGTCACCGTCCCGAGGCGGCCCGACCGTGCGACGTCGACGGCGGCCCGGACCGCCGGGATCGTGCGCATCCACATCGCCTCCGCGAGGAAGAGCCCGGTGGCCCGTGCGGTCTCGACCATGCGCCGCGTCGACGCCTCGCTGGTCGTCAACGGCTTCTCGCACAGGACGTGCTTGCCCGCTGCGAGGCAGAGCTCGACGTCCTCGAGATGACGGCGGTGGGGCGTCGCGACGTAGACGACGTCGACGTCGGGATCGGCGGCGAGGGCCTCGTAGGAGCCGTGCGCCCGGGTGTGCGATGCTCCGTGACGGGCGACGAAGTCTCCCGCGGAGTCCCGCGAGCGAGATCCCACGGCTCCCAGGCGGTGTCCGTCCAGGAGCGCGAGGTCGGTGGCGAAGGCCGCGGCGATGCGGCCGGTGGCGAGGATCCCCCAGGAAACGGTCATGGGACCAGGCTAAGTGAATGACAGTGCTGTCATTCGTGTCGTAGACTCGCGGCCATGAGCGCAATGGAGCAGTCGACGCAGGACACCTCGACCGGTCCGGGCTCCCTCAGCGAGCGGGACCGCGACATCCTCGCCCTCGAGCGGCTCTGGTGGCAGTACGCGGGGGCCAAGGAGCAGGCCATCCGCGAGAAGTTCGACATGTCCACCACGCGCTACTACCAGGTCCTCAACGCCTTGATCGACCGCGACGACGCCCTCGCCTTCGACCCCCTCCTCGTCAAGCGTCTGCGGCGTCTGCGCGCCCAGCGCCAGCGCAGCCGCTCCGCGCGGCGCCTCGGCTTCGACGTCTGATCGCGGCGCGGGCAGGTGGTCGAGCACCGTAGGACGGTCAGCCGGCGAGGTTCGGTGCTGCCTGCCTGGTTCTTCCTCCTGGTGGCCGTGGTGAGCCTCGGTGGGCTCGGTGCGGCCGGGGCCGCTGCCTGGGACCTCACCCGCGGCGGCGACGAGTCCGCGGCAGCCGCCCCCACGCCGTCGCCGTCGCCTTCGGAATCGGCAGAACCCGAACCGAGCCGGCCCGAGACGACCGAGCCCACCGCCTCGCCGGAGCCCACCCCGACGCCGACGCCGACGCCGCCGCCGACGCCGACGGCCGGCCGGTCCGACGTCGCGGTCAGCGTCCTGAACGCCACGCGCACCCCCGGTCTCGCTGCCCAGGTGGCGGGACAGGTCACCGCCGCCGGATGGACGGTCTCGGCCACGGGGAACTGGGCCGGCGGCGCCGCGCAGACGGCGGTGCACTACCCGCCCGGCCGCGAGGCCGAGGCGCAGCTGCTCGCCGACGACCTCGGCATCGCAGCCGTCGTTCCGGCGGTGCAGGGCATGAACACCGAGCGACTCACGGTGCTGCTGCTGTCCCTGCCATGATGGCGCTCATGCGCGTGCCCTCCGATCGCTTCCTGGACGCCGCTCTCCTGGCCGATCCGAGCGGGACGCTGCTCGCGCTGGACTTCGACGGCACGCTGTCGCACGTCGTGGCCGACCCTGCGCGCGCGTTCGCCCATCCCGAGTCCGTGGCCGCGCTCGCCAGGCTCGGTCGGCGCCTCGGGGCGATCGCCGTCGTGACCGGCCGACCCGTGCGCCAGGCTCGCGAGCTCGGTGGCTTCGTCGGACTGGACGGGCTGGAGAACCTCGTCATCTGCGGTCAGTACGGGGCGGAGCGCTGGGACGCCTCGACCGGCCAGGTCACCGAGCCGGAGCCGCCGGAGGCGGTCGTGCAGCTGAGCGACGAGCTGCCCCGGTGGCTCGCCGACCACGGGGCGGAGCAGGCCCGCATCGAGGACAAGGGACTGGCGGTCGCGGTCCACGTGCGCGGACTCGATCCCGCCCTGCAGGTCGCGCTCGAGCCGCCGCTGCGGCGGCTCGCCGCGGAGCGCGGACTGGCCGTCGAGCCGGGACGCCAGGTGATCGAGCTGCGCGCCCCCGGGGTCGACAAGGGCATGGCCCTGACCGGACTCGTCGAGGAGACCGGCGCCCGGCACGTGGTCTACGCCGGAGACGACCTCGGCGACATGCCGGCGTTCGAGGCCGTCGAGGCCATGCGGCGCGACGGCGGCAGCGGCTTCCTGGTGTGCTCGGCCTCGACCGAGCAGGACGCCCTCGTGGCCCGGTCCGACCTCGTCCTCGACGGCCCCGACGCGGTGGCTCAGTGGTTGACGGCCACCGCAGACGCCTTGGACGGCGCCGACTCCGCAGGGTGACTCCCGCGGTCCGCGCGACCGGACCTCTGGGACAGCGCCCACGAGAGGCTCAGCTGTTGCTCGGCGAGCGCGTCGAACCACGCCCGCGTCTCGGCGAGACAGACCTCCACGCCGATCTCGGTGTCGTACTCCTCGCACTCGGCGGTGGTCTCGGACCGGGTCGGGGGATGGTCGCTGCTGCCATCCAGGCGGTGGATGGAGAAGCCGTTGGCCGCGTCGCCCTCGATCGCGACGACGGTCTCGCCCGGCCACGACGGGGGAGTCGGCCCCACTGGTGCGGCGCCGGCGCCGGCCACGGCGGCGAGGACGCCGCACGCGGCGACCGCCGCCGCGAGGGTCAGGCCGATCGGGTGGATGTGGGGGATGTGGGGACGGGACATGGGGCCTCCTGGTTCGCGTGCCGGCCGTCGGCACCGCGTCGACGCTAGGGCCGGTCGAGGCGGGGCCGGCCGCTGGCGGGAGACGCCTGTGGACGGCAGTCGCCGGCGTCTCGACCTGTGGAGAGATTCGTCTCACACTCCGGTACGAGTAGACGCATGGTGAGACGCGGCCTACGCTGGACCCACTCATCCAGAGGGGTGGAGGGAACGGCCCGACGACACCCCAGCAACCAGCTCGACCAGCGAGCCAGGTGCTAACTCCGTCCCGGCGCGAACGCGACCGGGAGAGATGACCAGGAGGTCTCACGTGACCATCACGTCCGCCCGCGAGACGAACGCCACCGCCCCGTCCGAGACCCCCGTCCTGCGCGACGGCGCGTTCGGGCCCGCCCGCGAGCTGGTCTGTCGCGAGTGCGGCACGACCCGGGAGCTGGGCCCCCACTACGCGTGCCACGAGTGCTTCGGCCCCCTGGAGATCGGCTACGAGTTCGGTCCCGTCACCAGGGAGCAGATCGAGGCCGGCCCCGCCAACATCTGGCGCTACAAGGCCCTGCTCCCCGTGCCCGACGACATCGAGACCAGCCCGAACACCGAGCCGGGGTTCACACGCCTGCTCAGGGCCGACAACCTCGCCGCCGAGCTCGGCCTGACGTCCCTGTGGGTCAAGGACGACAGCACCAACCCCACGAACTCCTTCAAGGACCGGGTCGTCGCGTGCGCGCTGAGCGCCGCCCGCGAGCTGGGCAGCAAGGTCTTCGCGTGCCCCTCGACCGGCAACCTCGCCAACGCCGTCGCCGCCGCCGGCGCCCGTGCCGGCATCGAGACCGTGGTGTTCATCCCGAGCAACCTCGAGACCCCCAAGCAGGTGAACTCCGCGGTCTTCACCGAGAAGCTCGTCGCGGTCGACGGCAACTACGACGACGTCAACAAGCTCGCGAGCGAGATCGCCGGCGAGGAGGACGGCTGGGCCTTCGTCAACGTCAACGTCCGTCCGTACTACGCCGAGGGCTCCAAGACGCTCGGCTACGAGATCGCCGAGCAGCTGGGCTGGCGGCTGCCGGAGCAGGTCGTCATCCCGGTGGCGTCCGGCTCCCAGCTGACCAAGGTGCACAAGGCGTTCCAGGAGCTCATCGCGCTCGGGCTCGTCGAGGACACCCCGTACACGGTCTTCGGCGCCCAGGCGGCCGGCTGCAACCCGGTGGCGACCGCCTACAAGGACGGTGTCGACGCGATCCGCCCGGTCAAGCCGGACACGATCGCCAAGTCGCTCGCGATCGGCAACCCCGCCGACGGCATCTACGTCCTCGACATCACACGCGCCACGGGTGGAGCCGTCGAGGAGGTCAGCGACGACGAGATCCGTGAGGCGATCGTCCTGCTCGCGCGCACCGAGGGGATCTTCACCGAGACCGCGGGCGGCACCACGGTCGGCGTGCTGAAGAAGCTCGTCGAGTCCGGTCGGCTCGACCCCGCCGCGGAGACGGTGGTCATCAACACCGGCCACGGCCTCAAGACCCTCGACGCGGTGTCCTCCGCCGTCGGCCCGTACGCCACCATCGCCCCCACCTATGCCGCGTTCACCGCGGCCGGCATCGCCTGAACAGGAGAACCCGTGTCCGTCTCGGTCCGCATCCCCACCATCCTTCGCAGCTACACCGGAGGGGAGTCGCAGGTCAGCGCCGACGGCGCCACCCTCGCCGACGTCCTCGACTCGCTGGAGTCGGCCCACCCCGGCATCAAGGCGCGGGTGATCGACGACAACGGCGCCCTGCGCCGGTTCGTCAACGTCTACGTGGCCGAGGAGGACGTGCGCTTCAGTGACGGCTTGCAGACGCCGACACCCGAGGGCGCCCAGATCTCGATCATTCCCGCTGTCGCCGGGGGCTAGAGGGCAACCGCAGCCTGATGAGGAGCGAGGCCCCGCTGTTGCCGGAGGGTAGAAGATCACTCTGCGGCGACGAGGGGCGGAGCCGTGGCTGTCGTGACGGCCCCCCGCCGAACGGTGGGAGTCCGCTCGGCAAACCGGCGGTGAAGTCCGCGTGTCGGCGCGCTAGGATCGGTCCGTGATCCGCCCGGGCAGGGGTGGTCGAACAGCAGCTGGGAGCGCGTCATGGTGCAAGGCACCGTCAAGTGGTTCAGCCCCGACAAGGGCTACGGGTTCATCGAGGTCGAGGGCGAGGAGGACGTCTTCGTCCACTGGTCGAAGATCCGTTCCGACGGCTTCAAGACCCTCGACGAGGGCCAGAAGGTCGAGCTCGACGTCGTCGACGGCCCCAAGGGCCGCGAGGCGAGCGACGTCGTCGGGCACTGAATCTCGCCGTCGTCGATGTCACATCGGTGACGTCACGATGACGGGCGTGTGACCGCCCACTCTTGTCACGGTCGCGCGCTGGCCTCATACTCTCGGTATGTTGCTCGCTGCCGAACCCGCCGCAGGCGGTGCCGCGCTCGACCAGGTGATCGGTCTGAGCGTCGGGGCCTCCGTCATCTCCGCGTTGCTGCTCGTGCTCGCCTGGGCGCACCGGACGCACCGCATCGAGTGGATCCAGCGAGCCGGTGAGCGCCTGACCGCTCGTACCGGTCAGCCCGGGTGGGCGGCCATCCCGGCGCTCTTCGTCGCCAGCTCCCTGGTCGTCGCCCTGCTCGGCTTCATGTGGGACGTGAGCCTGCACGCCGGCCGGGGCCGCGACGAGGGACCGCTCGCGAACCCCGCCCACTACCTGATCCTCTACGGGCTCTTCGCGCTGTTCATCGCCGGCATGTCGGCGGTGATCTTCACGCGCGACGGCCAGAAGCCCGGCATCGCGTCGGTGCGGATCACGCGCCGCTGGTACGCCCCGGTCGCGGGGATCTACATCGCGGCCTGCGGCTTCTACGCCCTCATCGGCTTCCCGCTCGACGACATCTGGCACCGGCTGTTCGGCCAGGACGTGACGCTGTGGGGTCCGACCCACATCATGCTGATCGGTGGCGCGGGCCTCGCCACGGCCGGCATCATCCTGCTCCACAGGGAGGCGGAGTTCTCCCAGGAGTGGCGCGAGAACTCCACCAACCCCGCCTACCGGACCCTGCACCGGCTCACCGTCTCCATGGCCTTCGGCGGCCTGCTCATCGGGCTGTCGGTCTTCCAGGCGGAGTTCGACTTCGGCGTGGCGCAGTTCCGCATGGTCTTCGCCCCGATGATGATCGCGGCCGCCGCTGCCCTGGCGCTCGTCGCCGCTCGCCTCTACATCGGCCCGGGCGGTGCGCTGTTCGCAGCGTTCTTCTTCGTGATCGTGCGCGGCGTCGTCTCCTTCGTCGTCGGCGACGTGTTCGGCCAGGCGAGCCACGTGTTCCCGTTGTACCTCGGGTGCGCCCTGGTGATCGAGCTGATCGCGCTGAGCCGGCTCAAGGACCGGCCGCTGGCGTTCGGCGCCGTCGCCGGCCTGGGGGTCGGCACGATCGGCCTGTACACCGAGAAGCTCTGGAACGACGCCGTGTTCGCCTTCCCGTGGGCGCAGGACATGTGGCTCGAGGGGCTCGCGATGTCGGTCCCCGTCGCCGTGGGTGGCGGTCTGTGCGGTGCCTTGTTCGCGATGGGCCTGCAGGGCCGACTGCCGGAGAACCGCGCCATCGGACGCAGCATCGTCGCCGGCTCCATCGTCGTCACGTCGCTCGGCGTGGCCAACGGCTTGTGGGCCACCGTGCCCGAGGACGCGACAGCCACCATCACGACCCAGGAGGTCGGCACCCCCGACGAGCGGGCCGTCATGATCGAGATGACGACGACTCCGGGCCTGGTCGACGAGAACCCGACCTGGGTGCAGGCCACGGCCTGGCAGGGCGGTGGCGAGGGCATCGTGACGCAGGAGCTGCGCCGCACCGGTCCCGACACGTGGGTCAGCGACTCCCCGATCCCGGTCGGCGGCACGTGGAAGACCCTCGTGCGCGTCCAGGACGGTCGCATGCTCACCGCGGTGCCGATCTTCCTGCCGGCGGACCCGCCGATCGGGGCCGACGAGCTGCCGGTCGAGGCGAGCGCGACCCGTGACTTCGTCCCCGAGATCGAGATCCTGCAGCGTGAGCGCAGCTTCGACCACCCGGCGTGGTTGTGGACCGCGGCCAACGCGATCGTCCTGCTCTGCAGCCTGGCGATCCTGGCGGGCATCTCGATCGCGGTGGCGCGCGTCGGACGCCGCATCGCCGAGCACGGGCTCGCCGATGCAGAGACCGACGAGGGCGGCGTGGCGGCACGCCCCACCGTGTCGTCGTGACGCCCGTCGGCGAGCAGCTGCTCGCCCACCATCCCGTGCTCGTCGCGGTCCCGGCCTTCGTGCCGGCGGTCGTCGTGGTCGCGGTGGTGCTGTACATCGCCCGCAAGGACCGCCGCGAGGAGGCGGAGGAGCGCGAGCTCCTCGAACGCGGCCTCGACGACCGACTCGACGACCAGGAGGACTCATGACCCGCACCGGCTCGACCGCCGCCGCGACGACGCCGATCCGTGCGCTCGCCGTCGCCACCGCAACGACACTGCTGCTCGTCGGCTGCGGGAGCGACGACGCCGAACCGGGCGTGAGTCCCGCCGCCACGGAGTCGGTCTCGTCCCCCGAGCCCACCGAGGCAGCAGTCGAGGGCGTCCAGGTCGACGTGACGATCGCCGACGGTGAGGCGAGCCCGCAGGGTGAGCGGGTCGAGGTCGGCGTGGGGGAGCCGGTCACGATCACCGTGACCTCCGACGCGGTCGACGAGATCCACGTCCACTCCGACCCCGACGTGACGATCGACGTCGAGGCCGGCGGGTCCGCGCAGGAGACGTTCACGATCGACACGCCCGGCCAGGTGGCCGTCGAGTCCCACGAGCTGGGCGTGACGATCGTCCAGCTCGTCGTCCGTCCCTGATCCCGGTGGCCTGACGTGCTCGACACCGCGGTGAGCCTGGCCCACGCCGGCCTGGCGCAGCACGGTGTCGGCGGGGCGACCGACCTGCCGATCCCGTTCTTCTACGCCGTCGTCGGCGCCACGTGGGCCCTGACGATCTCCTTCGCGGTGCTCGCGCTGGCCTGGCGGACGCCGCGGCTGCAGGGCCCGGCGCCGACCGAGCCGGAACCGCCGCGGCGGCCGTGGCTGGCGCTCGTCGGCCTGCTGCTCACCGCCTGGTTCCTCGGGGAGCTGTTCCTCGGGCCCGACGAGTCCTCCAACGGCGGGATCGGCGCCCTCTACGTGCTCGTGTGGGTCGGTCTCGTCCCGCTCGCCCTGCTGGCCGGACACGTCTGGAAGGATCTCTCGCCCTGGCGCACCGCGCAGTGGGCGGTGGGTCGCCTCACGGGCCGGCCCGACGGCTTCGTCCGGCTCCCCGACGCCTGGGGCGTCTGGCCCGGTGTGCTGGCGGTCTTCGCCTTCGTCTGGCTCGAGCTCGCCTCGCCGGAGGCCGGCGACATCACGACCGTGCGCACCTGGGTGGCGCTGTACGTCGCCTGGGTGGTGGTCGGCGGGATCGTCGCCGGGCCGCGCTGGCTCGATCGCGCCGACCCGTTCGACCTCTACAGCTCCCTCGTCGCGCACCTCTCGCCGTTCGTCCGGGGACGCCGGCTCCGCCTGCACAACCCCCTGCGCAGCCTGCCTCACGTCCCGGTCCGCCCTGGTCTCGTGGCCCTGATCGCGACGCTGCTCGGGTCGACGGCGTTCGACAGCTTCTCCGCGTCCCAGACCTGGCAGAGCCGGTCGCCGTCGGTGCTGGTCGACACCCTCGTGCTGCTGCTGTTCTGCGCGGTCGCGGCCCTGGCGTTCCAGGCGGCCGCCCGTGCCACGGGCGGCGTCTCGACGACCGAGCGCGCCGCCCTGCCCGGGCTCCTCGCGCACTCCCTCGTGCCCATCGTGGTGGGCTACATCTTCGCCCACTACCTGTCGTACCTGCTCGAGCGTGGCCAGGGCGTGGTGTTCGCGCTGCTGCGTCCCACCGGCTGGGCCGACGACGCCTCGATCGTCTACTTCCTGTCCAGCCGGCCGGACCTCCTCGCGACGCTCAAGGTCGGCTTCGTCGTGCTGGGTCACGTGCTCGCCGTCGTCGCGGCCCACGACAAGGCGCTCGAGGTGCTGCCGCGCAGCCACCGCCTGACGGGGCAGCTGGCGATGCTGCTGCTCATGGTCGCCTACACCTTCACGGGCATCTACCTGCTGCTCAGCGTCTGAGGCGTACCGGGCCCCGCCGTTGCGCCGCATTGATTAGCACTCCTATCGTGAGAGTGCCAGTCATTCGGACGGTCGGATGAGGGCGTGGGCGAAGGCGGGAAGGGACCGCCGACGCAGCGCTCGTCCGTCGCGGGCATCGGGCCGTCCACCCACACCACGTCGAACCGGAGAGTTCCACATGGCCAAGTCCATTGCGTTCAACGAAGAGGCCCGTCGCGGCCTCGAGCGCGGCATGAACCAGCTTGCCGACGCCGTCAAGGTCAC
>SXGT01917692.1_pt1 | contig 10455 bp, 5 predicted proteins | sample 3176221 | NCBI WGS metagenome assembly SXGT01 (sample SAMN11356862, study PRJNA531348) | freshwater metagenome | isolation source: freshwater sample F1-120 | place: China: Fuxian Lake, Yuxi | collected 2017-12-25
GCCACTTCGCGGCGAACCGGTCGCCCGGAGAGTTCGCTGGCGAGCGCCGTGGCAATCGCCACGCCGGCTGACGGGCCGTCCTTGGGGATCGCGCCGGCGGGAACGTGGATGTGCGTTTCCACTGCGCCGAGTCGCGTCTTGGGAATGCCGAGTTTCTCGGCGTTCTTCGTGACGTAAGTAAACGCTGCGCGCGCCGACTCCTTCATCACGTCGCCGAGTTGGCCGGTGAGCACCAGCGCCACCGGAGCACCCGTGGAGCCTTCGTTGCCGATCGCCTGCGTGAGCGGGCGCACCGAGGCTTCGACGAACATGATGTCGCCGCCCATCGGGGTGTAGTACATCCCGGTGGCGATACCCACTTCGTGCACCTCGTTCGCCTTTTCCGGACGCACGCGCGGCCGACCGAGGAGCTCGCGGATATCCGCGTCAGAGACGATGCCGTCGTCGATCATGGTGTTCTTGTCACCAGCCGCAATACGGCGCGCCACCTTGCGTGCCACGGCGCCAATTTCGCGCTCGAGCTGTCGCACGCCGCTCTCGCGGGTGTATTTCGAGACGAGCGCGGCCACCGCATCATCCGTGAAACTCACGTTCTTCGGGGCGAGACCGTTCTCCTCCATCTGGCGAGGGATCAGGTACTTCTTGGCGATCTCGGCTTTCTCGCGCTCGGTGTAGCCGGCGAATTCCACAACTTCCATTCGATCCAGGAGCGGCCCCGGGATGTTCTGGATGAAGTTCGCCGTGGCGATGAAGAGCACCTCGCTCAGGTCGAACGGCACACCGAGGTAGTGATCGGTGAAGGTGTCGTTCTGGGCGGGGTCGAGCACCTCGAGCAGCGCGCTCGACGGGTCGCCCTGGAAGGAGACACCCAGCTTGTCGACTTCGTCGAGCAGGAAGACGGGATTCTTCGTCCCAGCCTGCTTCATTCCCTGGATGATGCGGCCCGGCATGGCACCCACGTACGTGCGCCGGTGACCGCGAATGTCGGCCTCGTCGCGTGCACCGCCAAGCGCAACGCGCACATACTCGCGGCCAAGGGAGCGGGCGATGGACTTGGCGATGCTCGTCTTGCCGACGCCTGGCGGGCCGGCGAAGAGGAGGATGGGGCCCTTTGCCATGGCGCGGGCCTTGGCTTCCTTCTGGTCCGTGATGGGCCGGTCGGCGGGCTCGTCGCTCTTCTTGAGCGACGGTGTTGCGTCGTCCTTGGCGCTCTTGAGCTTGGCCGCCGGGAATTCGCCGGTCGACTTAATCTCTTCCGCAAGCTGGTGGGCGCGCAGCTGGCGCACCGCCAGGAACTCAAGCACGCGATCCTTCACGTCCTTAAGGCCGTAATGGTCTTCGTCGAGCACGCGAATAGCGTGCGGCAAGTCGAGTTGGTCGTCTGACCGCTTGTTCCACGGCAGTTCGGCGATCCACTCGAGGTAGGTGCGAATGACCTGCGCCTCCATCGATTCGCGGCCTGAGCGCTCGAGGCGACCGAGTTCGCGTTCGACTTCCGTGCGTGCCTCTTTCGGGAGGTCGAGCTTGCCGAGCTTCTCGCGAAGCTCCTCGATCTCCTTGGCCTGACCGTCGTCGCCGAGCTCCTTCTGGATCGCCTTCATCTGCTCGCGCAGGAACATCTCGCGCTGACGCTCGCCAAGCTCTTCCTGCACCTGCGACTTGATCTCCTCCTGAGCCTCGAGCAGCGAGATCTGGCGCTGCACCTGCACGAGGACGCGGCGGAGCCGCTCCTCAACGGAAAGCGTCTCGAGGAGGCCCTGCTTTTCCGGCACAGGCAGTTCGATGTAGCCGGCCACGAGGTCGGCGAACTTGCCGGGTTCGGTGACGGCGTCGAGTACCTGATGCACCACCTCTTCAGGCAAACCGCGCTTCTCGCCAAGCTCGGCCGCACGCTCGCGGATCTCCTTATGAAGCGCCTCGAACGCCGGGTCCTTCTCGTCGAGGGGGAGCATGTCGTCGGTCTTCATCACGACGGCCGAGAGGTAGCCATCACCCTGCGTGTACTGGAGTGCCGAGGCTCGCTCTTCACCCTGCAGCAGGAGCTGGACACCGCCAAGTCCGCGATTCACCTGCCCAATGCGCGCAATGACGCCCATGGAGTAGAGGATGTCCGGCGCGGGCTCTTCCGCGTTGTCGCGCTGGGCGACGGCGAACACCAGCCGGTCTCCCTTGAGCGCGGCCTCGATGGCGCGCAGGGTCCCTGGGCGACCGGCGGCAATGGGTGCCGCGAGCCCCGGGAACATGACCGTCCCACGCAACGGCAGGACGGGCAGGGTCTGGCGGGTGGAGGTGCTTGTGGACGTGCTGGCAGAAGTGCTCATCTGGAACCGGTCTCTCCGTCGGGGACAGGCGCTCCGGGGTAGTACCCGCGGGGAGCCTCAACGGCCTGATAGACTTGCAAGGGGCGTTCCACCCTGACTTACGACAGTTCGGCGGGGATTGCAACTTTGTTGTGCCGCTCTGACGTAGTGTCTGACAGAAACGGTCAGGGCCGGCCTTTGAGAGCAGAGCGCTGAGACGCGAGGCTCGCCTGAGGCGGCGGACTATGCTATGCTTGCCTCTGCCACCCCCATACCCTCGCTAGTGCAAGATCCGCAGATCACGCAGTCCGACGCCGAGCTGCGCTCGCACGTCGCGCGCGTGCTGGCTCCAACCTACGAACTCGATAAGGAAATCGGGCGCGGCGGCATGGGCATTGTGTTCCTCGCGAAGGATTCGCGACTCAAGCGCAACGTGGCGATCAAGCTGCTCCCGCCGGAGCTGGCGTTCCGTTCCGAGATCCGGTCGCGATTCCTGAAGGAAGCGGAGACGGCGGCGCAGCTGTCGCACCCGAGCATCGTCCCGATCTACAGCGTCGACGAACGCCAGGGGCTGGTGTACTTCGTGATGGCGTACATCGACGGCGACAACCTCGCCAAGCGGATTCACGACAAGGGGCCGATCGAGCCGACCGAGGCGCGCCGGATTCTTCGCGAAGTGGCCGATGCGCTCTCGTTCGCCCACGAGCGGGGCGTGGTGCACCGTGACATCAAGCCCGACAACATCCTGCTCGATTCCCAGAGCGGGCGACCGATGGTGACCGACTTCGGCATTGCGCGCGCCGTGAGCGAGGGGGGCGGCGATCGCCTCACGGCGACGGGCATAGCGATTGGCACGCCCGCCTTCATGAGCCCGGAGCAATCCGCGGGCGACCGTTCGCTCGATGGCCGCAGCGACCTCTACTCGCTTGGCGTTGTGGCGTACCAGATGCTTTGCGGCGACCTGCCGTTTGTCGCCAACAACACGCCGGCGATGCTGGTGAAGCACCTCTCCGAGGCGCCGGTGCCGATCGAGCGCCGGAGCGGCAACGTGCCTGCGGATCTTGCACGGGCCGTGATGCTTTGTCTGGAGAAGAGTCCGGCGGACAGGTTCGCCAGTGCGCGCGAGCTTGTGAAGGCGCTTGATAGCGGCGATGTGCCAGCCCTTCCGGCCCCGCGCGCGCAGCGACAGATGGCGGCGTCGGACCGCCCATACGAAGGCGTTTCGACCGCGACGGACGGGTTCGGGATGAGCAGCGCCGGCCAGGGCGGTCGCGCCAGCGGCCGCAACGCGCCCGCGATGCTGACGCACGAAGACAACGTGATCGAGGCGAGCCCCGACGAACTGTCGCGGTGGAACGATCCGGCGGTGGACCGGTTTCGGCGCAGCGTTGCCCCGTTTCTCTGGGTGACGGCGTTCCTGATGCTGATGAGCATCTTCGGCGGCCCCAACCTGCTGGTGGTCAGCGCCTTCTGGGGCATCAACGTCGCCTACAAATACGCCAAGCTCTGGAGCGACGGATACGACTGGCACGACGTGTTCCGCGTGCCGCGTGAGCGGCTCTTCTGGGACGCCGTGGGCGAGTGGTTCGAGCACAACATCCAGAGCATCTGGAACAAGGAGAAGCGAATTCAGGCTCGTGCCCGGCGCCGACGCGACCTGAGTTCATCGTCGGCGTACCCATCGGTGCGGGGTGGGGGCGGCATTGCTCCGCGGCGCATTGGCGCAGCGGACGCGGCCGCGCTGGGTTCGGGGCCGCACGCCGCGCTTGCGCGGCAGGCGATCATCGATCGTGACGAGGTGCTGCGGATTGTGGATTCGCTTCCGCGGAACGAAAAGAACCGCGTGGCGGAGGTGCCGGCCACGGCACAAAAGCTGGCGGATTCCGTGATGGCAATAGCCACAAAGCTGGCCGACCTGGAGCGAGCGGGTGGCACCGCGCAGTCGGCGCGCGCCATCGACACCGAAATCAAGGTCCTCGAAGGGCAGGCAAATCCCCTCGACCGGGACGCCAGCGAGACTCGCGTGCGGCGCCTAGCACTGCTCCGTCGCCAACGGCGTGGCATCGTGGAGATCGAGCGCAAGCGCGTGGAGCTCGGCGACAAGCTCGACAACTGCGCGCTACTCCTGCAGAACATGAAATTCGATGTGCTGCGCCTGCGCACGGGCGACGAGTCGTGGCAGCACGTGACGTCAATCGCGGAGCAGGCGATGGCGGTGGCACGCGAGGTGGACAGCGCGGTGTACGTCGCAGATGAAATGCGGCGGATTGTGCCGCGCACCACCAAACCTTGAGCGACGACGCGGCGTCGGCCGAGGCGCTGCAGCGCCGGGTCGAAGGAGCGGTGGGCGCGATCTTCGACGTCGAAGAAGAGATCGGCCGGGGCGGCATGGCCGTGGTCTACCGAGCGTTGGACAAGCGTTTGCGCCGCAAGGTGGCGCTCAAGGTGCTGCCGCCCGATCTCGCATTTCGGGCGGACGTGCGATCGCGGTTCGTGCGGGAAGCGCAGATGGCGGCGCAGCTTTCGCATCCGCACATCGTGCCCATCTACGCCGTTGATGAGACGGGCGGGATCGTCTGGTTCGCGATGGGGTTGGTCGAGGGCGAACCGCTCGCCAAGCAACTCGCGGAGCATCCACGCCCGGACATCGCGACCGTTCGGCGTGTCCTGCGTGAAGTGGCGGATGGGTTGAGCTACGCGCACGCGCAGGGCGTGGTGCATCGCGACATCAAGCCGGACAACATCCTGATTGACGCGGCAAGCGGTCGCGCCCTGGTGACCGACTTCGGGATCGCGCGTGCTGCCGAGGGCGACCTGCGGCTGACCGCCACGGGCGTCGCCGTGGGCACACCGGCGTACATGAGCCCCGAGCAGGCCATGGGCGAGAAGGACGTGGATGGGCGGGCCGACATCTATGCCCTGGGTATCGTCGGCTGGCAGATGCTGGCGGGTGAGCTGCCGTTCAAGTCGGAGAACACACCCGGCATGCTGATGAAACACATCAGCGAGCAGCCGCGGCCGCTTGGCGAGATGCGCGATGGCGTACCCGAGAACCTGGTCTATGCCATTGAGCGCGCGATGGCCAAGGGGCGCAATGACCGGTGGCCGGATGCGGCCGCGTTTCGTGATGCGCTTGCCGATCAGGCGCAGGCGCCTGCGGGCGGCGCCTTCTCCAATGCGCACACGCCGCCCCGCGCTGTACCGGCCTGGGACGGCGGTCGTCACGATGCGGTGCCCCGCATTCGCTCCGAAACGGGCGGACCGGCGGATGTGCCCGACAATGCGTCCGGCGCGCGGCACGGCGGCTCATCGGCGAAGCCCTGGCGCTTTGACCCGCTTCGCGACGACGCCCTGCAGAGCACGTCGGGCGCGGAAGCGCTGCGCAAGTGGCGCGAAGAACGCCGCGCCTGGCGCGAGCGGAACAAGCCCGTGCCGATGGACGCGGAGCCGCTCACGCGGCGCGAGCGCCGGGAACTCGAGCGGGAGGAACGCGCCGAGCGGCGCGCGTCGATGACGCCGGAGGACCGCATCCGACATGTGCAGCGCTCCGCGACCAGCTTCGTTTTCATGGGGGGCTTTCTCGCGGCGATCAATTTCTTCACAAGCCCACAATTCCCCTGGTTCATCTTCCCCGTGCTTGGCATGGGGATCGGGTTGCTGAGCCGGTTGAGCGGGCTCTGGATCGATGGGATCCCGTTGTCGCGCCTCTTCAAGCGCCAGCCGCTGACTGAGGGGTACGCCGCGGCGGAAGCCGCCGAGGCGCTGCCGCGCGGCTCCAGGCGCGAGCGAGCGCTCGCCACGCAGGGCTCGTTGCCGCGATTGCCGGCACCCGACCTCAGCGGCGTCCCGCGCGACATCCTCGACGGGCCCCACGGCGCGACGGTGAAGGAAGCCGCCGAAGCCAAGGTGATCATCAACGACGTGATCGCGCGGCTGCCCGAGCACGAGCGTCTCTCACTACCCGATGTGAAGAGCACCGCCGTGGCGCTTGAAGAGCGGATTCGTGCGCTCGCCACCGCGATGCACCAGCTCGATCGCGACGCATCGCCCGAAGCGATTCGCCGACTGGAGCAGAAACTCGCCGATGCGCGGGCTGCGAGCTCCGACAGTGCCGAACGCGAGCGGCGGGTGGGCCTGCTCGAGCGTCAGCAGTCCACGCTCAAGGACCTTGCGGACCGCCGGAACCAGGTGGCGTCGCAACTGGAAAACTCGGCGATCCTCCTGCAAACGATGAAGCTCGACCTGCTCAAGCTGCGATCGAGTGCGATGGAATCGAATATCGCCGACTCGACGCTTGCGACGCAGGAAGCACGCGTGGTTTCCACGGATATCGAGCGACTGGTCGACGCGGCGAACGAAGTGCGAAAGCTCCAGCGATAGGCGGGTGCCGCCCGCTCAGTGAGCGAGCGCCGTGTGGATCGCCGTGGCGCAGCGCTCCGGCGCCTCTTCCATCACAAAGTGGCCGGCGTCAGGAATCACGTCGAGCGTGGCTCCGTGGATCGCCGCCTGCAGCCGCTCGCCGATTGACCGCGGCAGAAAGGGATCGTCGCCGCCGCAGATGACGGCCGTCGGCACCGCGAAGTCGCCCAGCCGGGCGCCAATGGCCTGGATTCCCGGGTCGCGTATGGCCTGCAACTGTGCGAGGATCGCATCGGCCCCGAGGTGTGCGGCGTAGGCCCGGAGCGAGTGGTCAAGCGACCGGCGCCCCTCGTCCCGATCGGAGTAGCCCCGAATCGCCGAGCCGTGGACGAAGCTCGCGAGGACGCTTCCCCCGAGCCAGCGCCCCAGTGGACTGGCCGTACGCGCGAGACGCGCCAGGCGATGAGGCCAAACGTCAAACCCAAACGAACTGATCAGCGCGAGCCCCGAGACCCGCGCCGGCTGCTCGACCGTGAGTGCCTGAGCAATGACGCCGCCGAGCCCATGTCCCACAATCGCGCATCGCGTGATCGCGAGGTCGTCGAGCAGTCCGCGGACGAGTGCGGTGTGCGTGGCGATGGTGCAGGGTGCTGCGTTCAGACGCCGCGGGCCGTCGCTCCGACCGCAGCCCATGAGGTCCATCACCACGAGCCGCCGACCTTCGGGCATCAGCGGGACGATATGTCGCCAGGAGTGCGACGAGCCGGGGAACCCATGCAAAAGCAGCATGGGATCGCCCCCACCACGAGATCCCGCCGCGTAGTAGTAGAGGCGCGTGCCCCCGACATCGACGAATTCCCCTCTCATTGTCGCAAACATAGTGGCCGGGAAGTGCTTCTTTGCCCCCGAAACGCACTGGCGAATCCCGAGAAAAGCTGTATCCTTCACGGCGCCCAAACTGGGTGCACGGTTGCTGCTGTGTAACCTGTTGCAAATAAATGAGTTATATGTCCACAGAAAGCGTCATTCCGCAGCCTCCCGCGCCGACCGTGGCGATCTTTCCGCCGCCGCCGCCGCCACTCGCGGAGCTGAAATTCCCGCTGGGCTGGCTTCTGGACCATGCCGCGGCGCCGATCAAATACCGGTCGTTGACCGAGGTCGCGCGCATTCCGGTGGCCCCGGGGTCGCCAATCCAGAATCTGCCGTACTCATTCGCGCCGGCGATGAAACTGGCGGTCACGCAGGCCGCCGACGGCATCTGGAATGGCTCGATGCTGACGGTTCCGTCAGTTCGCGGGGACGAGTTCGAGGGCGTTGGGACCGTGCATGCCGTGCGCCGCCTGCTGGAATACGGGTGGGACAAGGATTCGCCGTCAGTCTACCATGCGCGCCGGATTCTCTTCCGCCTGCTGGCCGAAGACGATGATCCGTCGCTGCTCTTTGAGTTCACGCCGCCGCCGGCGAAGAAACTGGAACGCGAGTCGGTTGTCGCACTGCGGCAGGTGCTGCGTGAGGCCGCGGCCGCGGTGCTGGCGCAGGCCGGATTCGAGTCGGATCCGCGGCTTCGTGGCGCGGCGAACCGGATTCTCGATCGCGTGTTCGATTTCCTTCGCACACCGCTCGCGGAAAAGCCGTGGATTCGTGTGGGCAACCAGCAGGTGCTGGCGGCCGAAGCAAATCCACCGTCGATCTTCGCGTTGCACATGCTGGCGCACATGCCGCTGTTCCGGAACGAGCGTTACGAGGCAATGGAAGCGCTCTACCGCTGGCTGACGCACCCACTTCCGCGGCAGGAGCAGGTGCAGGTGCTGGGCAAGCGCATGGTTCCCGTTCCGCAGTACGTGCTCGGCGACTGCCTGCCGCACCGCAACGCGGTGGAAAGCGACATCCCGGCGGCGCTTGGCTGGCTTGAGCTGATGGCGCGACTCGGGTTCCTGCGCCGAAACGACAACTGGCTCAAGATGCACGAGCGGTTCATCGACGACTGCGGGCGCGATGGCGTGTGGCATCCGCACAAGGGGATGTCGATGCCGCGCAGCTCGAATCCCTGGTGCTGGGCGCCGTATCCGCTCGAGCCGTCGCATGCCGGCGATGAGCGATGGACCGACGTCACGTTCCGCATCGGTCTGATCGCACGCATTTCCGGGCGCCCCATCAACGTGGTCTGACGGACCGCCGAAACCAGTCGGCGGAGGGTAGAACACGGGTGCCCACAACACGACTTCCTCCCGCGGAGTGGTTTCCGGCCGGGTGGCCGGGGCTGACGGCGCGCCACGTTGCGCTCGCGGACGGCACGTCGTTGCGCGTGGTCGAAGGCGGGCCAGCGGACGGAAAGCCGTTGGTGATGCTGCATGGGTGGGCCGTGTCGTCGTATCTCTGGCGCCACACACTCGCAGCACTCGGAGCGGCGGGATACCGCACAATCGCGCCCGACCTTCCGGGGCACGGGCTGTCGGATGCGCCCACCGCGCGCGGCGAGTACACGCTCGAGGCGTTCGTGCGCCGGTCGGAACTGCTGCTCGACATGCTTGGCCTGAGCGCCCCACCGATTCTGGCGCAATCGATGGGTGGACGCATCGCCACCGCGCTCGCGCAGCGCGGACGCGCCGAGCGGCTCGGGCTGTTTGGACCGGTGGGTTTTGGCAGTGTGTCGCCGGCCACGGCATATGCCCCGTTCATTCCGGCCGCGCTCGGCGATGTGGCCACGGCGCTGGTCACTCGGCGAATGGTGGAGGTCGTGCAACGCCGCGTGCATGGAAAGTTGAGCTGGTTCACGGACCGCGACGTGGACGAGTACTGGGCGCCAACGCAGTTCTCTGCGGTAGTGCGAGCGCAGGTGCAAATGCTCCGCGAGTTCACCTGGACGCCGCTCACGCCGGGCGATCTCGCTGCGGTGCCGCAGCCCACACTCGTGATGTTCGGCACGACGGACCGTACGGTGAAGCCGCACGGCACGGAAGAGATTGTGCGGCAGTTGCCTCACGGCCGGCTCGAGTGGGTGGAGGGGGGCGGGCACGTCTTGATGGAAGAGGTGCCCGAGCGCGTGAACGCCGCACTCATAGAGTTCCTCGGCTCCACGGGCTAACTTGCAGGGGTGATAACGAGACGAAGTGGGCGCGGTGGACGCCGCGCGGCGCCGCCAAAGGCGGCGGCAGACGAGTCGCAGATCGAGCTGGACCAGCTTGACGAGGCGGAAGGGGCACCCGAGTCCGCGCCAGTGTCGGACGACGAAGCCTCCGGTGTGCCAATCGTGCTGACGGAGCCGGGCGACGACGATTCGGACAGCGAAGCGCCGTCGGGCGCAGGAGCGCTCGCCGAAGCCGAAGCCGCGACGGTGGGCATCACCTTCGCTGAATTGGGATTGAGTGCGCAGATGCTCAACGCACTCTCCGACGCAGGCTACAAGCACCCGACGCCGATCCAGGCGCAGGCAGTGCCGCTGGCCATGAAGGGTCGCGATATCATGGGGCTCGCGATGACGGGCACTGGCAAGACCGCGGCGTTCACAATTCCGATCATCGAGCGGCTCACCGGCGGCCCCAGGCGCACGCGCGCGCTGATTCTCCCGCCGACGCGCGAACTCTGCGTGCAGGTGGAAGAGAGCTTCAAGAAATACGGCCGACACAGTGGTCTGCAGGTGATCAGCGTGTACGGCGGCGTGGGCTATGACCCGCAGGTGAAGGCACTGCGGGGCGGTGTGGATGTGGTCGTGGCCACGCCTGGGCGCCTGATTGACCATCTCGAGAAGAGCAACACGGCGTTTGACGAGATCGAGATCCTCGTGCTCGACGAAGCC
>SXGT01700870.1_pt1 | contig 10453 bp, 13 predicted proteins | sample 3176221 | NCBI WGS metagenome assembly SXGT01 (sample SAMN11356862, study PRJNA531348) | freshwater metagenome | isolation source: freshwater sample F1-120 | place: China: Fuxian Lake, Yuxi | collected 2017-12-25
AGACGAACTTCGCCTGCTTTCCCTCCATCTCCTCACTCAACCGCGCCGGATTGATAAGCCCGTTATCATCCTCCGTCATGCCCAGGGAGATAAGCAGTTCAACATTCACATCCGCCATACTGCGCCCCGCGTTCTGCCCCTTGCCAATCAGCGCCCGGGTGAAGTTCAGCTCAGCATTGATCATCTGCTCAACGCCATCCACTTCCACGAACCCCGGCAACACCGCGGCCATGCGCCGTTCGTCGCCGTCCTTTGCCTGCAACTTCGTCCAGTGCGCCCCGTGAATCGTTACCGTATACGTCCCGGCATTTTCCAAAAACTTAGCCATGATACATGTCTCCTATTGCCGCCGCCTTAGCGGCTGGCCACCTTGGTTTCAATCTTCACCACCACGCCAGGAATCGGCGACCACTCCGGTTCATCCTTCATCTTGGCGATATACGCTTCCTTGTTCTTCTGCAAGTCAATGCGGATGGCGCACAAGTCCACCGTCATGAACTGGCGCGGCACCAGGTCGGCGTTCACCACGTCAAACGTCAACGCCTGCGCCAGCCGCACCCCGTCAACCTTCGGCGCCGTCGCCACCGGTGCAGCATCCGGCACCACAATCACCGTCTGCGCCGGAGGAGGCACGAACGTCTGCGGGTCACCGCCAAACAACTCCGCCTCCGCCTGCGCCTGCAACTGCATCTCTTCGTTCTTGCGCTCCAGCTCCGCCAACTGGCGTTCAACCTCTTCCCGGCGGGCCGCCTCAGCCTTGCGCGCCGCCGCCTCCGCTTCCTTCGCCTGCTTCACTGCGAACTCCGCAACCAGGCGCTTCAGGCGCTCCGTTTCAAACCCCACACTCAGCAGCGCCTCATCGGCCTTGGCCTTGATCAGCTTCTGTGCCTTCAAGAACGGATCCGTGATCACCTTACGCTGATCCTCCAGAGCCTTCGCCAGCTTGCCCAGCTTCCGAATCTGTTCACCGGCAGCGTCTGCGGTGTCCGCAGAGTCAACCAACTTCACCCCGGCCGCCACCAGCAACAGCTCGTCACGCTTCGCGAACCAATCGGCCGCAATCGTCACTTGGCTGGACACGTCCGGCAGAATAATCGTCAATGCTTTGCTGTTATCCATCTTCGTCACACCCCTTTCATTTCGGCCACAAAATCGGCCATCTTCTTTTCCTGCGCTTCGCTCATGCCCTGGCGTGAAGCCAGCACCTCCATGACGCGCGCCTTGTGCTCCTTCGTGATCTCCGGGCGCTTCACACCCATCACCACCAGCAGCGTGTCAACGTCCTGGTCAACCCACTTCTGACCAGCAATCTTGCCGATGGGGGCCACGTCATAATCCACCACCACTTCGGCAGTGGTCGTTGCCGCTTCCGCCACCGTAGTGGCCTTCACATCAATCACCGCATCCGCCGGTTTGCCGGCAGAAACATCCGCCTGCACCTTGGTCACCGCCTCTGCCACCGGCGCCGCCGTGGCCGTCGCAGTCTTGGCACTGGCCTTCACCGTCTTCGCGGCCGACATCCCGGCCGCCTGGGGCTCGTCCTTGTGCGGCACCGGTGCGTCAAAGTCCTGCACCTCCTCCGGCGTGTACACCCCGGCATTCACCCCGGGGGCCAACACCCGCACCGCCTTCGAAACCAGCCGCGCCCACAGCATCGCATCCGGAGTGCGCGCCCAGTTATCCTTCACCGTCTTGCCGTCCTTCTTGAACGGCCAGCCAGCGGCCTGCGCCTGCGCCATCGTCATTTCCATGTCCAGCGAGTTCTCACCGTAGGCGAAATTTGCCGCCGCCCGGGCTCCGCTGAACTCCTTGATCTGGTACTTGCCGCCCAGGGACTGGAACTTGGCCAACATCGCGTCAGCCCGCATGCAGGGATTGCCGTCAATCAAGTGGTACGTCCGCTTAAACTGAAGCGGGCTGATCCGCTCCGACATGCACGTCAGCACCAGCACCACGCCCTGCCCCTGCTGCGAACAGCCGAACATCCCCGAGCGCTCAAACGCCTCGCCCAGGCTCATCGCCTCGCCCATGTTCGCCACCGGCATCACAGCCTGCTCCGTGGCCTCACGTTTCACCATTGCCGTAGTCGCTTCCATCATCGTCAGATCCTTCCTTTGTCCTTGTTACCGATTTCACCGATCATGCGCACAACCTCACGCCGCTCAGCGGCGAAGAGTTCCTGGGGAATGGCCACCGTGGCCAGCTTCGCGAGGTCGAACACCTCGCCCGTCTCACACATCCCGTCCGCCGCCACCACCACCGCCCCGGCCGCAGCCTTGCCGATCTCCAGCAGCACCCCGATGGTCAACCGGTTCTTTCCTGCCAGCAGCAACAACTCCCGCGCCAGCTCCTGAAGGTGCGCCCGGGCGCGCTCCTCAGCCTTCCGGTTCACCATCTGCGCCACCTGGGCTAGCGTCTCCGCATCCTGGTCAGACATGACCATTGGAGCGGGATTGACAACTTTCTTTTTTGAGCTATCTTTCACTTGTCGTTCCTTTCATCTGGGCTCGCGGTTTTCAGTCGACCGCGAGCCCCTTTTTTGTTTAAGCCTCAAGCGCGTCAGCCCGGGCGCGCCAAACCTCAACGTCCTGCACATCGGCCTTGCACCAGCTCCTGTGGTTGTCCGCCATCCACACCGAACCGTCATGCCGCTGGCGGAACAACACCTTGATCACACCTTCAACAATGTGTTCACCACCAAAGAACATCAGCAACTCATCGTATGCGTTGAGTGCGCTATTTGTGTCCTTGCACTTGGCTTTCGTATTGAACCGCTTAGCTTCAACCTTTGCACGTGCCACCTTGCCGACAGGATTGGTGTATTCAATGACGCGGCAGAGGGTATAGCCGTCATTATCCTCGATAAGCGAGATAATCCCAAGATCATCCAGCTTTCGCGCATTGATCGCTTCAAATGCGTTGATGTATACCACCTTTATCCCCTCATCATGGGCAGACGCAGTTTCACGCACCCATGCCTCCATCCCTTGAACATTAGTGGAAACATCCGAACGGTGAAACTCTTCTTCGCAAGTATCCTCAACCGCCTCAAAGTCTCCGCATGCCAGCGAGTCTGGATTGGTGGATTCGCAATACTCCTCATCTTTCATGTGCTTGCAGCCGCCGCAGGTATGGTGCTCCGCCAAATCCTCAACCGTCCGCGCCGTCGTGTCGATGTCCGCCACCGACCCGGGCCCCAGCAACCGCACCGCCTCGCCGCCGACCTGCTTCGGTACGGCCGTTCCCGAGGGGGCCACGTCGCTGCCATCATCCATCCCCGGCAACGGCGGCTGGTCGAAGTTCACGCGCACCGTCTCGAAGCTGTCCTTGTGCTTGATCTTGCGCGTCCAGTCCAGACCAAGGTCAAAGCAGTAGTCGCCCCGGTCGTCCAGCTCGAAGCCCAGGCGGAACACCACGTCCAGCCGGTTCTCTCCACACTCACTGATCTGCTTGCCCAGGTCGCGGATCATCAGCGGCAGCGACGACTCCGCCGCGTTGCCCATCAGGCACCGCACCCGCTCACCCAGCACATCCACATTTGCTTGCGTCAGTTCTTTCATCTGTCAGTCATTCCTTCCGTTTCATTGTTGTTTACTTCATCACCACGACCGCCACGGCGCACATCACTCCGGCGACCGCGCCGCCCAAAAACAGGATCACGCGCTCTGCGCGAATCTGGCTATCCCACCGGCGGCGCTCGGCGTCCAGCAGCTCCAGCTCGTTGGCGCGGTGGATGCGGCTCGCTTCTTCGTCGCTGATCATCATCGTTTGCTGCATGTTTGCCATGGTATCAGCCCTCCCCCTGGGTATCGGTGGCCACGGTCACGGGGCGGGCTTCCAAGTTCGCCACAAAGTCCGCAAGGTCTTTTTCCAAGATGCGTACATAGCGTGTCCCTTGCTTGCGGGCTGGCAGCTTTCCGGATGCAATCCAGTTTCGTACAGTGCGTTTGCAGGTACCAAGGCGGGTGGCGGCTTCTTTCATCGATATAAGTTTATCAACTGGCTCTTTCTGTTCGTGTTTAGTACGAGATTCAAGCCACTTCGTCAGTTCTGCCGCAGTGATGTCTTTGTGTCCTCCGCACTGTAATACATTTACGGCGGATAAAACAGTAATACTTGGTGTAGGCATGGTCATTTTCCTTTTGTGAATTTGTTGAGTTCCGATTCTCGAACACGGATGATCTTCCGCCCCAGCACAACGCCGGGAAGTCGCCCGGCCTGCATGAGTCTCCGCACTGTCTGCGCCGACAGCCCTAGGCGCTCGGCTACCTGCTGCGGTGATAGCCAGCGGTCACTGATTTCTTCTTTCATTTGCACCTCCTTTCTGCTTAAATTGCGCGTTTTGGGTTGCCCACGTTGCGCGCCCCGTGGGGTCGTATTCCTGTCGCTTGCACTGCATTTGCAGGAGTGGCGGAAGGCTACCCGGTTTTTGTTTACGCAGATACAATATCACGCAATATCACGCTATTCAAGCGTATACACAACATTTTTTTGCAATAAAAAATCCGCCCCAGTCTTGAGGCGGATGGTGTATCACTGTGTGATAGTCGGTGCTACTTATCCAAGAAAAAACGTGCCACGCGTTCGACGAGTAGCAGGCCAGCAGCCCCGGCAGCAGCCCAGAATATGGCCATTTTGGCCTCTATTGCCTGTAGCCGGTACGTGAGGCCGCTTCCGTCGTTGTTGGTGCCATAGAGGGCAATGTGGTGATCTCCTGACTGCTGGTTGTGGTTTGCACACATTGTCATTTGCCGCTCCATGTACATCTTGATTTCGAGGTACATTTTATTCTGCGTGTCTTCGAGAGCGTGCAATCGCTGATTCATTCCGTCCAGTGCGCGCTTGATTTCGTTGATGTCGTCCATTTCCGTGTGTCCCTGTATCGGTGCGTCGTAGTTGGTTGGTTGTCGTTCAAATTCAGCACTATCTCGGCGCGTCCTAGATGTCCTGGCGATTGTCCTCCCTGCGCGTCTTGCGCAGGGTGCAAACACGTGTGTTGGTTGGTCTCGCAATTTCAGCGGTCACGACGAACGCCGCCAATGCTGCAATCAAGATTTTACGGTGCATCCGTTTTCGCCTTCTCTGGGTACGTACCCTTGCACGTGGTGGTGCTCTCCCACGTGTTGCCAAGGATATTCAATTTGATGGTGCTTGTTCGCTCTCCGGTGAAACTCTGGCACCCTGCTGACAGCGCCGCCATGATCGCCACTACAGCCATGCATTTTACCACCCGCACAAGCTCACGCGCCCGAGTAGTTGACGCCCGGGTGTGTCCGCGCCAGACCGCCCAGCCGGCGGAGCGCACTGCGGCCCACATTGCCCACGCCTTGGCGCGCCCCACCCCACCACGCCGTAGTAGCTGGTAAAAAATCTCATCGGCAACGGAGCGCGGAACCAGCTCGGATTCGTATAGCGCATCATGGATGATCGCGGCTGGCAAAACAAGGCCATTCCATGGATTCCCGATAACCGGCCACAGCAACGGCGGGATGCTCGCCCCGTCGGTCACATAGCCGCGCATTACGGTAGTTCGGTAGCCGCAGGCGGTTGCCACGTAGTTGGCCAATAGCTCGTACTCGTCGCTGTCCCGTGGGATCGGCGATATTTGCGGCTCTGGCAGGTGGTCTGTTGGCATGGTCAAGCCCTCCGAATCTCTGCAATCACTGCGGCAACGTCGATTCGAGAAACTGAGAGGTTCATACAACACCAATAGCTTTGATCTTTTCAGACACAAGATTAAGCATGGCGCGCCAAAGATACGTTGGCGCAATAGCCGCTACGTGATCTGGATTGGTTTTGTCGAAACATTCCGGCAGCGTTGCCACGGATTGCCCCAGGACCGGCAGCAGGTCAAGATTATGAAGAGAACAATCAAATGGTCTTACCTCGGTGAACTGAGCGCCGTCGCCGTACCCGATCCGACCACGGACCTGCATGGTGCATTTAGACCACTCCCCGCCGCCGTCGTAGAATGACAGGCCGATGTGCGTGATCTGGAATTTCCCGGCGCGCTTTTCCGGAACGACAATTTCGGTTGTGGTTGATTCTGCCATGTGGTTAATCCTTGACCTCTGTTAGTTCTGCTGTTACATGCCAGTTAATGGTCGTTGACGTAGCGCCGGTTACAGCAATTTTTAACGCCTCGTTGGTATCGTCTGCGGTGACTGCCACGGTCCAGCCGCTTACCGTTCCGTTGGTTGCCTTAGCAACAGGTGATCCGGTGTCCAACACACATGTCGTGTTGTTGCTCCCGTCACGCAGTATTATGCCCTCAACAAACCAAGACGCCACGTTTGCTGTCGCGCTTTGTTTTGCGATAATGTTCAGTGTGAAGCGAATGGCAGAATTGGCGACAATGGTGCAGCGATTTGAGGAAACTCCATGCAGATAAATTTCCGCAGCATTTCCGTCTGTTGTTTGCCCCTTCCACTGGACAATTCCGAACGGATTTTTATTGGCGGTAGCGTGATCCCCAGATATGGAAAGCTCTCCGTATCGGCTCGTTTTTGAATATGCCCCTAAAGCTATTCCGTATGGGCTTGCACTAACGATCTCAGCTAGATACCCAAGCGCAACACCGCCAATTCCCGATGCTGACACGGTAGTATTGCTACCTAGTGCCATAGAGTTTTGGCCTGCCGCAGAGGTGGCGTCCCCTATTGCAATACAATTGCCAGAAGATGCCTTCGAGTCCGCATTTTTTCCAATCGCAATACTGTTCGTGGTCGTCGCCTCTGCCCCCGTGCCGATGGAGATGCTATCCGCACCGCTGGCGATCGCCGCGACTATGCCTTTAGTGCCAATGGCAATTGCCCCTGCCGCGCTTGCAACTGCCCCGCCGGTTGTGGCTTCGTCGCCAATGGCAATTGCCCCGGTATTGCTAGCCGTGGCCCCGTGCGTGGCAGTAGATTTGGTGCCTGACTCAGTTCCTGCCGCGAGTCCACTTGCCGCAGGAATTTCCGCTACTGCGCCGTCCTTGATACCATAGTATTTTGCATCCGAGACGCTCGGCAACTTCGGGAAAAATCCGTGCTTTGTCGCGCTCACGTTGTTGGTCGCATTATCCGCAAGTGTGATCGCCGCCTCGACAATCGCCGCGCCGTCCCCGCCGTTGTGGTCGTGGCTGTCTCCGTTTGTGACACCCTTGGCGGACGTGGCATAGGTAGCCGACAGGTCTGGAATCCACCCGGTTGCTAGCGTGCCTCCAGCTCCGGCCTTCGGGATGGCGTTGGCCGCCGCCGTAGCCGTAGCAACCTCGTCAGCACCGCCGTTCTGGTGGCGTGAGGCGTGGGCGAGAGCTGCCTTCTCCGTGTCCAGCTCTTCAAGCGCCGCCTGAACGTTGGTAGAACCAATACCTCCAGCCGGAACAAATGTGACACTCGACGCAGGCACTGATCCTGCCGCAACGGACACGGTTGCCACGGCCGCCTTGCGGATGTCCAATACTTCACGAAGCGCCGCATATTTTGCCCCAACATTGTAGGATGTGCGGTGCTCGAAAATCAGGCGGTACAGTGGCCGTATCTCGTTGTCGTTGCCGATGATCGAATAGGCCGCTTGGATGTCCGCCCACGTGAATGCTCGGGCATTGACAATCGTTGTAAATTCAGCCGTGGCAGAAATTACCTTGACGGCCTCACCGCTGACCGGATTCTGAGTGCTGTAGACGAAGTAGACAAAAAAGTCTGTATTCGTCACCGGCGTCCGTACCCCCGTCGCCGTGATGTACTCCGGAACGCTCCCAGCAGAGAACGAGAACGGCCAACGCGATGCCGCTAGGAACGAAATCCGCGAGCTGGAATCCTGGATAAATACCTTGAACTGTCCGGAGTTTGTGGCATTGAGACTGGCTGGTGTGGTATTGCCTAAGTCCTGCTGCCATATCGATCCACCCGTAGAGTTTTCAATGGTGTATGGTAGGTTTTCGTCTCGAACTGTCCCTGACGTTAGGCCGATTACAGAGTTTCTGCCGTCGGCGTTCGGAGATCCACTAGTAATAGCGTTGTGCTCCAGCGTATATCCGCTCGCCCATACCGCCCCTTGCAAGTGCTGCCATGCGTGATCATCGTAGGTGATGCTGTTGGTATGGTATTCAACGTATTGCGACACCAGCTTAGCTGCTCCAGTAAGGCTGCTATTCCACACGATTCGGTACACCGTTGCAATCGTCGGGAATTCAGATACCGTCCACGGTGTCTGAGTTGTAATAGCGGTGCCGGAGGAATCGAAATAAAAGAACCATGTCCCTGATGTGTCCGTAAACGCAGGGAATGCGATAGGTCCAGTCTTGCGTATGCGTGAGATTTTTCCTGCTCCGTCAACGAAAAAATCAAGATACCCGCGAGTTGGCGTGATGGTAAGCACTCTGGTCGTCGTGTCGATGCTTATTTCAGTGGCCGACAACGGATTCATGGCGTCAATGCCAGGGTTTCCGGTTGCAAAATTGAATGTCCCTGCTGCCGATTGCAAAAACCAAAGTCCTGTACTGGATTGATATTGACACACTAGGCTCTCGATAGCCAGATACATGTAGATTGACTGTGGTCCGTCAGTGCGGTCGAATTTATCCGTACCTCCGGCGTTGATGGTCAGATACGATGTTGCCCCTGTTTTTACAATAAGGATCTGGATTACCGTTTTGTCAGCAGGTGCAGTAGGAAGGGTGATCGCGAACGATCCTGCGGAAATGTCGCATGGCACATACTCGCTGGCGTTGGCTGAATAGTTGCCAGTCTTGAGCGCAGTAACGGTTAGAGCCTTGCTCGCCCCGATACTTGACGGTGCAATTGCATCCGTCCCCGTAGTGCCATGCGTACTGGCGTGCGCCGTCGGGGTGCGGCTGTCGGTTAGGCGGCTATCGTTGGATGCAACCAACCCGCCATGCGCTCCGGTTGTAAGGCTCGTGTGTGAGGTAAGATCAGTAGTCACCAGCGCCCCGACGTCTGCGGCGGTGGTGTTATGTGGGTTTCCGGTTGTCCCTGCGTGGCTGTATGCAGTTGCAATGTGCGTGTGGTCGTACGCCAGATTGTGGCCTGCTATTGCAGACGATGCCGCACCGGACACCTCCGCGCCAATGCTCGCAGGGGACACTGCGTCAGCCCCCGTAGTGCCATGCGTACTGGCGTGCGCCGTCGGGGTGCGTGCGTTGGTGAGAGCCGGATCTCCAAGAGGCACGGCACCGATGTCGGTAGTGGTGAGCACCACTACGCCGGTGTGACCGTTGACCGAGTCAACCGCGCCGCCGCCGCCTCCGGTCTGCGGCACCCATGACCGCACGCCTCCGGTGGTCGAGGTAAGAACATATCCGGTGGTCGCAGGAACTCCTAAATCAGCCTCCGCGCCAACGTCTGCGGCATCAAGAATGACAGCTCCGGTCTCACCATTTACGGACGTCACTGATGCTCCAAACACGGCGAGCGTGCTACCTGTCTGGATTATCCGCGCCGGAGCCGCTTCTGACAGGATCTTTGCGCCGCTCGTAAAGGTGATGATTCTCTGTGCCATGTTAGGTAGTCCTCACGGAGTCAGGCGTGCAGGTATATTTGCCTGCCAGCCACGTGTCAACGGCGATTCCCGGGGATGCAAATTGCAGTGCCCACTGGTAATCACCAACCGGAATAAGCGACGTCTTAGATGCGGCAACGGAGATTGAGCACGCGCCACCTGTGGTTGTGGTAATCTCCCCTCCAGTGGTGCTGGCGTCTAAGATAAGGTCGTCTGCCGGTGCGAACCCGCGAATCTGTAGGCGCCCGGTGTAGCTGGACATGTCCAGGGCCACCCCGCCAACGGTTACGGAAAAAGAAAAGGCCAGCGTGTCCCCGCGTGGCACAACAAGATCAAGTTTTGAAGGTTGCATGGCATGGCCCTTTTCTATTTAGGCGTTTCGTCAATCGCCGCCATCCGTTTCCAGTCTGAAATGTTCTGTTCCAGCGCTCGGCAGCGTGCCGTCATGACGCAATTAGAGCAGTTGCGCTCGTCTCCGATGATGGTCTCTGCCTCGCGAAGCTTGAGCACAAGCCATTCCGGCGATCCAAGATCCTCGATGCGTTGTCGGATCTGCGGCAGCGTCATGGCCACCGCTCCAACAGTCGCCACCACCTCCGGGGATACCATCATTGTCGGCGGGATAGTTTCGTCCCAAGCATACCCGTGCGGACACGGCCAATTTATGTTGTCATCTGGGACACGGAAAACTGCGGCAATCTCAGAACGCCACTTGAATCCAGACACAGACGCACGGCATGTTGTGCAATGCGCTTGACGACATACGTTTGTAAAATATTTGCTCATGAGAAAGTAAGTGACCCTGATCCGTCCATCCAGCCATATACAGGATCAAGCGAAAACACATCTATTGCTGTGTTGCAGTAATCGCCACCAAGAGAAATAGGTGGTACATAAAATAGCGGACTATTTTCGTTGCCGTCCTTAAACAAAGAAGCCCACCATCCAG
>SXGT01779511.1_pt1 | contig 10453 bp, 9 predicted proteins | sample 3176221 | NCBI WGS metagenome assembly SXGT01 (sample SAMN11356862, study PRJNA531348) | freshwater metagenome | isolation source: freshwater sample F1-120 | place: China: Fuxian Lake, Yuxi | collected 2017-12-25
CGACGCCGTCAGCGACGCAATCGCAAAAATCCTGACGACCTTCACGCCACAGGAGTGCGCCAACTACCTCGTAAACGCAGGATATGCATATAGCTAAATGCAAAACGCTCTAGCTTCGCTTTTCGACGCTCATTCTCCAGCCGACTTGCAAAGGCCATTTCAGGGCGGCGCTAAAACCGCGATTGCTGTTTTTGCGCATCAAGTCCGCATTGGCAGCGGTGGAGAGCGTATCTTTCACGTAGGCAGCAACACGCCTGCGACGCATCGAATTATTGTTCTTATATGGAGCGGCAAATGGATTTCGATCGCCTCAAACAGAAATATCTTGTCCACAATTTACGTGACGCCCTGCCCCTCTCTGGCCGGCCCCGACCCGCGCTCCTCGCATTTCTTCGCGCGCGCGGCGTGATCGGGCGCAGCGCGCCGAAACTCGTCATCGTCGACTTAGTCGATACGGCCGCGCAAGATTTGATGTGCCGCTTCATGATCGCTGGCGACGCCGCATCGAACTTCGTCGCGCCGCTGGCGCAAATTGCGTTCGATCGCAGAAATCCCATCGTCAAAAGGTTTGCGGCGCGCCGGCGAAATGCGCCGCGCCCCGGGAACCGCGCGAGATGAGATCTACGTCACGCCTAGCCGTGCGACGCCGCCGGCGAATTGCGCGGTCAGCATGCCCGGAGTCGAATGCGCCTGGCCGCATGTTCCCTGCCGGTCCACGACAATAAGGCCGCCCTGGCCGTTAACCTTGGCGACGAGATAGCGAATCGCCTCACGCGCGGCCTCCTCGGCCTGCATGGCGCGAAACTCAACGAAGAAGCCGACGGTCCGCGCAAGCGAGGCGCGGATGAAATCCTCGCCGACGCCCGTGCATGAGACGGCGCAACTGGCGTTGTCGGCGAATGTGCCGGCGCCGATAATTGGCGAATCGCCGACGCGTCCGCTGAGCTGATTGACGACGCCGCCGGTCGACGTCGCCGCCGCGAGATCGCCGTTTCGGTCACGCGCGACGGCGCCGACCGTGCCGTAATTCCCATCGCCCGCCCCCGAAGGATCGAGCGCGATCTCGCGCTTTCGCTTCGCCTTCGCCAATTGCGCGATGCGCTCTTGGGTTTTGAAATAATCCTCGCCTTCGAACGCCAAACGCCGCTCGCGCGCGAAGCGCTCCGCGCCCTCGCCGACGAGAAACACGTGGCCGCTGTGTTCCATCACCTCATAGGCGAGACGCGCCGGATTCTTCACGCCGCGAATCGCCGCGATCGCGCCGGCCTTGCGCGTTCGGCCGTCCATGACCGATGCGTCGCACAGGACTTCGCCATCCGCGTTTAGCACCGAACCCCGACCGGCGTTGAACAGAGGATCGTCCTCGAGCAGAGCGACGCAGTCGACCACAGCGTCGAGCGCCGACGACCCCGCCGCCAGAAGGCTCGCGCCCGACTCGACAATCGCGCGCAACGAGGCCTCATAGCGCTGCGGATCGCGGATTGCGCCCGCGCCGCCATGGATCATCAGCGAGAAGTCCATCGTGACTTGACCGGTCGCTTGCCGATTCATCTGGTCTTTGCGCTATATTCTCGCACGCCACGAAATTCGGATGAACGCCATGCGCAACACATTGCTTGTTTCCTTGATCTTGGCCGCGCTTGCGGGGCCCGCAGCGTCGGAAACGTCGATCATAGGCCGAAGGGATGGAAAGGATATCGTCACCGTGCGCGTCGACCAAGCCACGCGATCCAAGCAGGCTCTGCCTTTCTATCCTGGAATCTCCACAAAGACCGTCGGCTCAAAGCGGCTGTCGTTGCTCAAGGTGGTGATTCCTCCAGGCGGCAAGGCGGAGGCGCACATCCACAAAGGCCACGAATCCGCGATCTATCTTCTGCAAGGCCGCGTCGAGACGCGCTATGGTGAACATCTCGAAAAGAGCATCGTAAACGTCGCTGGAGACTTTATTTTTATTCCGCCAGACGTGCCGCATCAGCCCGTGAACTTGAGCGACAGCGAGCCAGCAATCGCGATTGTCGCCCGCACAGACGGGGACGAACAAGAGCATGTCATCCTCTATCCCGAGAAGAAATAGGATGCGGTCAGCGCGCCCGGCGTGCGCGGCGTGCGCGGCGGACGATCAAGCGCGACCACTGCTGCGACGCGCGTTAGGACATCAGTAAAGCGCGGCGTCGTCGAACAAATGCCACAGCGACTATTGCAGCTTGCGGCTGGTGATATGCGCGCCGGCGGCCCGGCGCTCGAGAACGAGTTTCTTGTCGTGAAAATCTTCCATGCCGACGCGATGGCCGACGCTGATCGCCGTCGCATCGGCCAAATCTTCATTAAACAGCCGCAGCATCGAAACCTGACTTTCTTCGTCGAGCGCCGACGTCGCCTCGTCCTTGATGATGATCTGCGGCCGTTGCAGCAAAAGCCGAACAAAGGCGGTGCGCTGCCGCTCGCCGCCTGAAAGAATTTGATCCCAGCGTTGCTCTTCATCGAGATGTTTGACGAAATAGCCGATGCCGCAGCGCCGCAGCGCGCCCTCGATCATTTCGTCGGTGATTTCCTTGTCGGAGATCGAATAAAGTATGACTTGCCGAAGCGCGCCCCGCGGAATGTATGGCTTCTGCGGCACAAAGGCGATGCGCGCGTCTTTCGGCAATAGAATCCGGCCGGAGCCCCACGGCCATAGTCCAGCGAGCGCGCGAACAAGCGTGCTTTTTCCCGTGCCGCTCGGCCCCGCGACAAGCAACTTCTCGCCGATCGGAATGACGACATTCGCGTCGGCGATTACAATTCGTCCGTTGCGATGCGCGACGGCGAGATTTTGAATGTGAATCGCGTCGTCATCGCTGACGCCGAACTCGATAAACTCCTTTTCTTCCATGATGACGCCGACATCGAGGCTCTCAAGAGCTTCGGCAAGTTCGTCAACCCGGTTGGCGGAAGCCATCCATTCCGCGACGCGCACGGAATTGTCGATGAACCAGTTAAAGGCGACCTGCACCGACAGGAAAGCGGCGGCCAACTGCATGACAGCGCCGAGCGTCAATGCGCCTGACAAATATTTTGGCGCAACGAGCACGAATGGAATGAGCGGGGTCAGCGCGCCATTGGCGTTTTGGACGGTCGCGAGCACGCCATTGCGACGGATCTGGCGAACCCAGGCGGCGACGACGCATCGATAATTCTGCAGGATAGAACTTAACTCGTCCGCGTCGCCGCGAATGAGCGCGATGCTTTCCGCATTCTCCTTCAGTCGGGAAAGTTCGGCGAGGAACTGCGCTTCGGCTTCGTTCTTTTGCGCAACAGCTGGGACGAGCGGACGTCCCGCGAGAAAAGCGACGCCGCCAGCGATCGTCGCGTAGGCCACGGCGGCAAAGCCGAGATAGCCTGGCAACACAATCCGAGCGCCGAAGAGATCGAACTCCAGGGAGCCGCCAACCGTCCACAAAATCCCGACGAAGGCCGACGCCGTCGCCAGCGCGGTTAAAAAGCCGACCGCGAATTCGACGAGCGGATCGATTGCTAGTTGAACGTCCTTGGCGATCCGGTATTCCGGCGAAGTCTGCTCTCGAGCGGCGATCTCAAGGCGGTAGTAGCGCTGGTCCTCGAGCCACCAGCCGGCGAGTCTCTGAGTGAGCCATTGTCTCCAGCGCATCTGTAATGTCATGCGCGCGACAAGCGCGCCGCTGACGGCGGCGGCGCTGAAGATCACAAGCACCGGCAACAGGGCCGTCGCCCAGGCGAAGGATTCGACGTTCTTGCTTTCGAGCGCGTCGAAGAACCTCCGGTTCCATTCATTGATGCTGAGCTGCGCCCCGAGCTGCAAGGCGATGCAGAAGGCGACCAAGCCCGTCAGGATCCACGCTCGCCGGCTGGTCTCGCCAATCCAAAATTCGAGCGCGAATGCGCTGAATTCCCGCCACCGCGTTCGATCCGACTGCTTGACCTCTGACGCGAAAGCGCTCTTTACAGCGTGCTCGTTCAAAGTCAATTCGCCCCTTTGCTTGAGCGCTGGAGGCGAGCGAAGGAGTTCTTGCCAAGCGGCTTGCCGCGCATCGCGCACTCACGCCGCTATATGGCGCGCCAAAGAGCGCGAGACTACAGCTTTCAGGCGCTCTTTTCACGGAACGAGACAGCAGAATGGTTTGGTCGCGGGCGATCCCGCTCGCATACAGCGTAGTCTAGGCGGCGCGAGACGCTTTGCGCTCAAAGAACAGCGCCTGGCTGATCGTGGCCTTGACCGTATCGACCTTATAAGGCTTGCTGATAAGAAAGGCAGGCTCCGGCCGTTCTCCCGTCAGCAGCCGTTCCGGAAATGCGGTAATGAAAATGACCGGCGCGTCGAAACTTTCGAGCATTTCGTTGACGGCGTTCAGACCGGAGCTGCCGTCGGCAAGTTGAATGTCCGCGAGGATCAGGCCAGGCTGCTGACGCTTGGCGAGTTCCAGCGCCTCCTGATGCGTGCGCGCGACGCCGATCACGCGATGGCCGAGATCGCGCGCAATGAATTCGATGTCCTGCGCAATAAGCGACTCGTCCTCGATAATGAGCACGTCCGTCGCGACGCGCTCGGCGATTTCGCGGCCGGCGTCCGTCACGAGCGCTTCGACCTCTTCTTCGGTCACGCCCAGAATCGCGGCGACGTCCGCGACCGAAAAGCCTTCGACAGTGCGCAGCAAGAAGGCCTGCCGCGAACGCGGCGTCAGCATGCTTATATTGCGCTGCGCGGCCGAGATTTCGTCGGTATTGCGCGACGGCTCGGTGTTCAGCCGGATCGACGACCAGGACGCCATGAACAGATGATAAAGCCCGACTTTTGGCGACATATTCGCCGGGAAAGCATCGGGGTCCGTGACCAAGGCTTCGAGCGTGGCGACCACATAGGCGTCGCCGCTTCTTTGCGAGCCGCACAGCGCCCGCGCGAAGCGGCGCAAGTAAGGCAAGTGCACCGCTATTTCACGGGATAGATTCATAGCTTCATCCTATTGCCGCCCAAACCGCGAAGTCAATTCAGCCCCGCGTTTGTTATGTCACGGTCTTCCTCGGTTGCAATTACGGAACAATTAGTGTTCCTACGCGTTTCAACAAGGGAAGTCGTGCGCGCGGCGCCCCGAGTTCAGGCGGGCAGTCTCGGGGTGACCTCGGGGTCGAGAATGAGCCAACGCGAAAATCAGCACGACAACAACGGCCCCTGCCGCGACGCGGAATCCAATGTGCACGGGGCTGCTGAGGGCAGCGAGAATGACGTTGACGACTCGAACGTCGACGGCGTCGCGCTGGATCCTAAAATTCAAGCTCAGCTCGGGCGAGTGTTTCGAGCCTATTGCGACGATCTCATACATCAACCGATTCCAGACAAATTTACTGTGCTGCTGGCCAAGCTGGAAGCCAAACAGCGCGAAAAGAAATGACCGAAGAATCCTTTGGAGATCAGATGGTGGCGCAGATGCCCTATCTGCGCGCTTTCGCTATTTCGCTTTGCGGCTCGCATAGTCTCGCCGACGATTTGGTTCAGGACGCTATGGTCAAGGCGTGGTCACACGCCGATTCCTTCCAGCCGAACACAAACCTGCGCGCCTGGCTCGTGACCATCCTGCGCAACACCTATTTTTCAAGCTATCGGAAGCGCTCGCGGGAAGTGCAGGACAGCGACAATCTCCTGGCCCAGCAGATTCCTGTGAAGGGCGGGCAGGAGTCGGCGCTGACCCTCGCCGATGTTCAGGCGGCGTTGGACAGGCTCGCGCCCGAGCACAAGGAAATCCTGCTGATGATCGGGATCACCGAGCTTTCCTATGAGGAAGCCGCCGAGATTTGCGGCGTCGCCATCGGCACGGTCAAGAGCCGCTTGAATCGGGCGCGCGCCAAACTTGCCGAGCATTTGGGCCTGCTTGCCACGAGCGAAATCGATACCGATCCGACCGTTTCGAACCTTGCCGCGCGGCGGCCGTCCCGGGCGATATAGCAAACCGGAGCTTTGCGTGGGTGTGCGCCAGGAAGTATCTGCTCTATCTGAAACTTGCGGCTTGGCAGGTCCCCCAGCAATCGGCAGCGTCGATGACGAAAGGCTGCGAAGGTCAATATTCCCGGCCCCGCCTACCTGCGGCCATGCACGCGGCTGCCCGCGCCATGGCCACGGCCCTGCTCACACTGACCCTAACGTCGGGGGCGCTGGCAGCAGACGACGCATCGACAATGGCTGAGGTCTGGCTCTCCCTCGTCGTAGCCTTGACTGTGGCGCTGGCCGCCGCCATTGCGGTGATCTGCCAGCTGGCGAGGCAGCGCCGCGGAGCGCAAAAGGCGCAACATGAACTCGCCGAACTGACCCTCGCGGTGGAAGTGCGCGGCGACCCGCATTGGCGCGACACCGGAATCGCCGAGGTCGACGCGATCGCTCACAGCCTTCAGGACATCGACGAGCGTCTGCGAGCGAAACGCAAAAGATTGTCTGAGTTGAACGACCTGTTGATGAAAACCACGACGGTCGTCAGCGGAGTCGGCGCCAATCTGCAACTGCGCGCGCTGCTCGACGCCGTCCCCGTTGGAATCCTCATTGCGGAAGCGCCGAGCGGACGCATCGTCGAGGGCAACGCCCTCATGGAAAACATCCTGCGCCGGCCCGTTTGCTATTCGGAAAGCCCCGAAAGCTACCGCCAATGGAACGCCTTCCATCAAGACGGCCGGCCCGTCGCGAGCCGGGAATATCCGCTGGCGCGCGCGCTTGCAGGCGAAGATCATCCACAACTCGAGTGCAAGATCGAGCGCGGCGACGGCGCCCTTGTCTGGATCAATATCATCGGCGCGCCGATCCGCAACGACCAGGGCGGGATCCTCGGCGCGATCGTCGCCGTTACTGACGTCGACGGCATCAAGAACGCAGAAATTCACAATCAGATGATGAACCGCGAGTTGCATCATCGCGTGAACAATTCGCTCTCGATGATTCAGGGAATCGCCAACATTACGGCGCGCACCGCGCAGGACTTTTCGAGCTTTCAGGAGGGCTTCTCCCACCGCGTGCAGTGCTTGAGCCGCATTTCGACGCTGCTCGTGCAGACGTCTTGGGAGCGGACGCCGCTCAGGGACCTGGTCCTGGTCGCTCTGTCCTGCGGCAGCCACGACTATGGCGACCGCATTTCAATATCGGGCGAAGACGTGGAATTGCGCTCCGCGGTCGCTTCGGCCTTGGGTTTGGCGCTCAACGAATTGCTCGCCAACGCCGAGCAGCATGGAGCGCTGTCGGACGACGACGGCAGCGTCTCGATCGAGTGGCGGGCGGACCTGGACGGAGATCGGCCGCGTCTCATCTTGAATTGGACCGAGGCGGGCGGGCCAATCGTCGAACACCCGCAGCAAACGGGCGTCGGGCATTTCTTGATCACGAATGTGCTGGCGCGTCAGATGGGCGGCGAAGTGCGGCTCTCCTATCGCGCCGAGGGTCTGCAGGCCGAAATTTCAGCAGATATTTGAAGCGTCCCCGTCGCGCGGCGCGCTCATCAGACGGCTTCCTGCGGCGTCACCTTGAGAGCGGTGACGCGGTTCCTGATCTTGCGCATCACCTCGAAACGGAAGCCGTGATAGGTGAAGACCTGTCCGGCTTCCGGAATCGCCCCCGCCTCATGGATCACAAGGCCGGCGATCGTCGTCGCTTCCTCATCGGGCAATTCCCAGGCCATGACGCGGTTCAAATCGCGCACCGGCACGGCGCCGTCGACCAACACCGATCCGTCGGGCTGCGGGCGCACGCCCTGAACGGCAAGATCATGTTCGTCACGAATGTCGCCGACGATTTCCTCGAGTATGTCTTCAAGCGTGACGAGTCCCATCACCTCGCCATATTCGTCGACGACCAAAGAGAAATGGGTCTTGCGCTTGAGAAAGGCTTCGAGCTGATCCTCGAGAGTCGTCGCCTCGGGCACGAACCAGGGCGCGAGCATCACGTCGTCGACGCTGATTTTCGAGGCGTCGCCGCCAGCGGCGTTCAACGCCCGCAGCATATCCTTCGAATGAAGGACGCCGACAAAATTATCCGGTCGCTCGCGCCAAAGCGGCATGCGGGTGAACGGCGAGGACAGCACTTCGCGCACGATTTGCGCCGGCGGCAGATCGGCGTCGATCGTGCGCATCTTGGTGCGGTGGATCATCACGTCCGAAACATGCAGCACCTGCAAATCGAGGACCCCGCCGAACATGTCGCGCGCGGAGCGTTCGACGTTGCCCTCTTCATGCAGAATGTCCACCGCGCTTTTCAATTCGTCATATGGCGAAAGCACGGTTCGACCGTGGCCGACTTCCACTCCCATCATCTTCAACACCATGAGCACCACATATTCGACGCCGGCGAGGAGCGGCCCTACGATGCGCACGAAGGGCGCGATAAATTTCGCGACCCGCAAAGACGTCTCGTCTGGATGATTGATCGCCAGGGTCTTCGGCAAAACCTCGGCAAACACCAGCAGCAGAACAGTCATGATGATGGTCGCGTAGATCGCGCCATTGTCCCCGGCGACGACGACCAGCACGCTTGTGGTGAAAGCGGAGCCGCCGATATTGACCAGCGTGCCGCCAAGCAGCAACGCGGCGATCATTCGGTTGCGCTGGCGCAACAGGCGGTTCACCGCCGCGGCGCGCTTGTCGCCCTCCTTTTCGAGAGAATGCATACGGGCATGCGATGCGGCGGTGAGCGCCGTCTCCGACCCTGCACAGAGGGCCGAAAGGAAGACGCAGATCGCGACGATGACAACCGCAGTCCAAACATCGACCTGCGGCGCGCCGGTTTCGAGGCCATGCATGGGACTATGTCCGGTTCAACTCGTCCTTAAGAAAGTCAAGCGTCGCATCGGCGTCGACGGATTTCGCGATAAACGCCTGGCCGATGCCGCGCAGAAGAACGAAGGTCAGCGCGCCGCGCTCGACCTTCTTGTCCTGATACATGGCGTCGAGAATCGCCTGCGCGTCATCGCGCCAATCTGGAATGTCGCGGATTTTGGTCGGCAGTCCTACGGAGGCGAGATGACGTTCGAGACGATCCGCGACAGCGGCGGCGCACGAGCCGCGGCGCGCGGAAAAACGCGCCGCGCAAACCAGCCCGATCGCGACGCCCTCGCCATGAACGAGGCGGGCGCCGTCGTAACCGGTCAAGCGCTCGAACGCGTGGCCGAAGGTATGGCCGAGGTTGAGAAGCGCCCGCTCGCCCTGTTCGGTTTCGTCGCGCCCGACGATCGTCGCTTTCGTTTCGCAGCTCACCGCGACCGCGCAAATTTGCTCCGCCTGACTGTGGAAAACGGCGTCCGAGTCTGCTTCGAGCCAGTCGAAGAAGCGGGCGTCGCCGAGAAGGCCGTATTTCACGATCTCGGCGTAGCCGGCGCGAAACTCGCGCGGCGGCAGTGTCCGCAGCGTATCGACGTCGGCCAGAACCAGCGACGGTTGATGAAAGGCGCCGAGAAGATTTTTGCCGTGCCGGGAATTGATCCCGGTCTTACCGCCGACCGAAGAATCGACCTGGGACAAGAGCGTCGTCGGCATTTGTACGAAGCGCGTGCCGCGGCGCACGCTCGCCGCGACAAAACCCGCAAGATCGCCGACGACGCCGCCGCCGAGCGCGACGATCAGATCACGCCTCTCGATCCTGGCGGCCAGCACGTCGTCGCAGACGCGGCCATAGACCGAAAGCGATTTCGACGCCTCGCCCGGCGGAACGATAATGGTCGTCGTCCGCAGACCAGCGTTTTTCAGGCTCTGTTCAACGATCGGAAGGTGCAGTCTCGCGACATTCTCGTCGGTGATAATGGCGCAAGCCGCGCCGGGCGCGATGCCGGCGACAAGCTCGCCGGCGCGCTGCAGCAGCCCGTCGCCGATAAGGATGTCATAGGAGCGTCCGCCAAGGGCGACCCGCACTTTCTCCTGACGAGAGGCTTCTTCGCCTTCCGCGCGCGCGGGATGAAGGTGATTCATGGCTTTGGCGAAACCTTTGCTGTGCGCGCGCCGTCTGAGCTCTTCGATCCGTGGCAAGGCGGCGGCGAGAACGGCGAGCGTATCATCCGCCATCGCGTCCTGAAGAATTTCCCGCGATTCAACGCGAAGATCGGCCAATTCGTATACAGGGCGGCGCGCCTCCATCAACTTGCACAGCGTTTTCTCCGGATCGTCCGTCTGCAGCAAGGGCCGATCGTTCTTGCGGCGCACGCGCTTCAACAGGATTTTGATGTCCGCGTCGAGCCATATGGATATGCCCCGCTCGGCGACGCGATCGCGGGTGCGAGGGTCGAGAAACGCCCCACCGCCGGTCGCCAGCACGATCGGGCCGCCGTTCAAGAGGCGCATGATCACGCGACGTTCGCCGTCGCGGAAATAGCGCTCGCCATATTTGGCGAAAATCTCCGGAAGGGACATGCCTGCCGCGGCGACGATCTCGGCGTCGGCGTCGACAAAGGGCAATCCCAGTCGCGCCGCGAGTCTCTGACCG
>SXGT01932612.1_pt1 | contig 10453 bp, 12 predicted proteins | sample 3176221 | NCBI WGS metagenome assembly SXGT01 (sample SAMN11356862, study PRJNA531348) | freshwater metagenome | isolation source: freshwater sample F1-120 | place: China: Fuxian Lake, Yuxi | collected 2017-12-25
CGAGCTACCAAGCTGCTCCACCCCGCGATTGATTTAAGTTATTATAAAGACTTTATAATTTAAAGCAAGGCATTTCTTGTTATTTTGCATTTCATTCATTCTAAATTGAATTTTATCTGCCGCCGCTCTTGTTCGAACGAAAAACACAATACCCAAAAATACACACATGAGTGCTCTAAAATCAAACACTCATGGCAATATTTTGAACAACGAAAGCAATAATTGTGGCCAACCCTAAAGCACAATTTGTCGCTTATGTAATGCCGCTATTTTAGGCTCTTTACTAATAGTCAAAATAGTGGCTTTTGGTAAATGCTGGCAAATCAAGCGCCAGAGATACATTTCGGTATCCGCATCCAGAGAATCTAACGCCTCTTGAATCAAAACCCATTGCGGTGCATGAATCAATAAGCGCGCTACGCCTAAACGCTGTTGATGCTCACGTGACAAATCGGTCGCCCAATGCCCCTCTTCGTCCAAATGTTCAATTAACTCTTGCAAACCGACTTCTTCTAAAATCTGCTCAAAACGTTGCAAATCGCATGACTCAAAGACTAAAGGGTAACAAATCGCTGCTTTCAACTTGCCATTAGGTAAATACGGTAACGGCGGCATAAAAAACACCGCATCACGCGGGAGATTAATCGAGCCACTCCCCCACGGCCAGAGCCCAACAATCGATTTGAACAACTTAGAACCCGTAAACGAATTACCCGCGATTAAAATATGTTCCCCTGCTACGATACTGTCATTCAACACCGAAACACATACCAAACCATCTAAACGTGAAACGCATAAATCATTAAAGACCAGTGCGTGCTCCTCAGTCTGTACTAATTTGATGCGATGCGGATCAGAACGCGAAATTTCAGTCTCTAAAAGCTGCAAGCCATTCGCTAATCCCAAAACCCGCTCAACGGAAGCTCGCCATTCTGCCACTCTCGCCATATTATCAACTGGCCAAGATAACGCCGCTGCCATTTGCTGGAATGCTTGGGCTGATTGCATCAATGCACCCAAGGAAATCGCCCCAAGAATAAAACGCGGCGCGGAGACTAAAATCGGAAACGCCATGGACAATACCGAATAACCGGAGGTGAAGATAAAAATCCGCGACCATGCTTCGGTTTGATGATTCCAGGCGGCGATAATATCCCCAAACAATCCGGTTAAACGCTTTTGTTCGCTTTGCTCGCCATGCACTAAAGCAATGGCGAGTGAATTTTCTCGCGCCGTGACTAAGCCAAAGCGAAAATTAGCCTCAACTGTCTGCCGATAATCGGTAGCTTTCGTCAAAGGTCGCCCAATCCACCAGCCTAATACCGATGCCCCGGCAGCATAGATCAACGCAATCCATACCAAATGCCCTTTGATTGGCAGAGTGAACAACCAAAAGTCCATCACGACTGTTCCCGAAAGCGTCCACAATATTTTGGTAAAACTGATCAGCAATAACAGCGAATAGGTCAAAGAATGAATTAGATCCAGCGCAAATTCCGTAGAAATACGAATATCTTCAGCAATCCGTCCATCAGGATTATCATGCCGACCTTGAATATGGGTAACTAAATAATGACGTCCACCAGTCATCCACCGATCCAACATATGATCAGTAAGCCAATTTCGCCATTCTAATTGAATACGGCGTTTGACTTTAAAATGTGAGGTACTGACCACGATATTGGCAGCGAAGATCAAAATCACGATGCCAATTTGGACCCATAATCCTGACATGGAGCGTTGCTCCAAGGCATTAAATAAATCTGCACTCCACTCAGTGATTTCTACTGCGACCCCAATCTGTAACACCGTAAGCACAAACAGCCCCAGGGTTAAACCAATAATGGTATTTTTTCTGGCTGAGCACCAGAATGGTCCCGCTAATTTAATAAAATCAATCAAGAACCCATTTGAAAATTGCATAGCCACTTCTCCTTGTCGGAAAAAAACAAAAAGGGTGACCTATCAGCAGGTTCTTTAGAGGCTGCATTATTCTTAATTTATTTTCGCAACCGATAGAACCATAAGCTTAGGCTAGGTTTACCCCACGACACTCATCTACACCTACCAAACACACCATCAAACCATCCATTGTGCCAGCCAAAGTAAACATAAACCTGCAAATACTCCGGCAATCACATCATCCAACATAATCCCAAAACCACCTGCCACTTTTTGATCTATCCATTTTATCGGCCAGGGTTTTACAATATCAAAAAGTCGAAACAACACAAAACCTGCCAGAATGTTTTGCCAAGTTGCAGGCACACAACTCATGGTGATTAAAAATCCGGCAATCTCATCCCAAACAATCCCACCAAAATCATGTTCACCGAGCATGTTAGCAGCCACATCACACAGCCATATGCCCAACAACGTTAATAACAGGGTTAAGCCGCCATACCACCAAGGGCTATTGAATTGCATTAAGAGCCAATAAACTGGAAGTGCCGCCACCGTGCCACAGGTCCCAGGAGCCTTTTTGGCTAAGCCACTCCCAAAACCAAAGGCTAAAAATAAAATAGGATCACGCATAATTTGCGCTGCAGTTAAACGCGTTTGCCCGATATCTTTAAGCTGAAAAATGCTCATAACCCCGCCGATTTAGCTGTTGAACGACCCCATGTTGGTAAACGGCAACCCCCGCTCCCGCAGTAACTTTACCTATAACCCAATAGGCAATATTTAAATCCACTAATTTTTCCGGACTGATGGTAAAACACAACTGATAATCATCTCCGGCCACCAAAGGCAACTGCCAATCACCCGTCGTCGCAATATAATGCTGGACTGCTTGCGAAAGCGGCAATGTTTCCCAATAGATCTCTGCCGCCACAGCACTGTTATCAGCAATATGCCATAGATCTGCCACTAAGCCATCCGAGATATCAATACAAGCATGCGCCAAATCGCGCAATGCTAAACCCGCTGCCACCTGAGGCTCGGGTAGATAAAATTGCGTTAACGCCGTATCGGCATAGGGCGAGGCAAAGCCACCCTGTGCAATTTTTAATCCTAGCCCTGCATCCCCAAGATTTCCGGTAACACAGATCACATCACCCGGCTGCGCTGCACTACGGCGTAAGTTCTGGCCACAGGGCAATAAGCCCAAAGCCTGCAGCGTGAGCGTCCGTGGACCCCGGGTAGTATCCCCCCCAATTAAATCCACATGGTAACGCTGTGCCAAAGCAAATAATCCTTGCGCAAAACTCGCCAGCCAAGCTTCTTCGACTGCGGGTAAAGTTAAGGCTAATAACACCGCACTGGGCTCAGCGCCCATACTCGCAAGATCACTTAAATTCACTGCGAGTAATTTATGCCCAAGTGCCTCGGGCGCACAACCGGGAAGAAAATGTACTCCCTCCACCATGGTATCCATGGTGAGCGCCAATTCAAACCCTTGTGGAACGTTATAAATTGCACAATCATCGCCTACGCCCAAACGCGTATGCGCATTGCTAAGCTGCGCTTGTTTGAAGTAGCGAGCAATCAGATTAAATTCTGATAACGCCATGCAACTTAAGATTCCTGGTCTTTTGCAGTTTTAGCGGCAATCTCAACCGCCCGGACTTTTTGCGCCACTTTATCAAGAATACCGTTGATATAGCGATGACTCCCCTCAGCACCAAAACATTTTGCTAAATTGATGCCTTCATTAATAATCACTCGATAGGGGGTTTCCAAGCGAAATAAAAGTTCATAGGTACCAATGCGTAAAACCGCACGTTCGACCGGATCAATAGCATTCACTGGTCGATCCACAAATTCAGATAAGTGCTGATCAATGACATCTAATTGTTTTGGCACGCCGCGAAAAACTTCGTCAAAATACGTCCGCTGCGCACCTTTTAGCAATTGTTCTTCCAAAAAATGCTGTTCAATATCATTCAGATTCGCTCCGGTCATCTGCCACTGATACAGGGCTTGGACCGCACATTTTCGCGCATTGGTTCTCGCGATACTCATCAGACTTCCAAGCTTTTGAATAGATTGACCATTTCCAGAGCAGATAAGGCCGCTTCCGCACCTTTATTGCCTGCCTTCGTCCCTGCACGTTCAATAGCTTGTTCTATCGTATCTACCGTCAATACCCCAAAACTGACGGGCGTGTCATACTGCAAAGCCACCTGCGCTAAACCTTTAACGCACTCCCCGGCCACGTATTCAAAATGTGGTGTACCGCCACGAATGACCGCACCGATGGCAATAATTGCATCAAATTTTTTGCTCGCGGCTATACGTTGCACCACCATCGGCAATTCAAATGCCCCTGGGGCTCTGACTATTTGAATATCCGAGCGCTCAGCACCGTGACGTACTAGAGCATCAATGGCGCCCGCTTCTAATTGTTCAACAATAAAACTGTTGAAACGGGAAGCAACGATGCAAAATTTTGCGCCTTGTACGATCAGATTACCTTCATAAGTGCTTATAGTTGACATGCTGTACTCTTTAATCTTTAACTAATTGAAAAAATATATTCTTACACCAGAGCGCGCTAACGCTCTGGCAATCTTACGGCTACTTAGGCGACATAATCGGTTACTTCAAGGTCATACCCTGATAAACCGATGTAACGTTTTTGTGCACCCATTACCTTTAATTTGCGCACACCCAAATCTGCCAAAATTCGTGAACCAATGCCCGTCGTGCGCCAATCCGCTTCTGCGGGAGCGTTCTGTGGCGGTACGCCATTATCGCGCATTTGGTATTGATGAATTAATTCCGCCAAGGCTTTATTGTTTTCACTTTGGCGAATTAATACCAATACCCCGCGTCCTTCATGCGCAATTTTTTGCATCGCCTCTCGAATCGGCGTAGTACAGTCACTACGCTTTGAGAACACTAAATCATCCAGTGAATTGCGGGCATGCACACGCACTAATACCGGCGCATCCCCTGCGACATTGCCCATCACTATCGCTAAATGTAGATTATTGTCATTGCGATCTTGATAGGCAACTAAGCGAAAATCCCCGTAATCCGTCGGCAAGGCACATTCACTGATGCGCTCCAGGGTATTTTCATGTTGAATCCGATAATGAATCAGATCGGCAATCGTACCAATTTTCAGGCCATGCTGCTCCGCAAATACTTCTAAGTCTGGACGCCTTGCCATGGAACCATCTTCATTCAGAATTTCCACAATGACCGCCGCAGGCTCCATGTCTGCTAAACGCGCTAAGTCACAGCCCGCCTCTGTATGCCCGGCACGCGTAAGCACCCCGCCCGATTGCGCCATTAACGGAAAAATATGCCCTGGCTGCACCAAATCATCTGGCTGAGCGTTGAGTGCCACAGCCGCTTGTATAGTGCGTGCGCGGTCCGCTGCAGAAATACCCGTCGTGACGCCTTCGGCCGCTTCAATCGACACGGTAAAATTGGTGGAATGCACGGTTTTATTGTCATTCACCATTAATGGCAAACGCAGTTGCTTACAACGTTCTGGCGTTAGCGTTAAACAAATTAACCCCCGACCATAGCGCGCCATAAAATTAATATCTTCGGGGCGCACTTTAGCCGCCGCCATCACTAAATCGCCTTCATTTTCGCGATCTTCATCGTCCATGATGATCACCATTTTGCCGAGTCGCAAATCGGCAATAATTTCCTCTATGCTATTCATATTCATAAAAATCCGCTGTTATACAACAATTCAGCCGTCACACCTGGTGTTTTAGGATGTGCTGCGGCATCACCCTGCAATAACCGCTCTAAATAGCGTGCCAGCAAATCCACTTCAAGATTGACCTGAGCTCCCACCTCGGTATGCGCTAAGGTAGTCTGCTGCAAGGTATGCGGCACAATATTAATATCGAAACTAGCCCCATGCACCCCATTCACCGTCAAACTGATACCGTCGATACAAATCGAACCTTTTTCGGCAATATATTTGGCTAAATTATCCGGTGCCTGCACTTTAAAACGGTAAGAACGTGCATCCTGCTTTTTCTCGAGCACGGTCCCGATGCCATCTACATGTCCACTCACGATATGCCCACCTAATCGCGTTGATGGGGTCAACGCCAGTTCTAAATTCACCGCAGCTCCAACTTTGGCGTGCGCTAGCGTAGTGCGTAACAGCGTTTCATTGGACACATCGGCACAAAAATACGCGTTGCCTAACTCCACCGCAGTTAAACACACGCCGTTGACCGCGATACTATCGCCAAGTTGTGCATCACTCAGAGGCAAACTGCCGACGGCAATTTTGAGTCGGTAATCTCCCCCACGTTTTTCTACCCCAGCGATTTTACCCACTGCTAAAATAATTCCGGTAAACATTAACTCGCCTCGTTGAACGAAAAAGTAATGCGCAAATCAGGCCCGACCCGCCGCACATCTTGCCAAACTACTAATTTTTTGTCCGCCATAGTAAGTATTTCTGGGAGACAAAATAATCCCCGCGCTCGGTCACCCAATAACGATGGCGCCATGTAGACTATCCCTTCATCCAGTAAATTGGCCGCCAAAAACGCGCCATTTAAAGTCGGCCCAGCTTCCAGCAACACTTCATTAAACTGTTGCTGCCCTAAAAACTGCAAAACGGCTAATAAATCCAATTGCTGCTTCGACCCAGGTAAGGTATGCACTTCAAAACCCGCCTGCCGTAAAGCGGCAATTTTTACAGCATCGCTGCTGACCGTTAAAATCATACTTCGCCCGGGCAAACCCAACATTTTAGCACTGACCGGGGTACGCAAGCGCGAATCCAAGATCACCCGCACAGGCGATAAAATTCCAGCATCTGCCTGCGCAAAAGGCGCCAAAAAAGGATTTTGCGCCATATCCCGCAGATTCAGCGAGGGATCATCGGCTAAAACAGTATCCACACCCGTTAAAATGGCCGAGCTTTGCGCACGCAGACGCTGCACATCTTGACGCGCAGCAGGACTGGTAATCCACTTACTCTCGCCGCTGGCTAGAGCGGTCCGACCATCCAAACTCATCGCCAATTTAGTGCGGACTAATGGCAACCCCGTGCGCATACGCTTGTTAAATCCACTATTTAGCGCCTCGGCCTCAGCCTGCATAATCCCAACCTGCACGGCGATGCCTGCTTGGCGCAAACGTTCCAAGCCCCGACCAGACACCAAAGGATTCGGATCCTGCTGCGCAACGACCACTCGCTTAACCCCCGCGTTGATTAGCGCATCGGCACAGGGCGGCGTCTTGCCAAAATGACTACAAGGCTCTAAAGTGACATACGCGGTTAAATCTTTTACCTCAGGTACTTGACGCAAGGCCAATACTTCGGCGTGCGCTTCCCCGGCTTTTGCATGCCAGCCTTCAGCCACAATACGACCATTAGCCACCAAGACACAGCCAACCCGGGGATTTGGAGCGGTCGAATACCATCCCAAACGAGCCACCTCCAAAGCACGTGCCATAAAAGCGTGGTCAAGATTATGCGTGTTTACTGCACTCATACATTAAATTTGAGCCTCTAAATTCCAGTCCAAAATCCAACAACCTCTTCCTTCCCCTGAAGATCCAGTTGCGCAACAGCTTACGCGGCAACGGCACTAGATTTTTGACAAATTGTTGATCATATCAGTAAATTCACTCACATCCTGAAAACTACGATACACCGATGCAAAGCGCACAAAGGCAACATGATCTAAGGCACTGAGTTCTTTCATCACTAACTCTCCCAGTTCCTGCGCCTGCACTTCACGCTCGCCTTTGGCGATCAAAGCTTGTTTAATCCGGGTGACTGCCGCTTCTACATCTTCACTACTGACCGGGCGCTTTTCTAAGGCACGTAACATGCCTGCACGTAATTTCCCTTCATTAAAAGCTTCGCGCACACCATTACGCTTAACTAACGGGGGCAAGCTAATCTCTGCCACCTCATACGTAGTAAACCGCTCTTTACAGGCAACACATTCTCGTCGCCGACGCACTTGATCGCCTTCGTTATTCAATCGCGAATCGATAACCCGCGTATCGTGTGCTGCACAGAATGGACAACGCATTACTTAACCTATTGATGTGAAAACTTTTAAATCTTGCCCAGCAAATAGCAAACTGCTTATTTTAAAGCAGTTTAAGTCAGTCTTAGTGATTTATTTATGCTTATTGCTGTTTTTGACACATTGTCGAACTTACTGAGCACCACCGCACAAATACGCCAGAAAATTCTTTGCATTAAGCCACTGTTAGTTATATGCTTAAAGTATAGAAATTATCAGTTCACCATCGGAGTCATCGCTATGGACTTTAATATCACAAATAGTGCACTTCAAGGTTTGAATTCTGCCCAACAAAAAGCCAATAACGCGGCACAACAAATCGCCAGCTTACCGATCAAAGCCAATGAAGTGGGTAGCGCTAACTTTAACAGCACCAGCCTAATTAAACCCGTGCTAAGCCTCTCTGAAGCTGAGTTACAAAATTCAGCCGCGGTCAAAATACTGAAAACACAAAAAGAAACGTTGGGTAATTTTATCGATACAGTTGCGTAAGTTGTGCCGCAGCTAATGCTTATAAATGCGCTGAAAACGCCGTTAGCGCTATATCAATTAACTGCATTAGCGATTCGGTATGACCGTTTAGTTCGCTGAAAAAACTTAATGCTCTTTCAAGTTATTCTGTCCAAGTCCTGATCAAACCAAGTATAATTTTCTTTTTGTCCACTTGCTTTACTCCTTTAGTTTGGTCTCAATGTTGTTTAATTTTGCAAGACAAGTGCCCCAGTTTTGGCTATTTATAGCCATCGCACTTTATCTATTCTTTATTTACGGACATATTCCCGTTTCTGATATTTGTTACGCCTTACGCGACAGCTACAGTGAGCCAGTGTATACCGCGACCATACAATTGATAGGCAAAGTGTTAGTTGTTGTTCACCTAGCCTGGTTAGGCTATCGCTTAAGTCGCCCCAAGCTCCAATATTTCAAATTGTTCGTGTGGACTATTTTTGCGCTCACCCTGGCGGCGCTGTATAACCAATTGGTTGTATTCGCGATTGAATATATACATTTTATGCAGTACTGCCTGTTTACCTGCGTCCTATTACGCCTGTTTGATCACCGCATTCTGCCCACAATCATCACCAGCCTGATCGCAGGCTTTTTGGATGAGGTTTATCAGGCTTACCACCCTGGCAGCCCTTTAAATTGGCGCGATATTAGCCTAAATGCTATCGGCGTGCTCTGGGGTTACCTAGTGATATGGTCCAATACCAACACTGAGTCACCGCAAACCACTGTACCCTCTCCACAATAATCTACTGAGTAACCCCGTGAAGCATCACTTTTATACCCGTGGACTAACCCTTGCCAGCATCGTCATACTCGCCAGCTGTGCAACCCAGGAAGAATTTCCCATCAGCAATATTCCTAGCCCGACTGTCCCGCTGACGCCACCGCGTTCCTATGAATATCCTGCACACCCACTCACAGGACTGTACGCTAATAATACTGCCGTTAGAAACTTTATCCGCCACATGGTCAACACCCATGGATTCGAGGAAAGTTATCTGAATGATTTATTTTCACAAGCGCAAAGATTGAATTATGTCATGCGCCTCGAAAATACTCCGGTATTTACTGGCCCTAAAAATGCGAAACCTAAACTGGGAAGCTGGACGCGCTATCGCAAGCAGTTTTTAGATGAGGCACATATCAATCATGGTGTTAGCTTTTGGGCAACCCATGCCGATGCCATTCAGCGTGCCAGCTCGACTTACAATGTTGATCCCGAGTATATTGTCGCCATTATCGGGGTTGAAACCTTTTATGGGCGCAATATGGGCAATACGTGTACGTTTGATGCCTTAACCACGTTGGCATTCGATACCACCCGACGCTCCAAATTTTTTCAAGAGGAATTGGAAAACTTTTTATTGATGACACGCGAAGAGCACTACAATCCTAAAGATCCTGTGGGCTCTTGGGCGGGTGCCATGGGCTTTGGACAATTTATGCCCAGCAGTTTTCGTCGCTTAGCGATAGATTTTAACCAAGATGGCAAGCGTAACTTATGGCATCCGCAAGATGCGATTGGCAGTGTCGCGCACTATTTTTCTCGCCATGGCTGGCAATTTCGGCAAGCCGTGGTGACACGCACCCAAGATGACACTATAGATGGCAGTTTTGCGCTAGGGACCGACGCGGGCTATGAATATTGGCAAGCGAATACCAATTTTAATGTTATAAAAAAATACAATAACAGTAATAAGTACGCCATGGCGGTACATCAATTGGCACAAGCAATTAAACAACGACATTAAAACTTGCCTGCCACTCGCTTAGCTGCACACTTTTTCTATAGCTGCAAGACTTTTAGTCACTGATAACACCCAGGATTAGCCTTGAGATTGGTGACTAACAAGACACTGCATAGCAGCAATTTGCCTGACTCAATCTATATATACGACAATCGAGCGCTGGGACGTCAATGCTAATTGCTTGGCGCGTTATCTAAATTTAGCTTATAAACAATTAAA
>SXGT01406639.1_pt1 | contig 10452 bp, 4 predicted proteins | sample 3176221 | NCBI WGS metagenome assembly SXGT01 (sample SAMN11356862, study PRJNA531348) | freshwater metagenome | isolation source: freshwater sample F1-120 | place: China: Fuxian Lake, Yuxi | collected 2017-12-25
CGGCGGCGTGAAAGCCCAGTGTTGCGCGTACGTTGCGCCGTCGGCGATCCAACGGGACAACATGTCGATCTGCAGGGCTGTCAGAGGCTTTTTCTCCGCCGGCGGTGGCATGACCACATCGGCGTCGTGTGATGCAATGCGGGCGATCAGCAAACTGTCAGCTGGTTTTCCCGGCACGATCGCCGCCTGTGCTGAATCTCCTCCACGCAGCGCCTCGTCGCGAACATCCAATCGCAGCCCCCCCTGACGCGCGGCCTCGTCCATGCCGTGGCAGCGCAGACAGTGTTCGGACAGAATCGGCCGAATATCGCGTTGAAAGTCCGGCGACGGCTCCGCTCCCCGCACGGGACGTACCCAGATTGGCTGAGACACGCTCACCACCAACCCTAGGACAGCAGCCATCCAATCAATGCGGCTCATGACTTGCATTCCACCAACTAGTAGAACGACCGGATAGTCGACGGGCCCGAATGGGCCAGGCCAGGGAATCTCGGGAATAATAAGGCTCCATCATACCCCCGATCGAGTTCCGAATCAACCGATGCGGAGGGTAAGGTGTCCGTTGCCAAGCGTGCCGGCGCCTGTCAGAATGACGGATGTTTGATGTCGGCCTCGGCACACGGGGCACACGGCCATTTCTTGAGGATGCAGAATCCACGCATGAGCACCTGCTACGACTATGACGTGATTGTGATTGGCGCGGGGCACGCGGGGACAGAAGCCGCATTGGCCGCTGCCCGAATGGGTGCCCACGTCGGGCTTCTGACGACCAACCTGGACACGGTCGGCCAGATGAGTTGCAATCCGGCTATCGGTGGAGTGGCGAAGGGGCAGATTGCTCGCGAGATCGACGCCTTGGGAGGGGCAATGGGGCAGGCGATTGACGCCACGGGGATCCAGTTCCGCCTGCTCAACTGCCGCAAGGGCCCCGCCATGCACAGCCCGCGAGCGCAGGCCGACAAGCGTGCCTATCAGATGGAGATCAAACGCATCGTTGAGGAACAGCCGCGCGTCGACCTGCGTCAAGAGACGGTGGAAGACATCCTGACCGAAGTTGGCGCCGATGGCTTGCCACGCGTGAAGGGCGTTTTGGTCCGCGGCGATGCCGTCTATCGCACTCGGTTCGTCGTCGTCACCACCGGCACCTTTCTGCGGGCGCTGATGCATATTGGAGAAGCCCAAACACCTGGTGGAAGGGGAGGGGAGGGGACCACAGCCGGCATCAGCCAGAGTTTGCAGCGGCTCGGATTTCGTGTCGAACGATTCAAGACCGGAACGCCACCACGCGTCAATGCCCGCACGATTGATTTCACGCAATGCGAAGTCCAACCGGGCGACGATACGCCACAGCCGTTCTCGTTCATGACCGACCGGCTCGACCGACCACAACTCCCATGTTGGATCGTCCATACCAACGCCGCTGTTCACGATCTGATTCGCGCCAACCTGCACCGAGCCCCAATGTACAGTGGCCAGATTCAGACTCGTGGCCCGCGCTATTGCCCATCGATCGAAGACAAGGTGGTCCGTTTCGCCGAGAAACAACAACATCGGCTGTTCTTGGAGCCGGAAGGGCATGCGACTCAGGAAATTTACGTCAACGGTGTGTCGACCAGTCTGCCACGCGACGTGCAAGATGCCATTTTTCGATTGATACCCGGCTTGGAGCGGGCGCAGATCATGCGCTACGGATACGCCGTGGAGTACGACTATTGCCCGCCGGATCAATTGCGACCATCACTGGAAACGAAAGGCGTGTACGGCCTGTACTTTGCCCGACCGCTCAACGGCACGACGGGCTACGAGGAGGCCGGCGCGCAAGGGCTGCTGGCGGGGGCGAATGCCGCACTCGCTCTACAGGGGAAGGATCCTCTCTGCTTGACCCGCGATCAGGCATACATGGGTGTGCTCATCGACGACCTGGTCACACGCGGTGTGGACGAACCCTATCGGATGTTTACCAGTCGAGCCGAGTATCGGCTGATGTTGCGGCACGACAACGCCGATCGCCGCCTGACTCCGTTAGCAGACCGCATAGGACTGGTTGACGCAGCACGCACGCAACGTCTGCTGACCAAACAAGCGGAGATTGACCGGATCACACATTGGATGGAGACGACGCACACCGAGTCGGGATCGCTGGCCAAAATGATCCGCCGTCCCGAGTTCGACTGGCAACATCTTGTCGCGCTCTATCCGGCACTGGCCGAGACCACGACCGAGGTGGCCCAGCAGGTAGTGAATGATGTGAAGTACTCAGGATACGTCCATCGACAGCAGACCGAGGTCTCGCGGCAGCAACGCTTGGCTGCTAAACGAATTCCCACGCAATTGGACTACCACGCGATCCCACACTTGCGTTCGGAGGCGCGTGAAAAGCTGACGCGCGTCCGCCCCGAGAATCTGGCCCAGGCCGGTCGCATCAGCGGCCTCACTCCGGCCGATGTGGCATTGCTGATGACCCACCTGGAAGGCAAACGCAGCCCGCCTGTCTAACGAAAAATAGTGGCGGCGGGCATCTTGCCTGCCGATTTTTGAGTTGTTCTGAGCCGGTGAGGTCTTTGGGCTGATCTTCACAGGCTGGAAGCCTATGCCACTTTCTTCACAGGCTGGAAGCCTATGCCACTGAAGGGGGTGCGATCAATGCGTCCTGAGCACTGAGTCCAAGGCGATCAAGGGTGCATCCCCCGTCTGTTGGAGTCTTGCCTGCATTCCAGCGGGCACACCAAAGTGATCGTGCGCCCGAATCGTCCGCTCCAATCCCTCCATCTGCACGACGCCTTCGCCGCGGGCGACGGATACAATCCGGTAGCTGTCCGTTGGATACGAGTATCCAGCCGAGTTGATCCGAGCGACTGCCAACTCCAGGCCCCCGGAGCCGCGGCGATTGGTGACCGTGTACGGAATCAAAACCTTGCGCCAAGATGACCGCACTCCAGCCGCCTGCCGTATCTCGCGTTCCAAATACACCATCTGCTGAAAGGCGATGCTATCCCGTTCCGTCGGACGAGTGATCTGTTCGACGGGCAACGGCTGGGCCTCGACATCCAGAAACACGCCCCACCCTCCATGGATCGCCGACCCGAATATAAACGGAACGTGATGCAGTTCGTCCGAGGTGTTGATCCACCCATGGTCGGTCTCGGGCGGGATCGGCATGGCGTAGCCTTCGTCAACCGGTGCGCGTGCTCCACCCAATACGGTCATACCATGCGTTGGGTCATAACCCAAGTGGATTTCGACCCCATGATGATGCCGATGCGTCGGCACATTGCGGGTCGATCCGGCCAGAAAGGCCAGATTCCACGAATGATGGTCGCCATACACGAGCGGCACGATCGTAATACCCAGATTGGGAACAATGAAGCTCGCCTGTTCCGGGGCATGGGTATCTTGCGTCAAGTGGATGCCACATTGACGCGTGATCTGTTCGACCGACTCGTGCAATCGGTGGGCCAGCGTGGAGACAAGAGGATTTTGTGATATCTGTTGATCGCGCTCCACGCTGTCGAGCGCCCGTGCAATGCCCTGATGGTAGCGATAGAGTGTGGCAATGACCGCGCGAAAGTCGTTGGGCACGGGCTCCATGGCCAGATTGGCTAGATCTTGCAGGGCTTCCGTAGCGCGCAACCGGTAGGCGGCGGACAAAGGGCCGGAGTCAGCTAGTTGTTCGATCGCCAGGCGTGTGGCATGAAAGGCACCGATCGTGTGCCCGCGGAACGCGTAACAATAGAGCCGAGCCCGGCCCACATCGCAGGACGAAACGCTAGAGGGACTGCGATGCCGAGCATGGCTCTCGCGTGCTTTCTCCACCAACTCGGCATAAACCGCGTGCATACGTAAAGTCAAATTCGTTGAACTCCTTTAGGCCAACAGCTCCTGAACTGGTTCCCCTTTGCCATCCTTAGTCACATGGAACGGGCGGTCTTCGACCAGGTAGTGCGTATCGGGTGGAATTCCCAAGGCTTGGTAAATCGTCGCATGCGCGTCCGTGAGGCGGACGGGGTTCTCAATAGCCCGCATCGGGTGCCGGTCGGCCGTCTTGCCATGCACAAAACCTTTCCGGAAACCGCCTCCGAAGAACAGCATGCAACTCGTACTGCTGAAGTGGCCATGAAACCCATACATCGACTCGCGCTCGATCACCAGGTTTTCACCCGTATGGGTCTCGGCCGACCCATCGGGCTCGGCCCCCGCAGCGGGCTGGGAGGCAATTGTCCGTCCGAATTCGGTGGCCAGCACCACCAAGGTTCGATCGAGCAGGCCTCGCTCGTCGAGGTCTTTGATGAATTGGCCGATCGGTCCATCGATCTGTTGTTTCATCTGTGCCATGCGCGGCCCCCCGTTCTCGTGCATGTCAAAGCCCTTGAAGGGTCCGTATTGATACTCAACTTGGATCATACGCGCACCGCGTTCGATCAGCCGCCGCGCCAGAAGCAAGCCGTGGCCAAACCGTCGGCCATAATCGTAACCGGGGTCGAGCAACTGATCGCCGGACACCTTCGGCTCGTAGGCCGCGATCGTCTCGGCGGTTTCCTCAGCACGGTAGTTGAAAGCGGCCTTGACGGGGGAATCCATCATCGCCCGTGCATCTTCGATCGTCTTCAAGTACTCGCGAGCTTTTGGTGAATCTCGCAGCTCTCGCTCGGACAGGTCGGAGATCTGCTTGAAAAGCTGCTGCCGGCGATCGATTCTGGCGCGTGGCATGCCAGCGGCTGCTTCGAGTGTCGCCAGTCCCTGCGTCGCATCTGGAATCATGAACGGCCCGTGGTTGACACCATAGAAACCCGGGCCGATATATTCACTGATGAATAGTTTTTCGTTATCGCTGGTATCAATATCGCGCCCGATATAAATGTATTCGGGTACGGCCGGATCACGACGCCCCAACGTTCGTCCGATCGCAGCACCCAAACTGGGCGCTTTAACCCCAACGGGAAAAAGGTATCCCGTCATCATGAAATACTGAGCTTTCAGATGCACGGCGCCAAAGCTCACGTCGTTGGTCAGTGAGCGTAAGATGGTGCCGCGATCCATGACGGAAGCGATGGATTCCAGTCCCTTGCCCAGTCGGATTCCGTCGGCCGCAGTCGGAATGGATTCGCACGTACCGAGCAAGTCGCTCCCCTTCATACCCGTTGTGTAGGGGGTGAATTGTTTGGGATCCCAGGTATCCGTTTGAGCCACGCCCCCCGGCAGCCAGATCACCACCACGGCATCCGCTCGCGCTGCCCGAGCGGACGACACGGAGGGAGCCGCGCTGCTGGGGGAGGATTCCACCCCTCGCGGCCAAGCCAGTGCTGCGGCGGCCCCGGCCACACTCCCCTGTAGAAACTGTCGGCGCTTCATCGTGGATTTTCCTCGCAGGAGGCTAATGAACGTATTGGAATTCGGCGGATGTCATCAAGGCCCACAGGACGTCCCCGACTTGTTCCGGCGTCGGATTGGCCGTCCCCGCCATGGGCTGTAGATACGCCCCGATGGCTCGCTGTTCGTCAAATGTCGGATCGCGGCTCAACAAGGCCAGGTAGAGCGATGGGATCGCACGGTCGGGGGACTGAGCGATTAGCGACTGTACCAGCCCCCCCGGCTGGTAGACCAAGTCGTGATACTCCTGGCCATTGAGCAGTTCGAGCGCTTGTACGACGGCCGTATCCTCGGGGCGCGAGGTGCTGATCTCATTGCGCGACGCCGGCCGGCTCAAAGATCGCGCCAGTGGCGTTGTACCACGGACTCGATAGAGGCGTTCTTCTGAACTCAACGATTGTTTTGCGGCCAATCGTATGGAGTCGATCAGTTGCTCTGCTGTCAGCTTGCGCAGCGTCGGGGATTGACAATAGCGGGGCGCGTCCCGCTTCGCCGTATCAAATCGGTCCTCGAGTTGCGGATCGTACCGCAGCTGATACGTGCGGCTGTTGAGGATCTTTCGCATGGTGTGGGTGATGTCGTAGCCGTGTGTCATGAAATCGTGAGCCAGCCAATCCAGCAGTTCTGGATGACTGGCAGGCGTGTCGATGCGAAAGTCGTCAATAGGTTCGAAGAGGCCCAGGCCCAGATATCGGCGCCAAAGTCGATTGACAAGCGTCTTGCTGAAACGCGGATTCAATGGATCGGTGATCATGAATGCCGCCAGATGCAACCGGCCTTCCAGATCCGCGGGAACCGTTGTGGGAGCTCCGGGAATCTCAAAGGGAAATCCAGCCGCAACGGGGCCGCCGATCCGTTTCTCGCAGCGGATCTGATCGAGATCGGTCGCCTGAAACAATCCGCCGAAGCCCAAGAATCGGGACTGCGGCCATTCTTCGTTTTCAAAATGATCGTGGCAGCTTGCGCACTTCATCCCTGTGCCGAGAAATACCTGCCCGACCACGGCGGCAGTCTGGATCGTATTCGTATGGGTTTGGTTCAGGATAAACCCCGATTGCGTTGGTTTGCCAAGGATGTCATGCAATTCGGAGGGGCGATGGCCGGGCATGCGTGGATCGATCAACTCGGCAACTATCAGATCGAACGGCGTATTCTTCTGAAAGTGCTGACGAATCCAATCCTGATAGTCGCCTCGCGAAGGAATTCCACCCACATTCGGGGCTGGATTGCTGGCAATGGCTTCTTCCCAAAAGGGGGTCCAGTGGTCGGCGTATTCGTCGTGGCGACCAAGCAGCTCATCGATCAATCGGTTGCGTTTGTCGGGCTCCCCGTCGTCGAGGAACCTGCGCGTTTCCTCCAGAGTCGGAATACGGCCGAGCACGTCCACATACACGCGTCGCAAAAAAACGGGATCGGTACCGACAGGAGGCGGCTCGGTGGCCGCGGACAAACCGGCCTCCTGCCAGCGGGCCACGACAAAACGATCGATCTCGTTGTGCGTTTGTCCAGGTATTTGCGGTACCTGGGGTGGTGGTGGGAGCTGCTGCAAACGCGCATTGCGCCTATGGATGAACTGCTCCCGCGGGCCCATCATTAACAGCTGATAACTGGGATCCACCTCTGCGGCCGCCAACAGTGTAAATGACAGGGACCACAGAATCCCAGCCAGTAGGGTGCGGAATGCGCGATTGGTTTCCATGCGTCCATTTTAGTCCGAAGAGTTCCCAATGGGGACACCCCCAAGACGCGTTTTCTTCACCATGCAGGTTCCTTAAAGTCATAGGTCCTTCATGGCATTACCCATCAAGGTCGGTGCTCGGGTTCGGACGCCGGTGGACCGGGGGGGAGAAAGCCACGCACGTGGACCTCTCGCTGTGGAAAGGCGATGCGGATATTGGCGGCGCGAAACGCTCGGTCGATCTCCGTATGCAGTTCGTGCATCGTAGGGAGTCGATTCTCCAGGGAAGGGAGAAAGCAGCGCAGTACCAAATTGAGAGAATTCTCGCCAAACCCCTCGAAAGTAGCCGTGGGCTCGGGATCTCGCATGATGATCGGGTGTTTGCGGGCGATATCCAGCATCAACTCGCGCGCCGCCTGCGTATCGGATCCGTACTCCAAACCGATGGGAATCACCAATCGATTCACCTGATCGGATAGGGTCCAGTTCAAGAGGCGGCCCGTGATGAGGTCCTTGTTGGGAACCACATATTCCCTGCGATCCCAATCGCGAATCGTGGTGGCACGCATGCGAATCTTCATGACCATGCCGGTGGTGTCCCCCAGAGTCACGACGTCACCGACGCGAATCGGCCGTTCAAACAAGACAACAATGCCAGAGATGAAGTTAGCAAAGATCTCCTGCAGGCCAAATCCAAGACCGATCCCCATGGCCGCCACGAGCCATTGAATCGAGTTCCAGGTGAGTCCAATCGCACTTGCGGCAATCAAGACGCCCGTGAAGACGATCAAATATCGCACGACTGTTGTGATGGCATAACGTACCCCCGTATCGAGTGGCAGGGGTTGCAGTACGGTCAGTTCGAGCAGGCCAGGGATATTTCTGGCAGCCGCGATCGTGATGGCCAGACACGCCATGGCAAATAGAAGGTCGGTCAGGGAAACCCCATTTCCCGACAAGCCCACGCTAAAACGATTGAGAAATCGCAACGCTGGCACTAGATCCTTCCAGATCACATACGCGCCTGCGAAGCCCAGCACGACCAATGCCACGTGAATCAACTTGCGAGTCTGCTGACTCACCTCGGCCAAATCCACGGTTGCCTCGACAGGCAGGGGCTCCGCACTGCTGCCACTAATGGCGTTTGACCGATCGGCCGTTTCACGCCGTTGTCTTGCTTGGTCCAAGGCCAATCGTCGGCGACTGATCAAGACCCATCGGTTGAGTAACTCGCCGCAGATCACCAGACCGACGATGAGCCAAGCCGTGCGGAACAGTCGCAGGATCAGAACTTGCGAAGTCTCCAAATATCCTGCTGCGGCCAAACCGGCCAGCACGAGCGGGGTTGCCGTGCCGATCCCATACCAGAGATGACGCAAGCGATAGGCCCAGCCGCCAGTCGCCCCACCCGTCAAGCTGGGCATGATACCTCCGTGAGGACGCAGTACGCGTTGGATAAAAAAGGCCAATAACAGCAGTAGTAGGATCAGGGCCATGCGACCAAGCGAGCCGGCCCAAAGCTTCTCTTGTTGTTGAATGCTGGCGACATTGGCCACAAATACCAACGGTAATGCCATGAAGATCAACCAACGCAGGTGCCAGCGCAGCAATTGCACATGGGCTGGGATCCAGCCGAAATGGGCCTCGGCCAAGCCGTGTCGGCGGCTGGTCTGTCGCAGTAACTCCAAAGGCAACCAAACTTCAGCAACCCCCATCAGTCCTTCCCCCACGGTCGCAACGAAGGGGAAATCGGACATGGTTCCTGCCAACCGCCAGGCGAGATACCACAACAGTGCGGGCCATACGGTGGAGATCAAGATGGTAGCGCCCACCACTTCCATGGTTGGCCAGAACCGTGAGTAGCCTCGATGGATGACCGCAGCACCCTGTTCGGCGATTCGCCGCCGATAGCGTCGTTGGTACGATGCCCAGGGGATAAAAACCGCCAGGAACACCACGAACGTTAGCAGGTGGTGGCGAATATCCTGGCCCAACTCGCCCACCAAACGATGCCAACTTTTTGGATCCACGAGCCACTGTCCTGCGTCCACTGCCAATCGCAGATCTCGGACATTCAGTGTTTCGGCGCTGCGAATCCAGGGAACGGTCTGATCAATGAACTCGCGATAATCCACGGTTTGCCGGATGATTTGCTCTTCGACGTGGTTGAGCTCTAACAGTTCGTTCTCATATTTCGCATAATCGATCAATAGCTCGTCCAGAGCGTCGCGCTGTTGCTCCAAGAGTCGCTGCATTTGCACTTCGACATAACGCCGCTGGCTGGTCGTTTGGTCGGGGGCCGCGATCGTGGCCGCCAGATCTTGTCTTTGGATGTCGTAGAGATACTTCTGAAATCGGACTTCGCTGAAGTCGTGATGGCGCTTGCGAATGCCATCCCGATGATGGCGGATATCGGGGAGCTGTTCGCGTTGTTGACGTAGGATGGTTCCGGTGTTCTGCGACAGCCCGGCCACTTGCACCAAGTTTTTGGACCGGCTGAAATCTGCCGCCAGCCTCGCCAAGTTCTTCTCGTCCGCCACACGGGTGTCCGAAGTCTGCTGGATGCGAGTCGCGACGGCTTGCCGCTCTTTGGACAACCGCTGAATACGATCAGCAACGCCCGCCAGGGCTGGGTCGGCGCTGGCGGCATCTTGCTGCGCCTTCTCCGCTTCCAACTTGGCCTCATGGCTCCGTTGCTCATTGACTCGATGGCGCCAAAACTCGGCAACCCGTTCGCCTTCAGCCTGCTCCGCCGCAACAATGTCACGCTGTAACTGAATCAGTTCGGTTGTGGCCTCGTAGGCGGCTCGCTCTTTTGCGTAGATGTCGAGATTCAACTGCAATACAAGCGTTTGAGCTTCCAGCAGACGGCGCTGCGCAACCTCGACCGGGGCTTCGGGATCCGAGGCAGGTGGTGTCGCAAGCGCGGCGGCAGCTTTCTCGAGCTTAGCTTGAGCGGCCTCAATTTGTCGGGGCAACTCGGCCAGTCGTGCCGCTCGTCGCTGTGGTTCGACATTGTGCTGCTCGGCCACCTTGCGGCGTTCCTTGAGCGATTCCTCGCTTTGTGCCAAGTGTTGTTCGATCACGCGCAACGTAGCATTTGCGTCGATATCGGGTAGAGGAGCCGTGCTCTGTTTACCAGTGCTCTGGGCCAGCCCTTCACGCCGCTCGCGAGCCTTGTTGGTGGCCTCATCGGCACCACGAATTTGCTGACCAAATTGCTTCCAGATATCGAGTCGTCGCTGAAACGTTTCGTATTCCGCCAGCGTTGCCTGGGTGTGCTCACGGACCTTCGCCTTGACATCGGCACCCCAATCTGCCGACTCCAAATCCTTGAGTCGTTGCTGCGCATCCCGGATTGCCACCGCCACGTCGAATTCTACAACGGCGGGCCTAGTCGGTGGTGC
>SXGT01942261.1_pt1 | contig 10451 bp, 5 predicted proteins | sample 3176221 | NCBI WGS metagenome assembly SXGT01 (sample SAMN11356862, study PRJNA531348) | freshwater metagenome | isolation source: freshwater sample F1-120 | place: China: Fuxian Lake, Yuxi | collected 2017-12-25
CACGATGCTCCGGGTCGGGGCAAATCGTCTGGCGTTGCGGCTCTCAGATCTGCAGGACTGGCACGCGCGCGAAGTTCTGTCGCTGCGCGAGGGGTTTCGACAGTACGCGCCTTCCCCATTCGCGATGAGTCCTCTTCTTGAGACTCCCGACCAGGCGCACTCACATCAGCACTACCTGTGCGCGTCGCCCCCTGTCTTTATTGGGGCAATCACTCACATGGTGCGCGAGGCCGCCTCAAGAGTTGGCGGCCAGATGGGTGCCCCGGTCGCCAGTGCCTACGGATACGCGCTGGAAGACTATGTGGAGATGGTCTGCCGCCACCACCTCGCACTCGGCCAAGTGTTTCGGGTTTCGAAGTGGGAAGAACCATCGGTGAAACAGGCGGACCTTCTGCTTGTGAGCAAGCAGTGCGGGCTACTCATTGAGATCAAACGATCACTTGCATCATCGACGGCCAAGGAGATTCTTGACACGGAAGGATGCCTTGCGGTGGCCGACAAGATCGGCGGGGCATATCGGCAGTGCGCGAATACGGCCCGATCGCGTCCCTGGCGATCGGATCTTGGCGAGTTGACCGAGGTGGCCGCTATCATCCTCGTGGATGAGGCGATCGCCGGCGACGCCGGCGCCGTGGCCTTGCTGCTCGATGCGCTTGGCCCGGTTGTCCCATACTTCGAAGTCATGAGCGTCTCTGAGTTTGAGGATATGCTCCCAGTCCTCGGAGTGGAGTCGTCCGTCCGCTTGATTCGACAGAAGTGGATCAGTGGCAAGTGCGATGTCCCGCTCCGGGTATTTGCCGCGAAGGAGCGCGGGCGCGTGCGAATCGAGGTCGCCGATGCAAAGGCTTACCTAAGGGGAGAGGACGCCGAGTTGCTCGTCGGGGTCGGGCTCGAAGGTCGCGGATTTGCAGCGCGCTGGCCGTGAGCCTCCCGGGCGGGGATCAGGAGCGCCGCAGCTGCCGCCGCGGTCACTTCCTGGTCCAGCCCGCCGACGCCGACCTTGCGGCCCTGCGGGTCTGGACGGTGCAGCCGAAGCACCATCTCGCCGTCGATCGTCAGATCCTCCACTGGCGGCGACGCGGCGCCCAGCGTAAGCAGTTCTGGCTCGAGCGGGAGTGCCCGCGCCCGAAAGCCGCGCCGAGCTGGCGGGACACACTCCACCGACACTGCTGGCCCGGGTGGGCGCCGCGCCGGCCGCTGTGCGCGTTCTGCCGGCCCGAACGTGGAGCGCTAGAAGGCGTCTTTAGGGAAATCGACCACTTACGCAGACGGGCGGCCGGCCTGCACATCGGACCCGCCGCCGTTCGTCACCCAAGAGGAGCGATCGGCTGTATTGTCTGCGCGGATGAGCCTCATCGGGACCACGATCGGAGGATACGTTGTTTCTGATATCTTGAGTAGCTCCGGTGGCATGGGAACTGTGTGGGAAGCCCGACACAAGACGGTTGATGGTGTGCGAGCTGTCGTAAAGTTCATGCGTCCGGAGTTGGTTGGCGTGCCGCACCTGGTTGACCGATTCCTCCGCGAAGCCAGTGCTGGAATGAAGATCAGTCATGAGCGCCTTGTGAAAGTCTACGACGCTGCCGTACTTCCCGGCATTGGCCCATACATAGTGATGGAGTATCTTGATGGCGTCGACTTGGAAGAGCATCTCTCAAAGAGAGGCAAACTAAGCGCTGCCGAAACACTCGCGATTCTAGCCCAGGTCGCGGACGGCCTTGAAGCGCTCCACGCCGAAGGCATATTTCATCGAGACCTAAAGCCTTCCAATGTGTTTTTGTTACGCGGCGAGGACCTCGCGGTCAAGATCGTCGACTTCGGGCTGGCCAAGGTCATCAGTCCCGATGGTCAGGGCATCACGCAAGCGGGGTTCTTCGCAGGATCTCCTGGCTATGTCGCACCCGAGCAAGTGGAGGATTTCGCCAACGCTGGCGCACGCGCTGACGTATTCGCCTTGGGAATGACGTGTATACGGATGATCGCGGGCGGGCTGCCATATGATTCAACTGATTCGCCCAGCCCGCTTCTTGAGTCGCTGAGTAGACAGCGCGCCGAGCCTGGCCTGGTACGACGTTTTCTCGAGCGACAGAGCCGTAGTGACATTCCGCGCGAATGGTTCGCCATACTTGAAAAGGCTGTTGCGTTTGATGCGAAACAGCGGACGTCGTGTGCGCGCGCGGTGACAAAGGGACTTGCAGACTCAACGCAAGGTCATGGCGCGGCGCGAGATGTTTCCAATCCCGCAGTAACGTTGGCAGCGGGTTCCAGCAAGGAATCGCAGCCATCCCGAGCGGCGTTCTGGCCGATGGTTGCCATAGCCGCGCCGGTTCTCGGAACGGCGGTTGCGATCGCTGTGGTTGTGGTGAGGAGCGGCACACCGGCCTCCGTTGACGCGGCATCGCGCGACGCATCGGATCTGCGCGATGCTGCTTTTCAATCCGGTGCGCTCATCAACGTTGACTCGGGAGTCGATGCCGAACGACAGCGTGATGTGGTCGATGCGGGAATAGACGCGGTCGATGCGGGAATAGACGCTGGTCGTATTCGCGTCATCGACGCCGGGCGCTCCAGCCGGCACGGCGCCGGTGGCGACTCGCTGCCACCAACAACAGCGATCGTAAAGTTCTTCTCGGACGAACCAGGGGTCGGCGTCAAGGATGGCTTGAGCCCTCTCGGTTACACACCTCTAGTGACGGAAATTGCTGTAGGTGACCACGTGTTCACATTCACCGAAAAGGGGCAGGAGACGCGATGCAAAATGCGAATCGAAGAAGACCGGCAACTGAAAGCAAGATGTCCGTAGCCATAAGAGGATGATCGTGGCGTCGAACTTCAGCGGCGAAGCAAGTGAACGGCACGTCGTTGGCGCAGCCGTATACGTGACCGAAACAGAGCACATCTACCACGGTACATTTCAGGAGAATTCATCAACAAGGCCAACTGTGACAATTGTTCGGCACCTTCCGCTGGTGACCGATGAGCAGGCTGAGCGGCTTTTTCGTGCTCATTTGAGCGTGTCTGCTGGTCTGAGGGTGTTTGACATCTTTCGTACCTCGACTGGCCGCGTGTATGGAGCGTACGCCCCGGGCGACGATGCCTTTCGTCGATTTGACGACGTCGTGCTCGATCCCGCCGAACAGGCCGTGGCTAGGACTGTCTTGTTGCTCGCTGCAGTCGCCCGCGCGGTCAGGCGACTTCAGGAAGCGGGGCACTCGCACGGCTGCTTGTCTCCTGAATGGGTGTTGCTTCGATCTCGAGGGTCAGAGTGGGATGCCGCGTTGCTGCCAGGTTGGCCAGAGCGTGGCCCGCGAACCGACGTCGTCGGCATGCCGATGGCAAACCGGCAAGGCGATGTTGACTTTGTTTGTCATCTCGCAGCACGGCACTTGGCGCCGTACTATCGTGAGCAGACGCTCGGCGCGAGCGTTGCAGCGCTGCTTCGCGACGAGAAGTTCAAGGCGTCGCCGGAGGCGCTGGGCATCTTCGAAGATCTTGACTCGATCCTGCAGAGCGGGACTGCGCCAGGTCTTCAAGATTTGCGCTTTGAGCGTGTGCGCCGAGTTTCGCCCAGGGTCATTCACTTTGAGGCGCTTGGTCTGGATGGTGTCATGCTCTCGGTCGGGCTGTTGAGGCCGAGGCACTGCGAGCAGTACCTCTTGCGGCGCTGCGAAGAGACTCCAAAGCGTCTCGTTGCATTGGAAAACCCATCGCTTGCGTTCGTTGAGCAGTATGCGGCGTCAAGAGTGTGCTTCATGACACGCGAGCGCTTGGTGCCAGGGCGCTACCTGGAGGAGGTGTTGCAAGACGCGGAATCGCTGGATTGTGCGCGAGTGCGTGAGTGGATGCTGCAGCTCTTGCAAGCATATTCTGTGCTGCATCTCTGCGGAGTGTCATACGTCGGGGTGTCCGGTGACGCCATCGTTGCTGCTGGATCTGTGGCTGGCACTGAGAGAATGGTGCTTGTTCACTATGCCTTGGCTGCGCGGAGGGGTGAGTCGCGAATGCAGTGTCAGCTGCAAAGCACGAGCGAGCGATTCAAGGCGCCCGAGGTCGCGGGCGGGGAAGGGTGGATTGAGGAGTTGAGTGACGTGTTTGAACTCGGCAGGCTTGCGCAGTCACTGCTTGCGCGCTCCGCGGAGGAAACCCCTCTTCGAAGGTGGTTGGCGACCGTCTTCGAGAGGATGGTCGCAGAGCCAGAGTTGCGACCCTCTCTCGGACTGGTGCACTCGTGGATATCTCGGCCGCAGCCGCAGATTGATGCTCCAAGAGTGCCGACGGTCGCGTCTGGGAATATCGGCAATCCTGTAAAGAACTCGTGGCTCCCCTGGGGCCTCCTCGGCGCAGCGGTCATTGCTATTCTAGTCGCCGTCGTCTGGGGCCGCCGCGACCATGGGAGGCATGCAGCGTCTGAGAATGTGCTCCGTGCTCAGCTTCGGCAGGGCGAGGCTGATCTGGTCGCTGCAAAGCTCGAGCGCGACTCTGCGGTCAAGCGTGCTAGCGACGCGGAGGCGCTGCTTAAGGCGAGGATCGATCCGCAGGCTGAGGCCGTCCGGTGCATCGCTCTAACCGTCTACAGCGAAGAGGAAGCAGGGTTGTGTCGACGGCTTGGAAGTGATGAGGTGAATCGCCATCTTGAGCAACTTGCGTCCGTGGAGCCATCCCGGCTGGAAGACGACCTGAATCGAGGCCGTCCGCAGTCGGAGAGGCTCAAGCTGGCCCAACGGCTATATAGACTGGATCCCAACAATGCCAGCGCGATCGATGTCTTGCTCCGCGATCATTCGCGCGAAGGATGTCCGACGGCGATGACCGTTGCCAATCGAGTCACGGCATCGGCGGCGGCGCCGTTTTCCCCGATAGTCGTTGAACTTGGATGGCGCGCCATCTTGGACTGTGGCCAGGGCTCGCAACGGAGCGATGCTGCGTCGGCCCTTGCGCGAATCGCGGAAAGCTCGCAGCCGGTAACGAACAAGCTCATTTCAGACCCCCCCGAGGGGCTTCGGATCGCAACCGAGCGGGCAAGGGGGGATCGGCCCACGCTTTGCGCATACCTCGAAAAGGCGGTGAGGCAGATTGAGTCTGAGCGCGGAAAGGAACAGAAGCTCCAGACGCTTCACGGATACCAGAACGACAACAGGTGTACTGTGGAGAGTCAGCTGACTGTTGTGGGCGACAAGGACTCGGAGTTTTGGGCGGGTGTTGCCGCGGCCGGCCAGCGGAGTTACATGACGAACAAGAGTGGTCACACGCTTACTACGCCTGGGACGTATATGTATCACGGGAGGTGGAAATGGGGTTCGGAGCCTCGAGCGACAAGGTCGAGTGATATGACTGTGACGCTGGCGCTCAATGAAGCACTGACTGTCAATCTTCGGCGCGTCAACGTGACAATTGTCGGAAGGCCTGAAGGCTTGTCAAGGATTAGGATACTTGAAGAGTCTGAACGCGCTGCGGGAATGCAGGGAGTGTCTTGTGACAAGATGAATCCGTGTCATGCCGGGGTCGTGTTTCTTGGCGACTCAACCAATGTTGACGTGAATGTCGACCTGGAGAGTGGGTACGTTCTTACGGGATACGAGAACTGCTCTTCGACTGCCACCGGTTCGTGTACGGCGAGCCTTATTGGCACATCGGTCGGAGGAGCGCTTGAGATTAGGATCTCGGTGAGTGCGCTGCCACGCCTTCGAGTTGTAGACGCTACGGGAAAGCTTCTAAGCGTTGATGATGGTGCGTATGATGTTGCGCCAAATCCTTGTGTGGGAACCGCGGAATGTGTGCTTGCCTTTGGTGAAGAGTACCTTGTGAGCCCGAAGTCGACGAGCGCCATCATCAACACGATCTCAAAGTGTCCGACGCGCTTGGTGAGTGGCGGCTGTCGATTTGTCGCCGAAGTGGACCAAGTCTACCAAGTCACCGTGCTATCGGGAGCTATTGATGGCGGAGCGATTGATGCGTCAGTCGCGCCCATTGACGCTGCGGCCGCTGGCCAACCTTCCATCAGCCCGTGACGGCGACGTGGTCGCATCACGCCGGCCGCGGAGCTGTGGATGGCGTCAGCTACTTTCACCCCACGTGTTGCCTCAGCACTGGAACACCGCTCGGAGGTCGGCGCGGTCGAGGAGCGCGGCCCGCACGTCGCCCAGCCGGTCGCGCACGGTCGCCTCGGCTTGGTCGACGAGCGCGCGCAGCTCGGACGGTGCGCGCCGGATGGTGGCGTTCTGGACTTCGAGTGCGCGCGCCCGGGCGGCGCGCTGGCGTAGCTCGGTGACCAGCTCGGGCACGTCGTCGGCGAGCGCCACGGCCTTGGTCAGCCGCTTCTGCTCGGCCTTCACGTCGCGCAGCTCGCGCTCCAGCTCGGTGGCGTCGGCCTCGCGGCGGGGAAGCTGGGCCTCGATCGCGGCGCGGATCTCGCGGGTCATCCCGGCGATCACGTCGGGCGTCAAGACGTGCTCGGCGACGTAGGCGATCAGCGCGCTCTCGACGTCCTCGATCGGCTGGTAGATGGTGACCGGGCAGACCGACGCGCCCCGCGTGTGGTGGTGGATACACGTGTACGCCTTCACCGTGCGGCGCTGGCTGCGGCAGTTGGCGACACCGACGGAGCCGCGGCAGGTCGCGCAGCGGGCGATCCCGGTCAGCGGGTACTTGGCGGCGGGTGCGGAGGCGCGGCGCGGCTGAGAGGCGACCGCGAAGCCCTCCTGGGCGCGCGACCACGTCTCGTCGTCGACGATCCGCCACGCGGGCAGATCGACCGTGATCACCTCGGTCGGCTCGGCGGTGACGCGGGACACGACGCCGGCGTGTGAGAGGGCGGGCTAACTGATCGGCGTGGAGGCAGCCGAACTGATCGCGGTGGGGGCGGCCAAACTGATCGCGCTGGAGGCGGCCGAACTGATCGTGGCGGGTGGTGGGTCGGGGGCGGCCAAACTGATCGGGGGCGGACGCCCCCAAGCGCCGGCGTATCAACGGGACATGGGGCGAGGCGACGGCGGGCGAACGGATCGCGCCAGGAGGTGGCCGCGCTGATCGCCGGGCGCGGCGATGGTGCCGCGCGGCCGGAGAGGCCGGTCAGGGGCAAGCGCGACGGTCCTCGGATCCACACGAGGAGATCGTCGCGATGTGCATGCGGAGGGTCGACATGGATCGACTACAGGAACTGGTGCGCCTTCATCGCATGGGCACCGGGGCACGCGAAGTCGCGCGCCTACTCGCGATGAGTCCAAACACCGAGCGCACCTACCGGACTGCGCTCGCCGCGGAGGGCCTGCTCGACGGCTCGGTCGAGGAGTTGCCCGCGCTCGACATGCTCAAGGAAGCTGTGACGCGACGGCTGCCGACGCCGGCACCGCCGCAGATGGTGTCGACGGTGCAGGCGTGGGAGGCGCGGATCATCGAGCTGGCTGAACGCGGCCTCGAACCGCAGACGATCTGGGATCGGCTGCGCACCGACGACGATTCGTTCCCGGGCTCGTACTACGCGGTACGCGGCGTCTGGCGCCGGTGGCGCAAGCAGCGCCCGGTGCAGGCCGACGATGTCGCGATCCCCGTCGACACGCCGGCCGGCGACGTCGCGCAGGTCGACTTCGGCTACGTCGGCAAGCTCTACGACGCCGTCGGGGGACGCCTGCGCAAGGCGTGGGTGTTCGTGATGGTACTCGCGTACTCGCGATGGATGTTCGCGCGCGTCGTCTTCGACCAGAAGAGCGAGACGTGGTCGCGGCTGCACGTCGAGGCGCTCACCGAACTGGGCGGCGTGCCGACGACGTTCGTCCCCGACAACCTCAAGGCCGCGGTGGTCCGCGCGGCATTCGGCGTCGATGACGCCGCGACGTTGAATCGCAGCTACCGCGAACTCGCGCGGCACTACGGGTTCAAGGTCGACCCGGCCCCGATCTACTCGCCCGAGAAGAAGGGCAAGGTCGAGTCCGGTGTCCGCTACGTGAAGCGGAACTTCTTCGCGGGCCGCGAGCCCGCCGACGTCGACCAGGTGAACGCGGCGCTCCGGCGCTGGCTCGGCGACGTCGCCAACGCGCGCCAGCACGGCACGACGCGCAAGCGTCCCGACGACCTGCTCGTGCACGAGCGCGCCGCGCTGCGCCCGTTGCCGTCGGTGACGTACGAGCTCGTGACCTGGCACCAAGCGCTCGTTCATCGCGACAGCCACGTCGAGTTTGATCGTCGGCTCTACTCGATCCCGTGGCGCTACCTCGGCCAGCGAGTCTGGCTGCGGGCCACCCCGACGACGGTCACGGCGTACGTCGACGAGACGCGCGTCGCCACGCATCAGCGCCGCGGCTCGACGGCCCGCAGCACCAACGGCGCGCATCTACCCGAGGAACGCGAGCCGTGGCGGCATCGCAGTCGAGAGTTCTGGCAGCAGCGCGCCGACCGCATGAGCCCCGAGGTTGGCGCCTACGTCCGTGACCTCTTCGACAGCGACGACGTGCTGAGCATGCTGCGCACGGTGCAGGCCGTCGTCACGCACCTCGAGGGCTTTCCCGTCGAGCGCGCGACCAAGGCGTGCCTCCGCGCCACGCACTATGGCAGTCGCTCGTACGCGACCATCAAGAACATCCTGCGGCAGGGGCTCGATCTCGCGCCGCTGCCCGCGTCGACGCCCACGGCGCCGTCGCTCACCAGTCCCCGCTTCGCTCGCCCGATCGGCGAGCTGTGGCACACGAAGGAGGCGTCCGATGAGCTCCACTGATGATCTGATCCCGTTGCTCAAGAAGCTCCGTCTCTCGGGCGTCCTCCAGTCGCTCGAGCTGCGAACGCGCCAAGCTGTCGACGACAGCCTCTCGCATGGCGAGTTCCTGCTCCGCCTCCTCTCCGACGAGGTCGAGCGCCGCGACGGCAAGCAGCTCGACGTCCGCGTCCGCCGCGCGGGCTTCGAGGCAATGCGCTCGCTCGAGGACTTCGACTTCCACTTCAACCCGAAGGTGCCCAAGGCCAAGATCATCGACCTCGCGACCTGCGGGTTCGTCGACCGGCACGAGAACGTCTTGCTCGTCGGGCGCACCGGCGTCGGCAAGTCGCACATCGCGCAGGCGCTCGGTCACCGCGCCTGTCGCGCCGGCTTCGCCGTGCTCTACGTCAGCGCGCAGGAGATCTTCGCGCAGCTCCGCGCCGCGCGTGCGGATGCCTCGCTCGACCGGCGCATGCTCCGCTTCACGTCGCCGGACCTGCTGATCGTCGACGATCTCGGCCTCCGCGCGCTCACGCACGAAGAACCCATCGACCTCTACGAGATCATCCGCCAGCGCTACGAGCGGGGATCGACGATCATCACCTCCAACCGCGACATCGACGAGTGGTACCCGCTATTCGGCGACACGCTGCTCGCCGGCGCTGCGATGGACCGGCTGCTCCACCATGCCCACGTCGTCGTCATGGAGGGCGACACGTTCCGCAACCCGCCTCCGAGCAAGCGCGCCCGGCCCGGCGGGACGGCCGCCGCCTCCGGCAAGCCCGGCTGAGCCGGGACGCGATCAGTTTGGCCGCCTCGACCGCGCGACCTGGCCGACCCCGATCCAGGCCTCGCGGCCCTGTGGACAACCGCGATCAGTTTGGCCGCCCTTTGCGCGATCAGTACCCCCGCCCGTTGACAGCCGGCGCGGCGCACCTCTTTGATCTTCCCGTGGACGTAGACGCCCCGGTACCGCTGGTTCTGGAGCATCGCGCGGATGCAGCTCGGCGACCACGAGCCCGTGCCGCGGCGGCCGGCGCGCGGCGCGGGCACCCGCTCGGTGTTCAGCTCGTGGGTGATCTTCTTGAGCCCCCAGCCGTCGCAGCGCCACGCGAAGATGCGGCGCACGATCTCGGCTTGTGCTTCGTCGATGACCGCGAGCGTGTAGGAGCGGCCGGGGCCGTCGGCGACGCGCTCGAGGCGATAGCCGTAGCAGCGTCCGCCCGCGACCCGACCCGAGCGGGCGCGCATGCGCAGCGCCTCGCGGACGCGCGAGCGGATCGCCTCAAGCTCCATCTGGTGGCCAGTGCCCTGGATGAAGGTGACGGCCTGGTCCACCGCGTTCGCGAACTGCACCTCCTGACCGCTCGCGTAGTAGTACAGGCGGCAGCCGCGATCGCGCACCAGGTCGCGGATGACCAAGGTCACCTCGATCGCGTCGCGACCGAGCCGCGACTGATCGCGGCATGCGATGACGTCGCCGGGTTCGGCCTCGGCGAGCAGCTTCCGGAGGCCTGCACGCGTCAGGAACTGATCGCCGGCCTCGCCGTCGTCGACGTACTGGACGACCTTGCAAGCAGCGAACGGCGACGCCCGGAGCCAGTCGCGGCAGCCGGCGTTCTGTATGTCGAGGCTGTACTGCTGCTTCCCCTCGTCGTTCTTCGAGCGGCGCAGGTAGAGACGGACGATCATCGCTTCACCTTCCCCTTGTTGGTCTGCCGAGTGGCCAGGAGCTTGATCGCTTCCTCGATCAGCGCCGTCTGCG
>SXGT01157640.1_pt1 | contig 10450 bp, 5 predicted proteins | sample 3176221 | NCBI WGS metagenome assembly SXGT01 (sample SAMN11356862, study PRJNA531348) | freshwater metagenome | isolation source: freshwater sample F1-120 | place: China: Fuxian Lake, Yuxi | collected 2017-12-25
ACTCAGAGACCTCAGAGGGCAGGTCCACCCGCTTGACACGCACATCCAAGACCTCAACGCCACACCGCTTGGCGTCAGCATTGGCCGACTTGCGCAAGGCATCCATCTATAATTACTTAGCCTATCTGCACTTAAGAGACCTGCCGACGTTCGGCAGTGCGGCGATGTTCTCTGGGGTTATCCGGTAATTACCGGATAATGCATTTCTGGAGCCCGCACATGCCCCGTCCACGGTCTGATTTTCCCGCCTATCGCCACCATCGGCCCTCTGGCCAAGCCGTCGTCACCATCGCTGGGGACGACCATTATCTCGGCAAATTTGGCTCCCCCGCGAGCCGCAAAGAGTACGACCGTCTGATCATGGAGTGGACCGCCGCCGGGCGTCCCCACCATGGCCACACCGTGAACGACTTGACCGTCGTAGAACTCTGTCTGGCGTACTTGAAATTCGCCAAGGGTTATTACACCTCCAGCGGGCGGACTACCGGCGAGATCCATCCTCTCAAGGCCATCATCAAGACGCTGCGGGAACACTATGGCGAGACCCTGGCCAAAGATTTCGGTCCTCTCGCCCTTAAGGCGCTGCGCCAACGGATGATCGAGCTGGGTGGGAGCCGCGGGACGATTAACAAGCAGGTCAGCCGCATTCGTCGCATCTTCCGCTGGGGTGTCAGTGAGCAGTTACTGCCCACGGAGACCTATCAGGCACTAGCGACCGTAGACGGCCTGCGGTTCGGACGGTCCAAGGCTCGCGAAACGCTGCCAATCCGTCCTGTCGAGGACGATATCGTCGAGGCCACGCTGCCGAAGCTGCCTCCCGTAGTGGCCGATATGGTCCTCCTGCAACGGCTGACGGGGTGCCGGCCCGATGAGGTCTGCAAGGTCCGTCCATGCGATGTCGATACGTCCGGCCCCGTCTGGGCCTATCGTCCCCATTCGCACAAGACGAAGCATCGTGGACGAGAACGAGTGATCTTTATCGGCCCCAAAGGACAGGACGTCTTGCGTCCCTACCTGCTGCGGGACAAGAATACCTTCTGCTTTTGTCCTGCTGAGGGAGAGCGGAAGCGTCGCGCCAAAAACTACGAGCTGCGCCGAACTCGCCTTTCACAGGGCAATCGGCCGGGAACCAATCGGAAGGATGACCCGCAGTGGGCTGCCGGAGACCACTATACTTCCGAGAGTTACCGCCGGGCCATTCACCGGGCCTGTGAACTGGCATTTGGCATGAGTGACGAGTTGCGGAAGATCCCCAAAGACCTACCGGACGACGAAAAATCCCGGCGGCGTGACTTGGCCAAACTGTGGCGGGCTGAGCATACCTGGCATCCTAACCAGCTTCGCCATAGCACGGCGACGGAGATCCGCAAGCGATTTGGGTTGGAGGCGGCACAGGTGACGTTGGGCCATGCGGCCGCCGATGTGACCCAAGTTTATGCCGAGCGCGACCTGGAGAAAGCTGCGGACGTGATGCGTATCGTTGGCTAGACGCGTTTTGCAGTAAGCGGCACCAGGATGCCAATTTTGATGGTTCCGATGACCTTCCAGTAGGTCAGTTACCAGCCATGAGTAACCGGGGTGCTTTATGAAAAAACTGGTTACCGGCCACAACCGGCCAAGCGAGAATTCCTCCCGTAGCAAGAAAAGGAGAGTTGAAAAAGGAAAGTTGCCGCGCAAATCGGCTTCCCAGGCAGCGACCACGGGCGGTGAGACTTGCTTCACGTGCGACGAGTTAATGCAAATAGAAACGCTAAAGGCTGAGCGGGACAGCCTTAAGGAGGTTCCTTTTCCAAAAGCGAAAAACAAGAAGCCACGAAAGGGCTCAACGAGACCTCCAACCAATTGGACGGAATATCACGGCTCCATGCGGGATGAAAACGGCCGCGTCAGATTTGCAGTGGAAGCCCTTGGCTCCGAAGCACTGAATGATGTATTGTTGAACGGCCCTCCGGACCCCAAGTACGGCGTAGGATTCGACATCCCGGCACTAATGAAAGAGGTGCTCGCATGCGCGAAGGACACCAAAAGTCTCCCTTCAGCTCGTGCCCATGCTCTCATGCTCTTTGACTTCTTGGGGATACTCGTCCATCTGATCACGAACGACTGGAGTTACACTCTCGCCGCGATGGCGTTTGTGTCTGGCGGGATTTGCAATCGGCTTCGAGAAGGGGAAACATTGGAGGCCGCCAAAAAGGGAGACGTCGCCCACCGCGGTCGCCAGAAGGCTGGAAAGAACCGGGCGAAGCCCGATGTCTGGGCGGAACGAATGCGGCTTTTTGAGTTGGAGCAAGAGAAGGCAGTTGCCCTCGGAAGGCGTCCGCACATTACCAACATATGCCGCGATATCGCCACCGTCGAGCTTCAGCCGAAACTTAGGAGGCCTCCAACATCCAAGGAACTCGAGTATCGCGCTGACACCATCGAGAGGCAGCTCCGCAAAAGATCTCCCGAAGCGTTTCCGCTTTTGCGTCGCAACTCACCAGAAGATAGTTCCAAACAAACGTGATGTCGCTGGCGGCCGTGCTGGGCATTGCGGACCCACTCTTTTTGCGTGGCGTCAATTGACCGCAAGTCCGAAAGGGCCATCCCGGACAACTTGGCCAGTAATTGCCGCCATGATTGTCACGTTGTTAATGGAAACACGATATCTATGTGCCATTCGTTGCATCGACCGACGCTGACAAACTACATGCAATTCATCGGCCGGACCGATGCGCCCTGATCTCATTTTCAAGATTGACAACCTCAAGTGTCTTCGGTTTTCAATATTTCTAATAACCGTTCAACCTCGCCGAACCGATCTTCATACCAGTCCTTCCCGAGCACGCTAGTTAGATTCCAACCAAAGGTGCGGAGAAGTCGTGGACGCATCATGTCCCGCTCTAGGGGTTCAGAATGCTCGTAGTGGCTAAAGGTATCGACAAGAATGCCTAAGCGATATTCGGAATCCTCCGCACGACGGACGGCAAGGTCCACGCGGAAGTGCGATTGCCCTACACCCTCTTCCACCACATAGCCTCGGCTGCGCAGGGCATTTGCGATTTGCAGGCAGAGGGGGTCAATTCCCAAAGCAGATGGGGTACCCCCTTCCCGCCAACGCGAGATTCCGGTCAGGACGCGGCGGGCGGAAGGCTCATCGCCGGCGGAACTGGCCTCGGCATAACGCAGGTAGTTCTTCAGGCACATTGCCCCTTCGTTGTAGTCATTGGTGATTTGCGAGTCGCGAATCGTGCTGACAATCGCCATGAACTGCTTGGCCCGCGAGAACGCCACATTGAGCCGTTTCTCGCCGCCGCTTTGATTGATAGGGCCGAAGTTCATCAGCATTTTGCCCGTTGGTCCCGGCCCATAGCAGATGCTGAGGATAATGACATCACGCTCGTCCCCTTGAATGTTCTCCAGGTTCTTCACCAAGAGTCCGACAAACTGCCCGTCCACTTCCCGCTGCAACTCTTCCTCATAGAGTTGCCGGAACTCCTCATCGCCCTGACCCAACCGCGTGAGGGCGTTTTCAATTTCGTCCTGCTGAGCCTCGGAGAAAGCAATCACGCCGATTGAGAGCCCCTTTTTCTGCTGGAGCAGGTTCCGCACCAAGCCGGCGATGTAATCTGCTTCCCCTCGATTACGGCGATGGTCGTAGACCGACTGGGGTAAATGATGGAAAGAGATCGGACGAGAGAGGAGCAGGTCCAAGGGCGTCGCCCCCCCCTCCGGCGGCAGCGGCAGCCGTTCGTCGGGGACCGTGAGCAGCCTGCCATCGTAGAACGCCCAGTTCGAAAAGCTAATTAGCGATTCGCTGCGGCTTCGATAATGCCAACCGAGCATGGTGCTGGGCAAATTCTTGGCGGAGTGGTTGAGAAAGCTGTCGCTTCCCAGGTCATACCGCACGCGCTGCTCTCCATCCTCGACAGAAATCTCTTCTTCCTCTTCGCTTCTTGACGAGAAGAAGTCAGTCGGCGGCAGTTGCATCTCATCCCCCACCACAATCACCTGCTTGCCGCGGAACAGAGACGGCACTGCGTCCTCCAGCGGCACCTGGCTGGCCTCGTCGAAGATGACGACATCCGCAAAATCAATCGCCAGTGGCAGAGTATCGGATACGCTCAGCGGGCTCATCAACCAGACCGGCTTGAGGTCTTTCACCACGAGGCCCGGCTCGCCGTCAACAAGCTCGCGGATGGCTCGGTACCGCATCGTCTTGCCAAACTCGTGCTCCAGCGCCCGGCGTCCCTGACTGTACGCCTTTTTGAATTCCTTCTCTACCGGCGAAAGCTGTGCCACCGCGACATTCGATGTTTGCACGTGAGCCAGAAAGCGGGCTGCCGTTCTCTGGCGGATTTCCTGCGCATTGGCCGCGAGCCAGTGGTCGTAATGTGTCTCCAACTGCAGGGCGTACAGCTCTCGCGTCTTCCCTTGGAAACGTCCTACTTCACGGTCACCCCGGCAAAGGTCTTCCCAGGTGTGGTGGGCGACAGCTGCTTCGGCCTGCGTCAGCGTGAGTGGCATTTCGCGGAGCGTTCGGCCCACTTCCGGCGGTAAATGGCGAAGGTCCGAAAGCAGTGACAAGGCAAGCGGAACTTGCCGGACGGCTTCGGAAATGGCCTTCAAGGATTCTTTGAGGGTTGCGAGTGGCAGTTCTTCATAATCGACGAGGATGGCTTCAAGTTCCGCCCCTACACCTGTGAGCGGACCGGCCGCGGCCAAGACACGTTGCAGAATCTCGTTGGTCTTTGGCGATTTGAGCAAAGCGGCGTGGATGCGACGGAGCCACTCTGGCCGCGCGGTCAGCCACCGGCGGAGGGCTTGCAGCCGGGACGCAAATTCCGGCAGCGGCTCGGCGAGATTGAACTGGGTAACAGCTTGCGATCGGACTTGTTCAGAAGCTGCCGCCGCATCGTATTCCCTTTGCAAGAGATTCAGGACTTGCGACCAGGTCGGCCGAATAGCGTGAGCGCCGAAGTTGTAACTACGATTGAGCACTCCCCGCAATCGCCACCAGCCGGGAGAGAGCCAGGCAAAGAATTTCCCATCCCAACTCCGTGCTTGCTCCAGAGCCGTGGCTAGGTCCGCAGGTGCGAGTTTGGTCTGCCAGGCCGTGGCGGCCTGCCTTGCAGCGGCGAGGACGGCATCTGTCTGGGTAACTTCGGACGTCGCCTTGGCGAATTGACCCGATCTCTCGCTCTTTTCATCGGAGAGCGCGAAGTTACCCCCTCGTGCCACCGGTTCTACCTGCTGGGCATACTCCACAAGTTCCTTAGCTCGTTTCAGGCAGTTCCACTGGTCCGCAGGAATGCCGCATTTCTGCAGTGCCGTCAGCAAAGCGTCCAGTTGAGCCGCTCCCCGCTTCACACTGCCCGCTACGGCTTCCATCGGACGATCAATTTCCGCCAACTGCGGCGACAAGAGCCGCAAGGGATGTCTGGCGAGTACGCCATCGCTACAGAGGTCCCGCAGGTTCACTTCGAGTGCGGCCAATTGATCCTGGTATGGCCACCAGGCGGCGTAGCGAGGAAGACGTTCGGCTTCTTCGGGAGTCAAAGTGGGCCGGTGCTCGGCCAACGCCAGGCAACGGTCGAGTAGCTTGCGGGCAGGAAGGCCGGCAGGCTGGAACTCTCCTTCCATCGCCGACTCGAAATGGGCGAGCGGCGCAAGTTCGCGGCTGAGATCACGGAGGACTTCGTCCCGAGCGGTAGACTTTGCCGCTACTGAATTGGGGGCGAGCAGCGTTTCGTATGTCTGCTTTAGATCGAGCACGAACTCTTTTTTATCCGACTGCGAGTCGTGGATCAGACAGCAGAGGGGCGCAAGACCGCATTGCCGCAACCGGGCGAACACGACGTCGATGGCCGCCCGCTTTTCGCAAACGAACAGCACTCGCTGCCCGCGAGCCACGAAATCGGCGATTAGATTCGTAATCGTCTGCGATTTGCCTGTTCCCGGCGGACCCTGAATGATATAGCTCGCGCCGCGACGGGCCTCGGCAATGGCGATGGCCTGCGTAGGATCACAAGGGACCACGTCAAACCGCTCTGCCAGAGGAGGAACGGGGGGGAGCTCACGGCCGATGGGACGAGGGCTAAGAGAGAATGTTCCTTCAAACGCTGGACTGGGACGGCCATCGTCCAAGATTGCTTCGTAGTCCCTCACCAGCGACATCCGGCGGTAGCGGAAGTTGGCCAGGGTCAGGCTGCACAGATCGAAGTTCCAAAGATAGGGATTGTCCTCGCTGGCATCGCGGTAGTGGTAGAAGGACTTTTCCGTTTCGACGACGTCGGGGGGCGGCTCTTTGGCCGGAGGCGGCGACGCTGAGACAACTTCCTCCGTGGGCATTGCGGACATTGGCTGTTCGACAACCGGTTCCACCGGCTTGTCCGCCGGTCTCATGTATCCCCGCGGCCGCGGTTTCTGCTCCAGAATCTCCCGTAGTCGGCTGGTGGGAGTGCGGACTTTGGCGGCAAAGAGCTTGATCCCCAGCGGATGGTAGTTGGCGGGTTCGTAACTGTAGTCAATGTTCAGAAATGTCCGCACGCCGCGCCCCGCAACGCGGGCATTCCGCCGGTAGAGGTCCAGCCGGCGTTTGGCTTTCTCGTGGATCAGATCGATCCTCGGGCGGTCGATGCGGTTCACGGTGACCGAGGGCTCGCTGGCTTGAATTTGGCTCGTGAGATATTCCACAAGCGGGTCGACTCCTCCTTGGGCCAAATCCAGTCTCTCGGGCAGGTTGATGTTGTAAAGCTGGCGAAACTGGTGTCGCAGAACCGGGTTGATTTCGGCTTCGCTGGAAAGCGCCTCCAGGTGGTACGTGTCTTTGATCCCTTTGGTCTTGGTCAACTTCACGGGCAGGAGCACCAGAGGCGAGACGAAGCACTCCGCGGGCTTCTCTTTGAGATTGGCCCATGACAGAAAGCAAATCACCAGCCGCAATTGGGCCATGCCGTATTCATGCTGATCGCGGCGAGCATCGGCAATGATTCGTTCCAGCAGCGACGGCAGGTACACTGCCTCCGCAAAGTTCAGATAGCGGCTGAGCGAAATCGGCTTGCCATCCACGAGCTGCTGCTGAAGTTTCTCGCCCCAGACGAGAATTTGGTCTTCGCGGATGTTCCGGATGTCGAGGAGCAGCGGGATGGAAGCCTGCGTCAAATTGACCGTCCCCATTGCGGGGCGGAAATGAAGCAGGCTGTTGCGCCGCGAGATGTCGAACAGCCGGTCACGCAGCCGCGTCAACACCGCCTGGGCCTTAGTCTTTGGGTCGCGCGATTGCAGCCCTGGAAGCCGGGCCAGTTCGATTTCGAACGGCACCGACTGATCACGATAATTCTCCAAACTGACGAGCAGCGCGGCGAGGTCCTGCGGACGGCGACGGCGGTCGAGTTCCGTCATCCGCAAGATGGCCTGAGCCAGAGCCGGATGCAGGTTGGGATTCAAATGGAACAGGTTGCGGCGGCAACTCACGAACTGTTCGAGCATTGCCGGCTCGTTCAGATTCAATCCGCAGGCGAGGCTAGCGAGGATGAGCCCCAAGCTAAAAACGTCAGTGACAGGGTCATGATGCCCCGCTTCGTGCTCCCACGCGACGTAGCCCGGCAGATAGACCGGCCGCTCCAGCGGCGTGCCGCGGCTGCCGATTTCGGCTCGGCTGGATTGTTGCACCCCTTGTCCCACCTCGGTGGTCTGTCGGCTCTCGACCAAAACTTCCACGGCCACTCGGCTGGCCTGGTCGATTCGAGCCAGCTCCGATTCGTTGTGCCTGGGAAGTCGCCGGCGGGCCTCCTCGAACCAGATCCGCATTCCGTCCACCTGCAAATCCGCTAGGCCTTCCAGCGGTGCTACAGAGCCGGCGCGGTGCGCCTCGACCGCTTCCCGAACCAGGGGCAAGAAGCTGGAAAGAACGTCCTCTGTAGCCAGAGGCTCGTCCATCTGGGCTAGGAATTCTTGAAGCGTCATGGTGCGATGGGTGTGGATTGATCCGCCTCGGCCAAAAGCCGCGTTTTGCCGTCATCCACTTTCTCAAGCTGATTCTTCCGGAGCTTAAGCTCTTTGCGAGCCAGCTCCTTGAGCCGCGGCTTGATGCCAAATTGTTCGGCCAGGAGCAGGGCAGCGGCGAGCGAAGGTTCATCGATGTCCCGGTCGGCAGTGACAAAGTCGAGCAAAACGTAGCAGTAATAGTCGCCGAGGGGCTCGGGAACGAGGCGCAGGTCCGCGCCGAGAGATGGATCGGTCAGCGTTTCCGGCGGAGGAGCATAATCCTCAAAATAAAGGCGAGCGTGGGCCAGCGTCAGATCGTTCTGCAGCCACTTGCGGCAAAGGAACACGTCGAGCAAACGCCGAGTCAGCCCCGCCACGCGCTCTTGCTCCAGCAGATCCAGTTCGTCCATGCCTGGCCGCCCCTCGATCATTCGCGTGATGAGCCTGTCCGCTTCCGGATGCGCCTCGTGCACAAGTCGAGTGGCGCGAGCCCGGATAAAAGTCTCTGGGTGCGTGATGCCGGTGGCGTTGGCGTCTTCGCGGACGAAGATTTCGTCGGCCTGGCGAAGATAGGCTTGGGGATCGATTTCTGGCACGCCCGTTTGAGTTTTCACGAGACAAGATACGACGGCCAGCATGTCTTGCGTCACGGCTAGCGCTGCCCGGTCGCAGAAGATCTCGGTATACAGGCGGAAGAGCCGCCAAGTGGCAAAATGAGCTGGGTGTGCGTGTTCGTCGGTTACCAGCGCCTGCAGTATGTCGCTGGTTACGAGCATTTCTCCGTTCCAGGCTTCCCAAAGCAGATAATGGGCCAGCTCATGGCCGAAGAGTCCGCGAGCTTCCACGGGAGTGAGCTGGGCGGTAATGGGGCCATGCAAAATGAGATGTACTTCACCAGAAACGAAGGCCAACTCTGCATTCAGCCCCTGCGGATTCTGAGCCTGGTAGATGGTAAGCGGAGCCACGATCCCCAGTTGCACCGCTACCTGCTCGGCCGCTCCATACAGGGCCGGCTGAGCGTCACGCTCGATCCGATAGGCAGACTTGAGCAACTCAAACCGGACCTCTTCGGCATATTTTGGGCTCCTTCGCTGCCCGACGAACCACGCCCACACATCCGCATCACTCGCTTTGAGAAAATCACGCGCCGCAACGTGATACGGCAGCGGCTGAAGATCGAGCGGCATGATCGCAACACCGAAGGAGCGAGGTGGATTTGAGATGCCCCAAATGATAACGGAAAAAAAGTCCATTTGTGTTGGTGCCAAACAAACCTGGCAGTAATTGCGTCGCGCATATCTACCGACGCATCGTGACGTCGTTCTGCCGACAGATCTCAGTCCCTGTGTAACTACATGGCTCAGGAATTGACGTGAATCTTGATTGGAAAGAGAGATTCGCCCATCAGATGGTCAACAATCCTCTTTCCTCGATCCGCCGGAAGTCTCCGGCGGATCGAGGAAAGAAGCTCGCCGACCATCCGAGAGCATGCCCCGTATCTCCGACAAATCCAACGCCGAGCAGCTCTGGTCCGCCCTCGTAGAGCCCGCCGTCAAATCCTGGCTCAGCGACAGGGGCTTCGTCATGGGCGACTTCCACGGCCAGCGGAACATGCTGGACGTGCTGAAAGACGACGCGTTCAAGAAAGAACTAGACACCGCGATCCGGGGCTCCGCCCAAGCTGACCGGCCGACCTACGAGAAGCTGCTCAAGGGCATGGCGACCCTCGGCGGCGTGAAGTGGACCGCCCACCACGACCAGATGGCCAAGTCCGTCTCCGGCGACATCGCCGAGATCGCCCCGTACGTGCAGCGGTGGGCTCCGGACGTCTGGGACCAGCTGCATGGCTCGAAGGGCAGCGTCAGCTCCCTCACCGCCGCAATTGCCGAAGCCAACCGGAACACCTTCTCGCCGGTGGACGCCCACGCCCACGCCACCGCGATCTTCGACACCTTGTACAACAAGGGCGACCACATGACCACCCGCGGCTTCTCCGCCCGGGAAATGGGCGAGATGTACCGGCACTTGGCCCGCCGCGGAGCCATCGGGGCCGGCACCGACGCCAAGACTATCGCCAGGCGACTGCAGGAGCACGCCGCCCCCGTCTCGGCGATCAGGGACAGCTTGAACTTCCAGCGGCAGTCCCCCGCCAGCATGGACGAGATATTTGACGCGTTCGACGCCATCCCCACCGAACAGAAGGCTCTACCCACCCAGGACCTCGAAACCCAGCTCCGCTCCGGCGACCTGCTCAACCGCCAGGGCGGCCTGTTCTCCGCTGCCGTGAAGTCCACCGGCGGCCTCCCGCCCGGACTCGATCTGCAGCAACTCGAACAGAAAGTGTTGAGGGCGGTTCAAAATGGCGGCGGCGGGCGGCCCAAAATGGTGGCGCTAGGTTAAGTATGGAACTCCGTAGGGTTGGGGATGGGTAGGGTTTGCGAAACCTCAAGCACTCAACTACATGATCAGCCGCCTTTGCGGC
>SXGT01367165.1_pt1 | contig 10450 bp, 7 predicted proteins | sample 3176221 | NCBI WGS metagenome assembly SXGT01 (sample SAMN11356862, study PRJNA531348) | freshwater metagenome | isolation source: freshwater sample F1-120 | place: China: Fuxian Lake, Yuxi | collected 2017-12-25
CCTCGCGGATCTTGGCCAATGCGATTTCGGGCACCACGGTGTAATTGGAAAATGTCGACGTACCCATGTAATGGAACAGCGGCTTGCCGTCCAGCGAGAAGCGCGATGTGCTGTCCGGCATCAGGCCTTTGCCTTGCGTGGCGCGAATGGCCTGGCATAAATTGGTTTTCTTCGACAAACAGAACTTGCATTCGCGGCATTCCGGCGTGTACAGTGGAATCACATGATCGCCCTTGCGCAGCGATTTGACGTTCGGCCCGACATCGACCACCACGCCCGCGCCTTCGTGCCCCAGAATGGCCGGGAACAAACCTTCCGAATCGGCGCCGGACAGCGTGTAATAATCGGTATGGCAAATGCCGGTCGCCTTGATTTCAACCAATACCTCGCCGGATTGGGGGCCTTGCAGATCGATCTCTTCGACGGTTAACGGCTCGCCCGCTTTCCAAGCCACAGCAGCTTTCGTTTTCATTGAGTTGTCCTTTATCGTTTGATGTGATCGCGCAAATGCTCCAGCAAACCTTGGCTGGCTTCTTCAACCATATCCAGCACCAATTCGAAACCCTGATGCCCGCCGAAATAAGGATCGGGCACTTCGGTATCGTTGCCGTAGCTTGCGCCATACTGCATGAATAGACGGATTTTATCGTGATGATGTCGCGGGCTGCGCTGTTGCAACAGGCGCAGATTTTCCTTATCCATCGCCAGAATATAATCGAACGCTTCAAAATCATCCGATTCCACCGCACGCGCGCGCAAATCGTCCATCTTGTAGCCGCGCTTCAGCGCGGTGCGCTGCGACCGCTCATCCGGCGGATTGCCAATATGGTATGCATGCGTCCCGGCGGAATCGACCTCGATCAGATGATCCACCCCCGCCGCTTTGACGTGATGGCGAAACACCGCATCGGCGGTCGGCGAACGGCAGATGTTGCCCATGCAGACAAAAAGCACTTTGATTTTTTTACTTGCGTCCATTATTGTCCATAATATATATGATTATCATCATGTTGTTATCCCAAAAATAAAAATATTATCATCTGACTACATCATCACTTTCTTCTACGAAAGGCACCCCCATCCCCCGCAAGTTTGATTTCTGTCTCATCAACCGGTATTGGGCAGGGGCTACTTATTTCATATACAGTCGGTTTTAACTTTTTGTTCGAACTCTTACTGGTAATTGTAGGTTGACTAAATCGGGATAGGGCTCCACGTAAATATTCTGAATTCATTTCCACAGCCACCCATTTACGCTTCATTCTCTCAGCTACCATACCAGTAACACACGATCCAGCAAATGGATCTAGTACTAGATCACCGGAGTCAGTTAAAAGTCTAATAAAATACTCCGGAAGTAGTTGAGGAAATCTTGCAGGATGAGGTTTTATGCCTTTGTCTCTGCAATAATCAAGATACTGACTCTGTGATTCAGTATTTGCGATGGCTAACAGATTGGGAGGTACAGCCCCCCCATTATTTTTTTGAAATTTGTCGGAGATATCGTGTCCTGATGGCCGCAAATTGGGCTTATATCCGTTTTCCAATAAGTTGTGCATTGCTGACGAATAGGGAGAAAGGACTCTTCGATTATTAGCCTTTGGGAAAGGGGTCAAAGATAGCCACCATATACAATTTACCGCATCCTTAACTCTAACTCTACGAACATTTACCCATTCTGCGGGGGTCGGCAATTTTGCCGGATTCCACCAATAGTGTTCTTGGCACAGATGGAAACCAAACTCCTTGCAGAGCATGATTAGTAACTCATAATGGTACAAAGATCTTGTTGGAATGCCCGGCTTCCAAGCGCCACCAATATCAATTACTAAGCTACCATCTTCTTTTAGGACTCTGCGAAATCCTTCGGCAAACGGCCTAAACCACTTGCAGTATTGATCTGCATCTTCATTCCCATACGACTTTTGTCGCGTCAATCCAAACGGCGGACTGGTCACTATCAAGTTCACAGATTTTGGCTTGGCTTTGTAGAACAAATAATCCAAAGAGTCGCCATTATAAATCTTTCCGTATTTCGTCGTATGAAATAGCGTGAGTTTTCCTTCTTTCGCTGGTGCCTTGGATTTACGGGCGAGCTTAACCTCGTCCTGGCTTTTATTGTGAAGGAATCGAACATAATCTCCGAATGATCGAAATCCTAAGGACTTTGCGATTTCTTTCATTTCAGCTCGCTCTTGGCGAGTCAATCTCATTGATGCAACAGCATCTTTTGGTTCAGAGACGGGAGGTCTGCCCATATATGTTCAATTCTTAACTGACTGTTTTTCGTATTACATTTTAAGAAAAATGACCAAGCTCATAAATTAGTTATCGCTATCATCCGTGTCTAAGCCTTCCTTTTCCGGAGGAAGCCACTTAGATGAGGTTTCGTCGTATCGTGCTCCAACTGCAAAAAGTGGAGAATATATTACCTCCCTACTAATTGCCCTTCCTAGCAAATCGGAGGCACGTTGAACTATCTCGCTTGCCCGGAGCCCTAGTGGTGCTTGCAAAATAATTGTCGTAATGGCTTGCTTAGGAGAGAGTCTTCTGGCTCCACCCCATTCTGGTAGGAACAAATACTTCCCTGGTGAAACACGCATCCGTCCGCTTCGCTGGGCTAAGGTAAAGAAAACGGTAGGATCAGAAATAAGATTAACTTTGGGAAAATTCAAACTTAATTCAGAGGCAATCTCTGTCACATGGATTCCACTGTTACGTTTCCTCAGCAGCAATTCCATTTCAACTAGCAGATGTTGCTGATCTTCCTTGCTCAAAGGAAGATCCCTTTCAATTAGTCCCCATTGACCTAAACCCAAACGAATCAGAGAGCCCGCTTGATGGATTTGAAAAGTATCACCAAGACCTCTTTCTCGCTGAATTATTTCCTTTATTTCAGATGCAGACATAGGCCTGCCGGCTTCTAGTAAAAGTGATTCAACTGCCTGATGCAAGTCCAACCTATGTGTTGCCCCTAATGGTACTTGTGTAGATTTTGTCCAAATCATCCGTCTCAAATCCGACAAGCTCTCGGATTGACTTAGCGCTATATTTACAACGTATCTATTAAGGCGTCCGTCAAAGTCTAGCCCCTCATCTTCAAGGGTATCGGCCAATTCAGTGCAAGACCATTGCCGCCCATCCGAACCATTGAAAATTATTTCTTCACATCTTTCTCTGATTACCTTAAGTTCATCAGATGTTACTGGGCAATGCTTTAGTAAGCCGTATGTGCCTGGACCGAACCTAAAAGCACGATCCTGAGATGCATTATGTGCCCTGCGGTCATCAACCTCTTTGTCATATTTTTCTTTAATCCGTTTAGCAATTTCAGTGAAATGCAGCGGCCGACTTGACTCTGCCAGAACTGACTCAACCAGGACTTCAGCACCACGGCCAATGCCAACCAAGAAAGGTTCGGCATTCTCAGCGCTGCTAAAGTGTGCAAATCTGCTAGCTATTACCCATAATTCAGACTTTAGCTCGATTCCCCTTAGCGGCAACAAATCTTCGACCCTTTGCTTTGCTTCAAATAAAGACCAGTTCTTCCCAACCCCATCCTCTAATCTTTTTACAGCAAGCCTACAAATCTCATCCCACTTCTCTTGCGAAATTTTTGTCACAAAAAATTGGCCGTTTGCTTGCACCAGATGAAATTTATCTGCGAGAAAATTTTCAAAGATGAAATCAACAGGCTCTCTATATGTTTCTACTCCTGCAAACCATGGATCTAAAATTCCTAATCCGGCAAGGGTAACCGGATCGCCTCTGTTGTCTAGAATCCTCGCTAATCTTTCTCCAACTTCTGACTCCCATAGCCGATTATTGGCGAGATGTTTAATTCCTTTAGATTCAAGTTGCCGAGCCCTTTCACGGGTAAATCTAAACACATCTCCGACCTCTTGCAATGTCATGGCTTCACAATTCAAGCCCATTCTCAATTGAAGAACCTTAGATATCTTTTGATCAACCGACGAAATCACTCGCTCTAGTGCGCCATGAAACGAGTTGGGCACAGAAAATGATGATTTTGCTTCTGCAGTAATTTCAGATTCAAAGCCGTCAAAGGGTGGCTGTACCGATGGTTGAAAATCGGAAGCTGGAGTGGGTTGGATACTATGTAAATCTTTTGGAAAAATTAGTTGCGAGAGGCACTCATTAACATCCCGCAGAGAACGTCTACCAAAGTTAGGAATGTTCAATAATTCTTCCGTAGTGAAACTGGATAGATCTTCGACAGTTTTGACGCCTGCAGCAGTTAGTGCGTTAAATGACCTAACTGTTAAGCCCAAATTTTTGATGTTTTCCTCAAAAACCCAGGGGGGAGAGAATTCGAGAATTCCTGTCGGCTCGCTGAAGGATTTTTGTTTTGTGAGAAATTGAAATCGATGTCTCCCCGCTTCGACTCTGGAGTTATAAGATAAAAGACGCTCTCTCTCCCAGTAACTAGAATCATCAGTGATTCCTGCCGATCTTAAAGCGTTATATAAAAAGATATTTTTCTCGTTTAGATCATTTAGCCAGTTTGATGATCTGACACGTTCGCCAATGTTATTAGAGGATGGTGGCTCTGACTCTCCAGTCAAACCAAGCTCTTCGTCTGAGATGACATAACCCCAGCCGTCTATTGCCACGTATACGGGTATGGCGTCAATAATATCAACAGGTAGACGTGAGGTTTTGCAAAGGTTAAGAAAAATCCATTTTGCGCTAGCTGTGAGAAGCACCTTGCCTGGGTAGCGGTTGGCTAGCTCTTCATAGCTTTCATAAGGCGATCTGGAAAGGCCAACGTGAACAACCGCTGCAATATCAGACCGACCACTGTAAATCTTCCAAACATCTAAAAGGCTTTTAAGGTCTCTATGAACTGACGTCACCCAAGTTGAAGGGAGAAGTCGCACTAATAGATAGGCGCGAAATGGCTGCAAATTTATTAGTCCCTAGCCTTCAATTTAGCTTCTTCTACAAGGCCAACAAAATCAATTTGCCCGTTTTGGCTTCTTGTAAATAGTTCTTCAACGCCCCATTCAGCAAGCCGTTCGGCCCATTTATATACTGGATCCTGCTTGGTATCCATTAAAAGAGTAATAGCTGCGTGGATGGATTTGTCAGGGTCAATCGATGCCACCCCAAAAATATTTGACCTTGGAGATGATATATCTGGCGGAACTATGCCTTTGGAAAGCGCAAGTGCAATTCCAAACCTATAAGCGTCTCTCATCTCGGCAAAATGCCCTTCCTCCTGCAATTGCCGTAATTTGCCATGGGCTTTTTCGGAAAGTCCCAAGTTTGTTGGCTCATCAATATTAGGTTTCATCGCCTAATCTCCAAGCTTGAGTGATTAGGAGACACCTCACGAATTTCATATTGCCCCCCGATGCGATGGGCAATAGAAGACAAATCATCATTTCCTCGAATCTCGCCATCATGAACGAATAACACGAGTTGACTGGTTGATTTTGGAAGGTAGGCCAAGATATTTTTTCTGTGTTTCATGTCAAGGCGACCAAAAGGGGTATCCATAACAACAGGGCCCGCAGCACGTCCGGACCGACTAAGTCCATCAATCAGAGACAATGCGACTATCTGTTCAGCACCAGCACTTCTAACTGCGACTTCTTCCCCGTTGTGGTCAATAATTTTTAATCCATAATTTTCATTGATTTGTAACCCTTGGTAAGCTTGCTGCGTGCTCATTTGACGGAAAGCATCGCTAGCTTTGGTTTGGACTTGCTGACGGAGGGCGCTGCGGAGTTCTTCGATGCTTTGGCAGAATGAGTCATACAAAGCTTCACAAAGCTTCGCCATTTGGGTGCCTTTAGTTGAGCTTTTCGACACGTCATCAGTCATTCTTTGGGACAATGCCTTTAGCTCACGATCAGCCTCAGTAATTTTCGCTTCCCTATCTTCTATATCCAAAGAAAGGCGGAGTTCATCCTTATGAAGCAAATCTCTGCTTTTCCGCTTCCGCATTATTTCATCTGTATCATAGCCTTTGATTTCCTCTCTGAGTTCTTCAATTTTATTTTCGACTCTTGAAAGTTCATGTTCGCGGCGTGCCACATCGATATCAACGTCTTGTATCCTTGAGGCCACTCCCTCCACGAGCAGTTTTGAAATATTTTGAATATGAACAGAAATTTCCGACAAATTGTGACTTACATCAGCAATGTCATTCAACTCACTTTTAAGCTTCCTTAAATCAGCTTCTCTAGACTCCCTTTTTCCCGCCTCCATAGGCTGTTTGCAAGTTGGGCATATGGCGTTTCTAAGGAAATCCAGGATTTGCTCAATTTTTGTTTCAATTTGGATGCGACTGTTCATTTGCTCCATCAGACGTTTTTGTTCTTCAACCAAAGCGTCTCTCTTTGCGATCAGTCTGGGGGCTAATAAATCACGCCATACCTTACTTGCCAAATCTAAACGGGATTGTGATTTGTTTTTTATCTCTTGATCTATCTCATCTCGTTTTCGTTCAAGACCATCCAACTCAACCTTCTGCTGAAAAATAGCTTCGTATCTTTCAAGATCGTCTTCAAGTTCAAGTCGTTGCTGTCGCACATCGTTGTGGCGAATCTTTAGTTCACGCAGATCATTTTCGTAACTTTCACGCATCACATACCACTCACGCTGACGTTCAGCAATGCCCTCCATTCCCTTTACTTTGGCTGCCTCTTGCTCTTGTAGTTTTTGCGCTCTTTTGAGAATCGTATAGAGATCATCACGCCCATTAGTTAAAGCTGGAACACCTAGGGCTTGCTCAACCGCCTCTTTAATCTTTCTCCCTTGATCGCTTCCTTCGATTAGCAGCTCCTCATACTCTTGAAGAAGCTCACCATCGAAAAGGAAGAATCTTGATACTTTTTCGGGTGCAAACCGATTAATTTCAGCATCAATTTCATTTGCTGGAATAGCCGCACCATCCTTTTTCATATGAACTGTGACAGTAAAATCTTCTGGCCTTTCAGGTTTATTTATCAAAGCTTTTTTTTCGGCAACTCGTCTTAAATCATATTGGCTACCACCGGCTTCAAACTCTATGCAGACCTCCATCGTCCAGTCACCCTCAGCAGCCGACTCTCGATTGGGCATAAGGTGCAGAGGGATTAGTCGCAAATGACGGCCATATGCATAGTTATAGAAGGCCCACCTAATAGAGTTCAAAAGGCTTGTTTTGCCTCGCATATTGTCGCCAAATACTATTAAAGTATTTCTAACTTCATCGGTGGGAAATTTGAGCGTAGCTTCCCCTTTGTACGGCATAAAATTTTTTAGAGTTAATTTCTGAAGTTTCATCAGTTATCACCAGACGTACGGGCAAGAATTTCGCCTTCAATGAGTTTTTGTAAATGCTTAACCGGCTCGTCCCGATCTTTACTAAACTGATGTTCCCTTTCTATCTGATAGCATTCTTTTAGAAAAATTTCCGCGAGTTCAGGAGCAACATTTTTTGCGGATTTTAGCAATGCATCTAACGCCATGTCAGTCACTATTCTTCTCCCTCTTCCTCGATACCTTCTTCACCAGTTTCATCTGGATCAAAACCAATCTCTCTGGCCATCTCACGCAATCTAGCTCCGGCAGTTTTATTTAATGCCGGGTCTGAGAATTCGACTGCCCTTAAGAACTCAGACTTTAACAGTGCTGTTTGTTCTGGCTCATCAACAAGTTTCAACGGTACAACTAATACGTCATGAATAACGGCGATCTGTTTTCCAGGAGATTTGCGCAGAACTCGTCCCCGACGTTGTATGAATTGCCTTGGATTCTGTGATGATGCCAGTATAAGTGCATGAGAAATAGATGGAATATCGACACCCTCATCCAGACATTTAATCGAAACTAGTACTCCTCCAAATTTGCGAAACCAATCCAGGGTCGCCGATTGGCTTCCTTCCATATTGGTGTGATACTCAATGGACTTAATTCCCACTTCGTTAAGAGCCTGCATCACGGTAGCCAACTGGGATGAGTCCTCACAATAAATTAGCCAGCTTTGTCCTTCCTCAAAATTATCCTCAAGAATTTTTGATGCCAGATCTACTTTACCAATAGCTTTTTTGGCGATTCTTGAGCGCCGCAGAATGAGCATTTTCGCCTTTTCAGAGAGCACTCCCCCTTCAGATGACTTTGATTTGGCAATCTCAAAACTGATTTTACGTGTCAGAGCTTTCCATTCCTGCGCCTCTTCATCTGTAAGATGAACCGGATGGGGAAAATACTCATATTCAACAAGACGGCCTACTTTAACTGCATCTGCCAGAGTGATTTTTGGGGAAACAATTGGTCCAAAATATTCGATGATTCGTTCTGTTCCAATCTGGTCACCGTAACGCTTTGGAGTGGCTGAAAGACCTAGACGCGGACCCGACTGAATAGATAAGCATTGAGAATTGAAGTGACTACCTATTTGGTGGACTTCATCCACAATTATCATCAAGTGATTGCCCTGGCTTAGCTCACGACGAAATAAATCCGTTGCAGCAGTTTGCATCGTTGACAATATTATTCGAGGACCTGTTGGGATGGCGGAACTAAAACGCTTTAACCTGCCAGATTCTTTCCAACGATTGTTTCCTGAGCCAGCCAATATGATTGCCGCTTGAGAAGTCTCGGTTCTCACCTCCTTGTCCCATTGCTTAAGCAAGAGCTGACTGGGCACAAGAATCAGAACTGGCATTCCCTTCGCAAGATGTGATTTTGCAGCCTCAAGAGCAGTGAAAGTCTTTCCACTCCCAGTAGCATGCTCAAAAATCCCACGCTTACCTTGCTTATTCCATGCGTCGATAGCAGCTATTTGGTGCGGGAGTAGGTTGCGCTTTTGAGAGGGCAATTGATTGAGAACTGATTCGGTGAGAGTTTTTTCTACCTCGTCTAAGGTGCCTAAAGAATAGCTACATAGATGTCGGCTAACTGCCTCTGGGAATGCGATAGTTTCAGCTTCAGGATCTAAGCCGGCCCATAAATTGTCGAAATTTGCTTCATGTCGTAATGAGCGTTCTCGTTCATTTTCATGCTTCCAACTGCAGAACACTTCGACCGATTCAAAATTTCCCCGCGCATCCCAGCCGCTCCAAGATTCATTTGCTGAACCTATAAAACTCACGCGATTGTCATACTCATCCAGGAATACGCCGATTTTTTCATGGTAGAGGCCATGGGCGTTAGGTCGCCATGCGACCTTGATTTCTAGAATCCCAAGCGCAATAAGTGTTGCCAGCATTCTAGTTGGTTGATTAGTTTGAGTGTTATTTAGGAGATCTTCAAACTGCGCTATGAGATTCTTGCTTATTTGTTCGTCTCTCTCCACATAGCCATTGCTAATAGCATCAACATCTTTTTCGTTTAGATCGGGTGAGCAGATTAGAAAAATTTTTCCCCCGTTTTGGGCAAATTTAACCACTGCCGTTCCAATCAGTAGGTAGATGCTTGAACGAAAATACCCAACAGCTCGTTTGTAGATTTTTGCTTTTGTAAGACACGGGGTATAGAACTGGCTAATTGGTTCACAGCTTCCGGTTCGGTATTCGGCATTTAGATCCAAAGACGAGAGGCCATCTCTGATCGGTAGCTGCTCGTATGTTAACGAAGGTTGATTCATCAGATTCTGTATTCGCCTTAGCTTATACTGGTCTTCGAGACCCTTTTCTGTGATATTGAATACTACAATTACATCAGCAAGCTGATTGTTAATTTCCTGCCATTGATGCAAAAGTGTTTCAATTTCCCGGCCTTCAGTGATGATAGTCCATATTTAACCCCGTAGAAAACCTTTTTTAGGGAAACGCTGATTTATTGACTGCACGAACGAATCGCATTAATGCGCGGTACTCGCTGCCTCGCCTATCTTGCCGATAGGTCTCGGTCTCTGCGTTCCGTGCGCCTCGTGCTTCATCTCGTTCGCCGAATGAATCGGCGTTTCCTTCGAAAGCGCAAAAGTTAACACAAAAGCGGGAGAAAAACAGTACGCCGCGCACAAGAAAATGCGCCGGAAGATTTCCGGCGCAACATTATTAAGGAGATTCCGATTGGATTAACGCTGCGCTTGCAACGCGGCGATACGTTCTTCCAGCGGCGGATGCGACATGAATAATTGCATCAGCCCGTTGCTGCCGCCGGAAATACCGAAGGCGGCGAGTTGTTGCGGCAAGTGCGTTTGTTCATGCGCCAGTTGCAGGCGGCGCAGCGCGGCAATCATTTTGTCCCTGCCGGCCAGGCTTGCTCCACCTGCGTCGGCGCGGAATTCGCGTTGGCGGCTGAACCACATAACGATGATGCTGGCTAAGACGCCGAGCACGATTTCGGCAATGATCGTAGTGACCCAAAAAGCCGGACCGTGGCCTTCCTCGTTTTTGAACACGATTCGATCGATGGTATGCCCGACCACGCGCGACAGGAATATGACGAAGGTATTGACGACACCTTGAATCAACGCCAGCGTGACCATGTC
>SXGT01490043.1_pt1 | contig 10450 bp, 7 predicted proteins | sample 3176221 | NCBI WGS metagenome assembly SXGT01 (sample SAMN11356862, study PRJNA531348) | freshwater metagenome | isolation source: freshwater sample F1-120 | place: China: Fuxian Lake, Yuxi | collected 2017-12-25
AAGGCTTCATGCGACACCTCCAACACCGACCGGAACGCCCGGTCGGGTGCCAGAGGATCACAGCGGGGAACCGCTGTCGATCGACGCAGCGAGCAATGGCGGCTCCCCCGCGCGTCTCGCTTCATGATCGGCGTCCTAGCGACTCGGCGAAGTACACGCGAAAGCCGTAGACCAACGCCGGAACCTCGATGACGATCCGCTCGAAGGCGTGGGCCAATGGCAGATACGAGAGCACGCGCTCGCGTGGGCCAAGCGGGAAGATGTGCCCCCAGGCGGCGCTGGCGGCGGCGAGCGCGTGGAAGTCGTGTTCGACCCCTTTGGGGCGTCCGGTCGAGCCCGACGTATAGAGGAGCAGCGCGGTGTCGGACGCCGGGCGCACTCGACTGCCAGCCAGCGGCGGCGTGTCGCGGACGATGTTCTCCCAGCGCTTGGAGATGCTGGCCGGCGAGAACGTGCAGCCGATCTGATGGATGCCCGCGGGCACGCCCGCGCGCTGGCGTTCCCAGTCGTCGACCTTGCCGACGAAGAGGACCTTGGCGTCGCAGTGGGTCAGCACGTAGCGGATGCTCTCGACGTCGAGCGTCGGGTAGAGGGCGACGGACACGTGGCCCGCCATCCAGATCGCCAGGTCCAGCAGGACGAAGTGGGCGCAGTTCTTCGAGATGATCCCCACGGCCGAGCCTGGCGGGAGCTCGAGGCGAACGAGGTACGACGCCATGCGCCGGGCCTCGTCCAGCGCTTGGCGCCACGTCCACTCGCGCAGCTCGCCCCGGCCCATCGGCTGCACGAGGAACACCTCGTCGGGCCGTTCGCGCTCCCAGTGAAAGGCGCGCTGGAGCGGCAGCCGATCGTCGCTCACGACGATCTGTCTGGCGGGCGGGCGACGGAGGGAAAGGGGCGGCGTACGCGGGTCGGGGGTCTTGCCGAGGTCAAGCTCGCGCGCGAACGGAACCGGCATGATGACGGACTGCTGCATCGGGACATCCTCTTAGATGATGAAAGGCTGATACGCGTGCGCAGGCGTTTCCCCGGGATTGCCCGCCCGACGCCCAGCGCCAGGGCCGGCCGACGCGAGGTCTGGCGGGAACTCTCCAGGCAGGGGTGGCCGCCGGTTCTTCCACGGACGTGCCTCCTCGAGATCGGCGGCGAGGCACAGCAGCTCCGCATCGCGCCCGAGGTGGCCCGTGAGTAGGGAGCCGCACGGCATTCCCGCCGCGGTCCAGGCAAGGGGAACGCTCATCGAAGGCTGTCCCGTGACGTTCGCGATCGCGGTGTAGCCGATGTAGCCGAGACTCGGCTGACCGACGCGGGCCAAGACGGCGGGCTCGAGCGCAAGCGCCTTCGCGAACCCGAGTCCGCCGACCAGCGTGTTCACGAGGTCCGCAACCCAACTCGCGCGCGGCGCGGCATTCCACGGCGGAAGCGCGGCGGCGGTTGGCGTCAGGATCGCGTCATGGTCGGCATAGTGAGCCCGGTAGCCCCTGGCTGTCGCGATGAGCCGTTGCTTGGCCTGGTGAAGCTCGAGGGCGCCGATCCGAGCGCCGAGCCGGGCCATCATCCAGGTGCCCGACTCGACGTCCCGGCGGGTCAGTGGGCGACCCGTCTGTGACGCGGCGTAGTCGAGCCCCAGCGCGGACGCCGCCAGCACGACGGTCAGAAAATCGACCAAGAAGCGGTCCCGGTCGAGCGGGAAGTCGAATTCCTCGACCGTGTGTCCGAGGTCCTCCAGCAGCTGGGCGGTCTCTCGCGTCGCGGCGGCACACTCGGGTGCGAGACCGGCCGCCACCAGAGGCCGCAAGCTCAGCGCGATCCGCAGCGAACCGCGCCGAATCCGCGTCTCCTGCCCGCGCACCGAGGCCGGTGGGCCACGCTCGCCCGTTACGTCGAGCAGGGCGGCGCAGTCGCGGACCGACAGGGTGACCGCGTGCTCGACCGACAACCAGCTCAGCAGCTCGGGCGCGCCGTCCTCGACCGGCATCCGATCCCGGCTCGGCTTGAAGCCAAAGACGCCGCACGCCGAGGCGGGCAAGCGAATCGAGCCGGCACCATCGCTGGCGTGGGCGAAGGGGACGATGCGGGCCGCGACGGCCGCCGCGCTCCCGCCGCTCGAGCCCAAGGTGTTGCGGGTGGTGGCCCACGGGTTACGGGCGGGCCCGTGGAGGCGCGACGCGACCACCGGCGTGAGTCCGAACTCCGACGTGTTGGTGCGGCCGAGGATCAGCAGACCGGCTTTGCGGTAGCGTCGCACGAGCTCGTCGTCATGGCTCGGCACGTAGTCGCGGAGGCCCTCGGAGCCGCATGCGAGCGGCACGCCGGCCATGGCAGGGCCGAGGTCCTTCAGAAGAAACGGAACGCCCGCGAACACCTCGTTGCCCTCGATGGCGCGCGCCGCCCGTGCCGCCTGCTCGAAGGTCTTGGTCACCACCGCGTTCAGGCTCGGGTTCCAGGCGTCGAGGCGCGCCATGGCGTCGTCGAGCAGCTCCCGCGGGGACACCGCCCGCCTTCGCACGAGGTCGGCCAGTCCCAGCGCGTCATGGGTGTCGAGGGGCGTGCCCCCAAAGGCGGCGTTCATCGGCGCTCCCCGTGTAAGTGATGCGGCGCGAGCCGGACCCCCTCGTGCAGCACGGTGCGGACACCGCTCGCGGCCTGCCAGAGAAACGGCCTGCGCTCGCCGAGCCCCAGCGCGGCGAGGGTGTCGGTGAACGGCCGCCCCGTGTCACCGATCTGGACCACCATGCGCTTGCCGCGCCCCGTCCGCCCCCGACCGCGCACGCTCACCATGGTGCGGAGCATGTCGTCGCCGCGCCGCGAATGGCTGACGTAGTCCAGGAGTGGCAGCCGGAGACCGCCCCCCAGCACGCCCTCCACCGATAGCAGCGGCGGTCCTCCATCCGGATCGGCGACCGTCGCACGCACGCGGCCGCCGGCGAGCGACACCTCGATGGCGGTCACGAACTTCGGGTAGCCCCAGAGCTCGACCCCCGCGCTGCGCGCCGCCTCGCAGGTCACCGGTAGCTGCAGGACCGTGAACCCGCTGGCGCGTCGATCGGATCGTCGCAGCTGGTCGAACCACGACCACCGAGGCGCCGGGCCGCCGCGCGGGACGCCCACCACCGCGACGGCGCACTCGCGATAGGGCCCGATCGTGGACGCGCCGTAATCGTAGAGGGCGAGCCCCGCGAGCGCGCGCCCGTCGAAGCGCGCGGCGATGGTGCCGGTCGCGCGGAGTGCCGCGTCGGCGCGCTCGGCGTCGAGCCAGTAGAAGGCTTGGACCACGGTGGTGTCCGCGTATCGAAGCGGGAGGCGGACGGGGCCGTGCGTCGTCGCGGCGGCTCGCGACGGGGGTATGAGGTGGCTCATGCGCTCTCGACTGGAAGGAGTGGGACGCGCGGCCTGGCGTGCGACGTGGCCTCAGATAGCAGCCCGCGCGCCACTCGGAAGTGACCGCTTCGGCCAAACCATGGACCGGAGCGACCCGCCGCCCGAGCACGCCACCGCACGTGCGCCCGTGCGCCCGCGAAGCGACTAGCGCTTGGACGAGGACCGGCGCTCCGACTCCGCATGGTGGTCGCTGCGGAACCGGAGCGGCGTCGTGCCGGTCCAGCGTCGGAAACGCCGATGGAACGTGCTCGCCTCCGAGTACCCGAGACGCGCGGCCACGAGCTTCAGCGGGAACGTGGCGTCGCGCATCAGGTTCAGCGCGATCTCCCGGCGGACCTCGTCCATCAGCCCTTGCAGCGTCACGTCCTGCATACGCAATTGTCGACTGACCGTGCGCCGGCTGCTCCCGAGCGCGCGTGCGACGTCGAGCGCGGTGACCGCCGCGAGGTCGGCCGAGCGCAGGAAATCGCGCACCCGCGGCACGATCGAATCGGGCGCGCTCGCCGCCTCGAGCATCACCTTGGCCCGATCGGACAGGACCCGAAAGAGCGTGGGATCTGCGTGCAGATGGGCCGTCTCGAGGTAGCTGCGCGGGAAGACGAGCGCGCTGCGTGGCGCGTCGAAGAAAAGGGGCGCATCGAAGAAGCGGTAGTAGGCATCGACGTAGTCGGGGCGCGGATAGGCGAAGCGAACCTCGGTGATCGGCCGGCGGCCCCACACGTAGCTGCGACCCACGCGCACGCTCAGCGCCAGGACCACCTCGGTGAGAAAGCGTTGATCCCAGGCGCCGATCGGCGGAAGCGCGAGCCCGTAGTGGGCGACGTCTCCGTGTTCCGTCAGCGTGGCGCGGACGTCGTCGACGAGGAGGCGCCCGAATTGGTCGAAGGCGGCGGCGGCCTCGCGCAGGGTCGTGCCGTTCATCAAGAGCGGACCGAGGACGTTGAGGGCCTGCGTGAGCTCCGCACTGCTGGCCAGCTGGAGGCCAAATCCCGGATCGCCGCTCAGCTCGACGGCGACCCGGGAGGCGCGCGCGATCTCGTCCTGGGACAGAAAGCGCCGCGGGTCGTGCAAGGCCTCGAACGGGAATTCGATGCGGCCGAGGAAGTCGGTCGCCGGAACTCCCCGCGCGCCGAGGACCTCGACGTAGGACCGCAGAATCGCCACCGAAACACGCATCGTAGCGCCCACCCGCTGGCCGACGAAGGCGCTGAGCTTGGGCGCGCTTTCGTTCGTCGGCAAGGGCCGAAACGCGAACACGGGCGGCGCGCCTGAAATTGGGTGACCTCAGAGGCCAATTCAGTGACCAACGCGGAGGCGGATTGACAGCGGGAGTCGCGCGAGACCAGAACGCAGAGGCCCGCCCCACGGTCCACGGGTGACACTGCCATGTCCGAGACGCGAGAACGCGACGCCACCACGGTCGTCGAGGCCACGCGGGCACCCCCCCGACCTGCCTTCGTGTCGAGTCTCGCGCGCTGGATGGCCGTGCTGCCGATCAACGCGGTGCTGCTGTCGCTTTGCATGCCGCTGTCGCTCGTCTCGTCGACCGCGGCCCACTGGTTGCTGGTAGGTCTCTGCCGCATCGACTTCCGGCTGCTCGGGCTCGAGGTGAGCCGCGACGATCCGAACGGCGCCTACCCGGGCCGCGGTCTCGTGGTCGTCTGCCTCAACCAGGCGAGCCTCATCGAAACGCTCATCGCCCCGTGCGCGTGTCCGCGAGCGTTCAGAAGCGTGGTCAACCTCGAGTTCACGCTGATCCCGTTCTATGGCTGGGTCCAGGCGCTATGCGGGCGCGTCATCGTTCGCCAGTGGCCCGCCCAAGCCAAGAGGCAGCTTCGGCGCGCGGCCCGGGACCTGCGACGCGGGGCCTGCTACTACATTTCCATCGAGGGCCGTCGCAGTCTCGATGGCGCCCTGCAGCCCTACAAAAAGGGGCCGGTCGTGATGGCGATCGAAGGCAACGCCGACATTCTACCCGTCATCTTCGAAGGTGCGCGCGACCGCCTTCCGCACGGGCACTGGCGCGTCCGCCCGGGGCCGATGCGCGTGCGGCGATTGCCGCTCATCTCGACGGATGGGCTGGGCTACGACGATCGCGACCGGGTCGTCGATCAACTCAGAGCGCTGGCAGAACAGCACCTGCGCAGCCGCACGCGAGGGTGCCGACCTCGCCACGCACGCGCGCGTGGGGATTGAGCTCGCGGCTGGATCATGGCCCGGACGCGAGTGCCGAGCCGCAGGCGACGTCAAGCGATTCCTCGCGAGGTCGACCCATGCTAACCTCGCCTCAAGCCATCGGTTCGAACCGGCGTCGCTGGACTCCGCCTCTCACGCTCGATCGCGAGGTGCGACGTGTTGCGCTTCATCATCCTCATCGCGGCACTCACGACGAGCCTCGAGCCAGCGTTCGCAGCGCCGCCGCGCTGCACGCATGGCGGTTGTGACTTCGACGCGGGGGCGCCCCGTCCGGCCGCGTTCGAGGAGTGCTGGGAGCCCTCGACGCCGAACGCGGTGAAGGCCGCGGTGATCGAACTCGTCGAGGGCTGGCTCGTCGATGGTGGCGCCGCCTGCGCCATCGACGAATCGTCGCACCCTCCGCGCCTGACGGTGGATGACGGTGGCCGCGCGCCCTCGCGGTCGGCCGCGCTTGCCCTGGTGCGGCCGGAGTACCAGGCGTGGGCCCGCTCGATCGGCCACGCCGAGTGGGCGGCGGACTTCGAGCGCATCGCCTACGACTTCTGCAAGAAGGTGGGGCGCGACCAGGTGAAGTTCGTCGTCAAGACGCACTGCGGCGTCACCCAGCGCTTCGCGATGCTCCGCTACGTCGCCGATGCCGCCGGCGACGCCGAGCGCGCGCGGCAGGACTTCTTCGTGCGCATGTCGCAGCCATGGCAGAAGAACGACACGGCCGTTGGCGACCCATTCGATTGCACGGGCGAGGCCGGCGAGTACTGCGCGTACGTGGACCCGAACTACGTGAGGCCCGCGACGACCGCCGCCAACGTCACCAAGAAGCTGGCCGCGACCGCGACCAACAACGACCTCTGGCGCACCGCGAACAATACCGCCGTCACGACCGTGGACGGCTGGTGCGCGACCGGGCGCGTCGCGGTGATCTACAGCGACGTGCCGACCTACATGAGCGTCGGGGACACGGCGCTGCTGCCGGTGATCGGGGCGCGTGGGTTCTGCGGTTGCTACCACGCGACCTGTTTCACCGTAGAGGCGCCGAGCAAGTGCTACGCGACACTCGGCGCGCGCATCGGCGCCAAGTGCCTCTGACAGCGCCGTTGGACGATCCCCCCGCCACGGGCTAGCATGGGCCCGTGGACGTTCGCTCGGGCTCGGGAAATGGAGTCTTTCGCCTCGGCGGCACCGTCGCGAACGTCGCCGCCATGGCCGAGCGCAACGCGCGCTGGGTGCGGCTCGTGCGTGCCGCGGTCGGCGTCGTGATCGTCCTCGCGGTCGGCACCTACGGCTACTGGGAGTTCGCGACCGGCGAGCACTCGGTCGTCGAGGCGCTCTACATGACGGTCATCAGCATCTCGACCGTCGGCTTCACCGAGGTGATCCCCATCCGTGACGACGCGATGCGCGTCTTCACGATCGGCCTCATCTTCTTCGGCGGAGCCACCATTCTCTACTTCCTCGCCGCCGCCGCCGCGTTCGTCGTCGAGGGCGACGTCCTCTACGGCTTTTGGCGCCGCGGCCTGCGCAAGCGCCTCGCCCGCCTCGAACAGCACGTCGTCGTGTGCGGCCTCGGGCGCGTCGGCTCGCACGCCTTCCGCGAGCTGCACCTCTCGCGCACGCCCGTCGTCGGCGTCGACCGCGACGGCGAGCGCGTCGAGAACCTGGTCGCCCGCTTCGGCCCCAAGATCCTCTTCGCCGTGGGCGACGCCGCCGACGAGGCCATCCTTGCAGCCGTCCGCATCGATCAGGCCCGCGCCCTCATCGCCGCGCTGGCCGACGACCGCGACAACTTCCTGCTCTGCGTCACGGCGCGCCAGCTGAATCCCGCGCTGCGCCTCATCGTGCGGCTCGTCGACCCGGCCAACGCCGACATGTTCGCCGACGTCCGTGCCGAGGCGATCGTCTACCCGCCGGCCCTCTCGGGCACGCGCATGGCGAACGACCTGATGCGCCCCGAGCTGACGGCGTTCACGGCGCGCCTCCTGGCGGGCGACGCCTTCAAGCGCGAGGTCGCCGAGGTCGCAGTGCCGGCGGGCTCCGGGGCCATCGGCCAGACGCTCGGCGTGCTCGACATCGGCGCGACCGACGCGCTCGTCATCGGCCATCGCCGCGCCGGCGGCGACGACCGCCAGGCGTTCACGTTTCGCCCCGGGCCCGAGGTGCGGCTCCTGCTCGGCGACATCCTCCTCGTGCACGGCACGCGGCAGGAGCGTCGCGCCGTCGCCGAGCTGCTCGCGAGCCCGCGCCCAGTCGCGCCGCCGCGCGCGCCGCTCACCGAGATCGTCTCGGCCCTGCGGCCTGGCGATGCCGCCGCCATACCCCTCGGCCAGCAGGGTCATGCCCGGCGTGGGCACGTGATCGTCGCGGGCGCGGGCGCCGTCGGGCGCGCCGTCGTCCGCGAGCTGCTCCGGCAGGACGTCGAGGTGCTCGTCGTCGAGGGCAACGAAGCCCACCTCGCGCTCATCGACGTGCCCGCCGGACGCTTCTCGCGCATCGTCGGTGACCTCGCTCAGCGCGCGACGCTGGCGCGGGCCGATCTCCAGACCGCGCGCGGCTTCGTCTCGGCGCTCCAGCCGCTGCGCGACAACCTGTTCCTGGCGGCCATCGTGCACCACGCGAACCCGCGGGCCCGCGTCGTCGCGCGCGTCGGGACCTGGGAGGAAGCCAAGCGCCTGCGCGCCGTCGGCGCGGCGGTGACGAACCCCGGCGAGATCGGCGGCGTGCACCTGGCGCACCTCGCGATTCACCCCGAGCTGGTGCAGTTCGCGGCCGGACTCGAGGCGACCTGGGACCGGCTCGAGCAGCTCGCGATCGTCCCGCTCGAGGGTGGTGTCTTCGGGGGCGCGCGGCGTAAGGCGCGGCGCCTCGGGGACCTCGACATCCAAGCTACGACCGGCTGCGTCGTGCTCGGGCTGCGCGGGCGAAAGAGCCCGGTCTTTGCGTACCACCCGATCGACGAGGCGCGCGTCGTCCGCGGGGGCGCGCTGCTCGTTCTCGGCGAGCCCTCCGAGATTGCGCTTCTCCGCACGGTGTTCGCAGGCTGAAGGACGCTCGCGCGCTTTCGTGAGCCTCCGCGGCGTGCGAGGGTGGCGCGATGAACGCGCCCGACCCTGAGTTCGCGCCCGCGCCCGCGCCGGCCCACGAGGGGCTCGCGGAGGCCGAAGCCGCCCGACGCCTTCGGACCGACGGCCCCAACACGCTTCCCAAGGGCGAGCGCCGGACGTTCTGGCGCGTCCTCGTCGAGGTGCTCGTCCAGCCGATGTTCATCCTCTTGATGGTCGCCGCCGCGCTCTACCTGGCGCTCGGCGATCTCGGCGAGGGCCTCACGCTGTCGGTCGCCGTGTTCGCGGTCGCCGGCATCACGATCGTGCAGGAGGCGCGCTCCGAGAAAGCGGTCACGGCCCTGCGCGACCTCACGAGCCCGCGCGCCCAGGTCCTGCGCGACGGCGTCGCGCGCACGATCGCGTCGGCCGAGCTGGTGTCCGGCGACCTCATCCGCGTGGGCGAGGGGGACCGCGTGCCGGCCGACGCCGTCCTACGCGAAGGCGTCTCGCTGTCCGCCGACGAATCGATCCTCACGGGCGAGTCGGTCCCGGTCCACAAGCGCACCGCCCCGGGCGAGCGCGCGATGGGCCCGCCCGGCGGCGACGGCACGAGCTGGCTCTACTCGGGGACGCTGGTCGTTTCGGGGCGCGGCGTGGCCGAGGTCTTGGCGACCGGCGCGCGCACCGAGATCGGGCGCATCGGGGCCTCGCTCAAGGACATCGAGCGGCAACGGACGCCGCTGCAGCGCGAGGTCTCTCGCCTCGTGCGCATCATGGCCGTGGGCGGCCTCGCGCTCGCCGTGCTCGTCATGATCCTGCGCGGCCTGGAGAGTGGCGAGTGGATCCAGGCGGCGCTGGCGGGGCTCACGATCGCGATGGCGCTCCTGCCCGAGGAGTTCCCGGTCGTGCTCACGCTCTTTCTGGCGTTGGGCGCGCGGCGCATCGCGCGCCACGGGGTCCTGACGCGACGCACGACGGCCGTCGAGACGCTCGGGGTCATCGATGTCCTCTGCACCGACAAGACCGGGACCCTCACCGAAAACCGGATGACCGTCGGGCAGTTATGGTCGGTGTCCGAGCCAGCCCCACGGGCGGTCCAGGGGCTCGAAGAATTACCCGAAGCGGTGCACGAGCTCCTCGAGTATGCGATCTTGGCGTGCCCGCGCGATCCGTTCGATCCGATGGAGAAGGCCTTCCTCGCGCTCGGGCGCCAGACGCTCGCCGACACCGAGCACCTGCACGCGGCCTGGGAAGATACGCGTGAGTACCCGCTCACGAGCGAGCTCTTGGCGGTCACGCATGTCTGGCGGTCGGGCGACAGCCACCTGACCGCGGCGACCAAAGGCGCGCCCGCAGCCGTCTTCGATCTCTGTCACCTCGAGCCCGCGCCGCTCGCGCTCTGGTCCGATCGGGCCGCCACCATGGCGCAGAGCGGGCTGCGCGTCCTCGGGGTCGCCCGCGCCGTCGTGCCCGGCGAGGCCCCCGAGCACCCGCACGCGCTCGCGTTCGCGTTCGTCGGCCTGGTCGGGCTCGTCGACCCCCTGCGCCCCGACGTGCCGGCGGCCGTCGCGCACTGTCGCAAGGCGGGCGTGCGCGTCGTCATGATCACCGGCGACCACGTCGACACGGCACGCGCCATCGCGCGTGAGGCCGGCATCGACAGCGAGCACGTGCTGCTCGGCGCCGAGCTCGACGCGCTCGACGACGCCGGGCTCGAGGCGCGCGTCGCCGACGTCACGATCGTCGCGCGCGCCGTCCCTCAGCACAAGCTGCGCATCGTGCGCGCGATGCAGCGGCGGGGCCTGCGCGTCGCGATGACGGGCGACGGCGTCAAC
>SXGT01556402.1_pt1 | contig 10450 bp, 6 predicted proteins | sample 3176221 | NCBI WGS metagenome assembly SXGT01 (sample SAMN11356862, study PRJNA531348) | freshwater metagenome | isolation source: freshwater sample F1-120 | place: China: Fuxian Lake, Yuxi | collected 2017-12-25
CACCCCCGGGCTCTACGGCTTTGAGTCTGCTGGGCCTCGGCCCGCGAATCAAGTCTCGCGTCAAGCGAGACTGCATCAAGCGATCGGACGAGAAGCCATTCATGCGGAACTAGATTTCGCGCGACTGCAAAATTGAACGAGCTTGCGGTAGTGCCCACCATCTCGCCGGAAGCCGCCACCGTGGTCATCACGGTGACGCCGGTGGCGAAAGTCCCAAGGGCTGAGCGGAAGGCGCGGAGATCGATACTGTCGGACATGACCCCTGTTAAGCCGATTTGCCCCCGGGGCTCAAGGCGGGCCTGTCCGGACGCCTCAATCGGCAATTAACACCCGTTCGCGCTTTGGCGTGAAAAGCCCGGCGTCTTCACCCAGCATCCGCCCGGCAAGATGGCCGTCATGGACCGCCATGGCGATGAGGCCAGGCGCCTTGCAGTCGCCGATGCGGGTGAGGCTGGCAAGGCCGTGGTCGCGCCCCTGGAGTTCATGCCATAGCGCATCGTCGGGTTGGCGCGAGGTCACGCTGACGAGGCTGGCGCAGGGCACGTGGCGCTCGCGGCCGGTATAGACGCAGTTAAGCGTTGCTTCATTGCCGTCCGCCGCCACGACCGCATGCGAGACGATGATGGCGACACCCAGTTCGATAAGGCGCACCTGGACGCGGGACTGTTCCGCCGTGTTGCCTGACCAATCGCTGACAATTCCCGCCGGCGTCACGTAGGTCACGGCGTGGCCCTGCTTCGCCAGCAGTTCGGCGAGGACCGAGCCCATGTAGTAGCCGTCATCGTCGAAGATCACGACGGGGCCTTCCGGCTTTTTCCCCGCCATCACGTCATCGGGAGTCAAGACGCGGCCCGCGGCGAAGCCGGGCTGGGGTGCGCGGTGATGGCGGCCGCGGCCATCGGCCCGCCAGCGGCTGCCGGTGGCGAGGATCACATGCCCTGCGCCCGCCGCAATGACATCATCGGCGGTCATGGGGCTGCCGCGGAACAGCTCGACATTTGAAAGCTTGCCGATCTGGTGCAGGCGGTAGTCGGCAACCCGCTTCCATTCGGAAAGCCCCGGCAATGCCGCCTCGCGGATCACCCGCCCGCCCGCCACATCGTTCGCCTCCGCCAGCATCACCTGGTGGCCGCGCTTGCCCAGGACATGGGCGGCTTCAAGCCCTGCCGGTCCGGCGCCCACCACCAGCACCCGCGCCGGAGTTGCGGCTTTGCCGAAACGCTCCGGATGCCAGCCGCGCCGCCACTCCTCGCCCATGGTCGGGTTTTGGGTGCAGCGGATGGGAACGCCCCGCGAATCGCCAGCGTAGCAGATGTTGCAGCCGATGCATTCGCGGATGTCGTCGAGGTGCCCGTCGCGGATTTTCTGCGGCAGGAAGGGATCGGCAATGGAGGGCCTCGCCGCACCGATGAAATCCAGCACGCCGCGGCGCACTTGGGAGAGCATCGTCTCCGGACTGGTGAAGCGGCCGACGCTCACCACGGGCTTGCCGGTAAGGCGCTTCACCTCCGCCACGAAGGGCTCGAGCGAGGCCTCCCTGACAAAGCGCGAGACGCCCATCTCCTGGCTGTAGTCGGAAATCGTCACGTTGAAGAGATCGAGATGGGGTGCCAGGCTGGCAAACATGGCGCGGCGCTCGTCCTGGCCGCCGCCCCGTTCGTCGTCGGTCTCGACGCGCATCGCAATGGCGCAGGTGTCGCCTACCGCCTCGCGGGTATCCTCGATCAATTCACGCACCAGCCGCCAGCGGTTCTCCGGGTTGCCGCCATAGGAATCGGCGCGGCGGTTGATCTCGGCATCGAGAAACTGGGCCAAAAGATAAGTGTGGGCGGCATAGACATAGATGATGTCGAAGCCCGCCTGTTTGGCGCGAAGCGCCGCTGCCCGGTGCCACTGGCGGTAGGCGCGGATGTCGCTTGCGTCCATGCGCTGGCTTTGCCAGGGATCGGAATTCACCGGCAGGCTTTCCGGACCCAGCGGCGCCTCGCGCGACAGCAGGTTCGAGATGCGGAAGCCGCCGTGCCAGAGTTCGACGCCCGCCAGGGCGCCATGGCGCTTCACCCCTTCCACCATCGGCGCCATGTTGCGCACGTCGCCGTCGTCCCACAGGGCGCAGTAAGGGGCCGGCGTATCGTCGGAGCTGGAATGGATCGAACAGTATTCGGTGTTCACCACGCCCCAGCCGCCCTCCGCCTTCACTTCGCGCATGGCGGCGAGGGTGCGGGGCATGGCGTAGCCCATGCCGGTGCAGTGGGGCACCTGGTAGAAGCGGTTCGGCGCCGTCACCGGCCCGATCCGCACCGGTTCAAACAACTTGGCGAAACGCGACGCCTGGTCCATCAGCGGCGGGCCCGGATTGCGAAGGTGCCAAGCAAGGAAAGAAAAGCGCGGAGATCAAGATTTTCAGACATGAACCTTGTTAAGCCGATTTGCGCCCTCGGCTCAAGGCGGGCTTACGCCCATTCACGCAAAATTAACGACGCGAAGAAGTTTTCCGTTTCGGCGGCGCTATTAATCGGCTGTTGAATCTTCCCCCCGCAAAGTTCGACCCATGCGGGATGGCTTTTGGCGCCGCACCATTATGCGACGGCGGGTGGGGGGATGTACCTGTTGTTGCCGGTTGGAGATGTTACAAGTCCTATGCGTGATAGTCCTCAGGTAGATTCCGCCGAAAAGGAAAGGCTTGGCCGCCTTGACCAGTACCGGCTATTGCGAACCCCGCCGGAAGCGGCATTTGACGACATCGCAAAACTGGCGGCGGATTTGTTCGGTGCGCCGGTCGCGTTTCTTTGCCTGACGGAGGCGGATTGCCACTGGTTCAAGGCCCGGGTCGGATTTGACCTTGAGGAAGTGCCGCGCTCAATCAGCTTCTGTGACTACACCCTCAAGGGCAGTGACGTGATGGTTGTTCCGGACGCAAGCCGGGACGCACGCTTTGCCGACAATCCGCTGGTGACCGGGCCCTTTCACATCCGCTTCTATGCCGGTTTCACCCTCCGCGACGCGGACGGCTTTGCCCTGGGCACGCTGGCTGTCGTCGACGTGGTGCCCCGCCAAATCACCGCGCAGCAGAAGGTTTTCCTCAGGCGGCTGGCAAGCATCGCCCTCGACCGGATGGAACTCAAGAAGGTCAAGGCCGCGCTCCAGCAGACCATCGCCGCCACGGAAGCGGCCCGGCAAGATGCCGTCTCCGGCCGCGCCGAGCTCCGCCAGGTCATCGAATGCCTGCCGCAAGCCATTGTTCTCCTGGACGAGCTGAACCGGCTCATCCTGTGGAACCGGAATTATGAAAAAATGTTCCCGGACCTGGCCGAACATTTCAAGCCGGGAGAAAGCCTGGAAACCATTCACCGCGTCTTCCTGCGGAAAGGCCTCCATCCCCGGAAGATGAGCCCGGCGGAAGAAGAAGAGTGGCTCAGGAACCGGATGGAACGCCTCAATCGGGAAGGCACGATCTACGGGGAAAGCCGGGCTGATGGCCGCCTGATCCGCTACGACCAGCACCCGACGCCGGACGGGAAAAAGGTCTACGTCAGAACTGACGTCACCGACGACCGTAACGCGGCGGAATCCTTCCGCCTGCTTTTCGAGAACAACCCGGTTCCGATGTGGGTGGTCGAAAGATCGACTCTGAAGTTCATCGACGTCAATGCGGCCGCCGTGGAACACTATGGCTATACGCGCGAGCAGTTCCTGAACATGACGTCGCTGGACATCCGGCCTGCGGGCGAACACCAGCGGGCGCTTGAAGACGCCAGGAACAATTTCAGCCTGGATAGCGGCGCCGCGGATTGGACCCATCGCAAGGCCGATGGCAGCGAGATTCTGGTGGCCAGCTATGCCAGGCCCATCAAGTACAATGGCACAGAGGCCGCCATTGTTTCCGTCATCGATATCACCGAGCGCCGGAAACAGGATGCCCGCATCCAGTACCTGGTGGAACATGATACGCTGACCGACCTGCCCAACCGGCGGCTTTTCTTCGATCTTCTCAAGGGCTCGCTCGCCAGAAAGTCATCGAATCCGCATTACACGGCGGTCATCCTGGTGGATGTCGATGATTTCAAGCGCGTCAACGACACGCTCGGGCACCAGGTTGGCGACAACCTCATTGTCGCGGTGGCCAACCGGCTCGAAGAGTGCATCGGCGACCGGGGCGTTGTTGCCCGCCTGGGCGGCGATGAGTTTGTTGTCCTCCTGCCGGTGCTGGCCGGTCCGGAAGCGGCCCAGGCCGTCGCGGTTGAACTGATCGATGCGTTCAGGCGTCCCCTGATAATTCCCGGGCACAGCATTCTGACCAAGATAAGCGCCGGGATAAGCCTTGGCCTGGGTGACGCCGTCGATGCCTCGACCCTGATGCTGCATGCCGACCTGGCGCTGTACCAGGCGAAATCGGGCGGCGGCGACGTATGGCGTGTCTATGAACCGCGGATGGCGCTGCAAACCATGAAGCGCCGTGAAATGGAACAGGACCTGCAGCAGGCACTGGCGCAGAATCAGCTGGTGATTCACTACCAGCCCCTGGTGGAGCTGGCCGGCTGCGCGGAAACCGGTTTTGAGGCGCTGTTGCACTGGAACCATCCTGAAAAAGGCATGATTGCGCCATCGGCCTTCATCCCGGTTGCGGAGGCCAGCGGCTTGATCATCCCGATCGGCACCTGGGTGCTGGAGCAATCCTGCCTGCTGGCGGCCAGCTGGCAGGAGAACATCTCCATATCGGTGAACATATCTCCGGCCCAGTTCAAGTCCGGCAAGCTGGTTGCGGCCGTCGCCGGTGCCCTTCGCAGCGCCGGCCTGGCCGCCCACCGGCTTGAACTGGAAATCACCGCGTCAATCCTGCTGGAAAAATCCCCGGAAACGCTCGACATACTGAGAAACCTCAAAAACCTTGGCGTCTCCATCGCCCTGGATGACTTCGGCACCGGCTATTCGGGACTGGGATATCTCAACAGCTATCCCATCGACAAAATCAAGATTGACCAATCCTTCGTCAGGGATATCGGCATCAAGTCAAAGGCGGTGGAACTGATCCGGGCCGCCGTCAAGATCGGCCAGAGCCTGGGCCTGAGGACACTTGCCGAGGGCATCGAGACCAAGGAACAGCTGAGCATCCTGCGCGCCCTTGGCTGCCAGCAGGGCCAGGGATTCCTGTTCGGGCCGGCAATTCCGGCAGACGGGATTGCCGAGCGGCTGAAGCTCAAGGGAAAACCGGACGCACGGAAATCGGTTGCCTGACCGCCGCGCCGGCTTGCGCCAATTTGCCGAAAAGCCGGCCGCGCCCCGGCCAGCAAAAAGAAATATTGAAAGAGAGTACGAGGCCAGGTCAGCTTGGGCGGCGGCAAGCGGCGGATCATCACGGGCTTGCCCGGCTTGATCGCATCACCGGATTTCCGTTTCAGCTCCAGGGCCGCCGCGGCGCAAGACTTGCCGGCCGCCATGACCATGGCGGGCCGTTTTACTTGGTCTTTGCCTCGGGCCCCGGCAAAAGCTAGTATCGCTTTTCGGGAAACGGGGGGATTTCATGAATGATCTTGATACGCTGGGCTGGCTGGCGGAGCAGGCCGACATCCGCAGCCTGCGGGCCGCGGTGTGCGACCTGAACGGCGTCATGCGGGGCAAGCGCATTCCGGTCGAGCAGGCGGAAAAGGTGCTGGCCGGGGGCCTGCGCATGCCGCTCTCGGTGGTGGGCGTCGATGTCTGGGGCGAGGATATCAAGAATTCACCGCTGGTCTTCACCACCGGCGATGCCGATGGCCTGTGCGAGCCTATCGGGCGCGGCATCCTGCCGATGGACTGGACCCCGGAACCTACCGCTCTCATTCCGCTCTGGCTGCGCGAGGAAAACGGCATGCCCTTCGGCGGCGATCCGCGCCGGGTGCTGGCGGGCCTGGTCGAACGCTTCGCCGCGGCTGGGCTCCATCCGGTCATGGCCATGGAGCTTGAATTCTATCTCTACGACCCCAAGGAAGACCGCCCGGCAGCCCCCATTTCGCCGGTGTCGGGCAAGCGGCTGGATGCCGATGCGGTGCTCTCCATCGACGAGATCGACGAGTTCGGGGCCTTCTTCCGCGATGTCTATGCGGCCTGCGCCCAGCAGGGGGTGCCCGCCGATTCAGCGATTGCCGAAAACGGCGTGGGCCAGTTCGAGATCAACCTGCTGCATGTGAACGACGCCTTGCGCGCCGCCGATGACGCGGTGTTGTTCAAGCGCATCGTCAAGGGGGTGGCGCGCAAGCATGGCTTTGCCGCCTCGTTCATGGCCAAGCCCTATGGCGGGCGCTCGGGCAGCGGGCTGCATGTGCATTTCAGCCTGCTCAACAACAAGGGCGTCAATGTCTTCGACAACGGCACCGACCAGGGCAGCCCCGTCATGCGCCATGCGGTGGGCGGCCTGCTCGAGGCCATGGCCGAAACCACCCTGCTGTTCGCCCCCCATTTCAATTCCTACCGCCGCCTTCGTCCCGGCACGCACGCGCCGTCGGCCGCCGCCTGGGGCTATGAAAACCGCACCGTGGCGATCCGCATTCCCGGCGGTTCGCCGCAGGCAAGGCGCATCGAGCACCGGGTGGCGGGGGCGGACGCCAATCCCTATCTGGTGCTCGCCGGCATTCTGGCCGGCGCCATCGTCGGCATCGAGCGGGAGATGGAGCCCAATGATCCGGTGCGCGGGGATGCCTATACGCTGAAACTCAAGGGCCTGCCGCCCGACTGGGCCTCGGCCATCGATGCCTTCGCGGCGGGTTCCATCGTCAAAGACACCATGCCGCTGATGCTGCGCGACATGCTGGTCGCCTGCAAACGCCAGGAGCTCGACACCTTCGCCGCGCAAGTGACGGACTTCGAGTATGAGACCTATCTGGATATGGTTTAGGAGACGATCCTCCCCTACCCCATATACTGCCCGCCGTTCACATGCACGATCTGGCCGCTGACGTAGCCGCCCATGGATGACGACGCGAGGAAGAGGATGGGGCCGACGCAGTCCTCGGGGGTTCCGGCGCGGCCGAGGGGGACGGATTTCTTCATCGCTTCCATGCGCTCAGGCGGCGTTGCGGCGTGGAAGGCGGTTTCGATCACGCCGGGCGCGACGGCATTGACCCTGATCTGGCGCGAGGCGAGGTCGCGGGCCATGTGGCGCGTCAAGTTATGCACATAGGCCTTGGCGCAGGCATAGTGGCCCGAGCCCGGGCCGCCGCCGTCGGCGCCGGCGATTGAGCCCACATTGATGATGGCCCCGCCGCCCTGTTTTTCCATATGCGGCACGGCGGCTTGCGAGGCTTCGATCACCGGCCTGACATTGAGGTCGAGGGCGGCCTCGTAGAGTCCTGAATCAAGCTCAAGGAAAGGTGCCCGCCGGATCATGGCGCCGGCGTTGTTCAACAATATATCGAGGCGGCCCAATTGTTTTGCGGCGTCTTCGACCACGCGCCTGGCGGTGCCGGCTACCGCGAGGTCGCCGCCGATGGCCACCGCCTTGACCCCGAGCTTCCTGATGGCGGCACAGACCTTCTCCGCCGCCTCTTGGTTCTTGTGGTAGTGAACCGCGACATTCGCCCCCTGCCTGGCAAAGCCAAGGCTTGCTGCGGCGCCGATGCCGATACTGGCGCCGGTGACGAGGACGGCCTTTCCACGCAGGTCTTCAAGCATTGGGTTTTCCCGTGAATTTTTCCGAACGATGAACTTCTTTCCCGCCCAGCAGGGTGAGCAGCACTTCCGTATCACCGATATCATAGACATCACAGGCGAAAATATCGCGGTCGAGGACGATGAGATCGGCGTATTTGCCGAGGCTTAGCGAGCCCGTGTCCTGGGCCCGCCAGGCGGCCTCGGCGGCAAAGATCGTATAGCCCTTGACGCATTCCTCGCGGCTCATGCGCTGCTCGGGCAGGAACACCGGATGGTCGCCGTTCTTGCTTGGCGGCTGGTGGGTGATGGCGGTTTCCATGATCGGGAAGGGATTGAGGGTCGAGACGCTCCAGTCGCTGGAGACGGCAAAGGGAGCGCCTGCATCGATCAACGAGCGGAAGGCATACATCCATTTGCCCCGTGCCTCGCCCACCATGGGCAGCGCCACGTCGGTGACCGAAGGTTCATTGCGGGCCCAGAGCGTCTGGATGTTGGCCATCACGCCAAGCTCGCGGAAGCGCGGAATGTCGGCGGGATCGATGCACTGGACATGGGCGAGCTGATGCAGGCTGGGCCACGGGCCATTGGCGGCGCGGGCCGCTTCAAGGGCATCGAGGGCGGCGCGCACCGCGCCATCGCCGATCACATGGACATGAATCTGGAAGCGCGCCGCGTCGAAGGCGGTGAACATTTCCTTCACCTGGTTGTGGCCGAACATCAGCTGGCCGTTGCCGCCAAGCGCGTCGGAATAGGGTTCAATCATCACGCCGGTGCGGTTTTCCAGAACGCCGTCGAGAAAGAATTTCGCCGAATGGACCTTGAACATGTCAGAGGAATGGGTGCGGCGCATGTCCTCGAGGCGGCGCAGCGCATCCTCGGTCTTCTCGGCCGAGACCACCTTGGCAGTCGCCGCCACGCGCACGGTGAGGGCTCCCGCTTTTTCGAGATTGCCATAAACGCGGGCGTGGCGCTCGTTCACCGAGGCGTCGATCACCCCGGTGATGCCGTGGCGGTTGCACAGCGCCTGGGAAAAACGCACGCCGTTGGCGTAGTCCTCGTCGCTGGGAACCGGCATGAAGCTCTCGGCCCAGTCGGTGGCGCTTTCATGCAGCATGCCGGTGGGCTCGCCATTGGCATCGAGCACAAAGTGGCCATTGACCGGATCGGGGGTGCCGCGCACCAGGCCCACCATCTCGCAGCCCTTCGAATTCAGGCAGGCGTTGTGGCCGTCGCTGGCGACGATGTAGCAGGGCCGGTCGGGCACTGCCGCATCGAGCACATAGCGGTTGAGATTGTGGTCGGTGAAAATTCCGGTGTACCAGCCCGTGCCGTTCACCCATTCACCCTTATGTTTTGCGGCAAACCCGGCAAGGGATTTCTGCAGCTCGGCGATGCTGGTGCAGGTGTCAAGGATGGCGCTGCGGCTGTAGACAAAGCCGCCGTCCTGCAGATGGATGTGGGTGTCCTGGAAACCCGGCAGCACCAGGCGCCAGCCCGCATCGATGAGGCGGGTGGTCTTTCCGGCAAGGGCGGCGATTTCCGCCGTGGTGCCAAGGGCCGAGACCCGGCCATTGCTCACGGCAAGGGCCGCCACCCGGGGCTTGAGTGGATCCATGGTGCAGATATCGGCGTTGACGACAATGAGGTCCGGTGCATTCAAGATGGGGTCTCCAGTTTTGGCCAGTCGGCTGAGGCAATGACTTTGGCGGGCAAGCTTGTATCCTTGGTCCAGCAGAAAAGCGCAAGGAAGGGGGTGGCACCCGTCATGGTGGCGTGGGGCTGCCAGGGTTCGTTCCACACGGGCACGTGGGCCTGTTTCCAGAGCAGCGGCTCGCCGGGGTTTAAGCGCCAGCCGTGGGGTCCGGTCAACGGCATGTAAAGCTCCGGGGCCGCATGGTGATGGTCGCGGTAGAAGACATGGGGCGCAATCAGGAAAATGCCGAGATCAAAATCCACCGCCTGGATCGGGCAGCCCTCGCCGATGATCGAGGCAAAGGCGTGGTGGTCGGCAAAGCGCTCGCCGATCTCGGCGCGGGGGTAGAGGTCATAGGCGATCCAGCGCAGGAAGGGCCGCGCCTCGGCAATGGCCCTGGCCAATGCGGGCCGGTCCATCGCCTGCAGTGCCACGTCAAGATCGGCGCAGGGCGGAATTTCGCCGCCCCGCGCGGCCCCGACCGGGCCGGCTTTCCACTTCCGGATGCCGGCAAGCACCTCGGCAATGCCCGGGCCCTTCAAGCCCGTGACGTAGGTTTCAATCTCGTTCACGAGGGTGCGGAGGACGGTTTCTGTCTTGCTGTCTGGCATGGCGGTCAATGATCCAAAAGGAGGCCGGAGGTTGGGGCCCAGGTCACCCAGACCCTGGCTCCGGCATGGATGGGCGAGGCTTTCGTGGCGCTGTCATTCTGCTGCGAGACCGAGATGGGGCGGTCGTGGCCCGGGGCGTTCACCAGAAAATGATGGCGGTCGCCGCGATAGGAGATGGCGCCCACCACCCCGGCGATGGCGTTCAGGGAGGCGGCCGGCTGCTTCACGGCAAGCTTCAGTTTCTCCGGCCGCAGCGCCAGGAAAACCGCCTCGCCCTTCTTGTGGCTGCCCGCAACCCGCAGGGATCCAAGGGCGCCGGCAGCAACGGTGGTTTGCCCCTTCGCAACAGCGGCGACCCTGCCCGGGAAGACAATCATGGTGCCGATGAATTCCGCCACCTCGCGGCAGTCCGGCTTTTCATAGAGCGCTTCGGGGGCGGCGATCTGCAGCACCCTGCCCTTGGACATGACGGCGATGCGATCGGAAAGCGTGAGCGCCTCTTCCTGGTCATGGGTGACGA
>SXGT01523992.1_pt1 | contig 10449 bp, 3 predicted proteins | sample 3176221 | NCBI WGS metagenome assembly SXGT01 (sample SAMN11356862, study PRJNA531348) | freshwater metagenome | isolation source: freshwater sample F1-120 | place: China: Fuxian Lake, Yuxi | collected 2017-12-25
CATACACTTCGACGATCCGACGACGCAGATCGAGAGAAAGAGCTTGTGTCATACGGCCTCCTGACCCGGCAGACCTCCTTGGATCACACGTTCAGGTGCAAGTCGAGTTTCCGCTCCGTGATCCCGAGCGGCGCTGTGACACACCTGACCCGCGGGGCACGGCGCGTCGGCGGCGCACGCCTCGGAACCATCCGCACACGTCGGCGCGGCTCCACAGGCACATTCGCGGCAGACTCGCCCGTAGCGGCACGCATCATTGGAGTCACAGCACGGCGGCATGCACTGTTCGCCCGCGCAAATGAGATCCGGCGGACATTGACTGTCGAGCGTGCACCCGACGCAGCGGCCGGCCACACACGACGGACCGACCTCGCTCGTCGCGCAGTCGGCGTTGCTCTCGCACCCGCCCGGAGCGGGGACGCAGCGCCCGAGGTTCGCGTCGCAGATCCGCCCCACGCCGCAGCTGTCGTCGCGCCGACAGCCGACGAGTCCGCTCGAGGCACACTTGCCCTGCAAGCACGCCAGCCCGCGCGCGCATTGTGTATCGAATTCACATTCCCACGCGGCGGGCAGCCCGCACACGCCGGCCGCGCACACGCGCCCCAGCGCCGTCGCGCATTCCGAATCCGACGTGCACAGCCCGCCGTCCCAATCGCAGCTTCCGCCCTGACAGGTCCGGCCGCGCTCGCATTGCGCGTCGTCCGTGCAGCGCACCGCCAGGCAATGCCCGTAGGCGCACGCCTCGTCGGCCCCACATTGCGCGTTCGTCGTGCACGCGTGCGCATCGACGGTCGTGCTGTCGCCAGCACAACCCAGATAGCCCGCCGCCCATCCGGCGAGCGTGACGAGCACCAATCCGGGGAGAAGAAGCCTCATAGAAACCTCGGCGCGCGTTGCGACGGAGGCGGGGCGTGCGACGGCGCGAGCCCGCTCCAGGTGGTGACGGAAGCAGGCGCGAACGTAGAGGATGGGCGCGGTGAGCGCCCTGATTCGCATCAAGGCGCGGCCGAGGTCGCGTCGCGCGCTGGCGTCCTTCGGCAGGCCGTCACAGCGTGAGCGCGTCGACCAGGCCCGTGGTCTGTGCCCAGCGCGCAACGTCGACCCGGCTTTGCGCGTGCACCTTGTCGAAGATCGACACGAGGCGATTGCGGACCGTGTTCGGCGAGCAGCCCAGCGCGACGCCGATCTGGCCGTTGCTCAAGCCTTGGGCGACCAGTCGCACGGTGTCGATCTCGCTCTGGGTCAGGCGGCTACCCGCGATACGGGCTTCGTCGCGCCCAGTCGCGGCGCCCTGGGTGAGCGCCGCGGCATGGAGCATCGACGCCAGCGGGTAGAGGCGCCGCGCGGACGCGAGCTCGTCGTCATCGAAGGCGGACGCTGCCCCATGGCGCGCCAGCTGGATCGTCCCTGACAGCGCTCCGAACGCGCGCAGCGAGATGCCGAGCCAACTCGTGATCCCTCGCGGCCGAAGGAACTCGGTGAAGAACGGGAGCGTCCGACGTTCGTGGCTCGAGTACAGGCGGTGATCGACGAAGGCGCCGTTCAACCGAGTCGCCTCGACGACCCGACAGAGGTCTGGTTTGTAGACCGCGTGGCGTTCGAGGTAGTGGCGCCCCATCGACCGATCGACGCCGCGGGCGACGACGCCACGGTCGTGAAAGAAGAGCGCGCTGTCGTAGTGGACGACCTCGGCGAGCACGTCGAGCAGCAGGTTGCGGAACGCGTCTGCCGTGGGTGTGGCGTGGGCGCGCGCCACGAAGTCGGGAACGATCTCGGCGAGGGTGCGACGGACGGACGACATGCAAACCTCCAGCGACGGAGGCTTGATATAGGTGCATTTCGGTCACGTCAACCATCTGGGCGCATCGCGCGCGAGGCGTTGACGCGATGGATGTTGGGCTTAGAAAAGATTCGTTGTCGTCGCAACAAGCGCTGACCCCGTCCCGTCCGACGGGGGCCAGCGCGCCCAGCGTTGCTTCTGCGCGGTGCTCAGCGGCGCGGCGGGGGCGGCGGCACGATGTCGCTCCATGGGATCCCCGCCTCGCGGTACGCGGTGAGCTCGCGGCCGATCCGAATGAGGGCCTGCGGATCGTTGCGCTGGAGCCAGAACACGTCGGCTGCGACCCAGCCGCTGGCGATCGAGAAGCGACCTAGACCTGGCAATCCGTCGACGCGCTCGCGCTGGTTGTTCCCCATGGCCGTGGCGTAGTCGCCGTGGGTCCCATCGGCGCGCGACCCTTCGATCGCGTGTCCGAGCTCGTGCGCCAGAATCTCGTTGTAGTCGTATTCCGCGCCCTTGAGCGCTCGCGCCGCCTCACCGTACGCAGGCGCGATCTCGATCGTGCGGGTCTCGTAGTGGATGATCCCCAGCCCGATCACGCCACCGCCATCCCGGTTCGAGAGGTGCTCGGGGTCCTCGGTCTCCGAGATCGTCCACGACTCGCCCCGCGCGAAGAGGCGCTGGAGGCCGCTGGTGAGGGCGGCGTTGGTATCGAGCATCCCATAGAACGACGCGAACGCCCGCTGCGTGGTGAAGTTCATGCGCGTGTGGGTCGCCGGATCTTCGTAGGCGAATACTCCCCCGGCGGGCGGCACGAACCCCAGCAATGTCTCCAGCCGCACACCCTGCGAGCCGCCCGGGAACATCTCGTCGAGCGTCGCTGGCAGACCGGCCGGAAGCTGCGCTTCGTCCCCGCTGTCGCCCGCCTCGGGAAGCTGCGGCATGCCCGAACTCCCGGGCGCTTCGTCGGTCCCTTCGGCGCCTTGGGCTGCGTCCGTCTCGGGCGCGAGCTCATCGTCGAAGGCCAGGACGTCGTTCATGTCGTAGATCCACGCGAGCGCGCGCTCGTAGCCGGAGGGGTCGCTCAGCTGGAGGGGTCGGCCGCCGACGAATGCGTAGAGGTTCGGGCCATCGCTCGTGACGCCGCCCGGATCGGGCGACAGCCACGCGAGGATCTCGGGCGCATACTCGCGCGCGCCCATCGCGTACGTCTTGGTGTGTGGCTGATAGAGCGCGCCTTGGAAGAAGAAGCGATTGTAGGCGGAGGCCTCGTCGTGTGACGCGCCGGCCCCGTCGACGAGCGTGAGATCGCCGAACGCCGAGTAGCTCGCGCCCTCGGTGAGTCCCTTGGCGTCGAAGAGCGCGAGCACGCTCCCGTCCGCGCCTTGCGCGAGGTAGCGCACGACGTCCTGGGGCCCTTCGCGGCGGATGAGCGCGACCGCCGAGCGTGCGCCGGTCATGACGCGGCGCGTGAGTCGACTCGGCTCGATCGCCATCGTCGGGTCCTCCGTTTCACCCCACGCGGCGATATGGTCTCCGTCCCATACGAACACGGTGAAGGTGCCACGCGCGACGTCCAGCTCGGCGACGCGGCGCCCGAGTGCGTCATAGAGATAGCGGACCTTGGTTCCGTCGCGGCTCACGGTGACGGGGCGCCCGAGGCCGTCGAAGGCATAGGCGCCGAGCGCGCCGAGCGCTGTCAGGTTCGAGGCCGGGTCGTAAGCGGGTGTGAGGTCCGCCAACGGGTGACCTTTGCCTGCGTAGGCGGTGACCTGACCGAAGGCGTCGCGGTCTGCGTGCGTGTGGCCGGCGTCGCCCGTCGCGAGATCGCTCCAGCCATCGGAGGCGTCGGCGGTGACGGTGCGACGCAGGGAGCGGCCCGCGTAGTCGCCGGCGAAGTAGGCATCGAAGGTGGTGCTGGTGGCATACGTTCCCGGCGGCAGAAGCGGCACCTTCGCGAGCAGGAGGTTTTCGGCCTGGACGCGGCCGGAGGCATCGACGCGGAAGACGTCGGTGAGCGGCGCTGCGTTTGCGAAGGTGCGCTCACGTGCGATGGGGATGCCGCCGACCGTGACCGCGTGGCGCTCGCTGGCGATCGGCTGCAGGATCGCGGGGACCGCGCCCGCGGGCGCTCGGAGAGCCACGGTGAGGCCCGTGAAATAGCCGAGGCGATCGTAGGTGCGCTGTTGGATGAGGCCGCCGGCGGCGGCCGTGGCATTGCCGTAGTAGAGGGCCGATGGGCCGCCCGCGCCGTTGTAAGCGACGGTCGCGATCGGGGCGTTCTGGTACGCGACATGCGCGAGACGACCATCGAACTGATACCCCAGGCGCGTCGTCCCGCCGGCGAGCGTCGTCGTCACGAGGGCGCTGTAGCGATCGAAGGTGCGTTGAATCGCGAGCGCGTTCCACGGGGTGCTCGTTTCGGTGAGGCGGTTGCCCAGCGAATCGTGGGTCATGGTGACGCTGCTTCCGTCCATGGGGTCGTCCGGGTTGCCGCTGAGCGCCACCGACGCGACGCGTCCGGCGGGTGAGTGGCGGTAGGTGCGCACGGTGGTCTGGCCCGCGTAGGCGAGGCCGGCGCCGTGGGTGATGCGCTCGGTGGCCGGGCGTCCGGCGGCGTCGTACGTCGTTTCGCGGAGCGTGCCGGCGGGGTCGGTCTGGTGCCAGACGCGTTGCGAGCCCGGGTGGTAGTCCCAGACGGTTGCGCGTAGCAATGGGTCGGTCGACGCAACGAGGCGCCCGAGGCCGTCGAAGACGCGCTCGGTACGGTGCTCGCTGCCGTCGCGAATGGCGATCAATTGGCCATGGTCGTTCCACTCGTAGGAGGTCTTGCCGTTGACGACGCCCGGGCCGGCGACGCGTGTCTCGGTCAGGACCCGTCCGAAGGAATCGCGATCGTACAGCGTGAGCCCGGTCGCGGCGCTCCAGGCGCTGCGCTCGGTTCCGTCGACCTCGAGCTCGCGGCGAGACAGGTCGCGCATCGCCATGGTCCCATCATGCTGCCCCACGAAACGGCCGAGCGTGTCGAAGACCTGCGTCGTGTTGTTGAAGCCGGCCGCTGTCATCCGCCACTCGCTCACCTCGAGATCGGCCTTGGCGCCCGCCGGGGTCGTCCACACCGTGCAGAGGATGTTGGCGCACGTTGCGACCTTGCGCCCGGCACCGTCGAGCATCGCCAAGGAGACGCGTCCCGCGTCGACGGACGCCGTGTACATCTGGGCATCGTCGTAGATGACGGACGTTGTCTCGCGCGGGTCGGCAGCGTTGCCCGAGAGTGACTTCGCGCCTTCGAAGTGCCAACGCGTGAGGGCGGTCGGTCGCCCGAGCATGTCGTAGCTCGTTTCGTTCACGGCCATGAGCCCGGCGTCGCCGAAAACGGGCTTGGCATAAAGGGGCGCGTTCGGCCCGTAGTGCGCATCCCAGGCGGCGCGGCCCGCGGCGTCGAAGCCGGTCCGCGTGCGCTCGCCGAGTGCGTTGCGTCGCTCGATGACGCGTCCGAATCCGTCGTGTGAGAAGGTGGCCTCGACGCCGCCCTCGACGACCCGCACGAGCAGCCCGGCGTCGTCGTAGGTCGCCTCGTACGTCGTCTCGAACCCGGGCTTCTTGCGCGCGTCGCCACCGAGATTGTCCGCACACCAAGCGGCCCAGGCGGGGATCACGGCGGGATACCCGCGCTCGATCCGGACCACGTGTCCATCGCCGTCGAGGGTGGCTTTCAGCATCTCTCCTTCGGGCATGACCTCCTCGAGGACGAGCCCGTCGCTGATGCGGCGCTTGGTGCAGTGGTTCTGCGTGCCGCCGCTCTGGAGGCCCGTCTCGCGCGTGGCCACGATGCGGCCGTAGACGTCGTAGGCGAGCTGGCGCTCGACCTTGGGCGAGCGGACGGTGACTGGCCACGGCGAGTCGTCGTTGGGTCCGTATGTGAAGACCGTCTCGACCGGGACCGTGTTTGCTTGCAGGTAGGTCTTGACGGACAGGGGGCGCCCGCCGAGATCGTACGCGGTCTCGTCGTAGCCGCGCTGGTCGCGGCCCGCCGTGAGGGTGCGCCCGAACGCATCGAAGGTTGCCACGGTTGTCACGGGCGGCCCACGCAGGCTGGTCGCGTTGGCGACGACGCGTTTCGCCTGGCCCGAGGGGTCGTAGTCGAAGTAGTCGGTGCGCACCTTGGCGGGCAGCTGTGTCGCACGCGTCGGCGCGGTCGACACCGGGCGGTCCGCGTCGTAGGCCCTCGTCGCGACATCCGGGAAGTCGTACGTCGTCGTTCGGAAGGCCGCTTTGGACGCCTGCGTGATGCTCGCGGTCACGCGCCCGGCCGCGTCGCGGAAGGTGCCGACGGCGTTGATCGGTGCGCCTCGTGCGGTGGTCGTGCTCAGCGTCAGATCGCCGCGAGCGTCGTAATAGAAGTGGGCCGCCGTCGCGACGGCGCCCCCGGGCTTGTTGGGGGCCGGCAGTGACACCACCTCGAGGGGTCGGCCGCGCGGGTCGACCTGACTGCACATGCGGACACCGGACGGCTCGCGGACGCCCGTGCGGAAGCCGTGGGTGTACGCATAGTCGGTCACCGCGGCGGGGCGGCCGTCGGTCAGGTGGTGATTGACCTCGCGGAGGAGCTCGTCGCCCCTCGAGGACCGGTAATACTGCGTCAGCGCGTTGCCGTTGGCGTACGTCACGACCGCCCAGCGCGGCAGGACCCCAGGTGCGAAGACCTGGTTGGGACCCAGCACGATGGCGGTCGCGGGGGCGTACGTCGACTCGGGGAGTGGGGTCGGCACGGGCCAGCCCGGGGACGTGGTGCTCGCTTGCGCGGTGCGCTGGCAGATGCTCCAGGGCGTGTAGTCCGCGAGGTTGTCGACGTAGCGGCCATAGGTGTCGTTCAGGCCCAGCGCGAGCGCCCCGCCGAAGTAGTCGACGGCCTGTGGCGCAACGGACACGGCGACCTCGAACGCGCCGCTGGGGACGACGGCGAGGATCGGCGTCTCCCAGGTGATCTCCTGGTAACTGACGGCGATCGGCAGGTAGTCGGAGGGCGCCAGGACCACCTCGGGTGCATAGATGCGTGCGACGCGGAGGAGCTCGTCCACCGGGCGCTCGGCGAAGAGCTTGGGTGAGGTCAGCGCAAATTGGAGTTCGCGCGCCTGGTTGTTCGGAGGCTCCGCGAAGCCTGGCGTCTTGCTGTCGTCGCGCTCCGCGTCGAGGTCGTGATACTCGAAGCGCAGGATATGGGTTTTGGCCCATTCGGGGTCGTTCGCGTCCTTGGCCCCGAGCTGCTGGACGATGACCTTGTCGAAGTCGGGGCTCAGCTCATCGGCGCCGTACCAGTTCTTGAGGACCAGCTCGCCGCTCTGGGCGTACACCTCCGTGAGGTTGAAAAGGAGATCGCTCGGATCGCCGTAGACCACGCTTGCAGGCGGCTTGGCGGACTCGAACTGGGTGTGACAGGCCGAGCGGCAGCTGCTGTGGCTCGCCTCGCTTGCGGGGTCGTACCCATCGCAGAAGGCCAGGCTCGCCAGGCGCTCGCGGCACACGCGCACCGGCTCTGCGCAGGTCACAAACCCCAGCCCTTGGCCGGAGATGAGTTCGTCGCAGACGCAGCCCGGCATTTGGCCTGGGCGGCAATCGGGACCGCCGGCGTTGCCCACGACGCCTGGCGACCCGCCGTCCTGGTTCGCGCACTCGCTCCAGCAGCGCGCGACGTCGGGGCTGCTGAACTCGCGCCAAGAGGCATAGCAAAACCCGCGGCAGAGGCCTTCATCAAAGGCCAGCCGATCGCAGAAGTCGTGCGCGCGGAGGACCTCGGAGCAGCGTGGCTCGCACACGTGACCGTCGGCGTCTCCGCAGAAGGCCTCGCAGATCGCGTCGACGGTTTCGTCCGGTGCATATGGGACGGGAAAGCGGACCTCCGTGTCATAGACGAAGGCCTGCCCGCTGTGGTTTGCGTCGGTGATGGCGACGAGAGCGCCCCAGGACGGGCCGTAGTTGCGATTGACTTCGAAGCGGACGATCGGATCGAAGCACGACGGGTCCGGCGCCGCGCTCACGCACTGCAGGAAGCTCCCGCCCGGCTGGCCGCCCTTGGCGATGATCGAGACGACGCCCGGGGGGTCGTTCTTTGGATCGTAGTAGTTGAAGTAGTAGCGCCGGTGGGCCGTGTCCTCGATGGTCTCGATCTCGAAGGTTGCCGCGTATTCTGCCTGTGGATCGATCGGTCCGGAGACGGGCTTCCAGTTCAGCGTGATCGCTTGGCCGCTCGGATGGACGACCCGCGTCAGGTAGCCGTGCTCGTCGTCGAACGTTCGGATGACCGACGTAGCGTCCGTGAGGCGCCACTCCGTTCGGTAGTCATCGATGTTGCGAAGCTCGCGCTTCTCGAGCACGAACCCGGTGCCCTCCACCTCGGGTAGATACGTCGTGATGCTGTATGCATCGAGCCCCTCTTGGGTGGCTCGCGGGCCGCCGCTTCGGACGAACGCGAGCGTCGAGGCGGTGCCCGTATTGAAGAACACCCGGGACTCGTCGCAGCGCGCAGGATCATAGAGCAGGCGTTGGTTGAACGAGTAGTCCCAGCCCCGTCCGATGATCCCGACGCGATTGGAGATCGCCGAGTTGTAGGTCGCCGTCATGGCGAAATCGAGCGCGGGCGCCTTCAGCGACAGAAGCGGTACGCTGTAGCGCAGGTGGCCGCTTCCCAGCACCGGATCACTGTTGGGGAGGGTCGTGTCGCCAAACCAGTCGAGCCGGGGGTTGGTGAGGGACGACAGGTCCGAGCCGTCGCCGAAGCCGCCGCCACCGCCTTCGCCGCATTCCTGGTACATGAACGAGAAGACCCCGGCGGCCTCGCAGAAGAGCGAGTCTTTCCAGAGCGCGTGCGCCGCGCGTGGCCTCGTGGCCACCAATCCCAGGCCGATGAGAAGGCACGACGCAACGACGCGGCGCAGGGCGCGCAGGAATAGCGAAGTCATGGTGAATCCTCACCGCGACGCAAACGAGCCCCCGTCGGAACGTGACGGAGACTGGGTCGACGGAGTGCGCCGACGGTAGGCGTCGCTGCGCGATGCAACAAGGTATGGATGTACCTGAGCTCGTCGCGCGCCGCGCCTGCCCTGCCGAGCCGACGCCTAACTCACAGTCAGTCCCACGTCACGGCGGGGCAGATCTTCGCCATGCCGTCCTTGGCGGCATCGAGCGCGCTCTTGCAGCCGGCGTCGAGCACGCTCTTGTCGGTGATCGATTTCCACGCCTCCTCGGTCTGCGCGAGTCCGCCGGCGAGCGCGCTGCGCTTGTCCTCGGAGATCGCCGCCATGCACGCGCGCAGGCCGGCCAGGTAACGTGCGCACGACGGGGCGCCGACGAGGTCCCCGCTGGCCGCGACCGGCACCTCGCGCCTGTGCGCGGCAGCCGAGGTGAGGATACCGACCCACTGGGACGCGCCGCCGATCGCCGTCGCGAGATAGCCATAGACGAGGCCTCCGCCGCGCAGGTCGAAGACCGCGGCGTCGTCGTCCCAGCCGACCTCGAGCGTCACCACCGGTTCATCGCGAAACGCTTTCCACGCGGGCAGATACGTGAACGACATGAAGGCCGATAGGAGCGCGAAACGGTCCTCGTCCGCATCGCGACGCATGAGCCGATCGACAAACGCCGTGAGCGGCGAGAGCTCGGCCGCGATGGCGATGGCGTTCCGCTTGCGCAGGACCTTGCCGGCGTCCGTCCCGGCCAGGCTCGGGTCGCGCGTGAGGGCCTGCTGGGCCGCCATTTCGCTGGGCGCGACGAGGATGACCTTGCCGCGGCGCACGACGACGATGCTCGTGTCGCCGAGCTGGAACACGACCGCGGGAAGGTCGGCGATGGTGGTCATCACGCGGCGCGCCCCGCGCGCCCGGTCGAGCATGAGCGCGCCCAGCTTGGCCACGAGCGCGTCGGCGCTGGACTCGTCGCGCACGCCGATCATGCCGACGTAGCTCGGGCCCGCATCGCCCGCGTACCCGTCGAAGCGCCGAAGGATGCTCTCCAGATCGACGGCGACGCCGACGTCGCCCGAGAGCGCCTCGGTCAACTCGCCGAACGACAGGCCATCGCGGCTCAGCAGCGACTGCAGCATGTTGTCGCCGACGGCCATGAGCCCCATCAGCTGCGGCAGGCCATGCGCGAGATCGATGCTGAGGCGCCCGGCGACCCAGCCCTTGGCGGGCACGAACTGTCCGAGGTCGGGCGGGTCGTCCGTGCCGCGGTAGCCGGCCTCGACGGCCTCGCGGACGCCCGGCTGCGGCACGACGCGCACGACGACGCCCTCGGGATCGACGCGCACCCCGATCGCCGCCGCCTGCTTCCCGAGCACGTCGCGCAGCTCACGGCGCTCGCGCCGACTCGCGAAGGGCAGGTCGCCGAGGGCGTCCAAGCCGCGCGCGCCGATGAAGACGTGGACCCCGGGACCGGCGCGACCGCGCAGCGCAGCGCGGTAGGTTGGGTCGTCGCCGAGCGCGCCGCCGCCCGCCAGGACGCTCTGGAAGCGCGCGCGAAGGGCGTCGAGCGCGGCGGGGTCGCGGTCACGCACCAAGGTGAACGCGGTGAGCGCGCCGTGGGCGGCCATCAGGGCACGCGGCTCGCCGCTCACGCGGACGACCTCGACGCCGGGCGGCGCCGCAGCCGCAGCCGGCGCGTCGCTGGTGAGA